>Ga0268298_10000237_pt1 | contig 72722 bp, 87 predicted proteins | sample WWTPWeurt_MetaG_FD_194462 | JGI IMG/M metagenome (GOLD analysis project Ga0268298, IMG submission 194462) | Activated sludge microbial communities from WWTP in Nijmegen, Gelderland, Netherland - WWTP Weurt | ecosystem: Engineered > WWTP > Aerobic digester > Activated sludge | place...
CAGCGGTCGTCAGGCCGTGTCCCTGGCCTGGTCGAACCGTCCATGGAGCCACTGATGACCCGCACACTCCTCTTTGCGCCTGCCCTCCTTCTTTGCGCTCAACTGATGGCCCAGGCTCCAGCTCCGACCCAGCCCACTCCCGCCGCCGCCCCTGCCCCGGAGACCCTGACCGATCCCAGAACGGCTCCCAACCCCCAGAGCGAGAATGGGCGGCCTTTCCATGTGGTCCGCGAGGGCGAGAACCTGTTCAGGATCGCCCTGGCCTACGACCTCGCCATCTCCAAGCTGGTCGAGTTGAACAGCATCAAGAACAACACGATCTATGTGGGGGACAAGCTCTACCTTGCTCCTCCCGGGGCCAAGATCAATCTGCCGACCCTTCCCGCCAAGGCCTCCACGGCCACCCCCACCGAGCCCCCTGCCCCGGTCTCAACCCCGGCGGTTGGTCCAGTGGCCGAGAACCCGGCCCCTTCGGACGAGGACTTCACCTTCAAGCCCGCAACCTCCGCTGCCCCGGTCACCCAGAGCGGGACGGCCCTGATCCAGCCCCGGGTTCCTCGTGGCTCCATGCCCCGCCCCGTTCCAGCTTCTCAGAGGACGGTGATCGACAACCCCGCTTCTGGACAGGCCATGAACGCCAACTCGCCTTTCATCAGGGCGGGGCTTCCTCCCACGGACCCAGACATGATGCCCCTGGTCGCCACCGTGAAGAACCTCCCACTCCTGGCCAAGGATGAGCCCCGCCGTGAATGGACAACCCGCCAAAACGGGTATGCCGAGTATTGGGAGCGTCAGATCGTCCGGTCGGCCGGCATCCCAGCCTCCGCTCATTGGGACGGCCAGAACCTCTGGATGACCCTCCGCCCTGCTGCCAAGGCCGCCCCTGTCCGGGTGGTCGTCCCTGGGACCTACCTCCCCGCCGAGATCGACACCGCCGCCTTCCAGCGGTGGGTCAGGGCCGGGGCTGTCTTCGAGTTCCTGGGCCACCCGATGTACCTGGACGGCGCTGAACCCATCGCCGCCATGATGAAGGGCCAACTCCTTGCTCCCTGGGGCTTCGTGGCCCGGGTCCTTCGCGTTCGTATTCCTGCGGGCCCTTCGGTCGTCCTGACCATCCCGTAGGAACTGAATAGGCGCTTGTTCCGGGGGGGGCAAGCACCTTAACCGGGCCCCGGTTCCCATTGGAATTGGGGCCCACAACACCTCAAATTTGGCCGGAAGCCTCCAGCACCGGCCCAGCGCCCACCAACCAGGTGGGCGTTTTAAGTGCAGGCATTTGCCGCCCCCCTTTGGAAGGGGTAGTCTTTGGCTGGAGTCCATGCCAATCCTCCAAATCGTTTATTCCAAGAAGAGCGGGTTGCACCCCGCTCTTCTTGCGTTCATGGGTGGCCCAGTCTAGTCCTCGCCCTGGGTCTGATCCATGGCTGCGAGTCGGGCCCTGATCTCGCGCTTCCCAACCTTCCGCAGGGCTACCAAGGCCTGGATCTTGTCGGCTCTAGGGAAGGTCTTTTCCGCCTCCCAGTTGTAGATCGACTGGGTAGTGACCCCCAGGAGTCGCCCCATGTCAGCGCCCGAGAGACCCAGGCGGCTCCTCAGCTTGATGAGCCCCTTGGTGCTGTACCGGTGGCGGGTCTCCGTGGCCTCCCCATCCGTGCCGATTCGAGCAGCCCGGGGTGCCTTTTCTGACTCAATCCGGGCCAGGCGCTTCTCGATTACCACCAGGCCGCGCTTGAGGGCCGCGATCTCGGAGCGGTACTTCGCCGACGCTGCCTTCAAGTTCTCCAGCTCCCGGCGGACCTCTTTCCGGGCTAGGCGGAGGATTTCGTCTTTCAGGGCGGTTACAAGGTTCGGCATGGCAGGTCTCCGGTGTTCGGCAGGCGACTTCCAGGGCGGCATCCCTGCCACGCTCCAGGCCCGCTCACAGCCGATCAGCTACCTATCTACATAGCAAAAAAAGCCGAGTTAGATATAAAAAACCTCGTGGTTCTGTACATTTCCCGCCGCCCTGCCCTATACGGCCTCGAACAGGCCGGCTGAGGGGCAGTTTGGAGAGAACCACAGGACCTCCTCCCGCACGCGGCCACCATCTGCAAAGGAACGGCAGCGGATCTGGGGCCAGCCCTTGTAGAGGCGGTCATAGACTGGGTGCTCGTAAGCACTCAAGACGACCATTCCTTTCAGGCCTTGCAGCACTTCGGCGAGGGATTCGTGGTCTTGGTCGGTCAGCTCGTGTCGGTAGTCCCGGCCGCGATCCCTCGAGGCCGCCAGATAGGGCGGATCGACATAGTGCAGGGTCTCTGGGCTGTCGTGGAAGACCATCACCTCCGCAGCGTCACGGTTCTCGATGACCACCCCCCGCAGCCGTTCCACCACTTCAGCCAGAGCCGTGGGGAACCGGTGCCAGTCCGTGGCTGGCGAGGTCCCCCGGCGCAGGATGTCACGCCTGAAGCCCACCCTCTGAGTGGCCCCGCTTGCACCAAGGCCCATGAAGGACCGCACACAGAGCCGCCTGGCCCTCTCCAGAGGATCCTGGGCGGGTTCCTGAGCATCCAAGAATTCATCCTCTGCGTAGGGCGTCAGGGCCAAGGCCTGACCCAGCTCCTCGCCTCGGTCCCGAACCATCCTGAAGAGGTTCACAACCTCTCCGTCCAGGTCCCCATAGACCTCCGCGAAGGCCCGGGGCTTCCTCAAAAGCACCGAGGCAGCCCCTCCGAACGGCTCCACATAGATCCGGTGGGCGGGAAGGTGCTCCACGATGAACGGAGCCAGCTTCCACTTGCCTCCGTGCCACCTGAGCACTGGCCGTGAGGGGGCCACTTCTCAGGACTCCAGCATGGCGGCCACACCCAGGCGCTTCAGGATGGCCTGGGTGGTGAGGTGGTTCAGTGCCCGACGATGGACCAGGCTGCCGGGCTCCATTCCCTCGCCCTTGAGCCTCGCTTCCATCTCGGCCGGAATGTCGCTCAGCAGGGTGTTCTGGAGGGCCACGGTGATGAATTCACTCTTGGCCTCACTCAGCATGTCCCAGGCGAAACTGCGGCTGGCAATGCTCGCGGCCTTGTAGCCCTTGTTCGCCGAGCACCAGGCGGACAGGAGGCCCACCAGCTCGACAGGAACACGGGAGAGGTCCGTTCCGGTTCTCTTGGCCCCGCGCTCAAGTTCGGCCCGCTTCTGCGCCTCTTCTTCCTGCCGTTTGGCCTTCGCCTTCGCCAGCTCCCCGCCCTCCTGGAGCACCTTCCAGGGGCTCTTGCGGAGGCGGTGGCTGAGGATGCCCTTGGGGTTGTTGCGGCCAGGCGTCTTCACCAGCTCGCGTTCGATCATCTCCAGGATCTCCCGGCCTACCGACTGGAGCACGCTGGCGACCTGCTTGGCCTTCCCTGGCTTGATCTCACGGGCGGTGAACTCTGCTCCTTTTGGATCGAATTGGAGGTCAAGGAGTGCTTGAACCACTTCCCTTTCCGCTTGCAGCTCTTCAGGTTTCCTTTCGGGTGCCGATGCAGTGGTCGCAAGGGAATCGCTTTCAGACACCATTCCATGCTTTTCCTGATTCGCTCTCCCCTCTCCTCGCTGATGGGGATGGTACGGACTTGAGGATTCCAGGAAATGCTTTTCTTCCTGGGAATCCTCCCGTAGGGTCGCTTTTTGCGAATTTAAGTTACGAGAAGAAGGCTTGGGAGCAGATTTCTGAGCTTCCATGGCCTTCAATGCGATTCGACGTGCCTGGGCCCCTTTCTGGTGCCCCGGGAGCCGTCCTTCAGCGCACATGGCCTTTGCTTGGCGGATGGTGCCACGGTTCGGTCGGGTCACCGTCCACTCGCTCTCATCAAGGCCCTTCTTCCCGAGAACGAGCTGCTCGAAGACTTCGGGCAGCGTCTCGGTCATCTTCTTCATCTGACGGTTTGTGGTGTCGTACTTGGTGCCGGCCAGTTCCATGATTGCCGAGAGACGCAGGTTCCACTGGCGCACGGAGCCACGATCCATCTCCTGCATGATGGCCCTCAGAATGAGGCGTCCACTGGTTGAGAGACCAGCCCGTTTTGCCAGGCCCAGGATCATCTCGTCGCGGATCGAGTCATAGACGGCTGTGAGCAGTTCAGTACCCACCCGTTTGACCCGCTTTTCTGCCCTGGTCCCGGTCACAGATGAATAGGAGAATGATGCGCCATAATTCGTAAATAGTGGAGTTGTGATCGAAATTAGATTCTGATTAACACTGAAATACGCACATGAATATCCACTTTCATATCCACTTCTGTATTCACTTTTATATCCACAGCTTGCTTGCTTGCTCGCCTTCCTGTATTTCTCCCCTTGCGCCTCGTCGAAGGTGTCTGCATACTCTGACGCAGGGAAGTTCTCGATCTTTGCGTTTTGCGTTCTCATGGGTCAGGTGTCCAGTGAGGAGGTAGTCCAGCGGGCGGCAACCCAATGGGCCTCGGAATTCAGGGATCAGCGTTTTGGGGCGTCTTCGGACGCCTCATTCGCTATGTGGAGATCAAGTGGATCGGGCGCGAAACCATCGCCCACTTCTTCAACGGCTTCGAGTGCTTCGCTGGAGCTGAGGCCGAAGTCGTCAGCCATGTCCGCAACAGCACGCAGAGGCTTCCCTTCGGCCGCCAGCATTAGATCGGCGACCAATTCTTCATGACGGTGATGCTTTGCATTCACACTCTCTTCACGGGTCTTCGCCGCCTGGTTTTCCAAACGGTGGAAGTCCTGCTCATGAGTCGTGGAACGCTGGTGCATGGGATTCCTCAAGCACCAGTATGAAGAGCGCAAAGTACCCTAGCCCGAACCACGGAGCGCAAAGCCCTAGTTGGAATTACTCAGGCATGGATGGCATCGGGCGCGATGTTGCCATTGCCATTTCCAAGGCAATCCACCATCCATGTGCAAACCCCCCTGGACCCGGGTGGACATCCTGAGACGGGAAAGGGGAAAGGCGAGTGCTGCCGTTTTGTGGCAGGCAGAATCTACTCGAAACGCTTGAGCGCACTGCATCTCCGGTGTAACTACCGGATCTGGAGTGCGCTCGGTGGATTTTAGGCGATTTAGCTGGCTGTTCCACGCTGATGGATTGGGGCCTTGGCGGCTTCGGCCAACTCAGTGGTCTCTTTAGCCTGCCTCGCGGGCATTTCGAGCGCCCACTTCACGATCAGCATTTCCAGCATCACCCCGCGGGTGAGGGGGCCCGTATCCCCGAATGCCTCAAGGAGGGCCATCCGGGTGTCCTCGATCTGCTCGAGGAGGGTCGTGGGGATGTCGGTGGTCGTGCGGAGGCGGCCATAGGCCTTGTGGCGGGCCCGAAGGTAAGGACCGGGCTTGATCTCATCGTTGAAGTGGCTACCCCACCATTCGGGCGTGATCTCCGTGGACAGGGCCTCGCGCCAGAAATCAGCCGCGGCCAGTCCCTTCTTGGCCGATTGGGTCGTCACCCACTTGTGGACCTGCTTCTCGACCGAGAAACCCACGCGGGACTGGGGGCCAGCCATGGTTTCCATGATTGCGTCGAAGTCAGCCAGGTCGAGGGTGCCCTTCCCTGCCCCGCCAGCCACCTGGGTCTTTCGGGCAGGAATCGTCTGGATGGAGCCCAGTGGGGGGAAACTCGTGGGAAGAGGAGGAATGAAGGGGGTCACGGGCGCAGTGCCGGGGACCAGGGGCTCGGGGTCGGTCAGGGCCGGGATTCCAGCCACCGGGCCATCAGCCAACTCGGGGATTGCCGAGATCGGGGCCTCGGGGACGGGAGTTGGAGCCTGGTTCTCGGGGCCTCCAGCGGAGACGGCCCCTGTCGGGGCCGTGCCATTCGCCGCCTTCTTCGGGGCCATCCCTGCGAAGCCAGTGCCCTGGAGCTTGGCAAGGAGGGCCGTGTTCTGTGGCATTTTCTGAGCCGACATGGGTTAGACCTCCACGAAGGGTGCGAAAGCCTGGGCGTAAGCACCCATGGCCTCATCGTCATTGGCAAGGGAGAGCAGCAAGGGAAGGAGTTCCTGAGCCTGCTGGATGTAGTTGGCCCGGTTCCCGGGGTTGGCCTTGCAGAGCCAGGCGACCCCGGCGGCCGGCTCGAGGGTCTGCCCATCGTGGTCGGCACCGGCCTTGAACTGGTACATGGCCGCCACATCCTCGTCGGTGAGCGTGTTGAGGTCTTCGGGAAGAGCCCCACCGTATCGCTTGGACAGCGTGAGGATGGAGCTGTAGTTGAATCCCAGCATCGTCAGCAGGAGCTTCCGAGGGATCTCGGCCAGGATGTCCACCTGGAAACCGGCGTCAGCGGCGGCTTTGCGCTCACAGGCGATCAGGAAGCGGTTGATCCGCTCCACCAGGCTGCGGTCGGAGGCCCGACCCGTCTTGTTGAGGATCAGGCCCCTGAAAATGTTGGGGTCCTTGCCCTCCTCCTCACGCTCCCGAGAGATTTCGAGGAGTTCCTGGCTGATGGCACCCCAGCCGGTCAGGGGGTGGCTGGATTCGACATCCACGACTACGGAGTAGCTGTCGGCAACTCCCATGGCGGCGAGGGTGATGGTGTTGGAGACGGCGGGAAGGGTGTCCAGGAAGATGAAGTCCCAGCCGCCATCGGGGTGAGCTGCGGCCAGAGCGTCCAGGAAGGCAGTCAGAAGGGCCCGGCGGTGGTTCCGGTGTTGCATGGCCGGGGCCGACTGCACTCGCTCCAGGGCGATCTCGCCGCAGGGGAGGATGTCCAGGGTCCGGTCATTGTCAGGGGAGACCCGGATCTTCCCGAGGGAAGCCAAGGCGGCCGGGGCTTCCTTGTCCATGATCCCTCGGTAGCGGGCGTAGGCGCTGGCATAGTCCCGCTCGCCTCCAGCCAGGCCGAGGCCCTGGTAGAGGTGCCAACCGAGGCCAGAGCGGCCATCCGGGCTCGTGGCGTAGGAGGTTGGGTGATAGGCGTGGGTGAGGGCCGCCTGCCCTTCCGTCGCCTCAACCACCAGCACACGGGCACCCATGGCTGCCAGGGTCGTGGCAGCAAAGATCATGGTCGAGGTCTTGCCACTACCACCCTTGGGGGATCCAGCAACGATGCGGTAGTTCGCTGGTGCCGGATGGGGCTCGAAGGTGACGAGCGGCAAGGCATCGGACTGGGGGTAGATCACGAAGGGCATGGAGACCTCATGAAGAAGAACTGCCAGAGCAAGAGGTGTAGTGAGGGTGCAAAACGGCTATGAAGCGAGGGTATCCAAGGGCAAGAGCGCAAAAACGCAAAGAGGCGAGCGCAAAGACGGGAGAGCGGGCAGGGACGAAGGCTGGAGAACGAGAGTGCGAGGGTGCGAACAGGAGGGCAGGCGGGTTTGCGGGAGTGCGGGCAGGGGGTAGGGAGGGCACGCGAGGAAGGAAGCGGTAGGGCGTGAACTCAATCAGGCACGCGGGAAAGAAGGCAAACGAACGGGAACTCGGGCATGCGGGCGTTGATGCGTGATAGCAAGCATGGTAGGGCGCAGGCAGGCCAGCGTCAAGGCATGGAAGCGGGAAAACGAGCGCGAGGGACCGCCAGCGAGACAGGGCGCATGAACTCGGGCAGGCGGGGAAGCGAGCAAGCAAGCGTTCAAGCATTAATTGTCACGATTAATTAGGCGATAGAGAAGTGTTTAAAAAAGTGGATAATCAGCGCCATTGTTGACTCTGCTTAATTTTTTTAAACTATTTAGAAGGTGCATCAAACCACTTATCACATGGATCACAGCGGTAGGCGAATTTCATCTTCGACTTCACGAAAACGACCTTGAGGGGCTTCCTGCACTCAAGACAAGGGGCCGGGGGGGGCTCTTTGGGCGTTTTTGCGCGACCAGGCCCAGAATGACCCTTTGAGACACCCCCAACTGAACCAGGCTTCTTGTCATCATTCACCCAATCCCCGCAACAAGCGCACTTCCGGGATCCAGAGGGGAATTTGCTGACGGGGCCCTTGCAGGCAACCTTCGGGCAGAATCCGCCGAGAGGCTGACCGGCCTCATCCGAGCTGTAGCTGAGGCCACAGTTGTCCCGGTCGGAGCAGGACACGAATGGCCCATTGGAACCGCTCCTGAGCTTCAGGGTGCCCTTGTGGCACTTGGGGCACTCTCCGAGGGCCTTGGCAGGGGTCGAGGCCTCCTGGCCGTTCCCTGTGCCCTTCTTCGCCGTTTCCCAGAGACCGCAATCAGCGCAAACCCGGTCGCCCTTGGGTGTGGTCTTCAGGCGGCCAGTGGGGCAGTGGGGGCACTTCGCGGTCGATGCGCCCTTGTCGTCCGAATCGAACCCGAAGAAGCAGCTCTTGGACCCACAGCGGGTGTACCAGCGGCCCTCCCAGTTCTTGAGGCTCACAGGGCTACCGCACTTGGGGCAGGGCTCGGGAAGCACCGTGGCGGGCATTCTGGGGGAATCTGTGCCCTCTGTGGTGCTGCTCATGGGGGTAGTGCCTCCATGGACGCCCTCTCGGAGCGTCCGGGTCATCTCTCGGGTGTAGGTCTCGATCTCCGTCATGAAGGATTCCAGACTGGCCTTGCCTTTGGCGATCTGTTCCAACCTGGTCTCCCAGCGGCCGGTCAGTTCGGCGCTGCGAAGATCCTGAAAAGGAAGCATTTGCACCAGATCCATGCCCTTCTGGGTCGGGACCAGGAAGTTCTTCTGGCGCTCGACCAGTGGGATCTTGGGGTACTTGGCCGTGCCCTTGTCCAGCAGCTTCTCGATCACCGAGGCGCGTGTGGCCGGTGTGCCGATTCCGGCGCACTCCTTCATGGCCGCTCGCAACTCCTCCTCATCCAAATCCTTGCCTGCCGACTGCATGGCGGCCAGCAGATCAGCCTCCGTCATCCGGCGGGGGGGCTTGGTCTGACGGGCCTCAGAGCCCAGGGACTTCACGGCAACTCCGTCACCAACGCCCAGAGGGGCCCCAGAGAGGGTCAGGGGCTCCTCTTCGGCCTCTTCCTCAGTCGCCCCGGCCTTGGCCTTCTTCTTGGCCTTGGACTGGGCGGGGGTGTCCACTCGGCTCCACCCGGGGTCCAGGACCGCCGTTCCGGTGGTTTTGAAGGCTTCGGGGCCTGCATCGGCCAGGATTTCGGTGATGAGGACCGTCTTGGCCTCGATCCGGTCGCTGAAGAAGGCGGCCAGGAAGCGCCGAGCCACCAGGTCATAGACCTTTTTCTGGTCTTCGCTCAGGGAGGCCCAGTTGGGGACCTCATCGGTGGGCATCAGCGCCGTGTGGTCTTCCACCTGGGCGTCGTCCACGAACCGGCTCGACAGCTTCGTTCCCTTGATCTCCGCCACAAAAGGGGCGTAGATCGGGAGCTTCGAGAGGGTTTTCAACCAATCCGGGATCTTAGCTGCATCGTCATGGGTGAGGTGCCGACTGCCAGTGCGTGGGTAGGACATCACCCGGGCGTCGTAGAGTTCCTGGGCAATCCCAAGGGTCTTCTCGGAGCTGAAGCCGAACCGCTTGTTGCACTCCCGCTGGAGGGCGGTGAGGTCGTAGAACTGCTCGGGGCCCTTGCGGACCTCCTTTGTCTCGAACTTGGCGATCCGGGCGGGCTTGCCCTTGAGGGCAGAGACCAGGGCCCGAGCGTCCGCTTCCTTCTCGAAGCTGTCCTGTTCGCCCTTCTGCCACTTGCCTTTGTAGGTCCCAGCCGGATGGCTGAAGGTGGCCTCGACCACGTAGAAGTCCTTGGCTTTGAAGGCCAGGATCTCCAGCTCGCGCTCGACCAACAGCGAGAGGGTCGGCGTCATAACGCGGCCAATGGGCCAGGCACCCTTCTCGGTGCGGCCCAGACCACGGGCTCGGAGGGTCATGGCGCGGGATCCAGTCATTCCCACGAGCCAATCGGCCTTCTGCCGACCGTAGGAGGCGTCCCGGAGCCCGGCATAGGTGCTCCAGGGCTTCATGGCCTTGTAGGCGTCGCGGATCGCGCCGTCAGTGAGGCTCTTGGTCCAGAGCCGAAGCATTGTCTTGGCCTTGCAAGGAGCCTTCTCGAGGATCAGGGAGGCGATCAGTTCGCCCTCCCGGCCGGCGTCCGTCGCCACCACAAGCTGGGTGGCCTTGGCGAGCTGCGCCTTCACGACATCGAACTGGTCCTTGGTCTTGGGAACCACCGCGTATTTCCAGGTGCCCGGGATCATGGGGAGCGTGCTCCAGCTCCACTGCTCCCAGGCCTTGTCGTATTTCTCGGGTTCCACGGTCTCAACCAGGTGGCCGATGCCCCAGGTGACGACGGTTTGGATGCCACCGGGGTCGGTGCCAGAGATGAAACCCTTGCTCTTGGATTTCAGCCCCAGTGCAGCGGCTATCGTCATGCCCATGCTCGGTTTTTCGGCCAGGATCACTCTAAATTCGCTCATGAATCACCATTCCAAGGCCAGAAAGCCCTAACCAGATTCCTTCATTCTTAGTGCCAGCCTTCCCTCGCCGAGGTTTTGCGTTTTATGCGCTCACCGGCCTGGCCTGGCCGTGTCGAGCGAAACCCAATGGCATCGGCGGCTCCGTTGCCATTGGTGCCCGAGTGTCTTGAATACCCATGTAGTGCGGCGCAAATGCCGGGAGTAAAGGGCTTGCGCTTTATCTTGGGATCATAGAAGGGGACATCCCATGAGCCTGCCGAAAGACCACACTCCCGAGCCCTCCCAGGCCCCGATGACGCCCGCAGAGCGCGGGATCGCGGTCCAGGACCTTCAGCGCAACGCCGCGAGCATCGTGAACACGAGTCGCAGCGCCTCCAACTATGCCGGGCTCAAGGACTCCTACGAGGCCGGTGCCTCGCAGTCCAACTTCAAGAACCGCGTGTCCGGCGTGCTCGTCAGCGGCCTCTCCAGCACCCCTCGGGTGAAGGACGACGGCACGGTGGAGATGCAGGACGCGAACACCTACAACGCCAAATACGAGCTGATGCGGCCCGAGAGCCTTCAGAGCCAGGCGGCTGCCCTTCTGCGAGGTGGTGATGCCGCCAGCAAGGGTGAAGGCCTGGTGCTGATGGTGGACGCCCCGCTGGCCCGTTCGGTCCAGAACCTCACGAACCCCTCCCTGCGCCCCAGCATGGTCGTGAACAACGCCCGAACCCCCGATGCGGTGGCCTTCTCGGGCATCAACAAGACCACTCCCTATGGCGATCCCGCCACAGGACGGCCCATCCCGGCCCAGGTCTGGATGATGAGCGAGAACGGCGGTCTGGTGCCGGTCCACGGCTTCCAGAAGGGGCAGGGGGCCAAGGCCTCCTTCATGGGTGTCCGCCCTGGCGTGGATGAGATGGGGAACACGACTGTTTCCCTGGTCTCGAGCGTCGATTTCGAGCCCGGGGTCAGTGAAATCGGGACCCGCGAGATCAAGCGGGACAAGATCATCGAGTCCGACCCCAAGCTGGTGGAAACCCCTGAGCAGCAGCGTGAACTGCTGGACAACCTCGCTGCGGAGGGCTGGCAGCCGATCACCCGGCTCCCGCCCGACAAGGCCGACCAGCCTGAGTCCTTCCGGGGCTATTCCGAAGCCGATGTGACGGCCCGCGCCATCATGCGCCTGGCCGATTCGGTACGTCAGCACAATGTCATCACCTTGGCGACCTCTGGCGCGGACCTCACCAAGCTCCCTGATGAGCCCCGGACCTACGCCCAGGACTTCGCCAAGCTGGCTGCCTCCCTGGAGGCTTCGGGCTATCCGAAGAAAGGTGTCGATCACCTCCTGGATCTGGCGAACGGGCCTCTCGTGAAGCTCTCCGAACTGAAGGAGGTCACGGATCGGATCCGTAAGGACCCCGCGGCCATGGACCCCATCACCGAGATGCGGGTGAAGGCCACGGAGTTGCTGAAGCTCAAGGGCAAGAAGTCCGAAGACATCTACCCCTTCTTCGACCAGCCGGGCGAGAACTTCGGGAACTCCCTGAGCAAGACCATGGGAGAGGATGGCGCAAGCGCCTTCAAGGGCCGCCTCCAGGCCGCAGACAACGAGCGCATGGCCGTCCTCGAGCAGATGGCGAAGGACCTCACCGACGCCCTCAGCGCGTGGCCGACCCCTCCCGGCAAGCAGTGGGAGAAGGACGGCGTGGGCCTCACCTTCCCGGATGGCACTCCCCGCCGGGACACGCCCTTCGATGACGCCCTCACCCGGGGCGGCACCCACTACAACGAGGTCCGTCAGGCCTACCGAGAACTCCAGCAGGCCGTCATGGACGCCACCGCCGGCTTCATCGGTGCTCGTCTTCGCCAGGCCCCGCCTATGGCTGGTTCTGCCGAGGCCGGGGCTCGCAAGCCCGGCGAGATCGCCGCCAACTATGTGAACTACAAGTTCACCGGCACCCCCATGGATGCCAAGGAGAAGGCGTTCGTCGAGCGGGTCCTAAATTCCTCTGCTGGCAAAAGCGCCTTCATGGACGAGATGACCTCACTTTACGGAGACGCAGTGATGGCCTCCGCCCACAGGCTCCGTCTGAGCCCGGCTGAGATCCAGCGCGATCTTGAGGCCAAGGCAGAGGACTTCGAACCCTGGGATGTGGCCGTGAAGAGCTACCGCGTCCGGCAGTTCGGCTCCATGCCCGACCCCAGCCAGCAGGGCCACTTCATCACCCCCGAGCAGGAGCTTCCCAAGGGCTTCGACCCCGCAAATGCCGATCAGGTCCGGCAGATCGCTGAGGACCGCACCTGGCAGGTCACCCAGTTCCAGATGGAGCAGGGCTCCCTCGTGCCCCGGATCCTCAAATCCAGCATGAGCACGGACGAGATGAACGAGCGTCGCAACGAAAACACGATGCGGCACATCCCCCAGCACCTCAGCCGCCAGCCGCTTTCCGAGCACATGGATCTCCCGAGCGGCATCGCCAAGTCCTTCAATCTGCCTGTTGCCAAGAGCCATGACCCCGTGACCGGCGAAGCCGGCCGCTATGGCTTCCTGGGCGTCAAGGTCCAGAGCGAAGGCCTGGGCAGCAGCGTCCTCCCTGGCAACTACAAGGCACTGAACTTCAGCAAGGACCCGATGGTCTATCCCAAGGAGATCGTCCAGCTCCCCGACGAGCGTGGCTTCCTTTCCTCCGTGGGCGGCCTCGAGAAGGCCAAGGCCCTGATCGACAAGCATCCCGAGGCTGAAAAGCTCCGGGCGGCCCTGGACGACATGGCCCGGCCCCGACGCGGAGATGGCGTCTATGAGATCAAGACGACCGCACCGGGCCTCTCCGAGTTCGCCAAGAAGCGCGAAGGCGCTGTCCAGGCCATGGGCGCGGTGCTCGAGGCCAAGGCCAAGAGAGATTTCGAGATGGACGCCAAGGGCAAGCCCGCTGACCGTCGTGGCGAGCTGGAAACCCGCCGGGATTCGACCATCGCCCAGGTCAAGGAATCCACCGCAGCCCGGATGCGTGACATCCCGAACCGCGTGGCCGCCATGGACGAGTTTATTCGGACCTACGCCGGGAAGAAGGGCTACTTCGGCTTCGCCCCGCCCCTCGGGCAGGGCAACAAGGACCTCAAGATTCGCAAGCCTCCAATGGAATTCCGGTTCCAGCTCGAGGAAGGCGGCGTGGACCTAAACAGGCGGTTCGCAGCCCTGGCCCGGAAGGGTCATGCCATCCACCCGGATGCCTACCGCATCGACTAGCAGCAGTGCCAGGAGACTCCATGCAGCGTTCCAACGAGGTCACCACCATCGTCCCCAAGGTCGATGTCCCCGACCAGGCTCCTCGGGCGGCCATCAATCCGCTCGTGAGCAAGGCGGACATGAGCTTTCTCCGGGCCAAGCAGACGATTGAAACCTACGCTGGTGCGCTGCCTGGGACCGCGCCCAGGGACTTCTTCGAGCGGGTGAATGGCGGTGAGTCCGTGGACCGCGCGGCCGACCGCGTGAAATCGGACTTCGGCTTCACCGTACCCGGGGAGGACCAGCAAGCGTTCAGGGAGTACCAGGCCAAGCGGCTCCAGGTGGCTCCCCTGGAACTCCAGGTTGGCCCCGTGCCGGCCGCCTTCGCCCGGCCCGGGACAACCACCTCGCTACCCCAGAGCTACGAACCTGACGACCTTTCGATGCCCGCCATGAATGTGGGCCAGCGCCAGGCCATCACTGATTTCAAGGTCAACCTCAATGAGGCCCTGAGCAAGTCCGCAGGGGCGATGGGTGAGCTGGAGGCCCATGGCCTGGCCGGCACCCAGGAGTACCGGGACGCCGCAGCTCGCCACGAGAAACTGGTCAACATGGCATCCCCCTCGGCGACGGCTTTGGGACTGGCCCAGACTCGGGAAGCGGCCATCGGCCGCCTGAAACTGGCTGCGGACATGGGTGTGCTCAAGATGCCCGACGGCACCACCAAGAACCAGCCTTCGCCCGCGCTCCTGGCCCACTACGAGACCGTGGCCCGGGCCGGGGGAAAGGCTTCCCTGTCGGGTGATGCCGCCTCCCGCCGCGTCGCCGGCCTCACCGATCAGGTCCACCAGGCTCAATTCAAGGTCCAGGAACTGGAGTTGAAGGGCAGGGGACTGGTCGGGGCCTCCCCGGACCAGCTCCACCGCCACCAGAACGAGCTGGATCAGGCCAAGGGCAGCCTCCAGTTCCTTCAGGAGCGCCTGACCGACGCCAAGTACCCCCTGGGCACCGGTGTCCCCAAGCCGAGCGTCAATGGTCGGTTCGCTGGCTTCGAGAACCCCAACGACATGCCCATGGACCGCACAGTGGCCGTGCAGATCGCCCTCAAGGCCGATCCCAAGGCCCCGGAAGCTCCTGGACTGATGGCCTGGGCCCAGCGCCCCCCCAAGGACCTTGGGGTGGACGACCAGGCACTCCACGCCATGTGGGTGGGGCAGCGGGCCCGGCTGGACGGCCACAAGGCAGCCATGGACACCCCCATCAGTGCCGCTCCGGCTCCTGCCAGGCCCCTGGCTGAACGAATGGCCGAACATGCCGCGTCTGGTCCCGTGAGCGACCCCTGGGGCCCGCCCTCCCGCGACATCGACCTCCCCAAGAACTCCGACACGCCCCCCCGGCAGGGGAATGGCCCTCCCATGGGTGGGGACGGCCTCGCTGTGGGTGATGCAAGGCCTGGAAGGGCGAATGGGCTGGGGAAGGCGTGGGAAGCGCCGATGACCCCCGAGGCGCACAGCGCCGCCGCCGTCCAGAAGCAAATCAAGGAAGTCGAGGCTCGGGCGGAAAAAGAGATGAACCGCCAGAAACTCCTCCTCGCCCTGTCCCTGGGTGGCAACATCTTGGCGTCCGGGGCTGAGGCGGCCGTCGCCATTGGCACCAGCCCTCTGCACGGGAACGCAGCCCAGTCGATCAACTCCGTGGCGTCCGGGATGCGGGATTCGATCAACCGGACGGGCGAGTACCTCGAGCAGAAGCAGCGGGTGGTCAACAAGGCCGACACCGACATCAAGGGCTTCCTGGCCCAGCACGCCAAGGAACAGCGCGATGTGGCCGAGGCCTGGAACGAGAAGATGTCCAATCAGATGGAGCATCTGAAAGCCATCCCGATGGAGGTTGGCGTCCTGGATAAGGCCGAGGAACGGGCCGGAGAGGTTGTTCAGTTCCAGGCGGACTTCGCCAGCGACTACGACAAGACCCGGGACCGGGATGCCGGTGCCATCCACTTGGCTGCCGCAGACGAGATGCGGATGAGCCCGGATCCCTCGATCCAGAAGGTCGGCCAGAAGGTTGCCCAGGAGATCAAAGAGAACGACCCCCAGGGGCTTCGGAGCTGGGGCGACACAGAGAAGGCTGTCCAGGGGCTTCTGGCTTCCCAGCCGGCCGCCCTCCAGGCCTACAAGGGCTACCGCGCGGGCGTGGAAGACCAGCACCGCGAGTGGTCCGTCAAGAACGAAGCCCACCGGCAAATCGTTGAGGCCATGGCCGCCCAGACCCCTGATGAGCGGGTGGATCGGCTGGCAAACCTCGTGGGCGGGAAGGGCATCGCCACCCAACTCGAGGCGGAAGCCCAGAAGGCCGTCGCTCTCGAGGCCACGAAGGGCAACAACCTCCAGGTCGTGGATGTGGTCAAGTCCAGCCTGGACCGGAAGGCCATGATCGAACGGTCGGTCTCCGGTGCTTGGCGCGAGTTCACCGCCCAGGCCCCGGTCCACGCCCAGTCAGTGGTAACTGGTGGAATCTCCGCTGAAGCCCAGCTTGCGAGCCTCTACGGTCGCCGCCAGCCGGAAGCCCAGTCTCCCGACCGGGTGGCCGTCCGCCAACTCCGCGAGAACTTCATGGCCCAGATGACTCCCACCCCCGGGAAGAACCTCCCGAAGGTGATGGCTGAGGAGGGCATTCCCGCCGGCTGGGGCACACCCTCGAACCTCGGTCGGAAGGTCGGCATCAGCCTCAGCCAGAACGCCAGCGTTCAGGCCTTGCTGGTCGGCCACAACCCCGAAGGCAAGCTCCAGGAGGCCACGATCCACCTCTACGGGCGGGAACGGGCCACCGTCACCGACGATGGCCTCCGCGGCCAGGGCCTCTCCGACCGGGAAGTGAAGTTGTTCCGGGATGCCCAGGCTGGTGACGGCCTAGTGCGAGCCCACATCAGCGTGCGGGCTCAAGACCTGAAAGGGGCCAAGGCTTCCGAGCCTGGCCGGTTGGCGAACTCCATCGCCGAGGATTACAACCAGGCCGTAACCACGGCTTACACGAAGCAGGCGAGCGACCAACTCGACAAGGACGCCTGGCGATTCGCGGCCGTGAAGCTGGGCATCACCAAGCCCGGCGACATCGCCCGGTTCAGCCCCACCACTGCCGGGAAGGATGTGGCCGAGGCCACCAGGCACACCGACTCCTTCAAGACCCAGTTCCAGGACGGCTACGCGGCCCGGGCCAAGGCCCTGGTCGCCAAGGAATCCATCTCCCGCAGCGTCGCCCGCCCCATGGCGGCCCAGCTCCTCGCCGCGCGGGATGTCACCGGCTTCCAGCAGACGGTGGAGACCAATCGCGGCGGGCACTTCACCTACCCACCGAGCCAGAGCGCCCTGGACCCGAGCCCTGAGAAGGGTCTTGGCACCGACTTCAAACGCCTGATGACGGCTGCGGACCACAAATTCACCGGCATCTACGACGAACTGACCCAGGCCCGGACCAAGGGGATTTCCCTAACCAAGGACCCCCACCTCCTCGAAAAATCTGGGGACAAGTCCAAGGCCATCGGGACCGTCCTCGACAGCCCGATCCGGCAGTCGGAGCTGGGTGGCCGCCCCGCGGGCGGCAACGACTACCAGACCTTTGTGCGGCAACTCAAGGAGTAGGGCCTACCCTTGGAAGCCCAGTGCTGGCGAGCTTGTGGGCCGCCTGCACTGGGTCTTCGCCGTATTCCTCGGGAAGCCAGTAGGTCCCACCCTCGGGGCCGCCGTAGATCACGAATCTCTGCCCGTCCCTGCGATAAACAGTCGTGTTGATGACGAGGTGTGTGACCCTTTCGCCGCCCTGGACCCAGTTCTTGAAGCGGGGGTCCTGGGGTGAGGCGGTCTCCCAGGGGTAGAACTCCCGGTCTCGGGTGGCCTTGAACTCGGCCATCCGGGCTCGCACATCTGCGGCCACCTGGTCCCGTACGCCAGGGATCTCCCACTGGCCGTTCTCCAGGATGCGGGCGGCGCTCCCGGCCGACAGCCAGAGTTGCAACCCCGCCTCCCGGAGCAGGTCCACCTCATCGAGGAGGGACTGGATCCGGGCGGGAAGGTCAGGGGCGGTCATAGAGGACCGATTCTAGGTCCATCCCGTCCGGTTAGAGCGTCGTCAGATCCCGCCCATCCCACTGGAGCACCACGGCCCGGACCTTCAGGCCCAACTCAACCAGAGGAGCCTTGAAGACCGCTGTGTTCACGCCTGTTTTCCGGCGCACCGAATTGAAGGTGATGCCCTTGGCCTGCTCGGCGAACCGCAGGGCCCCGAAGGCCTGCGCCGGGGTCCAGTCGTTCTTGAGGTGGAGCCGTGGGAAGCCCCGCCGGACATCCACCGTCTCACCCGTGAGGGTGAAGAGGGAGAGCTGGAAGGCGTGGTGCTTGGTCACCGCGGCCGAGGTCTCCCGCAGCTTCTCCGTGAGGTGGTAGGACACCTCCGCCAGGCAGGTCTCCTCGGAATCGCCCATGTAGATGGCAGGGAAGGTGCCGTCACTGAAGCGGCTGGGGTTGAAGGGGCCCGGGGAGCCCAGGAAGGCCTTCAGCTTTTTCATGGGGTCTGCCAGGCCCTCCATGACGGGACCACGGTAGGCAGCCAGGAAGTCCGTGAGACCTTCTCGCTCGTCGAGGGCGGTGTGGCGCTCGACGATGGAGGGCTCCTTGAGTGCCCGGAGGTTGAAGACCCGGGTGCCCTTGTTCTGTTGGAGGGGGATTGTGCGCTTGGTGCTCACGCCCAGCCGCCGTAGGACCCCTTCAGGTAGTTCAGGGTGGTGAACATCCCCTCCATCCGGCCCACCAGGAGCAGGTCCAGGGGAGCCTTACCACCGAAGAGCGGGGCGGTGTTGGGGGAGCGCAGCCATTCCCCGGCGTCCCCAACCAGGTTCCCGGCCAGCTCGACGATCACGAGGAAGTAGCCCAGACGGTCCTTGGTATCGAGGTCCAGATCGGGGTCGGAGAGTCGGAGGTAGTCGAAATACTTGGTTTTCCGAAGGTTCAGGAGCTTCAACTTGTCCTCGGTGACGATGCCCAGGGCCTCAGTGACCCGGTTGAAGGCCCGGAGCGCAGCGGACATGGGCCTGACGGCGGGCGGCTGGAACTCGTGGAGGGTGACTTCCCGGCTGGTGGCAGCTTTCCTCGAGACCTGGGAGATCCGAACGGCGGCGCTCCTGGTGACCCCGGGACGGTCCATGCTGACGGCGGCCTTCTTCATGGTCGCAGCGGCCTTGGGCTTGGCTTTGGCCTTCGCTTTCTTGAGCATGGTGTCCACCTTCCACCTCCAAGTGTAGTTCGTATTTGAACTCACGCTACGAATATGGACTCTTCGACGAAGGGGTTTTGGTTATCCCAAATAGATTCAAGAGCATGAGTGGCTATGCTGAACCGACGGTTTCCCTGCTCATCTCCCGGTACATCGCAAATTCACCCTGGAAGTGCATTGGGATGAGCGCCGTTGGGCCATTCCGGTGCTTGGCGACGATGAGTTCCGCACTGGGATCAGGCACCCCACTGGGGGAGGGGTCTGGCTTCCGGTGGATGAAGGCCACCAGGTCGGCGTCCTGTTCGATGGCACCTGAATCCCGAAGGTCACTGAGCTGCGGGCGACCGCCCGAGCGATGCTCCACCTCCCGGTTGAGCTGCGAAAGCACGACCACAGGGATGCCGAAGTCCTTCGCCAGGATCTTCAGACCCCTGCTTATCTCCCCGATCCGAACGGCCTCGCTCTGCTTGCTGCCACGGCTGCCCTCGGGGCTACTCAGCAGTTGCAGATAGTCCACGATGACGAATTCCACCCTTCGGTTGCCCTGACTGCCCAGCTTCACAACCATGTTTTGGATCTGCGGTACGGTGATGGAGGCTTGGTCGCAGATGTAGAGGGGTAGGTTGACCAGCTCATCCCGTGCCCGCAGCAGCCCCGGAAACCGATCGGCGTCCCGGCCCGCCTGGAGTTCTTTGAGGTTGGTTTGACTCTTGGTGGAGAGGAGGCGCAGGAAAACCTCCTCGTGGCTCATCTCCAGACTGAAGAAGGCCCCGCAATGACCGGGGTGGTCGGCCCGCGCATGGGCGGCGCGAAGGATCCAGTTGAGCGCCAGGGCAGTCTTGCCGATGCCGGGCCGGGCCGCCAGCACGATGAGATTGCCCGGCTGGAATCCCTGGGTCAGCTCATCGAAGCGGCTGAAGCCAACCCGGACACCCGAGCTGGACCGCCCTTCAAGCCGGTCGTGGAGCCGGTCCATTGCCTCCGGCGCCACCGCTTCGAGGGGCAAAAGCCCCCGGCTCCGGCTGTCCCCTTGCGCTAGCTGAAAGAGGCTTTGAGTGCTTTGTTCCAGCAGCACCTCTGGTGAATCCTCCTCCTCAGCGGCAGTCCGCAAGAGCTTGGCCCCGATGTGGGCGAGCTTCCTGAGCTTGGCCTTGCGTTGAATTAGGTCGGCCAGGACCTTGGGACGGCTGACCTCCTCGCTCGCCAGGAGTTCTACCAGGCCGGGATAACCTCCGACCCCGTTAAGGCTGCCGTCCTGGTCCAGGGCATCCTTCAGGGTGAGGGAATTAACCTCCACCTGGGCCTCAAGGAGCTTTCTGAGTGCCCGGAAGACATGGCGGTGCGCGGGATGCACGAAGTCGCCCTCAGCCAGCGAGAACACGACCTCGGCAGCCACCATCTCGGCCCCTTGGGCGCAGCAGGTCGCCAGGAAAGACCGCTCTGCATCCAGGTCCTCTGGAAGTCGTTCGGGGAGCCAAGTAGCCATGGGCGCTCCAGCTCAGAGGGTGGTTTCGGGCAGCCCCGCCCACCGGAAGGCGATGGCCTGAATGTGAACCGCCCGGGCCCGCTTCCAGACCAGCGATTCAGGCACCATGGTTGATTCCATGAGGCGCTGCCTCGCGGCCGACTCCCAGTGAGCCACTTCAGACTCTCCGGCTGCGGCCAGGATCAGTTTCAGGACCTCCACCCGGGCCTCTCTCACCTGGTCCTGGGCCGACAGATAGCCCGCGGCGTTGGGGTTCACCACCTTGGCGGCCTCACTGGCACTGACGAGATGTCCCAGGGCCACGGAGACCCCTGGATGGACCCGGAAGGGCTTGGCGAGGCTTTCCCAGGCTAAGCCGGCTGTGCTGCGCTTCCATTCCCCGGCGGATCGCTGCCTGGATCGGGCTGCCTTCAGCAGTTCGGGGTCCAGGCACTTCAGGAGGTGGACCTTCAGGGGCTCCGGCTTGCCCTCCCTGGGGCCTCGCTTCGCCACGGTTTCCCGGGTCACCTCGAGCAGGAACGGGAGCAGGTCGAGGTCCACTTCCGGGGGGAACGCCTTGGCGAGGGCTTCGGCCTTGCCCCGCCAGAGACCTTCTTCCACCAGGAGCTTCACCACTGGGCTTGGCTCAAGGCTGCTTTCCTCTCCAGAGGCTTCTTTTTTCGGTTCCACAGGAGCAGGCGCAGTCAAGGACGGTACATGCTGTGCCTTTGGGTAAGAAGTACTCAAAGAAGGATTCTGAAAAGACCCAGGAGTACTGCACTTTGCACGACGAGAAGGAGCGCGAAGAACCAGTTGGTACGCGGCCTCCGTGAAGCGGTAGAGTGCGTCCAGGCCTTTCTCGCCAGTCCCCTTCCCGGGGACCTTGTGTTCGCAGAGCTGAACGATCAGGCCCTCGCTGATAAGCAGGTCTTTGGCCCTCGAAAAGCTGCTCGGATGGCAGAGGCCGTCGTAGCTGATCTGCTTCGCGGAGAAGTTCCGCTCGATGGTGTGCGTGGCAATCCAGAGGCGGACTGCGTAGGCGATCTTGGGAGTGAAACCAAGGGATCGCAGGCGGGACTCGCCAGTGGATCGCCTGGGGCGTCTGGGACGGGAGGCGAGGCGGCGACGAACCGATCCCGACCCCCTCGGTGAGGTGGTGGATTTCATTGGCGGCTCCGGGGTGGGAGTAACTTTTTGGGAAAGCCGTTGACGGGCCGCCGAAACTTGCGATCATTCAGGTGTCGAGGCTGAATATCGCCGGTTCCGGCAACGCTTCAAACACCCTCCCGCGTCAACGGGGGGGTGTTGTCGTTTAGGGCTTATGTTTTTTGGCTTTGGGCGTGATCCTCCTGATGCGGGTGTGAATCTTGGGCTGGGTGGGCTTGGACAATTCGCCCTCGATGTGGGGAGCGACTACAGAGATCGTCGGGGTGGGTGGCGCAGACTCGGCCAGGGCCTTCTGGACCAGCTCTGGTGGGAGCGCACGCATCACCAGAACAGAGCCCGAGCCTTTCCCCACGATGGAGAAGTTGAGGTAATCGCCGACCTCCTCCTGGACCTGCTTGATCTTGGCCTGGAGGCGGTAGGGGTTCGAGTCCTGGGATCCCAGGAATTGGGACAGGAGGCTGAACGGTACAGCTTGTTCGGCGTCACCTTGCAGTGTGTTCGCCTGGGCCACCACGAAGTTGATGAGGTCCCAAGCGAGCGGATTGTTTCGGTAGTGCTTCAGTATCTCCACGGGGATAGAGACTGGCGTGGAGACCAGCTCGCGGAAGGTCTGCTCGCCGAACTGGACGAAATAATTCGGCATCCCAGGCAGCTTGATGAGTCCGGTGTTCTCGGACCTCACATCATGCTTGGTCGGGAGCTGCCTTGCGAAGATCAGCTTCTCGCCTTGATCGCGGTCGATGTTCGCCAGCGTGGACTTGTACCCGTAGGTGATGACCACATTTCCGATCCGCTCGAGAGCCCCGCGCAGCTCTTCGTAGGACTTGCCACCTCGGTCGATGCCGAAGGTGTCCAGGAACTCCATGGCAGAGGAGAACTCGACACGGGCCGAGCCCCGTTCTCTAGCAAGGGTCATGAGCCATGTGATGAGGGCCCGGTCATTGCCGTACGGCAGCGGGATCCGCTCGTCGTGGGCACTGAACATGACATGGATCCTGGTGCCCTTGTCGTCCACAGCCTCTCGAAGAAGCGTCCGGGCCTCGATAGGGGCCACCGGAAGGGAGCAGAGGGCGAGCGTCTTGGCGGTATGTAGGATCTTGTTCCAGTCCTGGGTGGCGATCTTCTTTCTCAGTTCAGTGAGCCCTTCAATCGGGGCCTTCTTCACCACCTGGGCCTTGGGCACGGACGCAATGCGGACCAGTTCCATGGCCTGCTCGGGAACATCCAGAGAAAGGCTGCCGTGCTTCTCTAGGAACGCCTGCACCCTCCCCGGTCTTTTGAGGAGGGATAGGAGAATCTGTCGGGCCGTTGCCGAGTCCATAAACTTGAAGCTACGAATCGGCGGTAGGAAAAGCAATAGGTTTTTCAATGACTTTGGATGGATGCCGCGCCGAAATGTTGAATTTCTACCGCGAATCCCGAATGACCGTGCTCTTGGGTTTCTACCGCGAATCCCGAATGGCAAGCGGTCCAAAGATTTGATCTTATCCATTCGGGGCTCTTGGATTCCTACCGCAAACCCCGAATGGCTGGACCTCGGGCTTCTACCGCGAATCCCGAATGAATAAAAATTCGGACGCTCTGGCCGCCAGGCCTACCTTCGGGATTCTCGGTAGGAGTTGGGCTCTGGAGGGCTTCTTCGGGGATTACGGTAGAAATGACTGCCAGGGATCATTCGGGGTTCGTGGTAGAAAACGCCTTCCCTCATGCTGAATGAAGGGTCCCTTCGGGATTTACGGTAGAAATGTCCCGGGCCGGGCCGCTGTTCGGGATTCGCGGTAGAAATGGCCGGTGACCCCCCTCTGTTCGGGATTCACGGTAGAAATGCCCCGGCTCCCGGGCTCCCGGGATTCGGGATTCGCGGTAGAAACCGCCTCGTACCGCCCAGGCCCGGGGCCAATCTTCGGGATTCGCGGTAGAAAGCGCAAAACCGAGGGTCCCGTTCGGGGTTTGCGGTAGAAATGCCGCCAGGCCCCTCTTCGGGGTTCGCGGTAGAACCCGCCCCGCCAAGGCCCTGTTCGGGGATTGCGGTAGAACCCGCCCCGGGCCGCTGTTCGGGATTCGCGGTAGAAAGCGCAAAACCGAGGGCCCTGTTCGGGATTCACGGTAGAAATGGCCCCCGGCTCCCGGGATTCGGGATTCGGGATTCACGGTAGAAATGGCCCCTGGCTCCCGGGATTCGGGATTCGCGGTAGAAATCCCACCAAGCTGTCCCAGATCGACAGTGAAATCAGAATCCCGACTTCCCACTTCTCTCTTTGAGAGAGAGCGCGTTGCTCCTCGTGGAGAGATCCGATGTGTGAATTTGCCTTCTTCAACCCCCAGTGGGTCCGCCAACTCGGCGGGCCTCCCTTTGTGAGCTGGTCCCTAGAATGCCACTGCACCAGGAATCCTGACGCCCCTGTGTGCCCGTTCGGCCCTCAGCTCAGGGCCCTGGAGCGCCCCGAGTGCCCCTTCTGGGCACCCATGAGGCCCATGCCGGACTGAAACCCGGGCCCTAAGCGGATCCGCCTCGCCCTGACCACCAGGTTGGGGCCAGGCTGCCGCCTGGCCCGAGTCACCCATCGCCGAGGTCTCGCCGGTCCAGGGCTGGTGTTGGACTGTCTGGAGCGCATAACTTTTTTGTTTATGCGCTAGACTCAGGCGCATAAGGCGCAAAGGTACCTCCCCATGACCCCCCACGAGCACAAACAGCCCCTCTCCTTCCTCGCAGACAAGCGACTCCTCGCCAGCAAGGCACGCTGGGAGTCCGACGCTGTGCTGAACGAGGATATGGCTGCGCTCATCAATATGGTGAACCGGGGCCTGGACCTCTACACCGAGCCGACCCCGGCCGAGGTCGCCGCCTACGACGCCGAGACCGAGCGCCGATCCCTGCACCTGGGGACCGCTGAATGGCTCCGGCGTCAGGATCCCGCCTGCCGGCGCGGGGACATCGTGGGCAAGCCGGCCGAACGCGCCTTCCGCATGGGCCCCGCCCACGCGGAGCGTTTCGCTGCCCTGTCTTCCGCCCGGCTTGCCGCCGACGCCCTCTGGAACGGCCAGCAGCACGCCGTGGCCCTGGACATGGAACCCCTGGGATACCGGTTCGTCCTATGGCTGAAGGACGAGGCCAAGAAGCTCAAGGCCAAGATCGGCCAGTTCCAGGCCTTCTATGGTCTCCTTTGGCTCCTGGTCCTGCCGATGAACCTGTTCGCAAAGGCCTCGGAGGCCTTCGTCCTCCCCATCCTCAACCTGGTCATGGCGATCACCCGTCCGATGTTCTATGCCCTGGCGATGCTCGAGCGGGCCAGCCTGACAGTGGACCGAAAGGGCGAGGCCGGCGGCCTGGTGTCCGCCTTCATCTCTTTCGCCAAGCTCAAGCACCCCGAGTCCGGCGTCTATGTGTTCAGCACCCTCAATGACGAAGGCGAATTGGAGTTCTTTGGGACCCCTCGACGATGTTTCATGTCCTTCTTTATGCGCCCGCTGGCGTGCCATGCGTTCCGCTGGAAGCAGTGGCAGTGGAACCGCTCCTGGCCGAAGGCTTGGTTCGCAGATCCCCGCTCTGGTCGCTACTTCTGGGCGGCCTCCCTCCTGGCAGTGCTCTACACCGGGATCTTCCTGGCCCTTCTGCCGCTGACCTGGCCCTTCGTTCTGGCCTGGGTCATCGGCAAGCCCCTGGTCGAGAAGGTCGCCTAATGGCCGTCGGCCGCCTGTCGGAGGCCTGGGTTCGGGCCGTCCTGACGGAGAACTACTCGGCCGGGGTGGTGCGGAAGCTCCTACTGGACTTCTTCGCCTCCCGGCTCGTGTCCCTGCGGGCCCGCCCGGGCGCGAAGGGCAGGGTGGCCCGCAGGCTCTACCTGATCCTCTGGAAGCTCCAGTTCAAGGGCGTCATCCACCAGGAGGCGGGACTGATCCACCTCCTGGTGGGTGCCAAGACCCCCGCGGGCCAAGTGGCTCCACGGCGGGACCTGGGCCCCCTCCTCAAGAAGCTGCTTTTCCGGGTGCTGCTGGCCGAAGACGGGATGGGCGAGGGGCACACCCCGGCGAGCCTGCTCACAGCACGGAAGGAATTCCTCGAGGAGGCCATTGAAGCTGGATGGCCGGTGGATGAGGCTGCCGGACATCTGGGCCTGAAGGTGGAGCTGGCGACCAAGATACTGGCTGGATAACCTCAGTTCTTGGCCGGGATCTCTACAGAGGTGTCCCAGGCCCAATAGTCAGTGCCGTTGGTGTACACGACCCGATCCCAGCCCGTTTTGCGGAACTTCCACATTGGTTCCTGGCGGGCAAGTCGCTCCGCTTTGTCCTGGTTCAGCCCCTTGGCTGAGAAAATCAGGATCACTAGGCCGTCCACCTTGGAATTGGATACCTCGAAGGGTTCCTTCTCCTGCTTTGTAAGGAAGTCCGCGATGGCCCGAGCGGAGTATTTCTGGGTCATGTTCATGGCCCAGGAGCTTCCTGCCACACGAGTCTTGATCTCGGCCGAGAGAAAGCCCGTGATAAGGCCTGCGCCGATTGCGACGGGGTTGAGTGTTCGGATCTGGGGACCTGCGGCAATAGCGACAGTAAGGCCAGCGGTGCTCCCGGCGCGTTCGGCAGCGGCCTTTTTCGCCTCGAGTTGGGCAGGGCTCTCTTGATTGGGCTTCGGGACAGGAGCAGGTTCTTGCGCGGCAAGAATGGATGCGCCAAGGATCGGGGTCAGCAGAAGGCGCATGTTGGACCTCATACAAACTTTGGTGATACCAGCTATCTGATGCTGTTCTGCGTTCGTGGGATCCATGCTCTCATGCCGGGCATCGGGCCTGAGGCTTGCGACCAAGATCCTGTCCGGCACATGAAAAAAGCCCCAGGCGGTTGGCCCGGGGCTCTCCTGTGGTGCGGTTGGGCTCAGAACTTCATGGTGAAGGCGAAGCTCAGGGTGCGGCCGTCCTGGTAGTAGGTCGCGCTCTTGGACTGGCCGAAGACCGGGCCAGGGATGAAGGAGTGGGTGGCCTCGTCATAGGACATCGTGGTGTCGGTGCCCTCCGCTTTGAAGGTGTTCAGGAGGTTCGTCACCTTGACCTTGAGGCCGGTGACGAGCTTCTTGGAGGCCTGCCAGTTCAGCGTGGCCGAGTAGTCGAGGCGGTAGTAGGAAGGCGAGCGGTGGCTGCCTGCATCCCCGAGGTGCTGGGTGAAGAGCGTGTCCCCCGGGAGGACATAGCCTGGGGCCGCGACATCGTAGCGGCTGGCGGTGAGGCTGTAGGCGTAGCCGGAGTACCAGCCAAAGCGGAAGCCATTGTCCAGGCTCAGGGTCGGGGTGAGGACGACCTTGCGGGCGACCAGGACCCGGAAGATGTGGGTCTGGTCGTTGCTGAGGTAGCCATAGGCCCGGTTCTGGTTGATGGCCGGGGTGTAGGTGCCCTGGAAGAAGCTGCCGTAGGCGGCGTTCACATCAGAGGCGTCGATGTCGCCCTGGATCTTGCTCATGGTCCAGGTGCCCATGGCATACCACTTATCGCCATTGAACTCGACGGTGTTCAGGAAGCCCTTGTAGGTGCGCTGGGCGTCCGGTGCGTTCTGGAGCCTGGTCGTCCGGGTGTCGGGCGTGACGCCGGAATAGTAGGTGTAGTTCACCAGTTGGTTCTTGTAGTCACGGGACACGAGCTGGCCCTGGTAGCTCAACTCGCGGGTGAACTGGCGTTTGTAGCTCAGGGTCCACTCATCCGCGTAGGAGGGCTTCAGCTTCGGGTCGAACTGGATGTAAGGGTTGATGCTCGGGTCGCTCTGATAGACCGGGAACGGCAGGTAGCTGTCGCGGCTATGGGGATCTCCACCCATGTAGGGGAAGATCGAGAGGGTCTGGACCGTGCGGTTCTGCTTGTCGAGCGCATCCTGCCAGGGGCTCTGGTAGTAGCGGGCGAAGAAGAGCCCCAGGCTTTCCTTGCCCTCGCCCTTCCAATCGAAGGTGACGCCAAGGCGGGGACTGAAGGTGGAGAAGTCCCAAATCTGCTGGCCGAGATCGTTGGAGCCCTTGCCCTTCTCGTAGCGGCCCCCAAGGTTGAAGCTCCAGTTGGTGTTGAGCTGCCACTTGTCGTTCAGGTAGAGGGCCGTGTACTTGTTCTTGCTGGTGGCCTCGACAGGATGCGTGTAGTTCGCCAGGAAGCTGTTGGCGTCCATGTTGTAGTTCAGGCTGCGGACATCGGCTTGGGTGAGGAAGCCGCTGAAGTACACCTCGTTGTCACCCGTAGGGCCGATCTTCCGGCTGCTCTTGGTGTCCTGGAAGTCCAGGCCGACCTTGATCTCGTGGTGGCCCGCGGCCTCGGGGAGCCAGGTCAGGGCGGTGTTGAACTGGGTGCGGGGACGCTTAACATAGCCGTCGTAGGTGCCGTTCTCGTACTGGCGCACGAACTGATCGGTCATGTCGTAGAAGGTCCACTTCTGACCGCCGTTGCCGCCCAGAATCAGCTCGCTCTTCTGCTGGGCCGCCTGGGCCTCGAGAGCCAGGGTGGGCGAGAGCACGCCGCGGTAGGTCAGGGACATGAAGTTGCCACCCTGCTTCTGCCAGGTGGTCGTCTCGTAGTCGGTGTCGTTGCCGTACTGCTTGGCGTTGATCTTGGCCGGGTCACCCGTCGCCTGAAGGGCGAGCAGATGATCCTGGTTGATCTGCCAGGTGAGCTTGACGGAGTACCAGGCGGGATCGGCCTTGAACTTCCGGTCGTAGGAGACGCCGGGTTCACCGATGCGGCCCATGGTCGTCTGCACGCTGGAGTTCGAGGGGATCTGCGCCGACGCGAAGATCCAGAGCTTGTCCTTGACGATTGGCCCGCTGAGGCTCAGGAACGGGGTGTCCACATAGTTCATGCCCGGGGTGGGCGCATAGGGCTTGTTGGCATTCCAGCCGACATTGCTGAACTCGTAGCGGATCGAGCCCTGGAATTCGTTGCTGCCGGATTTCGAGACCACATTCGAGACGGCTCCGCTGAAGCGACCGTACTCGGCGCTGACACCTGTGGTGAGGACCTGCACCTCCTGGATGGCCTCTTCGTTGAGGTTCAGGCTGAAGGTGCCCATGGAGGGATCAGTCGTGTCCACGCCGTCCACGAGGTAGGCGTTCTCGGTGCTCCGGCCGCCGAGGGCCATGGGGTTCTGATAGGCCTGGACGCCGGCCGCGAGACCCATCAGGTCCTGGTAGGTCCGGTTGACCGGGAATCGGTCATTGGCCTCGGCGGTGTAGTTGGCCTGGGCCCCGACAGCCTTGGTGTCGAGGATGGTGCTGTTGGCGACCACCTCCACCACCGCCCCGGAGGCTGGGACCATGGTGACGCTGATGGCTGTCGGCTGGTTGACCTGGACCCGGGAGGGCAGGGTGACCGTCTGGAAGCCAGGTGCCGTCACTGTGAGGGTGTAGTCGGAGCCTGGCGGCAGCATGAGGCCACGAAATTCGCCGGTTGAGCTGGCGACGAAGACACGAGTGCCCATGAGGGTTGGAGCGGAGACGCGAACCTGGGCTCCGGCGACCGGACTGCCCTTCTGGTCCTTCACCACACCGACGAGGCTCCCGGTCTGGGCCCCGTTGGCGATGAGCGCAGGCGAGCAAGCCGCCAGAGCAAGGGCAATACGCCCGATAAGGTTCTTGGTGGTCATGAACTCCTCCAAACGCTAAACGCTCAGGTTGGAATCAGCGGATTCCGGTTAAGGGAAATGCCCATGGTTGGGTTAGGGGCAGATTGGATCATAGGGCCGTGGTTATGCGCTTTTGAACGCTTTGCGCCATCTGATTCCGCGTCTTTGCTGCGTATCAGCCGCAGAATTTCTCGGGTCGCGTCTAAATGGGCCTCTGGCAAGAGCTTGTAGCTAACCTGACGAGATCTTTACCTGCCGGAGCGAAATGGCAAGTGCCGCAAACCTTTTCACACCGTCAAGCCGATAGTCACGAGAGTAATAGCGATCTGACCAGGCTCTTCAGGCCATCGGCGAGGGAATGGTTCAGGACTTTTTCTTCGGCCGCGGCGTGCGTGTCACTGGCCTCGGTGCTGAGGGGGTCTTCTTCGTCTTGTGGGGCGCGGCGACTTCCTTCTTGGCAGAGGGCTTGGCCTTCTTCTTGGGCGCTGGCTTCGGTGTTGCCTTCTTGGGAGCAGCCTTCGCCTTTGGCGTGGCCTTCTTCTTGGCGGCCGCCTTCTTGGCAGGCTTGGCTTTGCTGGTCGGCTTCGCGGGTGCCAAGGCCATTGCGGGAGCTGGTGCGGGAGCCGCGGGCTTCGCCGCCAGATGCTTCGCGTAGAGGACCTTCACGATGGGCAAGGGCACCTTCGCCTGTGCAACCACTTCGAGCAGCAGGGCATCCCCAGCCAGGCCTTTGGCGGCGCATTCGTCGAACAGCTCTCCGAGGTTCGCGTGGGGCGGCGCGGGCGCGCCTGGTGCGAGAGCCTTGGGTGCTTCAGTCGCGGGTGCATCTTTCTTTCCGGCCGTGCGCCGGATGCGGGCCTTGATGCGAACGCGATCCGCACGCTCATTCGTTGCGCTCTGGATGAACTCGTGAATTGCGTCGGTGAGGATTTCACTGAGGAGATCGCCGAGCTTGGTCTTCTCGGCGTTGGCCGTCCTCACCAGATAGTCGTACTGATCCAGGGCGAAGGTGTGCGAGATGGCGACCCGCACGCCCGCGACGCACTCGGGCACCAGACTCGGGGCCAGGTTGAGGCTGTCGCTTGGGCTCAGTGCATCGGCCATTTCTACTCCTCGGGCGTCGTTCAACTGGTATCAGTCTCGGCATTTTGCGCTTCCAAGACCAGTGCGGCAAGAGCGCATAACCACGATGGCAACGGCGGGAGGCTTGCGATCAGGCCCTCAAGAACATGAAAGCTGGGTGTGGGCCGCATACATCGGAAGTGCCCTACTCCCAAGCATAAAATTCAATTCGGAGGTGTCGAATCATGCCAGAGATCACACGCAATCAGGGGCCCGCCGTACCGGCGAAGGGCCCACTGCTGGAGACCCCAGCACCAGCTCCTCCTGGAGCAGACAAGCTCGCGGCTTCCGCTGTCGCCACGCTCGACATGGAAGTTCCGCCACAGGCCAAGGTCCCCGAGGTCCCCGATCTCGGGACAGAAGCGCCCACCAACGAAGGCCCGAGCAACGAGGGCCCCGCCAATGAGGCTCCGGCTCAGGCCGAAGGCCCCGCTCCCACGCCTCGCAGCGTGAACGAGCTGGCGCAGGATCCGGCTGCCCGCGCTGCGCTCCAGGCTGCCCTCGACAACAAGACCATCAAGTTCGAGAGCCTGCGAACCGCCGTCCAGACGGGCCTTGAGACGGGCGAATTCAACTTCAAGAGCCCCGGCCAGGAGCGGGTGGTCAAGGAGATCATCGCTGGCTCCATCAAGCCGGCTCCCGCGCCTGATGCGCCCGCGCCTGCTGTTGGTGGCCCGGATGCCTCGGGCCCGACCCCCGCCGCTCCAACAGGTCCTCCGGTGAAGGTCTCGGCGCTTGAGAAGGCGATTGCGAACTTCCCGACTGGTCTCGACAAGCGGGTGGAGGAGGCTCTGTTGGACAGCCCCGCTGCCACTGCCGCCAAGAACCCTCCCTTCACCAAGGGTGAACTGCTCACCGCCAAGCCCTCCGTGGGTGATGCGGTGCGCTACGCCAACGCCATGGCGATCAAGACCGAGAACTTCGAGCCCAGGGCCATCGACGCTGACTTCCAGGCGGCGCTGGGCCGGGCGAACAAGGGCTCCCTCTACGATCTGGCGAACGACCAGGGCATCAAGCTCTACCCGAAGGCCGCTCCCACTGGCAACTCCCGTGAAGGCGGTTCCGGCCGTGACGCCAGCACCCTCGTTGCCCCCGAGTCCAAGTACGGCCGCGCCATCGCTGCCGCACAGGAGAAGGGCGTGGAACTCCCCGCTCCCGCTGACCCCGAAAAGGGCTACACGGTGGGTGAGGCCCGCGACCTGAACGCCAAGAAGCTCATCGACCTGGACTCCGTGGCCGTGGCTCGTCAGACACCGGCCCCTGCTCAGGAGAAGGAGATGGCAGGACCCGAGGACCGCAAGGTGGTTCTCGATGCCATCGCCAAGGGCGTGGACGGCAAGGCAGGCCTCCCGAAGGACACCTTTATGTCCCTCTCGAACCCCGCCAAGAACGAAGTCCGCCAGATCGTGAAGGGCCTCGGCGCTCCGAACGCAGACATCACCTCCATGGTGGTGACCGCGCTACTCGCCAAGGAGTTCAAGGATCGGCTGGAAAAGGAAGCCTCCAAGCCTGAGTAGGAAACCCAGCAACCGGCCCCCACTCGGGGGCCGGTTGCCAAAGGAGCACCCCATGTCCATCGACCGGATCAGCGATCTCGACCACCCAGAGCCCCGCGTTATCGCGGAGACCTCCCTGGTGAAGGAAGCGCCTGCCGAGCCCGAGACCCGGGTGGTGGCGGCCACCTTCAACGCGGCCCCTGCCGCAGCCGCGCCCGACGACGACTTCCTGGACATGATGGGCGGGGACGAACCCGACCACTCGCAGGGCTACCACCAGGAGATGGAGGTCGAGGAGGAAGGTCCCCAGGCTGTGGGGACTGCCTCCATGCAGGTCGAAGCCGAGCCGGAACTGGAGGCTAGGGCCCTGGTCGCCGAGCGCGACATCCGGCAGGAACTTCCACTGGAGAACTCCACCCAGGCCTTGGCGCTCGCCGCCATGCCGCACTACGACCTGGGCGGGAAGCCCGGTGTGGTTGTCGGCAAGGCTGAAATGCGGTTCCTCCTGGCTGAGGCCGAAGCCACTGTGCGCGGCCCCGAGCAAAACGCCATCGAGCGTGTCGAAGCCAAGCCGAGCCTCGACTGGAGCCACACTTCACCCCAGGTGCAGGCCTCTCACCACAGGGCCGAGGAGGTCGTTCGGATGGAACGGACGCTGCTCCAGGCCACCAAAGCCGCCATGGACAACGGCGTGGAGGAACCCGTGGCATACCGCTTCGCAGCCCTGGTCAGTTCCGGCCGTCAGGTGAGCACCAGCGAGACCTCTGAACTCGCCCGGGACCTGCACGAGACCCATCCCGAGGAACTGCGGAAGGCCTTCGAGGAGACGGTGGCCGACCTGGATGGCCTGGTGCGCGATTTCCGAACCCGCCTCGAGGCCCAGGAGAACACGGATCGCACCCAGCGGATCGTGCTCGATCCCGTCCAGATGGCGGATCGGAACATCGACGCCCTGGTGAAGTCTGGCTACATCGAACCCATCAAGGCCACGCCCGAGGTGAAGGACGCGGTGCTGCGGGTGAACGACTACCTCAAGGAGGCTGCCCCTAAGAACTGGAACCTCCTTTCCGAGGCGGAGCCCACGGTGGCCTACCGTCTGACTGACGCCGGCATTGCCGCCGGCCGCTCCGTCCGTTCCTGGAATGGCGACGACCTCGAGGCCGGCCTGGTGCGACTGCCCAAGGGCGAGGCCCTTCCGCCCGAGGTCTCCTCGGACAGCTACTCCGTCGCCGCGATGATGATGGAGAACAAGGCCAACGCCGGGATCCTGAAGCCCGGTGAGATGGGAGCCTTCCTCCGGGCGGAGATGGACTCCATCGCCTATGACGCCAAGCAAGGCCTGATTCGCCCCGCCGTCGCCATGGGCCGGGTGGAAGGCATCCTGGAAGGTTCAACCGACAGCGCCATCCAGCAGATCGAGATGGGCCACACCGCCGAGAGCGCCCCCCTGTCCGTTCGGGACATGGAAGGCCTGGCCGCCCGGGCCCGCACCCTGATCGACTCACTGCCGGACTTCCAGAAGGGCGGGGCAGACCCCGGCTGGCTGAACAAGAACCGGGCTTACACGATGGCCGCTGATCTCGACGGCATCGCCATCGGGAACAAGCTGATCCTCTACGACCTCCAGAAGGCTTCCGAGGGGGCCGACATGACGAGGCCAGAGTCCTGGTCCGAGCAGAAAACCACCACCCCCTCTAGCCGGGCCACGCTCTCCACTGTGAAGCTGTGGCTCGATGAGGTGGCCGAGTCCGCTGAGGCTGCCCGGCGCGAGCTGGCCGCCATGGCCGAAGGGGTCTTTGGGGAGCAGGGCAAGGCCGTGGCCGCCCGCATCGCCTGAGAGGAATCCCATGCTGCTTGACCGCACCTCCCCACAGGCTGAAGCCCCCACTCAGGACCGCCAGGAATCCACCCCCCGCCTGGCGGCCTCGGTGTCGGCGCAAAACCTCGCTGGGCCCCGGGTGTCCGTGCCCCAGGAACCCGACCGCTACCGGCGGGCCGAGGTCAGGACCGTCGGGGAACTGCTGGAGGCCTTGAAAGGCCTGGATCCCGAGACCCCGTTCGTGTGGAAGACTGAAGGCCATTTCCGGGTGACCCAGCGGGCGGAGTTGAGCCTGGTGGCCGGTGACTGGCAGCCCACCAAGCCCGGCAAGTGGGGCCCAGCCCCAGACGGGGAACCCATTCATGCCGTGGCTCTCACCCCGGGGAAGCTCTGGCCGGACCAGCCTGCGCGGAAGTCCTGATCCTTTCGCGGTGGCCCAAGCCCAGTCATCATCCTTCCAACCGCTCCTGCCGAAGTAGCGGCTTTGGAGGGTGCATGGGTCAGATAAATCGAATAAAGCAGTGGTATCAAAAGCTCCCGGCCGGACAAAAAGTGCTTTTAGGCGCAGCCATGCTGTATGTGGGCATCGCGCTTATGACCCTCTGATCGAAGCAAGCCTGTGGTGCCCTAGAACCAGGGGCGCAGAATCAGGTTGCGGGCTGCGGGGTAGGCCCAGAGGCAGGCGGCGAAGCCTGCGAGGCCCCCCGCAACTCTGATCACCCTCCAGGTGACATCGGCTGGGTGCAGGACCTTCTGCGCCCGCCCGTCTGGGAAGACTTGGGATTTCGGGCCGCCCTTCCTGCTGAAGTAGGCGACGAGCCCTGCGATGAGGTAGCTCGAGAGCAGGGTCACGAAGAGGGTGACGGTGAGCGGCAGGTAGTAGGTGAAGAACTGGTTCATGGTCATGGCCCCCCCTTTCTGGGTGGCCGCATCGGCAGCGTGCCAGCCCTGGATCTTGGAGCCATCATCGCCGAGGGAACTGTCGAGCGCAAAGCGCAGAAAAGCGCAAAACCCGGTCGGTATCGTTGGAAGTGAGTCCAAGGAGACCGCCCAAATGACTACGCCCGTCATCACAGCCGCCCGGATGATCCCTGACAAGTGGAGCGCCCTGGAGGAAGTTCTTGTCTCTACCCGCCACGAGGGCCACCGGCTCCTCCTGCACCTCCTCGACCAGGTGAATTGCGAAACATTGTCCTGGTCAGAGCTGGGGGTCAGAACCCGCTCCGTGGATGAGGAGATCGAGTTCGTCTGCAAGCTCGAAAGCGTGGCGCTGTTCGCGCTCCTGGCCGAGCGGTATGGAATGCCCTTCGGCCTCGACAGGCAGACGGTCGCCTTCAAGACCAACAGCGACTTGTTCGAGCTGGCTGCCGACCTGGGGATCCAGGTCATGCGATCCGACCTCCCCTGGGCCATGGATGTCGTGGGCCTCGACAAGAGCGGTCATGACACCTTCGATCTGCCCCCCGAGCAGCTTCCGCTGGACATCCTGTTCACGGTCGCCAATCGCTGCCGGGACTGGTACGAAGACACCATCGGCTCCGCCCTGGCCTACAACGGTCGCCACCGTATGGTCCACGCTGAGGAGGTCAAAACCTTCCTCCGCGAGACCCTGGCCTCGGCCTACGGGACCTACCTAGAGGAGATCGAGAACGGCGCGGAGAAGGAGCTGGCCTACGAGGTCGTCCGTCGGAGCCTCGGTCAGTAGATGCGGGCCCTCGTTCTCGGCACCCTCGCCCTCGCGTCCACGCTCTCGTGGGCCGATCCAGTGGTGTCCCTTGACGGCGGACGTGTCCTCTACAGCCGTACCCAAGGTGATCGCGCCTACAACCAGAACGGGATTGGCTACCCACCGAAGGGGGTTGATCCCGGCCTCTGGTACGCCTATGACCACTACATCCGGTCCATGGCGGAGAGCAAGGGCGTAGATCCGGTGCTGGTGAAAGCAATCATCTACTGCGAGTCCCGGTTCCACTGGCAGGCCACGAGCAAGAAGAAGGCTCGTGGGCTCATGCAGGTCATCGACACGACAGCCGCCAGCAACGGCGGGGCCTCGGACGCTCGGGGCCTCGGCAACTACGACCCCATCGACAACATCTCCATGGGCGTGAACTACATCTCCAAGCTCCAGACCCGCTACCGCGGGAACCTCCTCAAAATCGTGGCCGCCTACAACGCAGGGGAGGGAGCCGTGGATCGCCACGACGGAATCCCTCCGTTCAAGGAAACCAAGGCCTATGTCCCCGCTGTCCTCTGGATGTGGGCCCGCATCAACAACGGGAGTTAGCGTGATCGCACTTCTCATCTCGATGGCCCTTCATGCCGCAGACACTCCTCAGCTTCCTTCGGCTCCTCAGCCCTCCTTCACCGGTGCGGTCCCGCTCCAGGCTGATGCGCCGTTGGCGGTCCAGGCTCCGCCGCCTCCGCGCCCTGCGCCGGTTCGGACGGTGACTGCCCCCGCGCCCAAGGTCACGCCCCGCGTGGACCAGAAGCGCCCCTACATGCGGGTGTGGTACTGGCCCCCCATGCCGGTGGATCCCTCCGGTCCATCCCCGTTCAGCACGGGGCAGGGAGGGACAGGCAACGATGCCGTCGATCCCCGTGGCAACAAGCTCGACGATGTGAACTTCCCCACCAACCGGGCGAAGGTGGTCGATGAGTTGTCCCAGCTCGAGCACCTGGCTGGGTGGATGAAGGGGAATCCCAAGGTCGAGGTGATCCTGGATGGCTACGCTGATCCTCGCGGCAGCCAGGCCCACAACCAGAAGCTCGCAGCGCACCGGGCGCAGTCCGTGAAGGACTTCCTGGTGGCCCGCGGCGTTCCCGCCAGCCACATCACCACCGCCGGTCACGGGGCCTCGAACCCCGTGAAGGGTGAAACCCAGGACGAGGGCTACTGGCTCTCGCGCCGGGTGGTGATTCGCTTCAGGAACGCGCCGGATGCGGCCCCCGCCCCGCATGTCCACTCTCCCAAGCCTGAGAAGGAGAACTGATGTTCTGGAAAACCCGGGCGAAACTTGAAACCCGCATCGAGCGGGAGAAGGCGAAGTGGCGCAGCCCCATCACTGAACACGGCTCCAAGATCGAGCTGGCTGAGGTCCTGGTCTTCGCGTCAGTCTTTCTGCTCATCATGGCGCTGCTGGCCTTGGCTCCCAAGGCACCCTTCGTCCATCTGCTGATCTTCGGGATCGGCGTGCTGGCCCTGAGCAACCAGGGTCGGGCCATGGCGACTCCCCTGATCTACAACCTCATGGCCGCCAAGTTCCAGTGGCCGGATTACGAGGTCGCCCGCGCCGAGGAATCAAAAGCTCGTCAGGCAGAGCGACTGGCAAAGAATGGTGGCGATGCGGTTTCGGCTCCTGCCCCAGTGGCAGTGGCAGCCGCCCCAGCGTCACCGGACCCTTCCCCCGCGGCCTCCGCCGCCCCGTCCGATCTGGACAGCCACGCGAGGTCCGTCCTGGCCGCCTACCTCGCCATGGACAAGGCCGCCCGGAAGGCGCGGGTCCTCCAGGTCGTGAGCTACTGCCAGTCCAAGGGCCTCACCCTGGCTGGCCTGGCCGACGCTGAAGACGAGGACGAAAAGATCGTGCTGGGCGAGATCGCCCTGAAGAGGCTGGCAAAGCTGCACGGAATTGAGGTGGCCCATGAGCACGCAGGTTGAATCCAGACTTCGGGCACGCAAGGACCGTCTTGAGGCCCTGGGCCTCTCGCACCCTGACGATGCCTTTTACGGACACGCCACGGATCTGACCGGAATGGCCGTCCTCACCAAGGCCGATGTCCGGGAAGGCCGCCTCCAGGTGGAGGTTGAGGCCAACGGGGTGGTCTTCTTCCTCGACACGACCAGCCCCCGCTGCGCCGACGATCTCTTCAACCTCCCCCAGCTCGATCTCGGGGCTCGGGTGGTTGTTTCCGGCAGCCTGCGGTCCCTCGGGCCCCGCGGTGTCCGCCTGGGCCGCCTCTCCCTACTCCCCTGCGATGCGCCCTTCGAGCGAGTGGTCTTCCGTCCGACCATCCGCGCCAATGGGCAGATCCGTTTGGGCGAGGGGGAGATCCCCGATCCCGACCCCACGACGACCACCTTCAACTTCGTCTCGGTGATCGGTGTCGTGGCCCTGATCCCCGTCCCGGAGGGCTGATGGAGATTCTCAAGAGCCATCGCTACCGGCTCGACCTACCGATGGCTGGGCAGGAATTCTGCTCTCGCACAGCGGGCATCTGCCGCTTCGTCTGGAACCTTGCGCTGGAGCAGCGCAGTCTGGCGTGGAAGCAGGGGCGGCGCTTCGTGAGCTACAACGCCCAGGCGTCAGAATTGGCGGAGTTGAAGACATTCGCTCCGTGGATCGCTGCGGTTCCCCATCACTGCCTCCAGCAGAGACTCCGTGACTTGGACCGGGCCTTCCAGAACTTCTTCGCCGGGCGGGCCGCCTACCCCTCCTTCCATAAGAAATTCAAGCGGGACTCCTTCCGCTTCCCAGACCCGAGGCAGTTCCGGGTGGACGAGAACGGCCAGCGGGTGAAGCTGCCCAAGCTGGGCTGGGTGCGATTTCAGAATGGAAAGGGGTGCCATGCCTTGAAGCTCTCGGGCACTCCGAAGTCCGTCACCGTGTCACGGGAGGGCAAGCACTGGTTCGCCTCGGTGCTCTGCGAGTCCGAGATCCCCGAACCGCTTCCCCTCTTGGCCCCGGCGGTGGGGGTGGATCTGGGTGTGGCCCAGGCTATCACCCTATCCACTGGGAAGGTGCTCGCCGTGCTGGGACGCACCCAGGCGGAGGATCGCCGCCTGGCAAGGCTCCAGAGGGCACTCCAGCGCAAGCGGAAGGGCTCCCGCAACCGTTCCAAGGCTCGGACCCGGCTCGCCGAGTTCCAGGCCTGCATCGCCCGCAGGAGGCACGATGCGATCCACAAGGCGACCACCATCCTGGCCAAGAACCACGGCCTAGTGGTGGTCGAAGACCTCCGGGTGAAGGACATGACAACATCGGCCAAGGGAACCATTGACACTCCTGGCCGGAATGTCCGCCAGAAAGCTGGCCTCAACCGGGCGATCCTAAACCAGGGGTTCGGTGAGATCCGCCGCCAATTGGAATACAAGTGCCGTTGGTATGGCTCAAGGCTCGTGGCCGTGAATCCGGCCTACACGAGCCAGGCCTGCTCGGCGTGCGGCCACACCGAGGCGAGAAACCGCATGAGCCAGGCGAAATTCTGCTGCCTGGTCTGTGGGCACGCCGAGAACGCCGACACCAACGCCGCGAAGAACATCCTGGCCACCGGGCAGGCGGTCAGGGCCGAGGAGGTCTCCTCGGCATCGGCCTGTGGAGGGAAGCCGTCAGGTGCCCGACGAAGCAGGAAGGGGGTTGCGTGAGTAATCCTGGAGTCCTCGGTATTCATGCCGGAGAGGATGTCAAGAGCCAGCAGAGCGGAAGGGACTGGGCACCTGTGCTCCGCTGGGTGTTCTTCCTGGGAGGCCTTGGGTCCTCCTGGTACTCCATGGCCTCTGGCGACATGCCCTTTACGATGTGGCTCGGGCTCACGGGAATCATCCTGGCCGGCGGTCTCGGCCTGAACCTCGCCATCGTCGGCGCGGGCCTCGGGCTGTTTTTCCTGCGCTACGCCCTCTTCCTGGCCCCCCTCCTGATGCAGTTCCAGCAGCCCTGGTGGGTCACTGGCCCCCTAGTCCTGGGCTTCACCCTCTGGGAGTCCGCTCCCCTGTGGGTGGCCGGGGCCGTGGGCGTGTGGGCACTTCGGCGGCGTAGCGTCCCAACCTGGGCAGTCTTCGTCCTCGTGGCCGGGATCCACTTGAGCCTGGTCGGCTGGTTGCCCAGGCCCTACTACTTCTCCTGGGGTGCTTCCCTCCTCTCCCGATTCCCGAGTGGGGTCTGGATGTTCGGTGTGGACCTCTTCGCAGCCATCACGCTCGGCTGGATCTGTGTCGTCGCCAGAACCATCACTCAGGGGCACCGGACTCTGGAGCGCACGATCACTGTTGCCGCCGCGCCCTTCGCGGTGCTCGCCGTCTGCCTGCTTGTCCACCAGCAGTGGGAGAGCAAGTGTGAGTCCGCCGCCAAGGACACCCACAGCGTCATCACGGTCCAAGGAGCGATGCCGCCCTTCAGCGGTGGCTTCGCGGTCACCAGCGACCGGCTCCTGACGCCCGTGGTGGTGTACAGCTCCCTGCGCCCGGATTTTCTCTTGTTCCCTGAGTGCATTGCCCAGGTGGCCGGAAGGCTGGATGGCATGGACGAGAAGGCCACGGCCATGCGCCATGTCACCGCCGTCACGACCGCCATTGCCGCACCCTACAGTCAGGTGGCCTTCGGTGTCCGTGATTGGAACACCAACCGGACCTACTTCACCGACATCGTGAACGGAAAGCCTGATGTGCTTTGGAAGGATGAGGAATTCCGCACACCCTTCGTGGACCAGTGGCCCGTGAAGATGACCCCCCTGGTGGCGCGGTTCGGGTTCCACTCTGAGGAGCAGATCATGGCCCCGAAGCGGACTGCTTCGATGGGGCTCTTCTGCGCCGACAAGGACTCCCCCAACGGCTTGAAGGAGATCAGCCGTGGTGTGGTCCTGATGAGTGGAGAGATCCGCAGGCCCGCGATTGTGGGGCGCATCCGGGCAGAATGGACCGCCAAGGTGCTGATCAATCCGTCCATCGCCGGCTGGCTTGGTGGCCGGGAGTTGCAGGGATCCATCCTCCAGGCCAATGCCCGTGCCATGGAACTCGGCATGACGCTCTACCGCGCCGGCCAACTCGGCGGCACCGGGATCTATGTCCCTTGGCAGGATGTCTCGATGGACGACATCGTGCAGAGCTATGGCCCCGGGATCGGCCGCTACCGTGCCCGCATCCCACAGGGGCCCCGCTTCGCCACCGGCTACACCTCGATCTTCTGGGCGGGGGTGAACTTCGCGCCCTTCGCCGTACTGCTGACCTTGGCCTGGCTACTGATTCCTGAAGGCATCAGGTCGAAGGCCCGGCTGCCCCTCGCGGGGCCCGTTCCTGCTGGGGAGCCATCCCATGCCTGAAATGACCCGAGAGCGACTGGACAGCGCCCTCGAGGCCCAACTGCTTGGCCGCATCGCCCTGATGACGGCCGCGGGCTTCACGATCCGTGACATCACTCAGCGCCTTCGCATGGACATGAACCTCGACATCGAGGAAACCTTCGTTCAGATCCTTCAGGTCGAGTTGGGCCTGGTGAAGAACACGGCCCGGGTTGAGGTCCAGAGGAGGCTCCTCGCCGAAGGGCTTTCTCCTGACGACGCCAGCCGCCTGGCCGGGCTGATCTGGGACTTCCCCGCGAAGGCGGGGATCCAGATGGCCGAGCGCGGAATCCCGTGCCGCGCGATCCTCCGGGATCTCCCGAGGACTACCGGCCAAGGTGTGCGAGCTGGCTACGAACTGTTCAAGGTCCTGAAGGAGGGCCAGAAGGCGTCCTTCAAGGCGCTGAAGCGGCTGATGCTGCGGGCGAAGGTCAACGAGAACGACCTGAAGAAGCTCATCCCTGAAGCGGCCTCCCGGGCCCGGGGCCTCTCCATGCAGATCAACCTGCCGAGAGGGTTCCGGCTTATTTCATCGAGGCCGGAGGAGTCTGTATCATAGGGCCCAATTCCTGAATCTATGGTTGGAGGTCCTGATGCGAGTTGCATTCATGCGGCGTGCAGGTGGAATCGCCAGAGGAGCCTTGTTCGGCGGGTTGATCGCCTCGTTCTGCCTGCCGGTGTGGGGCGAGGTTCGGTGCTGGGATCCACCCACAGGTATCCATGTCTGCGATAGCTACCTGCCAGGAGGGCTCACAGGAGTCCGGGCCGTCCAGAGAATGGACCAATGGTGCTGGGCCGCCAGCATTTCCATGGTGTTTGCTTACTATGGGCACCCGGTCTCACAGGAACGCATTGTTGCTGAGGCCTACGGGCGCATCGTGGACATGCCGGCACAGCCCTGGACAATGCTCCAGAGCCTCAATCGGGAATGGGAGGATGACCAAGGAGAAACCTTCAGGTGTGATTCGTCTTCAGGGATGACAGATGTGGTCAGTGCCGCACGGGATCTTGCAGACGAGAAGCCCCTTATCATCGGAACCCACGGCCATGCTGTCGTGCTCACAGGCCTGGAGTACTGGGCACCTTGGGTTCGTGGTCCCTATGGACCAACCACAGGCAATGTGGCGATCAATTTGGCCCAGGTGCAGGATCCTTGGCCTGGCCGAGGTCAGAGAAACCTATCTGCCTCTGAATGGCGTGACATCAACTTCGCAGTTCAAATTCGGATCCGATAAACGGCTGGTCAGTCCGCCTGGTCTTCTGAGGACGGTCCCTCGTCCTTGATCCGGCGGAAGGCCAGGAGCCACATCCCGGCGCTGCCGACGAGAGCCATGACCGATCCCAGGAGCACCAGAGGATGCTGCTTGGCGAAGAGCCAGCCCAGACCCAGAAGGGTCTGAATCAGGCCGTCATCGCTCAAGGCTTTCGCTTAGCGGCGAGACGGGCTTTCAGGTCGCTGGATGAGATCCTGAAGCGGCCCGTGAGCCTGGAAGGCTTGGCTGCCACTTTGGGCCGAGGCTTCCTCTCGGGGCGCTTCCTGGTGGCTTTGCGCTCCCGGGAGAGGGCCAGGCGGTCAATCGGAGCCCGCTCATCGTGGGGCAGGCGATACACCAGAAGGTCCACGATCTGGGTGTCATTGCGCCATGCGCCAAACTCCCGGTCCTTGCCGAGGCTGATGGACTGGGCCGCGTCCGCGATGGGCTTGAAAGCGTTGTCAGGGTCCTGGGGGTGCAGGTCTTCCATGATCCGGTCACCGACTTCGCGCCAGGCCATGAAGGTGTAGCTAAGGCCTGGGAAGAAGATCACCCGGACATGGTTGGTCGTGGGGGTCATCTTCAGCTCCGCGAAGATTCCGGTGACCCACTTCATCCACTTCTCGGTCTCGGGATGGAAGCGCACGGCGGCCTTGCCAGTATCCGCACGGATGTAGGCGGATTCCCGGTGGTGGCCGATGGTGCGCTCCTCCAGCCGCAGGCACTTCCAGGGGCCGGACTCCCAGAAGAAGCCCTTGATGGGAGGCCGCGCCACATTCCAGGTCTGCTCCGGCACGCCAGGAGGCGGCACATGACCAGGCCCCACGAAGAACTGGAGGTCATCCTGGGCCCGGGCCAGGGCCGCCTTGCTGGCCTCGAGTTCCTGGGAGAGCTGCCTGATGCGCTGGTCCTTGGCCCGGATCCGGCCAAGAGTGGTGGCCCGCTCGCCCTTGCGCTCGGCGGCCGTGGCGAGGACCCGCATCTTGTCGGCGGAGAGGGCGTATTCCACCCCCTTCTTGAAGCCGATGGTGGTGATGACGCCTTCCTTCTCCATCCCCTTCAGGATCGACTGGCGAAAGCGCCGCCAGCCAACCAGTGGGATTCCCAGGGCCTCCCGGAGCGCGGAGGCAGTGCGGGGCCCTGCTTCCAGGGCCCGGAGCACTTGGGAACGGGCGTCCGTCATGGGCTATTCCGCCAGGGTGTAGGTGGCTGCCCGCTGGGTGCCGTGTTGGACGATCCTGGCCGGGGCGCGGAGCAGGGGCTTGAGGACGCTGCGCCGGAAGGCATCGGACACCAGCTTCTTGAACTCCTCGGAGCCCTTGAGTGGGATGCCGAGACCGGCCCGGAGGGAACCGGACTCCACCGGCCCGTTGGCCTTGCGAATGATTTCCAGGGCCTTGGCCTGGTAATCCTCGCGGTTCTTGTTGAGCATGGTGGAAATGCGCTGACCCTCTTCCCGGTCGGTGGCCGAGCCAGGGGCCCGGGTCACGGTGGCGTGGGTGTCCATGACCTCAACAGAGGTCCCCGCGCCAAGGGCGGAAGCCACATCCCCAGCGGTTTGCAGGGGCGTGATCTTGGCCTTGGCAGGCTTCCTGATCGGTTCAGAGGGAGGCGGAACCGTGGCGGCAGGGACACCCTTGGGGTTCTGGATGAAGGCACGAATGTCCTCTGGCTTGGCATGGGCCATTTCGGCCACAGCGGCCACCAGGTCCTCGCCCTCCAGGTCGTAGCTGCGGCACTCCTCGATGGCCTGAGCCCAGCCTGCGGTGAGTGCGGCCCGCTCGGAAGCCCGGGTGTGCTTGGCGTAGGCCGCAGTCACGATGGGCAGAGGAACGGTGGTGGTCCGGGCGACCGTCTCCAAGATGTCTTCCCTGCTGAGTCCTCGACCTGCCAGATCCTCGAACATCTGCCCCAGGTCCATGCGGCTGGCCGCAGAGGCGGTCACGGCAGGCTGCATGTGGGGCACGACAGGCACTCGGACGGCCGTGGGGGCATTGAGCGTGGGGATGGTGCGGGTCAGGGGTGCGCCCAGGTAGGCTGCGATGGCATCTTCCAGTGTCAGCCGGGGGTTCTCCCAGACCAGCTCACCACTCTCGGAATAGACCTCCAGGATGATCGGCTCCAGGATTGGGGCGCTGTGGCCGGTCGTGAAGGTCCGGTAGCGCCCGATCCCGATGATCCGCACAGGATGGTAGAGGACATGGGCCTCCAGGCTTAGGTGGAGGTTCATTTCGTCGGAAGGGGTGTGTTCCACCCCCTCGCCCAGCGGCACGGACAGGGGCACGCCCAGGTTGGTATCCGTGGTCGGCAGCGTGGAGTACACCTGGAAATCGGCCCCGGTGAGGTTCCTGGTCTTGTGGACGAACCGCAGGAACCGCAGCCCGGGCTGGCCCAAGGGCAGCTTGGGGTTGCCAGGCTTGGGGTCCATATAAGTCTGCCACTGCGGAAGCAGCTTGGGCTTGTGCATGGACTGGCCCTCGATGCGGGACCCGGGCACCAGCTCCCCGAATGCGCTGTAGATGTTCACCCCTGCCTTGATCGCATCAAGCACGGTCCCCTGGATCCTGTCTTCCCACTGACTCATCAGGTCTCCTCCTCTGTCGCCCGACAGGGTTGTGAGTGAATTATGCGCTCGGAGCGCAAAGAAGCAAGCGCAGAAACGCAAAAAAACGCAAAGAACGCAAATCCAAGGGTAATCCCCTGGGAAGCGCAAAGTCTTCGCCGAGGGATGAGGGTGTTTTGCGCCACCCATCATTGAGACATCAACCGTGCAGTTCGGACGCTCCGGCTGCTTTCCCCATTAGGGAGAATCAATGGCACAGGTCAACAAGGCTTTCTACATCGGCAATCTCACCCGCGATCTCGAGGTGAAGGAGTTCGAGAGCGGCGACAAGGTGGGCAACACCGCCGTCGCGGTGAACGAGTCCTACAAGCTCAAGGACGGGACGAAGAAGGAGACCGTCACCTTCATCAACCTGGAGTTCCCCGACTTCCTGGTGGAAAGCGCCGCCAAGATGGCGAAGAAGGGTCGCCTCATCCACATCGAGGGCAAGACCAAGCTCCGCGAGTACGAGAAGGACGGGCACAAGCACCTTGCCCACTCCGTTCGTGTCGAGGACTACCAGATGCTCGACCCCAAACCGGCGGGCGAGTAGGGATGACGCGGGGGGCTGGCATTCGCTGGCCCCCCGCAGCCCTTCATGGAGTGGCTTATGGACATCAGCAGACGAGCATTGGACCTCCTCCGGGATGCGACCCGGTGTGAGCTGCTGATCGTGAAGGTCGAGGAGAAGCACCACTGCAAGACCGAGAAGGTCGTCCGCCAGGACGGCAAGGGCAACGAGCATCAGGTGAAGACCCTGGAGGCGCTGGTGCGCTCCGGGCTCCTCACTCCTGAGAACGGCATCTTCAGGATCACCACGAAGGGCCTCGAAGAACTGGAAGGTGCGGCATGATCGGCGAGGAGAATCCTCAGCCATCGAGGGGCCGCGGGCGTCCACGCCTTACCCTTGAACAGCGCATGGATGGTAGGGTCCGGCGCAAGTCCTATCCCAAGCGCACACCCTACGAGTCGGCGGCGCAGCAGAGGGAACGAATTCGCAAGGCGCTCGCAGTGGAGCGTGCGGAACGGCAGGCGCGAGAGGCGCGGCGTTCCCGCAAGGCTGCGGCATCAACTCAGCAGACCGTCGCAGCATAGGAGCCATCGTGAAAGTTTGTGACCTCTTCGCAGGTGCCGGAGGTTTCAGTCAGGGTGCGCTGGAAGCAGGCATGGAGCCTGTCTTCGCCGCAAATCACTGGCCTGCTGCCGTCGAGGTCCACGAGCGGAACCACCCGGGCGCGGTACATGCGACACAGGATCTCCAGCAATTCGACTGGAGGGGCCTACCAGCACACGACATCATCACCGCGAGTCCGGTTTGCCAGGGATTCACGCCAGCTCGCGGGAAGGACAGGCCACACCATGACGCAGCGAGAGCGACGGCATGGGCTGTAGTCTCGGCCTGCGAGGCAAGCCAGCCAAGGGCCGTTGTGATCGAGAATGTCCCTCAGATGTTGAAGTGGGTCCTGTTCCCGAGTTGGCTGGATGCCATGAAGCGGCTGGGCTACGACCTGTCGATCAATCACTTGGATAGCGCCTACTTCGGTGTGCCACAGAGCAGGAAGAGGATCTTCATGGTCGGCATCAGGCATAAGCCCGCCCAGCAGATCCGCAACACGAGGCTTTTCGAGGACCAGGTTCCCATTAGGCCCTACCTGGATCTGGAGAATTTGGGTTTTCCCATCGCTGATGCCCGAAGAATCAAGATGGGCAAGGCTCCGCTGGCGGAGGCCACGAAGGTCCGCATTGAGGGTGGCCGCTCCCGTTTCGGGAAGGAACCGTTCTGGGTGCCGTACCACGCGGGGAATAAGACTGGCTATAGCGTTGATCGCGCCCTGTGGGCGATAACAACCCGCGATGATTTTGCGATTATTAACAGCGGCCACATGCGGATGCTCACCGTCGAAGAGATCAAGGCCGCGATGGGCTTCCCACCCGGCTACCTGCTCACGGACAACATCAAGCTGAACAAGCATCTGCTTGGGAATGCTGTGGTCCCCGCAGTCGCCAAGTCGGTCCTTCTTGAGGTCGCGGATGCTGCCTAGAGAGTTGGACCCGACGGACCTGGGGCATCATCGCACCAGGCCCTACGACACGATCCCGCTGCCGGACCACCTGGCGGCGGGGATCGCGCTCGGGACCATCTATTCGATCCTGGAGAACCACCAGAAGGGCACGAACTGTGTCCTTGAGCTGCTTCCATCGGAAGGCCTCCTTCACGAACTGCTGATCCGGGGGGCCCAGGGTCGCTTGGCATCCATCCCGCTTGCCAGGGAAGGGCAGGATGCCCCCACCCGGGAACACCGAGAGGCTGATGGACGCTTCGTGGTGGAGATGAAGAACAACGCGGACTGGATCCTCCGTGCTGCTGCCTACGCCCTGAAGAACGGATTCGTGCCGTGATGCAGACCTCGCCGAAGGAAGCCAGGAAGAAGGGCCCTCGAGGCTGGTGGCAAGGAGCCGCCATGTTGCAGAACCTCAACCCCAATTTCGTCCTCATGCTTGCTATCGTCGGCTTCGCCACGCTGGGGGCCTGGATCGTCCGCATGGCCGATGAGTTGCTGGATCGGCTGACCCCTCGGGTCAAGGCCGCCTGGGCTCGCCACCAGCAGAACCAGGCCATCGCCCGCCTGGTGAAGAATGCTCGTCCCAAGAGCCCCGCCGAGCGTGAGGCCATGGCGAATGGTGCCCGAGCTGCCATCGCCGCATTCGCCCGTGCTGAGGCCGCGTTTCTTGAGGCCCGCAGGGACCACCTCCACGCATAGGGGCCAACATGAGCTACTGCCGCTTCAGCTCCGACAACTACCGATCCGACATCTATGCCTACGAGCACATGGAGGGCGGATGGATGGTTAATGTCGCAGCGAGGCGGCACACAGCCGCCACACCGATCCCTGTGCTCCCACTACGTTGGTGGAACCTGGAACCACAGGAAGCGATGAACCTCCTCCAGGCCCAGCGGGCTTGGCTGGATCAGGCCGACCTGACTCCCATCGGACTCCCGCATGACGGCGAGGAATTCGTTGAGGAGAGCGCCGCAGCGTGCCTGTCCAGGCTCGAATACCTGCGAGGCCTGGGCTACATGGTTCCGCAGGGCGCTATCGACGCTCTGAGGGAAGAGGCCGAAGCGATGGAGGAAGCATGACTGCCATCCACACCTTTGAGGACATCCACCGCCGGGACCGTGATGCGGCCCACAAGGCCTACATCTCGGCCCCCGGCTTTCCGGTGGTCGAGGCGAAGGCGAAGGCCAAAGGCTTCCGCCACGCCACCCTTCAGGAAATTCATGATTCGGCTGAGAACCCGCCTGGGTTCATGAATGGCCCAGAACTCTATTCCTATCGCGGCGGCCTGTGGGTACGCCTGGAGGCTTCCCATGGCTGAGAACACGGCTATCGAGTGGTGCGACCATACAATTAACTTTTGGTGGGGTTGCCAGCGTATTTCGCCAGCGTGCCAGAACTGCTACGCCGAAGGCACCGACGCGAGGTATCACGGCACGAAGGTCACGGTCTCCACCGGACCCGACGCGGCCATGACGATCAGGCCGCACACCGTCGCCCCGCACTGGGGCCCCGGCCCGCGTCTCCTCCGCCTGGAAGCGGCCGAGAGGGAGGCGCTTCGGTACGAGCGCCGAGCGGTAAAGGAAGGCACGAAGCCGCTGGTCTTCGTGAATTCCATGAGCGACTTCTTTGAAAATCATGAGGATCTGGCGCAGGGGCGGCGATTCGCGCTCGAGGTGATGATGGTGACGCCTCACCTCACCTACCTGCTGCTGACCAAGCGGCCGGATCAGATCCTTGCGCTCCTGCGCCAAGCCTTGGAGCAGGCCAGGGAAGAGCTGGCCGCGGACCCGAACCCGCAGGTTGCCAGCTTCGTGGAGTGGATCCAGTCATGGCTGGATGGAAGCGCACCAGACAACATCTGGGTCGGGACGACGGTCGAGGACCAGGAACGCGCCGAGACACGGCCGCTGGCCCTGATGGCCGTCCCCGCCAAGGTCCGGTTCCTGAGCTGCGAGCCCCTGCTGGGGCCTGTGACCCTGCCGGAGTTCATCTACCTGCCCAGGCCTGTTGCCGGGGACTGGCCTATCGGCCACACCACGGTTGCCGGCGTGGGCATCCACCGGGTCTTCAAGAACGCGCACGGAGCAAGGTCAGTGCTCGCCGCCAATGGCCGGATGCTCGGCATCAAGCCAGAGGAGTGCGAGGACCTGGGCTTGGGCATGAACTGGGTGATCGCGGGTGGCGAGTCGGGCCCGAAAGCACGGGTGTCCGAGCCGGATTGGTTCCGCGCCATGCGTGACCAATGCGCGGTGACCGGAACCGTTTGGAGCTTCAAGCAGTGGGGTGAATACTGTCCGCCGGATCAACTCCCGGAAGAGGCCTTCCGGCGCTGGGATGCTGTCGAGAACGCCGCCGGCAATCCTGACCTGGAGCGCCCCATGCGCTTCGGAAAGAAAACCTCTGGCTGCTCGCTCGACGGTCTCGAGCACAAAGAATTCCCTCCCGACTCGCTCCGGGCGGGTGGCATTCTTCCTTCGAGGGCATCCGCATGATCTTCCAGCCAAAACATTCTCAGTCGCTTCTCCAGGGCCGCCTGGTGGCAGGTGGGGATGGCCCGGCAGTGATCGTCGATCTCACTGGAAGTGCATTCACAGCGGATTTGGTGGCCTTCGCAATCCCCGACGATGAAGGCCAAGCCGCCAAGATCAAGGCCGCTGGCTTCGCCATCCAAACGCCAATGTCCGTCAACCTCGGGGCTGGAACGACCCGCGGCTGATTTTTTATATTTGGCCGGGCGAAAAACTCCCCATCAAGACAATGGAGGTAGGCATTCCGCCTGTGTGAGGTCGATATGAAGGCGAATAACAACTGGGAGCGTTTCGGAGCACTGGTCTCGTTCGGAGGCTATCTGGGACTGGCCTCGATCAAGGCCGCGACATATATCTTGAGTCACTTGGGCGTGTAATCCCCCGGCCCCGGATCTTCGGGCCGTGGCTGTTCCTGCTGCCACCTCGGCGAAGCGATTGAGTGTTTTCCTCGAGAGAATCTGGTACCTGGAGGTGCCGGATGGCTACCAAGGGTTTCCGTGTTTCCCAGAAGTTTCACGCCTGGTCCGCCGTGGGCGGCTACGACGACCTCGGCAAGCTGGACATGCACAAGGAGGCCAAGCGGGCCATGAAGGTCCTGGCTGAGGCCCTGGGCCTCTCTAAGGGCGGCTACGACCTGCGCTCCAACCTCTCCGGGACCGCATCGAGCGGGGAAGTGACCCTGCACATGGACCGGCTCTATGTTCAGGTCCAAGTCCCCGTCGGCATGGGCCCCGGCGTGGAGGTGATGTATCGCGCCTGCAAGAACCGCAAGGACTTCAGCGGGGAAATGAACAACTTCGCCCCGGTGGAGGTCCTGGACGACCCAGAGGCCTTCGCGCTGAAGCTCAAGGCGTTCATGGTGCGCCGCTACCCGGAACTGCGGGCCGTGTCGTAGTCGTAAAGGGCAGGGCAGGCGGTCCCCGCTGGGGCCCGGCCTGCTGATCCAAGCCATCGCCGAGGAAAGGGTCGGTCTGCCGACGGGGACTCTGGACGCCGGAGGTGTCCCATGGAGTTCCCAGGCGTTGCCAAGCTCACGGCTGACCAAATGGAGGGCCTGGCGAAGTTCAAGGAAGGCCTGAAGGCTGCGCTTGCGGCCATGGAGAAGGAGCAGGGCTTTGGCCCCGACTACATCAGCTTCTCCTATGGGTGCCGCACCATGTCGCCCATGAGCGACCTGGAGGCCGCCGACCGACTGGACCGCAGCCGGTGGCTGACGGCCTTCATGGTTGAGGGTGGCTCCGAAGGTTTCTACATCCATGTTGGGACCATGCTTCGCAGCGAGGTTCCAGAGGCCCCGCTGCCGAACTGGGCCGACCTAGCCCTGGTGAAGCACCTCGGCACCGTGGACGAGGCCCACGAGATGTTGAAGACCATCAACACCTTCCTGATGGGCTGGGCCGGTTAGCGCAAAAAGGCGCAAAAAGACTAGAGCAAAAAGCGCAAAAACCCTGCCGGTACGCTTATCCAGGAGGCTCAAGTGGCCCGTACCAAGACCCCAAGCGCCAAGGCGAAGACGGCCACGCCGCCTGCCCTGGGCCTGGGTCTTGATGAGCCCCAGGAGACCACGGCCGCCCTGGCCGCTGGCCCGCTGCGACCGCCAGCGCCCGCACCTCAGCCGCCTGTGGCGGCACCTCTCAGCGTTAGCGTCGAGGTGGCGATCCCCCAGATGGCTTCCCTGACGGCCGAGAAGCCAGTGGAAACTCCGGCAGTCTTTTCCCTGGCGTTGAGTGATTCAGGGTGGGCCGTCTCCGGGCAGATCCCTGGCTGTGGCCCAACCCTGATCTCCGGCACGGAGGTCCCAGAGGTCCAGCACGGGCCCTGGGTGCAGGGCTGCATCAAGGCAATGCGCGAGGTGACCTTTGCCAATTTCCAGGGGCCCGTGGAAATCCGGGTTCCCGATCCCGCCGCGGTGGGCTTCCTGGTCGTCACGCTGCCCACCACTGAGCGGTGCTACCGGTCCATGAAGGAGCTGTCTGAACCCAGCTCCCAGAAGTGCCAGTTCCCGCGCCCGTTCCGGGAGTTCCTGATGCTCTACCTCCGCCTGCGTCCCAAGATCCGGTGGGCCTGACCATGAAGACAGGTCCCAAGCTGCTCCTCCGCATCGTCCTGGCCGTCGCCGTCCTGGCGGTGATCGGGGCGCTTCTCCTGCCCCGCATCGGTCTGATGGAGCTGGTTGGAGCCGCCTGCTGGTTTGCGGCCTAGCGCCCTGGAGTCCATGCCCATGATTCGCGTCCTTCTGCTCATTCTTGGAACCGCTGGCGATGCCGGCTGGTTCCTGCTCGGGTTGGCCCCATGGCTCCTAACTCTTGGTGCGGCAACCATCGAGGTTGAATGCACCCTTACCAAACACTCATTCCGTTTTCCCGGCTGGTGGAGGTGAGCATGTCCGAGAACACCACCTTCACCGCCAGTGAACGGATAGCCCTGCTAGGCACGGCCCTGACCATCAAGAACGAGGCCTGGTTTAACGGCGAGATGGGGAAGTTCTTCAACGACGGGATGCGCGACTTCGCCAAGCGGCTGGAGAATGCTGCCTACTCGGGCCAGCAGCCCGACCTTGCAATCGACGAGAGCTTCGGGCGAATGTATTCCATGGGGCAGAGCCGGGCCCTGGATGTTCACCGGCAGCGGAGCCTTCATGCTTCCAATGAGCTTCCTTCTTCCGGGGCTGGCCCCCGACCTCGCCTGGTGCTTGGGACTGAGCTTGCCGAAGCCTAAACAGGCAGGGGCACCCGCCCCTCCAGCCCCGGGAGTTCGATCTGGCCCAGGCCGAGGCTCACGCTTCAGAGTGGCGGGCGCAGATGGAGGCCCGGATGGCCTCGTAGGTCAGGGCGTCTTGGGCTCGGGCAGGCCGACCAAGGCGTAGTCGAAGGGCTCATCGGTATCCAAGAGGGTTCTGGATCCGTTCACCGACACGCCGTAGAAGTGCGCCAGGCCGCGCAACATGGCTCCGTAGGAGTTCTGAGAATCGTATTCGATGAAGATATTCACCGCTTCAAGGGAAGGGATCTTCTCGTAGCGAACCAACTCCTGGGCGGCGACCTTCTTGATGATGGGCTCCATGGCCGAGGCGAAGGCTGAACGCTCCTTTTTGCTGATTTCATAGGTGCCGTCCAGCGTGTAGGTACTGCCCTTTGGCGGGGCAAGGCATTCGTCAATGACCTTCGCCCCGGATGGAGCGGCCAACCTGAGGCTGGCGGCTGCCTCGGCTGCATCCTCCTTTGGGAGGGAGGCCAGAATGATTCCCAGGAACAGCTTCATGTCCCAGCCACGATCAGCGATCTTTTGCCGCGCTATGAATCCATAACGAACACCATCGCAAGAGCGGAGGAAATACGCCTTCTTCTGATCCTGGGCTACGGGATACGCCTTGAAGCTGGCGATCTTTGCCGTGGATGGGGCCTTGAGGTTCCCCTTGACCCGCTCCCAGGCTTCGTTCTGGAAAGCGGGTGACATATCGCAGCCGGCCAGGAATATCACGCTGGAAATGCCGAGCAGTAGGCGGCTGTTCATAAGGTCTCCGGGTCCAGGCCAGGATAGCGAAGGCCCCGCCAGGCGGGACGCGGCTGGGGCCGGATTGTGACCGGAGCCTTCCCCGCCACCAGGCGGTTGTAGACACTCCTCGGCGAAGCAATCACGCCGAAAGCCTCGCCAACACTGAGGGTTGGAGGTAGCTCATGGAAAAGAGCGAACTGGAAATTGCCCTAAATGAGGGCCGCAACCTCGTCCTGGTCGGCGGGAAGGTCATGGCGCTGTCCAAGGTGACCAGCCGCCCGACCAACTGCATCGACATCACGCGGCTGGACTCGGGGAAGGGCTACATCTGCCCCCCGGATCAAGTGAAGGCCGTCATCGGCACGGTGGACCTCTCGGCCTTGCCCTGGAATAGGATTGGTGCTTCCGCTGAGGAGAGCGAGGAGGGCGAGGCCAACAGCAATGGCGTTCCCACGGGCTGCCTCGCCATGGCGCTGACCACCAAGGCTGGTGAGCGCATCGAGCCCGGAGCCAAGGTGAAGCTGGTGAATGGCTCCATCGGCACCTACCTCGGCGTGAACCCCCGGGCCGCGAAGTACTCGGTTTTCTTCAAGACCCCCATGGGTCAGGTCCGCCGCTGCACCCGTGACTACATCACCGCGCTGGCGGCCTGATGGGACTGTTCCTAGTAAAGGTCCAGAGGATCGAATACTACGAGGCCAAGGTGGTGGTGTCGGCCAAGGACGCAGGCGAAGCCTGGGACAAGGCCAACGGGGAGGTCATCTGCAATGGCCTCCTCGATACCGCCGACTATGCCCAAACGGGCGGCACCGAGCGCCCGGGTTCCGTGAGCGAGCTGGGCTCAATCGCGGAATTGGCGGATGCCGTGGTCCTTCTGGACGGCGAAGCCATCGCCGGGCTGGGTGAGACCGTCCGAGCCACTGAAACCGCTGTGATCCGCAGCGAGTCGGAGGACGGCTTCTGGAGCAACGACCTGGGCTGGGTGACTGGTGCTACCCAGGCCACAGCCTTCACAGAAGCCGAGCAGGTCGAGTTCGCCCTGCCCACTGCCGCCGGAGCCGATGCCCGGTGGATGCCCCTGGCCGAAGCCCTCATGGCCGAGGCTGAAACCGAATTGGAGACCCCATGAAGCCTCTGCAACTCTGGCTCTACACAGCCACCATCCTGGGGCAGCACCGCCTGGTCCTGGTCGCCGACCATACCGTGGGCGGGGCCAAGGGCCGCCTGCCCATGAACATGGGGGTGCCCAGCAGCAAGACCGGCATCCCGGTGAGCGCGAAGGGCTTCCCGGCCTGGATCACGGCCCCCGGCGTCTGGATCGGGATTGTCCCGGTGCAGGACAAGACCTGCCCCCGTGCCCACGATCTGGCTGGCTTGGATCGCTACTCCCAGGAGAGGGCCGAGGCACCGCCGAAGATCCTGCCCGACAAGAACGAGGCATTCGTGTACGGAGCGGCGTGCCATGACGTCCTGGCCGACCTCGAGACCCTGGTGAACCAGGCGCTCGAAGCCAGGTTCTCGAAAGCCCTTTACAAGACGGCCTGACGGGCCGCCCTCACGCTGGCCGCCACCACGGCCAGCCAGGAGGACTCCTCGCCGAAGCGAAGTGCGATTGCGTGCGCGAGAGCATGAACCTTCGGAGGTTCCATGGAGCGTGAATTCCCCCCGCAGATGATTGAGGCCGCGAAGAAGTGCCTCATCCACCAGGTCGGCCGGTGGGATGCCGAGCGGGAACTGGAGGTGATGCTTCAGTCCCATCTCGGCATCGAGGACGACATCAAGGGGCTCTGCGTGTGCCTCGATGGTATCGAGGATGTGAACGATTTGGCGGCCCGCAACCTGCTCAACAACCTGTTCGACCACCTCCAGAAGGGGGTCCCGGCATGAGTTGGCGAGTCGAATGGCCGAAGAACGAGGGCATCCAGTCCTATGGGCGCAACCGAGGGAGCTACCAGGCTGGGATCTGCCTGAAGGTCTATGACTGGTCCGCGCCCCATCGCTTGATCCTGAAGCCGATCAACGGGAAGGGCCTGGAGAGTGAGGGTTGCCTGATGGAAGTCCCCTTGGCGGCCATCCCGGAACTGATCCAGGCCCTTCAGGACATTTTTAAGAACCACGGGCTCATTGAAGCTGCCAAGTCCGAAGGAGTCGCCCCATGATCCGCACCTTCGATCAGCTCTGCGCCCATGTCGGGGCAGGGGAGAACACCGAGAAGTCCCTGTCCCGGTGTGTGGAGAAGGGCACCCGGCACGGTGCTTGGGCCGCCCAGGTGGCACCGGGCAAGTCCAAGGTCGGGCGCAAGGAGGTCTCCGTGACCGTCCTTGGGATGCCGAGCCTCAGTGGGTGGGCCATCCATGCCCTGCGGGTAGATGGTCGGATGCTCTTCGACATCGGCAAACGCCTGGGACGCACCGAGGGAGGCACCCTCAAGGTGGACCGGGAGATCCCCGAGGAGGTCCTGACCTATCTCTGCGCCAAACCCGAGACGATCCTGTTCGGCCGGAAGGTCTATACCTGCGACCAGGCCTCGTCCGAGATCATCCGGGAGACCCTTCAGGAGAAGGGTGGCAAGGCCCAGGACTTCACTGTGAGCCAGTTCCGGTGCTGGCAGCGCATCCGGTTCAAGGTCTGGGTGGACCGCTATCGGAAGCACCGGGGCGGGGTCCAAGTCGGCAGCATCGTGGAAGGCGTGGACAACACCACCGAGACACGGGAACTGCTGTTCCCATTCACAGAGGAGGCCTGGGATCAGGCTGTGAAGGCTGTGGACGACGAGGCAGAGACCCGGTGGCAAGAGACCCACGGGTGCCCCGCGTGCGGGCTCGAAGGGGAGTACGGGGGCAATGCCATCAACCTGGCCTGCCCGAGCTGCAAGGGAGAGGGGGTGATGCTGTGACCGGCATCAGCTTCGACTACAGGCTCGTGCCTGCCTATGTGATGCAGGCCTTCCTGGCCCCGACGGAGGCGGACCCGGATACCTACATGGCCGAGGACCAGGCGACCGTGGTTATCCGCGGCCTCCTGGCTGAGGGCTTCAGGTGGGTCCGCACCGAGGACGGGATGGCTGTCCTGGAAAGGCAGATCCAGCCCAAGGTGGTCGGGACGGCCACCCTGGGTACGACCAGGCCGAAGGCCAAAGTCAACGAGACAGAACTGCGCCGCAGGGCGAAGAGCATCGTCTATGACGCTCACAACTGCACCAGCGTTGAGGAAGAGGTCACAAGCCTGGTGCGCCGCCTGATGGAGTTGGGACACTAGGCCTTGCGGGAGCCTCCAAGGGTGAAGTGGGCGACGACCAGGAAGACCGCGAAGGCGACGAGGAAGATGGCGAGGGCGACGGGCAAGAGGCAGAGTGAAATCAGTGCGTTGAGCATGGGGTGGATCCTTGAAGGGGTAGCTAATCGGCCCAGGCAGAGCTTTGGGCTACCTCTCATATCGCGGCCAGTGATGCCCTTCGGTAGCGTTCATTGCGCTCTTCGTCGAGGGAAAGCCTCACAGCTAGGTCGCAGCCAGGTGGAAGTCGAGGAGGCCACATGGGTGGCGAGATCACACTGACCAGGGAGCAGGCCCAGAAGGTCCGGGATGCCCTGGGGACCGCCGTGGAGCGGTACGACCTCATGGGTGCCTTCGAGGATGGGCACGATGACGATGACGCTCTTCCCGGCGAGGCCCAGGATGTCGAGGCCGCGATGAACCTGATGGACGCGAGGATGGCGTTTGTTTTAGACACTTTTTGTCACGCGCAATGAAGGACCATGACTTCGGGATGTGAACCTCACCACCAGGAGCAGATAGATGAAGATCGGATTTCGCACCCCTTCGCTGGCCAAACGCCTGGCTGCCCGCACTAGCCCCTCAAGGGCTTTACGCCACAACCTTGGCCTGAAGGCCCCTCGTGGCTGGGGATGGCTGACGAATCCAAAGAAAGCCGCCTACAACAGGATCTACAGCCGAACCACCTTCGGTATCCGAGGTTGTTCATGGATCCTCATGATTCCTGGTGGTCTCATGACCTATTGGTGGATAATTCGCTAGATCCACTCACCGTAAATCCAGAGGGATATCCCAATGTCCGAGCAGACTCCCGTCCAACCGACCATCGACGACCTTCTTTCCGAATTCGCCGACCAAGCGGATACCTGGTTCAGTGAACGGCCCTTCGTCCAGGGGTTTCACAAGTTCGTCATGGAGTTCTTTAAGCCAGAGAACCTTCAGAAAGCTGAGTGGCCTGCCTTCCAGGAACTGGCCAATCAACTCCACTCTCTGAACAGCGTGGCCTTGGCGAAGGGGAATGCCTTCGGTCGCCCGAACTATCCGATTGAGAAGTACCGTGAGTCATTTCTTTTCCTCGCCCATGGCTCAGGGTCGGTTGAGGAACGGATGCGATCTTTCATGGAAGACAATGAAGCCTACGCCAGCAAATATCTCGGTAAAAGTGTGGTCTCCGAACTGATCGGTCAATTATTCGCCGACCAATTTGTGTTCATGAATCGCCGGGATATTGAGGCAGCAGAATTTCTTGGAATCCATCCGAACTACCCAAAGGGTGCAGATTTTCCTGCACGCTTCACAGTATTCAACGCTGCGCTGGAACACGTCTTCCATGCCTACAACCGTGTAGTTGGTAACCGGGTTGGAGCCCCCATTGGCCTAGAGGTTGATCAGTTCCTGAGTTGGCTCTATCAGACAAAGATTAACAAGGCCGCCCCAACGTCAGGGAATGGCCAATCACTCGATCAACAAATCTGGGTTTTCGCACCAGGACCTCAGGCCAGTTTCTGGGACGAATGTCTTCGCGAGGGAATCGCGGTCATGGGGTGGGATGAACTTGGTCCCTTGGATGGATACGAGAGCCAAGAGCAAATGCGGGTGAAATTGAAGGAATACCTGCAAGGAGAGCAGACCAACAACGCGAAGGCCAACTGGGAATTCAGCCACGTCATGAAGGATGGCGACCTCATCCTGATCAAGCGTGGGAATAGAAAGATCCTGGGTGCTGGAATCATTCGAGGCAATTACCGGTTTGACCCCACTCGTAAGGAATATCGCCATGTCCGGGATGTTGAATGGACCCATCAAGGTGAGTGGTTGGTTCCTGAAGATGGGAGCTTCGCGACGAAGACCTTGACGAACATCACGCGGTTCAAAGACTGGACAGCGAAGATCCTTGCCACCGTTGGCATTGGTGGGCATGAATTTAAATTGGCCCCAACGGTGAACCACTATTGGCTTAACTGCTCACCTAGTATCTGGCGAGTGTCGGAGTGCAAGGTGGGAGAGGAAGACACTTACACCACGCACAATGAGCAAGGGAACAAGCGCCAGGTCTACGCGAATTTCCAGGCTGTCAAACCTGGAGATTTGGTCGTGGGCTACGAAACGTCACCCATACAAAAAGTGACGAGCGTGCTCGAAGTTACCAACGGCCTCCATGGTGAGGAAGAGGGGGAATTAATCAGTTTCAAGGTTCTTAAGCACCTTGAAGAGCCTCGAAGGCTATCAGACCTACGGAAGAATCCCGCGTTAGCCAACTGCGGGCCAGTTCAGGGCAATCATCAGGGTTCCTTGTTCCAACTGACCAAGGCTGAATTTGAAGCCACTTTATCCCTTGATGTTCATGTGGACACAGATGGTCTGGGTGAGGTCGAAATCGAGATGGTGGAGGAATACTCCATCGAAGATGCATTAGAGGGTCTCTTCATAGATGAAAAGACCTTCAGAGATTGGCTAAGGCAGTGGAGGGAAGGTAAGAACCTTATCCTCCAGGGCCCTCCTGGGGTCGGAAAGACCTTCGTGGCCCGTCGCTTGGCCTACGCCCTCATGGGGTTCAGAGACCCGAAGCGTGTCGCCATGGTTCAATTTCATCAGTCTTATGGGTATGAAGACTTCGTCCAAGGCTATCGCCCCGGCGTCGAACGCTTTGAACTACGGAACGGGACATTCTACGAGTTCTGCCTAAAGGCAAAGGAATCCCCCAAGGACCAGCCCTTCGTATTCATCGTCGACGAGATCAATCGTGGCAACCTGTCTCGGATTCTCGGTGAATTATTGATGTTGATTGAGCCAGACAAACGCGGCGAGTCCCATGCCTTGAGGCTTGCGTACCAGGCTGAAGGTCAGACGTTCTTTGTCCCTGAGAATGTCTACATCCTAGGAATGATGAATACTGCGGACCGATCTCTAGCCGTTGTGGACTATGCTCTGCGACGCCGATTCCGCTTTGCTGGCCTCCAGCCTGCATTCAGTTCACTCCAGTTCCGCGAGCACCTGATGGAGTCGTGTGGCGAGGATGTGATGGAGCGAATTCTTGCGAGAGTCAGCCGCCTCAACGATGCCATTGGGAAAGACATCTCGAACCTTGGGCCGGGGTTCTGCGTAGGCCACAGCTATTTCACCAGGATCAAGTCTATGGATGACTATCAAGAAGTCGTTCAGTTCCAGATCGCACCACTCCTAAGGGAATATTGGTTCGATGCCCCCAAGAAGGCAGAGGAGTGGATCCAGTCTTTGTTGGGCCTATGACATGGCCAAAATTCCGATTCGGAACATCTATTATCTACTCAGCTACGCCTGGGACCTCCTTGAAGAGGCCGAGACGCTGGCAGTAGATACCGAGGATCTTCCGAGCGGAGTCGATCTTCTTGCAAGGTTGCTGACCAGTGGAACCCAGCGGTTACTGAAGAGAGGGATGGATCGAGGATACATTCCCCAATCAGATGTATTAGCGACACTTCGTGGGCGGGTGGATTTCGGAATATCATCGCGCCGCCTCCTGCTTCAGCAGGCCAAAGCGCACTGCGATTTCGAAGATTTCCTCCCGGACCTACTCCATAACCAGGTCCTCAAGGCGGCCCTCCTGGCGCTGTCGGGGTGTGCCGACCTAGGTTCACGCCAAAGGGCGGAGATTCACTCGGTGTTACGAAGGATGGATGGCATTAGTTCAATCCGGATCCGAAAGGCCCACTTTGGGCAGGTCCGCCTCCATCGCAACAATGCCCATTATCGCCTGCTTATGCACCTTTGCGAACTGGTACACGACAACCTACTGGTGAACGAACAATCTGGTGAAAAGGTCTTCCGGGATTTCATTCGGGACGAACCTCAAATGGCGAAGCTATTCGAGTCTTTCGTCGCCAATTTCTATAGAAGAGAGACTGAACTCGAAATCCGGACCCAGGAGCGAATCCCTTGGGATACAGCAGAACCTAACGAACTTCTACCAGAAATGCGAGCAGACGCAGTGATTCGAGGGCAGGAGCGCGTCCTCGTTGTGGAATGTAAGTTTTATGGGGAAACCCTTCAGATGGGGTACCACAGCGATAAGCCAAAGCTGCATTCAGCGCACCTGTATCAGCTTTCGACCTATATCCGGCATCTTGAATCAGTGGACCAAAGCCCGAAGGTTGATGGCCTGCTTATCTACCCCACCGTTGGCGTCCAAGTCTTCACGGATCTGGTTCTCTCGGGGCAACGGCTTCGTGCGTGCACCGTGGACCTCGGAAGCGATTGGGAGAGCATCCAGCTTCAGATGCACAAAGCTCTCTGCCTAAGCGCCTGAGGTCATCTCGATTGAGACCAAATCAGGTAACTGTTGAACCATTCCCATTTGAGCCGCCCCGTGGAAATCTACGCTGCTTCAAAACCTCAGGATGGAAGATCCTGGAATGAAGATGCATTCCTGATCGGACGCGGCGAAATTCCATTCGCGGCTCTTTGCGATGGATCTGGTAATGCTCAAGGTGTGGCGAAACGGGCCTTGGGAATATTCAAGAAACTGATCTCCGAGGAGACTCCAGAGGCTATTTTGCAGTTCATGACTTGGTCTACCTGGGCCAAAATTCTGGACTCGGCATTGCTGGGCGGCCCACAGAGCACCTTTGTTGCCGTGGCAGTAATCGGGCAGCGGGTTGTAGGATGCTGTGCTGGCGATTCACGTTTATATCGAATCCTCGCGGGTGGCGCCACCCAGATCCTTACGGAGGAGGCACCCAAATTCAGGCTTGGCAGCGGCCTCGTGGAACCGTTTCCTATTCACTCTCCATTCCAGCCGGGAGACTCTCTGTTGCTGATGAGCGACGGTGCCTGGACCCCTCTAGGGATTCCCTCGATTCAAAGAATCATAGGAAGGTCCACCTTGAGCCACTTCTCTGAGCTTCCTTCCGCGCTCTTGGAAGAGGCGTCCAGGAAGGGGTGCATGGACGACATGACCGTCATCGCAATGAGAAGCAGGTAGATCCCCTTAGCGAAGAGGCTACTCGGTTTTCTCGGGAGCCGCCTTCGACTCCTCCACCGTCCCGCCGAAGGTGAAGACGAACCTCTTCCCTCCCAGGTCACCGAACCCGTTGCCATTGCGGCCGGTGGAAACGAAGGTGAACTTGCCCACACGGCCGTCACTGGTCTTGATGACGCCGGAACCCTCTCGCCTGGTTGCGAAGACGAACTCACCATCCAGTTTCACGCCAGGTTTGGAGGAATCCATGTGGATCTCCCCACTGTGGTTCGAGTGCCCCGTGACGCTTCCCTTGAAGGTCTCGGACCCGTCCTCGAGCTGGCCTCGGACACCCACAGTCAGGGAGCAGGCCAGGAGACCTGCCAGGGCGACGACGGCGTATAGGGGACGGATGCGCATGGGTCCTCCGGGTAGTTTGTTTCGATTGTGCCCGGAAACACCAATGACGGCGGCCACAGCCGCCTGGTGGCAGTGTGAACGGCCCAAAGGACCTCGCCGAAGCATGGATGCAGTTGAGGATTTTCAGTCTGGAAGCTGGAGGTTCCCAGTGAGCATCGAGGTCATGCAGGAAACCATCGCAGTCCAGACCGAGCGCATTGGCCGAGGCCTGGATGTGGTCTCCGAGCTGCGGAGCCACCTGGCCCTCAGCAAATTCGCAGGACCAGGCAATGACTGGATCTCCACCGGGGACCTGCACACATGGGTTCAGCGCCTCCAGGACGCCCTGACGGCTGAGGATGTGGTGCGCCTGGGGTCCAGTGTCGTGTCCTACGACTCAGACCAACGCTACAGCGGCGTCCGTGGGACCGTCGTGGGGTTCCGACGGCACGAGGGGAGCCTGCGCTACCGGATCGCCGTGAAAAGCCGCTTCCTCGGCAGCGCCGAGGGATGTGCCCGGGAGGGGGAGGAAGTGATCCCTCCCGTGAACGGCGTGGAACGCCTCTTTGGAGGCCGGTGCTGCGAGGTTGAGCTGGCCGGGTGAAGGCACTGGCGCTGCCGGACCTGCGGAAAGGTGAAGCAGATCGGCTGAACCTCACCACCAGCGAGGACATGATGGAACGCGATCAACTGCGAGTAGCCAAGCCCCAGAACTCCGGCCCCTGGTACGACCAGGACCCCGCCGAACTGGCCCGGTTCCGCCGTGAGGAAGCCGCTCGGTTCCGCCAGGGCGCGGCCAAGGCCAGGAGCCTCCTGGGCACCCTGGACGGCGACGGCCAGCGTGGGTTCCTGTTCACGGAGCGGGAACGGCTGACTATGCGGATGCACGACAGCGAGCGGTTGGCTGTGCGCCTCCTCAACTTGGCCCGAGCCTTCGAGTCCCTTGCGAGGCAAGGGAAGTCGGCGGGCCTGGTTGAGGGCGAAATGCAGCGCATGGCTGAGGCTGGGGAGCTGGTCGTCTATGCCCATGACGCCGAGATCGAGCGCATAGTCCGGGCGGAGTGCCCGTTGGCGCAAAAGTGGCGACCTAGACTTTGGTTAGAACCTAACCCTCTTCTCGACGACCCGCCTAACCACGATGCCTGGGTCCGCGCCTTCGGGTGTGTCTTGGCTCCGGGCGAGCGTGTGGCTGCCATCGAGATTGACCTGCACTGATTGGCTGCGATCCTCTTCATCGAATGGAAAGTGATGGAGTTCACATGAAGCAGAGCATCAAGTTCCCCGAGTTGCCCAAGGGGCGGAACCCCGAGTTCCCGGGTGAGGCCTCTGGCCGTGGTGAAGAAGAAGAGGAGCGTCCACTGGTCGTGGACGAAATTCCGAACCCGGCCTCAGAAACGGAGTCTTGCCCCGCCCAGGACCTCGCACTGGATGACAAGCCTCTCCTCTGCCAGGTGGTTGCCTCCAAAGCGTGAAGGAGGGCCACTGGCCCTGGAAGCCCTCGCCGAAGAAGCCTAGAACCCCGTGCCATTGAGCATGAGCTGACTGCCCAAGGAGGCTCCATGCCAGCGCAAGCCATGAGCACAACCAAGGCCATCGGCCGGATCGTGAAGGCCTTGAACGGGGTGTTGCCCCGCTTCGGGTCCAATTCCTTCGTGAAGGTTGAGGCCGCCGACGGGACCATGCGCCTCACGGCCACCAATGGTGAACGCCTCCTCAGCATGGAGATCCCCGCCAAGGGGAACCAGGAGCCCGTGCTGCTCCCTGGCCCGGCATTCTTGAAGGCCCTGAAGGGAACCAAGTCCCTGTCCATCGACGGTGGGACCGTCGAAACGAACGCCGCGGTCAGCACCTTCCAGGTGGAGGACCCAGCGGGCAACGAGGATTTCCAGCAAGACCACGCCAAGGGCAATCCCCTGGTGGTCCTGCCGCTATCGCCTGAAGCCGTCGAGTACGGCAGCTACGCAGTCAGCCACAACCCGACGCAGCCGATCCTCAGTTCCGTCCTTCTGGACCTCTCCATGAAGGGCTTGGGTCGTCTGGTCAGCACCGATGGCTACCGCCTTGTGGTCGCTGAGACCAAGGCCAAGAGCACCCCGAAGGTGGGGCGTTACATCCTGCACCGGACGACCCTGGGGAGCCTCGTGGACCTGCTGGAGGGGCAGCAGGAGGTCCGCCTGTTCGACCGGAAGGGTCAGTTGACCTTCCAGGGCCCGGACTGGACCCTCACGAGCCGCCAGGTCGAAGGGAACTATCCTCGCTACGAGAAGGTCATGCCTGGTGAACTCCAGGCCAATGTGACCTTCGAGCGGGGGGCGTTCCTGGCTGCCGCCAAAGCCATGCGGAATGCTGGGGACGACTACAACCGGAATGCCCGGATCTACATGGACAGCGGGACCGCCGTGATGGAACTGGTCCACCCGGACGGCCCCGTGTCCACGGCCATCATCCCCTTCGACGGGGAGGCCGATCCGATGCTTCCTGGTTTCAACTACCTCTACCTTTCTGAGATGGCCGAGGCCACGCCTGGGGAGAAGCTGGTCTTCGCCTTCACCCCTGGGTCCGATGGCACGGTCACTTTCAGCCCTGGGAAGAAGAATGGCCTTTGGTCCTATCAGACCCACATCATGCCTGTCCGTTGGGGTGCCGATGCGCCCACGGCCGAGGAGATCCAGGCCAAGGTGCGGAATGCCCTGCTGGGGATCGTGGACACCTTCGGCCAAAAGTGTGAGGTCCCCGAGGGTGTCGGGAAGAAGCTGGCGCGGGTCCTGGGGATCGTGCTGGATTCGCCCGTCCGCCTCGAGGCCCTGAGGCGGGTCCGCCTGGAGTCCGTCCATGGCTGGCTGAACATCGCCGCCACCGACATGGCCGTGACCTTCACGGCGCGGATCCCCGGCCCGGCGGAGTACGCTCCGGTCCTGGTCGAGGGAGAGCGATTCCGGGGGATGCTGAAAGAGGCCCGGAAGCTGGCCCTGGGACCGAAGGAGATCCGTTCCGAGACCCTGGTGCTAGAAGCCACCGATGCGGAGCACTACCCTGAGCTGCCTGTGGCTCCGAAGGCATACAGCCACCGGGTCCGCATGACCCGCGAGGCCCTGACCCTCGTGGCCGCCTGTGTGAAGAAGGACGACCTCTCCGGCCGCCTCAAGGGCGTCCTGCTGGAACTGGAGCAGGAGGGCGGGGTGAACCTTGTCGCATCGGATGGTGGCCGGCTGGCCGTCGCCCGCAGCGCCACCTCCACGGGGCAGGGCATCCCGCAGGCTGCCACGATCCCACTCAAGGCGGCCCAGATCCTCCAGGCCCTTGCCGAGGAGGGAGGCATGGTGGACATCCAGGCCGAGGAGGAGGCCATCACCTTCCACGGCTCCTGGTGGACCCTCACGGCCCGTCCTGGCGACCGCGCCTTCCCGAACTACCGTGAGGTCATCCCGAAGGATGCCTACGGGCTCATGCGGGTGGACCGCAAGGCCGCGCAAAAGGCCCTGGCGGTCGTGTCGCGGTTGGAGGACCGCTATAACAAGGCCATGACCGTCACGCTTGCTGGTGGCATCGTCACACTGAAGGCAACGAACGAGGGGGATGAGGCCGTGTCCACCTTCCCCTGCCAGGCCGAAGGGATCACTGAAGGGTCCTGGCGGATGCACCAGGCCTCCCTCCGGGACTTCGTGGCGCTGATCTCGGTGCCTACACTGGAGATGCGCTTCGGGGGTCCCACGGTGGCCTGGATCGTCCGGCCCCTCAATGAGGACGGGGCCTGGAGCCGGATGGGAGCCTTCGCGCCCTGGTCTCCAGCGGAAGAGACCCACCAGGAGGCCAGCTAGGCGCATAAGCCAAGCGAGCGCATAAAAGCGCAAAACCCGGGTGGGATTCTGGATGCCTCTTCTCAAAGGAGGCATTTCCCATGCTCATTCTTCCTCTCCCGGCGTTGCTCAAGGTCCTCGCCACGATGGCCGTCGCCATCGGTCTCTGGAACATCCGGTCAGTGCGTCGCGCATCCGCGCCGCAGAACGACCCCATCCTCATCGGGTGTTTCCTCGGTGCCGTGCTCGTGCATCTCATCACCATCAAGCCCTACCTCGCCGTGTTCGAGGGCCTGTTCAGCCACAAGCTGGCTGAGTTCCAGGTCGGCCAGTTTTTCGTACTGGCGCTCCTCGTCTCTGGCTGGTGGCTTCTCGTCAGCTCGGCCGTCCACTCGGCCATCGAACTGGTCAGCGGCGTGTTCGCCCGTCTGGTGGACCTGATCGTGAACGAGACCTCGACGCTCGTTGGCCGTTTCAGGAATCGCAAACCAGCTCCCGTTCAGGACGAAGCCTAGTTCGTAGTGAGGACTGGAGAAGTCCGCACCAGTGGCCGATACTTCTGGTGCGGACTTGATTCTCGAAGGGGTCGTGGTTCGCTGGGCCCTCTCGGGCCCGTTTTTTTGTGCGGGCTGAAACCCGCGCACACAGGGCTCATCGGCGAAGTGGTCTGTCCCAAATGCCTCGAGAACCTGAGAGGAGCGAAGGAGGACCCATGAAGGTCTTGGTGGCAACGAGTGAAACGCGAGGCCAGCGGAAGAATGATTTCGGCCATGCGACGGACGGCGAGATCGTTACCTTCGGGAGTGAGTGCGACGGGGAGCCCGTGGACGGTTCCTGCGGATGCCGCCGTGCCATGGTCGGCGTCGAATCCCGCAAGGCAACAACCACCTTCAAGGTCGTGGAGATGCCGGACCTCACGTTGGAAGGCTTGGCTGAGAAAGTCCACGACTCCCTCAAGGCTGGCGGGTGGTCGGCTGATGATGAGCCCGGGCGGCGCTCCTGGGCGGCGGATGACGCCCGTGAATTGGCACGGCTGGCGGGGTTTTTCGAGGTCGGGACCGTTGTGGAGAAACGCGGGAAGAAGTTCCAGGCCCGCATCCCCAAGAGGTAGAATCCTCTTGAAATACAACGAGTACAGGGCTCCGTGAGGGGCCCTGTGTTTGTAATGGAGAAAACTTTGCGCTCCTCTAGCGCATAAATTCGATATTGTTTGATGGTTCAATCAAGGAATGGCGCGTGTGCGCTACACCCTTAACACCAACACAAGGAGGGCCCTTGGCCGATTCGATCTCTCTCCGTGAACTCAGCGAAAAGCTGGCCGCAAAGCTCGGCACCCCCAAGGGCGCTTCCTACGAGGCTCTGGGCGAAGTATTTGCTGCCATCAATGCCACCGTCGGTAAGGGCGGCAAGGTGTCGATCTTCCAGTTCGGCAGCTTCTACCAGAAGAGCCGGAAGGCTCGCACCGGCCGCAACCCCCAGACCGGCGAGGCCATCAAGATTGCCGCCTCCAAGAGTGTCGGCTTCAAGCCCTCCAAGGCCGCTGCTGCCGCCAAGGCCAAGCCCGCCGCCAAGAAGGTCGCCAAGAAGAAGTAGTCCAGCTTCGGCTGCATGGAGCGGGGGGCCTGGTGCTTCCCGCTCCTCTTATTTCTGACCTACCCCATCGGCGAAGACCCGGACAGTAGCCCCGAAGGATTCTGGAAGCCGGAGGTGGTTATGGCTTTCACGAAGACACAGGGCGGCATGAACCCCCGCAGCCTGGCCGGTGACACTGGCTGCGTGAAGGCTAACCCGAAGGCCAAGGCCGCTGACCGCCGCCGGATCCACAAGGCCGTGCGCTGCGAGGCCAAGGCGCTCGTGAAGGAGGATGCGTGATCCCCGCAACGAAGACGAAGAAGCCCCGCAAGGTGCAGCGCCCGCGGCCGGGAACCAGGGCCGAGAACCTGATAAACGAGGACCCGAAGGCCATCGCGGGCCGGGTGAAGAAGGCGCTTACGGCCTTCCTGGCGAAGATCGAACCCGACATGACCACCCTCATGGCCGGTGACGGCGGCATGGAGGCTGTCATGGAAAAGTTCCGGGCCGACCTGGAGAAGTTCCAGGAGGAACTGGACGGGACGGTGAGTTACCTCAATGAGTCGCTGGGCTAGGCCCAGCGTCACGGCCGCAGGCCGGTGTTTTTCAAACCGTCGGCGATGAGATTAGGAAAAAGTGCATCTGACACTGAATCCATCAGGAGGTCAGTCATGTGCTTCGATGATTTCGATTCCGGCCTCGAGCCTTATGAGGACGACCTTCAGACCTTCAGCGACAACTGCGCCTGGGAGGACACGAGGGGCGAGCAGGAAGACCTCGCGGCCATGACCGAGGCCGAGCTGCTGGTCAGCCAGGAGGACGCGGACCTGGTGCGCCGGGCCCTGGCCTCCGAGGTGCCCCTGGAAGGGCACGCCGAAGGCACGACCATCAAGACCTGGACCGCGACCTTCAGGGATGGCTTCAGCGCCGACCTGAACCTCATCAACGACAGCCACCCCCGGCTCGAGGCCGTCCTGCTGGACGAGCACGACCACGAGGAGGATGTCCTGGAGGGAAGCACCGAGGACACCAGCCTGGAGGGGAGCTTCTTCTTCGACGGCTACACCCTCACGGTGCGCGTCGAGGAGCCCGCATGAGCTTGGCCGCCGTGGACAAGACCGACCTGATCTCCTGTGGGGACCAGTCCCTCACACGCGGGAATGTCCGCGTGGAGCTGGACTACATCGGGGAGGGGTTCTCCGGGGACTACTGCCACGAAGACCCCGAGGACGAGCCGCTGCTGCGGTTCACGGTCCTCGGCCGGCGGCGGGCCGATGGCAGCCGGCGGGGCCTCCCGAACGATCACGGCCTGGAGTGGGGGTCGCACGGCGAGTGGACCCCCTTCAGCGACGCCTCCTGCTGCACGAACCTCCCGGCGACCATGCCGGAGATCGAGCAGAGGAAGGCCCTTCGCTATCTCATGGATGAGGTGTTCGATTCGGCCCGGGACGGCCACTCAATCAAGAAACTCTGCGAGCGCCTGTCGTGGATTTCGCCCGACTGGCTCGCCAAGGAGTAGGCATGAGCAGCATCACCATCCACGCGGTTGAGCAGGCCAGGAGTCTTCTGGCCTTCCCGGACACCGATGACCCGGCCTGGCAACTCGAGGAGGTGACCGCGTGAGCGCCCTCAAGACCATCCTGGGGTTTTCGGACCAGCACAACCTGGGCTGGAGCCGTGAGACGGCGGTGCAGGTCCTCGATAACTGGGCCTGCCTGGTGGGGACCTTCCACCTTGCGCCCTACGCAAAGGCCCGGGCCGAGGCTGAGGGCCGCATCGGGTCCTTGGTGGAGGCCGACCAGGAGGGCACCTCGCTCGAGGCTGATGACCCCATGACCGTCGGGGACTACCTCGCCCACCACGGGCTCCGCTGCCCCTACTGCAAGAGCCGGGACCTGGGACCGGAGAAGCCCCGGACGGACGACCTCACGGGCGAGCAGGTCTGGATCCGGGTCGAGTGCGAGGACTGTGGCCGGAGCTGGTACGACATCTACGCCCTGGTCGGGTTCGAGCCCGAGAAGAAGTAGGAGGGCCGGGTGTGACGGAAGCCGGCCGCCTGGTCCTGGGTAGAGGCCTCGCCGAGGGGATGGGAAGGGATGAGGCCGGAACGATGGAGTTCTCATTGGAGCAACGACATGGCCCGAGCCGAAGTAGTCCACAGCGATGACGCCTGCACCTTGGTTTTCAAGGGCGACAAGCGCAAGCCTGAGCCCACCACGGGCATCATTCGTTTCCCTGGCGGGTTCGTTGAGGTCAGTCGCACCTCGGACGGAACCTACTGGGTCCACGCCCACCGGGACAATGAAGCCAAGATCGTTGGCTCCCGCGTGAACTACAACTACGAGGGCCAGAAGATCCTCGGGGTTGGGGTGCCGGACCTGCCCCAAGAGACCCATGTGATGGGCCTGTCCCTTCGGATCGACGGCCCCTTCACCCAGCCAGGGGAGTAAGGCCGTGCCCACCAAGGCTCCGACCCAGAACATCTACGAGTTCGCCCGGCTCCGCGGCCTGGTCACGGATGCAGAAGTGCAGGGCCACACTCACGCCGGTTTGCGCTCTGCGCCCCAGACCAAGACCTTCAAGCGGTTCTACGAACGCAAGCTCCTGGAGCTGCTGGCGGCCTGGGACGCCACGAAGAAGGCCTACGAGGCTGCCATCGAGGCAGGAGAGATCCTGCGGCCAGCCCGGCGGACGACCGAGGAGATCGCCCAGGGGCATCCCGACCTAGCCTCCACACAGGCAGCCTTGCGTATCCTCGCCAAGCGAGAGGCGAGGAAGGCTTCGGCTGCCTGAAAAGCGCAAAGAGGGGGCCTCTGGGAGCGCAAAAGAAGGTGGTTTCAAACTGGGGGTGTGCGAACATCCCCGGAAACCCCCCTTTGGAGCGTTCCATGAATGGTCATGCCCTTCGTTTGCTTGGTCTCCCCGCCGCCCTTCTGCTGCTGGCTGTCGGCTGCAACCCCAAGCAGGCCCGAGCCGAGAAGGCGGTGACCACCTACAGGATCTTGCTGGAGGAAGTCATCAAATTCGACGAGGCCTTCAAGGGCAGGCCGGAGGTCGTGGAGATGCCTGGGTTCGTCAATGTGCTGAACCAGAACATCGCCCAGATCAAGAGCGAGCAGGGTGCCGTGGACCAGTTCGTGAAAAACCTCAAGGAAGATCAGCTCTTCCAGAAGGTCTCGACCCAGGCCTTCAACATGAGGGAGCTGCCCACCTAACGGGTGATTTCACTTTTCAAGATCCTTGGTCTACCAAGCTCGTGAGAGTTGTTCTTTCACCATCTGCGGGTCGAGCACCAGCGAACAGGTCTCCCAGTCCGCATCCTCGACCTTGCTGTATTTCGCGTCGAACGGATTCCGGGTGGCGGTGGTCCGGTCGATGAGTTGCCTGGCCTCCTCCTCGCCCTCAAGAGCCACTTGAACCCAAACGTCTTCCAGCGTGTCCGGGATCTGCCCAAACAACTGGTGAATGGCCTCCAGCCTGTCAGCCAGGACCTGGTGGACCCGATCCTCCACGGAGTCCCGGTAGCGCAGGTTCGCAATCCAGATTTCGCTCCGAACCTGCCCGATGCGTTGGATGCGCCCCTTCCGCTGCTCCAGGCGCGTGGGGTTCCAGGGAAGGTCGATGTTGATGAGGGAGCCTAGTCGCTGGAGGTTCAGGCCTTCCGAGGCGGCGTCCGTACCCAAGAGGATCTTCAGTTCCCCAGCCTGGACGCGGGCCTTGACGATCTCCCGCTTGCATTTCTTGAAGGCCCCGTCCTTCCAGGTGCCGGAACGGTTGCTCCCGGCGTAGAGGCCGATCTCGATCCCGGCCATCTCCGGCTGCTTGGCCAACTCGTCCCCGACCCATCGGACGGTGTCGTAGTACTGGGAGAAAAGAATGCAGCCCAGATCCAACCAACGGCGCTCGGAGTCCGGCTTGGTGCCGAGCAGGTAACCCACCAGGGCCTCCAGCTTGGGATCGCGGTTCCCGCCCTGCTTGAGCAGGCCCAGGCACCGGCTTAGGGAGGCCACCTCGGCGGGGGTAAAGTCCTTGAAGTCCGAGGGCTCGCCACCGCTGTGGCCGTTGTGTCCGTTCGTTTCCTCAACGGAATCATCATCCTCGGCCTCCAGATCCTCGGTACTGTGCGCCAGGAGCTTCTCGATGGTCTTGCGTCCAGCTTCCATAGAACTGCCTAGGCGGCGGAGCAGCAGAGTCTTGAAGAACCCGGCCCCCTGGACCCGATGCTGGAGCAATCGGCTGAACACCTCGGCTTCCGCATAGGCATCCCGAAGGTAGCCGCCGAGTGCCAGGGCATTCGCATGGTCTTCCCCAAAGAGGCGAACGGTGACCCTCGGGAGGAAGTAGTCCCCGGTAACCGGATTGATCGTTTCCTGGAGGTAGTCCCGAGTTCGGCGGACGATGCACCGCAGGAGGGGATTGTGCAGTTCTCCATAGTTAGGCAGGACGTTGTTCTGAAGTTGGACCCGGCGGATAGCTGGCGGCAGTTTGTCCAACTCCTCGTGCCTGAACATCCATTCCGAATCCTTCAACCCCAGGTTGCGCCGGATGCTGTCGAAGGCCCGGCCCTCGGCGCGTGACGGAAGCGGATCCCGGACGTATTGCCAGCCGTCCACGATCTCAGTTGGAACGATCTCTTCCCCGTTGGCGATGGCCAGGCAATGGCTGGCGCGATACCACGGGCTGGTCCGGGTCCACCCGCCAAGCACCCCGTCGTTTCCCTGGGAGAGCACGTCCAGAAGGTCCCATGCCTCCACCGGATGAAGCTGGACCGGCGTTGCCGTGGCCAGAAGCATGCTCGTGGTACGAAGGCCAAGCCCTGTCATGAAGGCCATGAGCTTGTTCGGGTCGGCCTTCTCATTGACCTCGTCCGGACCAGCATCGGTCTTGGGGACCTTCCGCCTGCGGATCCGGTGGGCTTCATCCACGATCACACAGGTGTAACGAAGGCTAGCGAGTTGTTGAAGCGCCTCGGGCATCCCCCGGACCACGAGGCCCTGGGACACCAAGCCGATCCGGCGCGGGCACTTCCCAAGGGATTTCACCCCGTCAGAGGGATACTCCAGATCATTCTCGTCCACCCAGGCACGGCCGTTCCAACGGGCGGATGGAACCAACAGCAAATCCATCATCTCGTCCTGCCACTGTTGCAGGAGCGGCTTCGGAGCCAGGATCAGGATGGGCCCCCCATCGGGGTCCTCCAGGGCCATCAGCATGGCTGCCATGGCCAACTGGACGGTCTTGCCAAGCCCGACCTGATCAGCCAGCACCAGTCGAGCCCCGCCGAGGCGGTGGCGCTCCAGGGCCAGGCGGACGAAATACTTCTGGTGGGGCCAGAGGCCCTGTTCCCGGCGGTAGACCGGCGTCTCGACTGCCGCAGCCGCCGCAGCCTGGGTAGGATCAACCGTCTCCTTCCATTCCGTGGGTTCGATCACCCGGCGGGTCAGGATGCGCTTCAAGTCCTGCACGATGAAGGGACAATCCGCGAGAGGTCTTGCCCGGTGGTCATTCCACAAGGCGTCGAACTCCTCCTGCACCCAGGCAATGGCCTCGGGGGAGTCATCCTCCCAGAGCAGTTCGTAGTTCAGCTTCCAGGCCGAAAGGCTCTCGTTGACGCTACCCATGAAGGCAGTGGCGGAGCCATCCGCATGGCGGATCACGCCAGCCTTGCCGTGGATCAGCCCAAAGGCCGAATCCGGTAGGACCCGGACTTCCATCCGGCCTGTGGTCAGAGCATCGTAAAGGGCCTGGTAGCGAGGCATCGCCGTGGGCGGTGCCATCTCGGGTTCCCCCGAGCACCAGCTTCGCCGGAGCGCAGCCTGGGCGGCCGTAGCGGTAACTAGATCCTGCGGGTCGAGATCAGAGTTGCAGATGATCCGAACAGGCCCCTGGATATTGTTGAGAGCCTCCCCTGCAACCTCGAAGAGGCTAGACCGGAAGTAGCCAGCGATCCGGTCGTAGGACACCGCGCCCTCCAGCCGTTGGTTGAGAACGGCTGAATCGAGACGGCTCCGGCGACTGGAATGGCGCTGAATCATGCAGAATCCGATCAGGCGTGATCGTTGCGGAGGCGACCAGCCAGAATACGGGCTGCGTCGGAGTCCTCACGCCACACCTCCATCCCGGTCGTATTGCCCAACTGGGCGAGCCACTCCAGCAGGCCAACGAAGCGTTCCCGGTGGCCCCAGTAGCTCTGGCCGAAGGTGTCACGGAGGTACTGACGGCCCAGTTCAGGGTCACTGCCAGCCACCACCGTCTCCCGGACGGCAAACAAAAGGTGCCGCAAGGGGGTGGCCGCAAACGGGTGA
>Ga0268298_10000238_pt1 | contig 72532 bp, 63 predicted proteins | sample WWTPWeurt_MetaG_FD_194462 | JGI IMG/M metagenome (GOLD analysis project Ga0268298, IMG submission 194462) | Activated sludge microbial communities from WWTP in Nijmegen, Gelderland, Netherland - WWTP Weurt | ecosystem: Engineered > WWTP > Aerobic digester > Activated sludge | place...
TTCCCCTGTCTGCCGTGGCCAGCTTCGAGCGCCGCATGGACGGCAAGGCCGAGGCCCTGTTCTACACCTCCACGGTGGCGGGTGCGAAGCTCGCCGATGTGCTCGGCGGCATCGTCCAGGACGCCCTCAAGCAGCTACCCATTCCGAAGGTGATGCGCTGGGGGGATGGTGACGCCACCTTCGTGCGCCCCGCCCATAAGCTGACCCTGCTGCACGGTGCCGACGTGGTGCCGGGCTCGGTGCTCGACATCCAGTCCGGGCGTACCACCAAGGGCCACCGTTTCATGAGCCGTGGCGAGATCGAGATCGCTACCGCCGACGCCTACGAGCCAACCCTGCTGGCCGAAGGCAAGGTCATCCCCGACTTTGCCGAGCGTCGCGCCAACATCGAGAAGCAGCTCGTCACCGAGGCAGGCCGTCAGGGCGCCACCCTGGGCGAGTACGCCGATCTGCTCGAGGAAGTGACCGCCCTGGTCGAGCATCCGACGGTCTATGTCGGCGAGTTCGAGGCCGAGTTCCTGGCCGTGCCCCAGGAGTGCCTGATCCTCACCATGCGGGCCAACCAGAAGTACTTTCCCCTGTTCGATGCCGACGGCAAGCTGCTCAACCGCTTCCTGATCGTCTCCAACATGGAGCTGGCCGATCCGTCGAACATCATCACCGGCAACCAGCGCGTGGTGCGCCCGCGCCTGTCCGATGCTCGTTTCTTCTTCGAACAGGACATCAAGGCCGGCCTGACTTCCCGGGTGGTCAAGCTGGATGCCGTGGTCTACCACAACAAGCTCGGCTCCCTGGGTGATCGGGTGCAGCGTCTGTCCATCGTCGCTCGCAAGATCGCGGGCATGCTCGGGGCTGACGAGAACCTGGCCAACCGCGCCGCGCTGCTGTCCAAGGCCGACCTGCTGACCGACATGGTCGGCGAGTTCCCCGAACTGCAGGGCACCATGGGGCGCTACTACGCCCTCGCCGAAGGGGCATTCCCGGTGGTGGGCGAAGCCATCGAGCAGCACTACCGCCCGCGCTTTGCCGGCGACGCCCTGCCGGACAGCAACATCGGCCGCGCCCTGGCCCTGGCCGACAAGCTCGATTCCCTGACCGGTTTCTTCGGCATCGGCCAGATTCCGACCGGCGACAAGGATCCGTTCGGACTGCGCAGGGCGGCCCTGGGCGTGCTGCGCATCCTGATGGAGGCACCCCTGCCCCTTGATCTGGACAGTCTGATCAAGGAGTCGGCTGCGGCCTTCCCGCCGGGCAAGCTGGGTTCCGAGGTGGCAGCCCCGCTCTACGACTTCATGCTTGAGCGGCTGCGCAACACCCTGCGTGATGCCGGTCATTCCCAGGACGTGGTGGATGCGGTGCTGGCCCTCAAGCCGACCCGTATCGATCTCGTGGTGCCCAAGCTTGATGCCGTGCTGGCCTTCCAACAACTGCCCGAAGCTGCGGCCCTGGCTGCCGCGAACAAGCGGATCGTCAACATCCTCAAGAAGGCCGAGGGTGAAATCGGTGAGCCCGACGTGGCCCTGCTGGTCGAGGATGCCGAGAAGGCCTTGTTCCACGCCATTGTGGAGGTGGCGCCCCTGGCGCGCTCCCACTTCCAGAACGAGGCCTACACCGACGCCCTGCGTGTGCTGGCCGGCCTGCGGGCGGCGGTGGACCGCTTCTTCGATGAGGTGATGGTGATGGCCGAGGAGCCTCTGATCCGTCAGAACCGTCTGGCCCTGCTCAACCAGCTGGCCGGCCTGATGAACCAGGTGGCCGATATCTCCCGTCTGTCCGCCTGAGGGCAAGCCATGAAGATCATCGTGCTCGACCGGGATGGGGTCATCAACTTCGACTCCGACCAGTTCATCAAGTCTCCGGACGAATGGAAGCCGATCCCCGGCTCCCTCGAAGCCATTGCCCGCCTCAACGAAGCGGGCTGGCGGGTGGTGGTGGCTTCCAACCAGTCCGGGGTCGGGCGCGGGCTCTTCGACATGGATACCCTCAATGCCATCAACGAGAAGATGACCAAGGCCCTCGGCCAGGTGAGCGGGCGGCTGGACGCGATCTTCTTCTGCCCCCATGCGGCGGACTCCCCGTGTGCCTGCCGCAAGCCCAAACCGGGCATGTTCCTGGAGATCGCCCAGCGCTTCAACGTTGATCTCAAGGGCATGCCGGTGGTCGGTGATAGCCTGCGCGACCTGCAGGCAGGGGTTGCGGTGGGTTGCAAGCCCTATCTGGTGAAGACCGGAAAGGGCAGCAAGACCGCGCTTGATCCTGCCCTGCCCGAAGGCACCGAGATATTCGCCGACCTGGCGGCCGTGGTCGCGCACCTAACTGCTTGAGAGATGCCCCCGTGGTCCTGATCCGCAACCTCCTCTTCATGCTGGCCCTGGCCGTGTTCACGCCCCTTTATGCGCTGATCGGCATGGCCAGCTTTCCGTTTGGTCCCAAGACCCGTCACAAGTTGATCCGTGGATGGCCGCGCATCATGGCCTGGGTCATCAAGCACGTGCTGGGCATCCCCTACCGTGTGATCGGCCGGGAGAACATTCCGGTGGGCCCGGCCATCGTGGTTTCCAAGCACATGTCGGCGTGGGAGACCATCATGCTGCAGGACATCTTCCCGCCCATGGTTTTCGTCATGAAGAAGGAGATCCACAAGGTGCCCTTCTTCGGGTGGGGAATCTCCCAGATGCCGATGATCGCCATCGACCGGGCTGCCGGCAAGGACGCGCTGACCCAGGTGGAGGCCCAGGGGCGGGATCGTCTGGCCCATGGTTTTTGGGTGACGATCTTTCCCGAGGGGACGCGCGTGGCCCCGGGAAGCAAGAAACGGTACAAGGCTGGCGCCTCGTGGCTGGCCGCGCAGACGGGAACCCCGGTGGTGCCCGTGGCCCACAATGCCGGGGAATTCTGGCCGCGCAATGCCTTCTTCAAGCGTCCTGGCGAAGTGGTGGTGAGTGTCGGCCCGGTGATCGATACCACCGGCCTGACCGCGGAGGAAATCAATGCGCGCGCCGAAGCCTGGGTTGAGGGCGAAATGCGCCGGCTGTTTCCCCATCATTACCGCACGCCGCGCAGCAAGGAAGCCAGCACGGCGTGACGGCGACGCCTGCGGAGGCCCGCGAGATTGTCCTGGACGGGCGGCGGGTTTCCTACAGCTTGCGGCGGAGCGCCCGCAAGACGCTCGGTCTGCGCATTGACCACCGTGGGCTGACCGTGGGCGTGCCCCTGCGTGCCCGACTTCCCGATGTGGAATCCTTCATCCGCAGCCACGCCCGGTGGATAACAGACAAGCTCGCCACCCGCTCCGCCGCGGCCGATGTACCGCGTTTCGAGCCCAGGGACGGGGCCGCATTGCCGCTTCTGGGGGATGTCTGGCGCCTGCAAATTGGGCGGGGCAACAATCGGGTCGTCTGGCATGAGGCGGGGCCGGAACCTGTCATGGAGCTGGCCTTGCGGGCCGGGGGCGATGCCCGCCAGCTCTTGTTGCGGGGCCTGCAGGAGCGGGCTTTGGCGGTGTTCTGCCATCGGGTGGAGGAGTTTTGTCTGCGCCTCGGGCGACCGGTGCCGGCCGTCGGGCTGTCCAGCGCGCGTACCCGTTGGGGAAGCTGCAGCGTGCGTAGCGGCATTCGGCTGCATTGGCGTTTGATCCACCTGCCGCTTCCATTGATTGACTATGTGGTTGCCCACGAGGTGGCCCATCTGGTCGAGATGAACCACTCACCCCGTTTCTGGTCTGTGGTGGCGTCCCTCTACCCCGAGCATGTGGCGGCACGCCAGGCCCTCCGCAAGGCCGGCGCAGCGCTTCCTGCCCTTTGATACAAGGAAAACTCCATGCGTCTGCTTCACACCATGCTCCGCGTCGGCGATCTTGATCGTTCCATCGCCTTTTATACCGAAGTTCTGGGGATGCGCCTGCTGCGCCGTCGGGATTATCCGGACGGCAAGTTCACGCTGGCCTTCGTCGGCTACCAGGACGAAGCGGCCGGGGCGGTGCTCGAACTGACCCACAACTGGGGTGTCGAGTCGTATGAGCTGGGTACGGCCTATGGCCATATTGCCCTCGAAGTGCCCGACGCCTACGCCGCGTGTGAAACCATCAAGGCCCGTGGCGGCAAGGTGGTGCGCGAGGCCGGCCCGATGAAGCACGGCAGCACGGTCATTGCCTTTGTCGAGGATCCGGATGGATACAAGATCGAACTGATTCAGGCCAAGGGGGCCGATGCCCGGTGAAGAGGTGTGGGCGCAGGTGCGTAAATCGACAGCGCAGTCCGGTTGAGCCCCTGCGGCGCACCATAATCCTTGTAGGGCTGCGTTTCTCGGCAAGAGCTCGAACCCGTCGCTACGACCTCTTCACCAGTGCCGAGTCCCGGTCCGCCTCGCTACCGCATCGGCGCATGTGGGTTCAGCGAAGTTTGAAAGCCTCGCTCAGGGCCGCCAGTTCGTGCTTCAGCTCCGCCAGGGCGGTGGAGGCGTTGCCAAGCTTTCTTTCCCGGCCCATACGCTCCAGTTGCTGGGCCTTGGCCTGGGCCCGTCCCGCGCAGAAGTTTGACACGGCGCCCTTGAGGGCGTGGGCGCTCCCGTAAAGGGCGTCGGCGTCACCGGCCTTCACCGCGGCCTCGACTTCGGCCAGCAGGCGCGGTTCGTCTTCGCTGTACATCACCATCAGCTGGGCCAGCAAGTCTTCGTCGTCACCCAGGTTGGAGAGTACCTGCTCCCGGTCGAAAATCGGACCGCTGGGCGGCGGCGACTCGGTTTCGGGCGCGGGCGCCGGATCATTGTGGCCGGCTTGCAGGATCAGGGCCTCGACAAGATCGGGCGCGTGCACGGGCTTGGAGAGGTATCCGTCCATGCCCGCTTGCAGGCAGCGCTCCCGGTCACCCTTCATGGCATGGGCGGTCATGGCAATGATCGGGGTGCGCTCCATGCCTGCCGACTCCCGTTGGCGAATCACGGCGGTGGCTTCGAAGCCGCCCATGACGGGCATCTGCACATCCATCAGGATGGCGTCGAAATGGGTCGCCGCATGGAGGTCAAGGGCTTCCTGGCCATTGTTGGCGACTTCGACGCGATGCCCCAGCTTGGTCAGCAGGCGGATGGCCAGCGTCTGATTCACCACGTTGTCCTCGGCGAGCAGCACGTGGAGCTGGCGGCGCTGCTCGCGCAAGGAGTGACGCGTGATCAGGGGGCGCTCATCGATGGGGTCCACCGACAAGAGAATGGCGTTGAGCAGATCGGAGGCTTCAACCGGCATGGGCAGGTAGGCGGCGATGCCCAGCTCGCGGCAGCGCGCGCCGTCGCCACGGCGGCCCTCGACTGCCAGCATGATCACGCAGGGCTGCGGCAGGTTCGAGCTGGTGATCGTGTCCGCCAGGGAGAAGCCCTCCGAGTCGGGTAGCTGGGTGCCGAGCACCACGACCCGATAGGGGAGATTGTTGCTGGCCGCCTGGGTAAGTTCACGCAGGCAGGTGTTGGCGTCGGGCGCGTAGGTGGGGGCCATCCGCCACTGACCCAGCAGTTCGATGAGGGTGTGGCGTTCGACGGGATTGTCCACTGCGACGAGGACGGGCAGACCTTCCAGATGCGCCCGTTCTTCCGTCACGGCACTGGCCTGACCGGGTTCGAAGTGGGCGCTGAAATGGAAGGTGCTTCCCTGGCCCGGGGTGCTTTCCACGCGAATCCTGCCCCCCATGGCCTGAACTAGCTGGGCGCTGATGGTCAGCCCAAGGCCCGTGCCGCCGTAACGGCGGGTGGTGGAGGAGTCCGCCTGGGAGAAGGCCTCAAAGATCAGATCCTGCTTTTCGGGGGGAATGCCGACTCCCGTGTCCTGTACGCTGAACTGGATGGATATCCGTTCGTCCGTCGGGGCGCCGGGCTGGACGATCACGCTGACGCCCCCTTCGTTGGTGAACTTGATGGCGTTGGAGAGGAGGTTGATCAGGACCTGGCGCAAGCGATGCGGGTCGCCTACCAGGCTGTCGGGAGCTTCCGGTGCGACCTGAACACTGAGCAACAGATCTTTCTCGGAGGCCCGTTGCTGAAGGGTTCTGACGGCCAGGGCGACGCAGTCCCGCAGGCTGAAGTTGATGTGTTCGAAATCGAGCTTGCCGGCCTCGATCTTCGAGAAGTCGAGAATGTCGTTGATGATGCCGAGGAGGGCGTTTGCAGAACTCTTCACCAGGGTCAGATATTCGCGCTGTTCCTCGTCGAGTTCGGTCTCCAGGGCAAGGTCGGTCATGCCCAGGATGGCATTCATGGGCGTACGGATCTCGTGACTCATGTTGGCGAGGAAGTCGCTCTTGGAGCGGCTGTTGGCTTCAGCGGATTCTTTCGCCTGCCGCATGATGCGTTCGGCCTCCTTGCGGTCCCCGATATCCCGCAAATAGGCCGTGATCAGGCGGCTACCCCCGCTTTCCAGCGCGACGAGGGCCATTTCCACCGGAAATTCGTCGCCATTGCAGCGCTTGGCCATCGTTTCGACGCGTTGTCCCAGGGTGTCGCCAAGGGGGGCCTCCAGGAGTTGTTTTAACTTGGCGGCGTGGATCTCGCGCAATGATTCGGGAAAAAGAAGCTCCGACACGGGTTGATGCAAGGCATCGGCCCTGGAAATCCCGAAGGTGCGCTCGGCCGCCGGGTTGAACTCGAGGATGCGGCCGTTGGCGTCAACGGTGATGATGCTGTCGAGGGCGGCTTCCGCGATAGCCCGATTGCGAAGCTCGCTCGCCGACAGGGCTGACTGGCCGTCGAAAAGGCGGATGGACGTCCAATTGAGGGCGTCCACCAGCTTGCGGATCTCGACGGCAGAACTTGTTTCGTGAAGCGTGTCGCCCTGGCAGTTTTCCATGCCCTCGGCAAAGGCGGTGGCCCGCTCCAGGCTGCGGAGGGGGGGGCGCAGGAAGATAAGGATTGTTGCCGTGCCGATCAAGAGGGTCAGCACGCCCGCCACAGCACTGTCCTGGAGGATGTGATGGAGGCTGTCGATGGCGGCAGCCGGATGGATCTCGCTGCGCAGCCAGCCCATCGGCGCGATCTCGCCGATGCCGACCCAGGCGACGATGGTGGAGCGTCCGGCCGTGACGTCGACGCTGCTGGCGCGGCGGCCCTGATTCGGGAGGGGGAAGGGGGTGGCGATGTCCGGCTCGGGGGTCAGCGCTGTGGTGCTCGTGGCACGGTGTACGCTTGCGAGCGGGATGCCCTGCCGGTCCGTGACCGTGAGTCGAAGAATGGCGGTGTTGCCAGCGACTTCAAGGAGGTGCGCGGTGATGGCACGACGGTCGCCTGCTGCGACGTGTGGTTCCAGTGCGGCGGCCAGATGCCGGGAGAGTTCATCGGCATGGGCGCGTTCCAGTCGTTCCACGTAGCCGGCTTGTTCGAAACCCGTGTAAAGGGAGTAGGCCAAGACCGACAGCGTCAGCAGCAGTGCAAACAGCGCGGTGAGTTGCTGACGGAGGGAATGCAGCCCAAGACGGTCTGCCACGTCGTGGAGCAGTCGGCTCATTCTTCATCGTCCTTATAGCGCTCGCGGATCGCCAGCACTGCCGACCATTGGTCGAAAAAGGCATCCACGCACGTGGGGTCGAAGTGTTGACCGCGTTCCCCCTTCAGGAACGCTACCGCCCGGTCAAGCTCCCAGGCGGGCTTGTAGGGTCGCGCCGAGGTGAGGGCGTCGAACACATCAGCGACCGCAACGATCCGCCCGGACAGCGGAATCGCTTCTGCGGCAAGGCCTCCGGGATAGCCGCTGCCGTTGAATTTCTCGTGATGACTGAGGGCAATCTCTGCGGCCAGTTGAATCATGGGAGAGGAGGAGCCCTTTAGAATGTCGTAGCCGATGGTGGCGTGGCGGCGCATGATTGCCATCTCCTCGTCGGTCAGGCGCCCTGGCTTTAGAAGGATGTGATCCGGCGTCCCGACCTTGCCCACGTCATGCACGGGAGCGGCACTCAGGATGCGTTCACACAATTCAGGTTCAAGCCCCAGGCGCTGGGCAATCAGTTGTGAGTAGTGGGCCATGCGCAGAATGTGGGCGCCGGTTTCCGGATCACGGAATTCGGCTGCACGGGCCAGACGGGCAATGGTCTCCCTTTCGCGTGCCACGATGTCTGCCGTCTTGTGGATGACGGCCTGGCGCAGGTCGTCGTTCCAGCTGCGTAGCCGGGTGTGGCTGTTGCGCAGGGCGAGCATGGTGCGCACACGGGGGTCGAACTCGTGGCGATCGATGGGCTTGGTCAGGAAATCGTTGGCACCGGCGGTCAGGCTCTGGTAGCGGATTTCCTTTTCATGGGCGGCGGTGACCATCAGGATCGGTACTACGTCAGCCGGGTGAAACTGGCGTACCGCGTCAATGAACTCGATACCGTTCAGATCGGGCATCATGTAATCGACAATGATGAGGTCGGGCTCGTGGGCGCCGCACCAGTCGAGGCCTTCCCTTGGCGAGGTGAAACACACGATCTCAGTGCCGGCAGGGGCGAGTTTGCGGACCAGAGCCTGAATCAGGGTCAGGTTGAGGGGGGTGTCGTCAACAATGGCAATGGCCATGGGGGCTCCGTGGGGAGGGGCGCACAGGCCTTTCCCGGTGACGTGGTGGAACTCAGATTATCGGCCCGGCATCCTCGAAGTTTAACCACGGCCTTTGGGCTGTGGGTATCGCCATGGCATTGTCCTGGGGGGCGTCGGCAGGGGCGATGCACGGCAGCGTCAGGGTGAAACAAGTGCCGGAGCCCGGGGTGCTCCCCACCTGGATTTGTCCGCCCAGGGTGCAGGTGACGAGGTTGTAGACGATGTAGAGTCCGAGCCCGCTGCCTCCCGTTCCAAGGCGGGTGGTGAAAAACGGGTCGAATATCCGCTGCAGGCTGCTCTCATCAATGCCGATCCCGTTGTCGGCAATGCGGATGCTGACACTGTCGGCCTGGGCCTGGGTGCTCACCACGATGCGCCCCCCCGCGTGGCCTGGAAAGGCATGGATCAGCGCATTGCCGATCAGGTTGGTGAGGATCTGGCCGAGCGCGCCCGGATAGCTGTCCATGGGCAGGGTGTCCGCGGGGGCAATGTCGAGGGTGCAATGGGAAGCCTTCAGCATGGGCCCGAGGGTGACGGCGATTTCGTGAAGCATTTCACCGAGTTCAAAGGGGCGGCGCTTTTCGCTGCTTTGATCGACCGCAACCTGTTTGAAGCTGCGGACCAGTTCCTGGGCGCGCAGGAGGCTGCGCATGAGCAGATCTCCGGCTTCCCGGGCGTCGCTCACGTAGGTCTCGAAGCTGCTCCGGCGCAATTCGCCGGATGCGAACTCCTGCGCCATCGCCTCCGTGCGGACGGCGAGGGTGGTGGCGACCATCACGCTGTTGCCGATGGGGGTGTTGAGTTCGTGGGCGATGCCCGCGACGAGTGAGCCGAGGGCGGCCAGCTTTTCACGGCGCACCAGCTCGTCCCGGGCCTGGCTCAGGGTTGCCAGGGTGGCCTGCAGTTCGGCGGTGCGATCGGCAACCCTTCGCTCCAGGCCTTCGTTGAGTTCTTCAATGTGCCCCTGGATGCGCCGAAGTTCGGAGATGTCCACGAGTGACCACAGGCCGCAGTCTTCCCCGTGGATACGCAAGCGGCAGCCGGATACCAGGCAGGTGGCGATCTCGTCGCGACCACGGGGCCGAATGCGTACCTCGCGTTGATCAACGACTTCGTCACCGGCGATGCGCGCGTAGAGGTCGTCGTAAACCTCCGTGTCCACCCAGAAGCCAAGCTCACCCGTGCTGCGGGTCAGGACAGCCTGGCGTTGGAGACCGAAGAGGTTCTCCCAGGCCGGGTTGGCGTCCACATGGGTGCGGTCGGCAAGCCGGGTGACGGACATGGCGACCGGCGCAGAGGCGAAGATCCGGGAGAACTTTGCCTGGCTCTCCTGCAGGGCATCGTCGGCGGCCTTCTGCTCGGAAACATCCCGAACAATCGCGATCAGGCAGGCCTGATCTTCGATCACGATGCTGGAGGCGTTGAGCAGGCAGTGGCGCCGTGAGCCGTCACGGGTGCCGATGGTGCAGGGAAAGTTGCGCACGGCCCCGTCCCTGTTGACCCGGTCGACCACGGTGGCGCGCTCTTCGGGAATGGGCCACAGACCCAGGTCCACAGAACGGGTGCCGATGGCTTCCTCCCGCGACCAGCCCACCAGCTGGACAAAGGCCTGGTTGAGCTCAAGCAGGGTGCCGTCGGCAAGTCGGCTGATGGTGATGTAGTCGGGACTGCAATGAAAGGCCGCGGAAAAGATGGCCTCGGAGATCCGCTGTGACTCGGTGGCGGCCCTTTCGGCCCGTTCGAGCCGCAACTGCTCGCTGATGTCGCGAAACACGGTGAGTACGCAGGCCCGCGTACCGATCTGCAGCAGGCAGGCTCGGGCAAGGGTTTCAATGACGCTTCCGTCCCACCGGCGCAGGGTGATCGGCATGTTGTGAACAGATCTGCCCGCACGCAGACGCTCGAGTACGGTGTTTTCATCCTCTGCCCTGGACCACATGCCGAATGCCTGGCCGCGCTGGCCGACGCACTCTTCGTGGTCGTAGCCCAGGGTGGCGCTCCAGTTCAGGTTCATGTCGATGAGGCGCGCGTCTTCGAGGCTGCTCAGGGTCACCAGATCGGGCAGGAAGCGGAAGACTTCGGAGAAGCGCTCATGGGCCGCATCCAGGGCGTGTTCGGCCTGCATGCGGTGTGCCTGTTCGTCCTTCAGGGCGTCCGCCAGGCGGCCGGCCAGCCGGCGCGCCGAGACCAGCCGTGTCCAGAGAAGGCCGATGGCAGCGAGGGTTGTCCCGACGAGCAGTGTCACGACAAGCGGTGACATCAGGGACGCACTCCCACGCTCTGACCGAGGGTGCGCAAGAGGGTGGCCATCGTGTCGAAGCCCATGTCATAGAATCGCTGCAGCAAGGGGGCCAGGTGCCCCAGGGCGAGTAGCAGGACACCAAAGCCGACTGTCAGGGTGATGGGGAAGCCGATGGCGAAGAGGTTCAGTTGGGGCGCGGCGCGGGTCAGGATGCCCAGGGCGATGTTGGTGATGAGCAGGGCGGTGACCACCGGAAGCGCCATCAGCAGGCCTGCCGCGAAGATCATTGCGCCGGAGCGGACCAGTACCATCCATCCCTCCTTGTTCAGGTTGGTGCTGCCGATCGGGAACCACTCGAAACTTCTGGCCAGGGTGTCCAGCATCAGCAGGTGGCCATTGAGCGACAGGAAGACCAGGGTGGCGAGAAGGGTCAGGAATTCCGCCACCACCGCCGTCTGCCCGCCCGCCAGGGGGTCGAAGAAGGTAGCAAACGAGAGGCCCATCTGCAGGCTGATGAGTTCGCCCATCAGGTCCAGGGCAGCAAAGGCCACTCGCATCGCCAGGCCCATCGCGATACCGATCAGCGTTTGCTCGAAGAGGATCAGCAGACCGGCCCAGGAGTCGAGGGGAACCGCCGGGACCGAGGGAAAGGCAGGGGCGAGGCCGACTCCCACGGCCAGCCCGACCACCAGTTTGACGCGCCGGGGCAGGGAGTTGTTGCCGAACACGGGGCCGGCACCGATCAGACCCAATACCCGTGCCAGGGGAAATGCGAAGGCGGCCAGCCAGGCGTCGAGCTGGGCCGCGGTGACGGTCAGCATGGGCCGCGGCCTCAGCCGATCATCGCCGGGATGTTCTCGAACAGGCGCCGGATGAAGTCGGTCATCATCGTGATCATCCACGGCCCGGCCAGCACCAGGGTGATGAAGGTGGCGATCAGTTTGGGCACGAAGGACAGGGTCTGTTCGTTGATCTGGGTTGCGGCCTGAAAGATCGAGATGATGAGGCCGGTGGCAAGGGCCGCAATGAACAGGGGGGCCGAGATCAGCAGGGTGAGTTCCAGGGCCTGGCGGCCCAGGTCGATGACGGTCGTGGGGGTCACGGGGGCTCTCCTATCCGAAACTCTGCACAAGGGAGGCGATCAGCAGATTCCAGCCGTCCACCAGCACAAAGAGCATGATCTTGAAGGGCAGGGCAACGATGGCCGGGCTCATCATCATCATGCCCATGGACATCAGCACCGAGGCGACGACCATGTCGATGATCAGAAAGGGAATGAAGACGATGAAGCCGATCTGGAAGGCAGTCTTGAGTTCGGAGGTGACGAAGGCCGGGATTACCACCCGCATCGGCAGGTCTTCGGCCTTATCCACCCGAGGGGTCTTGGCCAGTTTGGAGAACAGGTTGAGGTCGGGTTCCCGAACCTGCTTGAGCATGAAGGTCTTGACCGGGACGGTGGCACGATCAAGGGCTTCGTTGAAGGTGATGCGATTCTCCGACAAGGGTTGCCAGGCTTCGGTGTAGACCTTGTCAATCACCGGAGACATGATGAAGAAGGTGAGGAACAGGGACAGGCCGATCATCACCTGGTTGGGTGGCGAGGTCTGGGTGCCCATGGCGTGACGCAACAGGGACATGACGATGATGATCCGGGTGAAGCTCGTCATCATCAGTACGACTGCGGGCAGGAAGCTCAGGGAGGTGAGCAGCAGCAGGGTCTGGATGGACAGACTGTACTGGGTGCCGCCGCCGCCAGCAGGCGTGCTGGTGAGCGCGGGCATGGCCTGGGCCAGGACGGGCAGGGGCAACAGCAGGAGCAGTGGGGCGCAGCGCCGGAACATGAGGGGGAGGTGTTTCATCTGGAACGGCGTTCGAGGGTCTGCTTGAGCCAGGTCTGGAAGTCCTTGCCGCCGGAAAGGGAGCGGCCTCCATCGGGATCCCGAGGGATGTCTCCCGCGTCGAGGGTGTGCAGGGTATTCACCCGCCCGGGAGCGACTCCGAGTACCAGTATCCTGTCCGCCACTTCCACCAGTACGACTCTCTCCCGCGGACCGACGGCCGCGGCACCAAGGATCTTCAGCATGGCCCCGGCCTGCGTGTTGCCACCCCCGATACGCCGCAGGATGTGCAGTGTCGCGTAAAGCAGGCCGATCACCAGGCCCAGGCCGAGCAGCATCTGGATCACGCTTCCCGTGGCATCAAGAGTGCTGCCATCCGCGGAGATCGCGGGGCCGGTCAGAAGCAGCAAGCCGGCAGCATGAAGCGGAGAGGGCATGGCGGGCGGGCGTGTAGGGGAGTCTGGCCGTCAGCTTATTCCCCAAGCCTGGCCCTGCATGGCTTGATTAGGCATGTAAAACAGGCATATTTTTGTGCTTTACGCCTTTGCCGGCGAACTGCCTGATGTGCTATCAATCAAAGGGAGTGTCGGGTTCAGGAGGTGTGATCATGCTGCTGTGGCATCGTGACATCCAGCCGGTGGCTGGCGCGTCTGACAAGAACGTTCCGGAGTTGTCCTCTGGCAGCGCCTATGAGGCCAAGCGCCAGCGGGCTCTGCAGATACTCGGGGAGCGCTGGCTGCTGCATCGGGCCAATGCGCCGGACCGGCGGCCGATACGCTCGGTGCTGGCCCGGCCTGCGGGGCGCCCGGTTTCCCCGTGATGCCGCCCGCCGGGCGGCTTAGTTGCGGAGTTTCCGGATGCGTTCCGCCGGCGTGATGATGTCGGTCAGGCGGATGCCGAACTTGTCGTTCACCACCACCACTTCGCCTTGCGCGATCAGGGTGCCGTTGACCAGTACATCCATCGGCTCGCCCGCCAGCCCGTCCAGTTCCACCACCGATCCGTGGGCCAGCTGCAGCAGGTTACGGATGGCGATTTTGGTGCGTCCCAGTTCCACGGTGAGCTGCACCGGGATATCCAGGATCATGTCGTAATCGTTGATTGATCCGCCCTTGGCTCCCGTCTGGCCAAAATCCGGGAAGAGCTGGCTGGCTGGCTTGGCCTGGTAGGGGGATCCATCGTCCTCGGCCGGCTCGGCCGGATCGGTGAGACCCTCCGCCGCCGCCTGCTCCTGCATGGCCGCAGCCCAATCGTCGTCGCTGATCTGGTTTTCGTCGGGGGTGTCGGTTTCTGACATGGTGTGCTCCTAGCCCTTGGTCGTGGCTTCTTCTTCCTGGGCGAGGAAGCGTTCCACCTTGAGGGCGTATTGGCCGCGCTGGATGCCGTAGCGGCATTCCATGAACGGTATGCCGTCCACTTCCGCCTGCACGGTATCCGGGATGTTGAGGGGAATCACGTCGCCCGGCTTCATGTGGACGATATCCCGCAGGGTGACCGTGGCGGTGCCCAGACGTGCCACCAGGGTGACCTCCGCAGTCTGCAACTGTTTTCCCATCATATTCACCCAGCGATTGTCCTGGGTGATGTGGTCGCTCTGCATGGTCGAGTAGAGCGTCTCGCGGATGGGCTCCAGCATCGAATACGGGAAGCAGAAGTGCATCTCTGCCTGGGATCCGCCGAATTCGAGGGTGAAGGACGCTGCCACGACGATCTCGCTGGGCGTGGCGATGTTGGCAAACTGGGGGTTCATTTCCGAGCGCACGTACTCGAATTCGAGCTTCTGCACGGGTGCCCAGGCTTTGGCATATTCGTCGAAGGTGACCTTCAGCAGGCCCTGGATGATGCGTTGCTCCGTTGGGGTGAAGTCGCGGCCTTCCACCCGCGTATGGAAGCGGCCGTCCCCGCCGAAAAGGTTGTCCACCACCAGAAACACCAGGTTGGGGTCGAGGACGACGAGCCCGGTACCACGAAGGGGTTTGGAGATGAATAGGTTCAGGTTGGTGGGAACCACCAGGTTGCGCACGAACTCGCTGAACTTCTGGACCTTGATGGGGCCGACCGAGACTTCGACGTTACGGTGCATGTAGTTGAACATGCCGATGCGCAGGTAGCGGGCGAAGCGCTCATTGATGAGCTCCATGGTGGGCATGCGCCCACGCACGATTCGCTCCTGCGTCGCCAGGTTGTAGTCCCGGACCCCGCTGGCGTTCTCTTCCGCCTGCTCGGTGTCATCACCCTCCCCGGTGACGCCCTTGAGCAGGGCGTCAACTTCTTCCTGGGAGAGAAAGTCCTGGGCCATGACGAGATACCCCGTTACTGCACGATGAACTGGTTGAACAGCACTGCAAGCACCGGCCCGTCGTCTTCCGGGCGGTTGCGTTTGTTCTTCTTCTTCGGGTTTGGCGCGTAGCCGAGCACATCGTTGGCTTCTTCCTTGATCTCGTCGGCGAGCTCCTCCCGGCCCTCGGAGCTGACCAGATCGGAGGGCTTCTTGGAGGACAAAAGCATGATGATGCGGTGCTTCAGTTCAGGCATGTAGAGCTTCAGGGAGTCTCCCACCTTGGCGTCGGCAACCCGAAGCACCATCGTGGATTGGAGGAAGTGCTCTCCCTCTTCCGGCGCCAGGTTGACCGTGAACTGCTCCAGCTGCACGAAGATCGGCGGCTTGGAAGGGTCCACCTTGACCTTGGGGGGCTCGTGGGACACTGCCTCTTCCTCGGCTTCTTCGCCCTCTGCGTGTTTCTTCTTGCCCATCATCATGAAGGCGCCCGCGCCGGCAATGGCCAGCACGAGAACCGCCACGATGATGATGATCAATTTTTTCTTGCCACCCTTGGCGGGGGCTTCGCCTTCGGCGGCTTCCGCCTTGGCCGGTGCTTTCGACATGCTGGATCACTCCTTATCTGCATCCATTGTTATCCACCACGGCTGCCCGGCAAGCGTCGAATAGGGGCATCTGGGCCCGCCATTTGTGCCGATTCAGGCAAACGTGTCTACCAAACCTTCGCCGCGTCTGGCCCATTGGGTCGGCACGGCGCTTCCTGCAAGTCCCTCGTCTGTATTGCCGCTGTCGCGCCAGTTGCTGCGCGGGCTGCGTTCCGGATTCCCCGGCTGCCCGGATGTGCCCACATCTGTCTGCCCCAGGCTGATGCCGCTCTGTTCGAGGATTTCACGAAGACGCGGGAGGCTTTGCTCGATCAGTTCGCGGGCGGCGGGCGTCGCCGCCACAAACTGGGCGCTGGTCTGGTCGCCGCTGACGGTGATGGAAACCTCCACCTTGCCGAGTTGGGGCGGCGTGAGCGTGAGCTCTGCATGGCTCTCGGTCTGTCCGACCATCCAGCTCACCCGGTCGCCAACTTCTTCCGGCCAGCCGGGGCTGCCGGCAGGCGTGGCCACGTGCATGGGCAAGGGGGATGGGGCCGGCGGTGGCGCTGCGCCCTGAAGATTGGCCAGGGCCGCCGCGTGGATCGCTGCGAAGCTGTTGGTGGGGGCGGCGGCGACGGTCGCATCAGCTATCCTCAGGGGCACGTCTGCCGATGCGACAGGGGCGCCGTGCAGGGAGATGTCCTGACCGGTGCTCTGGGGGGCGGCAAAATTTGCCGGGCTGCTGGCGGCGCTGTCTGCCGTTTGCGACACGGCGTTGCCGCTTGCCGTCCAGGTGATGGCTTCAGGGGGCGGCGAGAGGTGCGTGGTGAAGAGGCCACTGGCATGCCGTTCGTCGGTAGCCATGTTGGACAGCAAGGGGGCTTCGTCGCTGCTGGGCGCGGCTGGCTCGGCGTCTGTCGGCAGGCCCGTCGCCGGGAGTGTGGCGGTGGGAATGAGTCCGTTCAGTAGTGCGGCGAGCTCGGGCTGGACGGGCGGCTGGGATTGCGCGGCAGCCTCGGCCCGGGCTGCCGCATCGGCTTCGGCGTCGCTCCTGGCTCCGTGCTCTTCGTCTGTGGATGAGGCATCCTTCATCTGGCGCTTCAGCTCGGACGCGAAGCCCGTGCCCGCCTTGTCCGGTTCGGACTGGGCGGTGACATCCTGATTCGACGCCTCGGTGCCTTTCGGAGGTGCCGTGGGGGCGATGTTGGCGATAGGGGTCAAGGCCGGTCCGGACATGGTGTTGTTCCTGATGAGGATGCTGACGGATCCCTATCAGCAAGCCACGTGCCAGTGGCGGCCGGAGCCCGCTTCATTCTTCCCCGGTGCGATCCCGGAACTGTTTGGCAGCGTGTTCATCGGTGAGTCTCTGTTCCTGCTTGGCTTCCTTGCGGGCCTGTTGGGTCTGGTGCCGGTGCGACAAGGTATCAAAGGCCTTGACCTTGTTGCGCTGATCAACCCAGTCCTGCTGGCCCTGTTCGACGCGACGTTTCGATTCCGAAACCACGCTCTGCTGGTGGGCAATGGCCTCGTCGAGCTTGGCGAGGAAAGCGCTGTAGTTGCGCCAGGCGTCGGGGCCAATGCCATTGCGGGCGGCTTCCACAAATCGGGCCTGGTACTCCTGTCGATACTCGACAAGGAGGGCAAGCTTCTCCTCGACGGCCCGATCGCTGGCGATAAGCTCGCCAAGCCGGCGGGCCGCATCGTCCATGCGGTTGTTGGCCAGATCCAGCAAGGGCTGCAGCGGGAACTGCTCAGTCATCTTCAGTTACTCTCGGCTTTTACGGACAGGGGGCGGAAATCTTTAGGGGCAGGGTTTGACGCCCTTGCTGGCCCGGGGCGATCTCACGGGGAGGCGCCAAACAACATATGCAGCTTCTCCACGGCGGTTTCATAGGCCTCGCTTTCCTCGATGCGCTGCTGCAGGAAGGCTTCGAGGCGGGGGTACATGGCTACCGCCTGATCGAGGACCGGGTCGGATCCGGCGTGATAGGCGCCGACCGCGATCAGATCGCGGGAGCGTTGGTAGCGCGAGAACAGTTGCTTGAAGCGCCGCACCATGTCGAAGTGCTGGCTCTTGACCAGGTTGTGCATGGCCCGGGAGATGGACTGTTCAATATCGATGGCGGGGTAATGCCCCTGGTCGGCGAGATTGCGTGACAGCACGATGTGACCATCGAGGATTGCGCGAGCCGAGTCGGCAATCGGGTCCTGCTGGTCATCGCCTTCGGCCAGTACGGTGTAGAAGGCGGTGATGGAGCCGCCGCCTTCGGGGCCGTTGCCGGCCCGTTCGACCAATGCCGGCAGGCGTGCAAACACCGATGGGGGATAGCCGCGGGTAACCGGCGGTTCGCCGATGGCCAGGGCGATCTCCCGTTGGGCCATGGCGTAGCGGGTGAGGGAGTCCATGATCAGCAGTACCTGCTTGCCCTGGTCGCGGAAGTACTCCGCGACGGTGGTGGCATAGGAAGCCCCCTGCAGACGCATCAGGGGGCTGCAGTCGGCCGGGGCCGCAATGACTGCCGAGCGGGCGAGCCCCTCGGGGCCGAGGTTGTGTTCGATGAATTCCTTCACTTCGCGACCCCGTTCGCCGATCAGGCCGACCACGATCACGTCGGCGGCGGTGTAGCGCGCCATCATGCCGATGAGTACCGATTTGCCCACGCCGGAACCGGCGAAAAGGCCCATGCGCTGACCGCGGCCCACGGTGAGGAGGGCATTGATGGCGCGGATGCCCACATCCAGGGACTGGCTGATGGGGGCGCGCTGGAGGGGGTTGATGGGCCGCGCCTGAAGGGGGCGCGAGTGGCGTACGGCCAGGGGGCCGAGGCCGTCGAGGGGGCGTCCGGCACCGTCCACAACCCGGCCAAGCAGCTCGTCTCCCATGGGCAGGTGCTTGGCACGGTCCGATGCCCGGCGACGTGGCTCGATGCGCTCGCCGGCGATGAGTTGCGGTTGTGTCGGCTCGACGGGAAGGACCTGGGCGCCGGGGGCGAGTCCGAACACGTCATCGGTCGGCATCAGGAAGATCTTCTCTCCGTGGAAGCCGACCACCTCTGCTTCCACGGAACTGCCGCCGGGGATGATGATGCGGCAGCCCGAGCCGAGGGGCAGTTTGAGCCCCGAGGCTTCCATGACCAGCCCGTTGATGCGGGTCAGGCGGCCGGATATCTGGTAAGGCGGGGTGGCGCCGACAAGCTTGCGCCCATCGGCCAGAAAGGCCTTCCAGGTTTCCGTGCCATGTTCCATCAGGGCGCTTCCCCATCCCACGGAATGCTGCGGCTCAGGTTGTCCATGACGCGACGCCAGCGGGTTTGTACGGTGGCGTCAATCTGGCTGCCGGCCGCTTCGATGCGGACCCCCCCGCGGGTGATGGTGGCATCTTCGATCAAGCGATGGCCCGCATGGGAGAGGTGTTCGCCCAGATAGTCCTTTGCCATCGACAGATCTTCGGGGTTGATGTGGATCAGGGCATGGGCCTGGGGGAGTTGCAGAAGGGCTTCCCGGATCAGATCCACGACCGCCTCGGGTCGGAGTGCCAGGGTGTGGCGGACCATCTGGCGGGCCAGTTCGGTGGTCAGGGCGAGGATCTCGTCGGCGACTTCCCGGTCGAGCTGGGTCAGGGACGTTTCCAGGCTTTCAACCAGCCCGTGGAACTGCATGGCTTCGATGCGACCGCGGGCTGTGCCTTCGTCGTAGCCGGCCGCATAGCCGTCCTTGCGGGCTTCCTCGTGGATGCGTTCGATGTCTGCGGCCGTTGGCAGATGGATTTCCGGCTCGGGGTCGGCGGTGATGACGGGGGCAGGCGGCTCGGGCTCGGCGGTATCAGCTACCTCTGTCAGAGTGTTTGCCAGCGCCTCGTCCTCGATCTCCGGTGGGGCGGCAGCCGGGGCGGGCGCATCGAAGGAGGGGGGATCCCAACGCTGGTAGGCGCCGACAGCCTGATGGCGGTTCATGGACATGATGATGGTGCGTCCTTAGACGAAGGCATCGTCGCCGCCGCCGCTGGACAGGGCGATCTGGCCTTCCTCGGCCAGCCGACGGGCTGTCTTGAGGATCTCCTTCTGTTCGGCTTCCACTTCCGACAGTCGCACCGGGCCGCGGGATTCGAGGTCTTCCCGCAGCATTTCGGCGGCGCGCTGGGACATGTTCTTGAAGATTTTTTCGCGCATCTCGGGTGGCGCACCCTTGAGGGCGATGACCAGGGAGTCGCTCTGGACCTCCCGCAGCAGGGTCTGGATGCCCCGGTCGTCCAGTTCCATGAGGTTCTCGAACACGAACATCTCGTCGAGGATCTTCTGGGCCAGATCCGGATCGTACTCGCGCACGTTGTCGAGGATGGCTGTCTCCGCGGCCGAACCGACGAAGTTGAGAATGTCGGCGGCATGGCGCACGCCACCCATGGCAGTCTTCTTGACGGTGGACGCACCGGCCAGCATGCGTGTGAGCGCTTCGTTGAGTTCGCGCAGGGCGACCGGCTGCACACCGTCCAGGGTGGCAATGCGAAGCAGCACATCGTTGCGCAGGCGGTCGGTGAAATGCTTGAGGATCTCCCCGGCTTGATCGAACTCCAGATGGACCAGGATGGTGGCGATGATCTGGGGGTGCTCGTTCTTGATCATGTCGGCGGCGGTCGGAGCATCCATCCACTTCAGGCTTTCGATCCCGGCGGTGTCGGAGCCCTGCAGCACGCGGCTGATCAGGTGGGTGGCCCGCTCGTCACCGAGGGCCTTGGTCAGCATGGCCTTGATGTGTTCGTGGTCGGCCTCAATGGGCGTACCCTTGTCGGCGAAGGCGATCAATTCGTCGAGAATGATTTCGACCTTCTCGCGTGGTTGGGACGCCATGCTGGCCATGGCTGCGCCAAGCTTCTGGACCTCTTTCGGGCCGAGTTGCTTCAGCACCTCGGCCGCTTCATCGGCCCCCAGGGTCATCAACAGCAGGGCGCCTTTCTCCTGGCCCTCATCGTTGCTGCTCATTGCTTCCCATCCATTCCTTGATCAGGTTGGCGACCACGCGCGGGTTGTTCTTGGCAATCTCGTGCACCTTGGCGAGTTTTTCATCGTAGGCCAGGCGGGCGGCAGCTTCCGGCGACAGGGCCACCTCGGCGCCTTCCTCGTCCGTCCCTTCGTCGCCTTCTTCGCCCTCTTCCCCGTCGGCCCGTCCGGCCGCGGCGGCGTCGTCTTCGTCCTTCTCCTCGGGCGGAGGCGGCATGACCTGCTTCATCAGCGGCCGGATCACCCCGAAGGCGACGAACGCGATCACGCCGGCGATGACCAGATACTTGATGAGTTCCTTGAACAGGGCGATGTTGTCCGGATCCTTCCAGATCGGGGTTTCGAAGCTGTCCTTGTCGGAGACCACGAAGGCGCTGCTCGCGACGTTGATGGTGTCCCCCCTGTCCTTGCTGTAGCCGACCGCCTCGCGGACGAGGTCTTCAACCTGCTTGCGCTCGTCGTCGGTCAACGGGACGGTCTTGATGTTGCCGTTCTTGTCCTTCTCTTCCTTGTGGTTGATGGCGACGGCCACCGACAGGCGCTTGATCTGGCCGAGGGCCTTGCGCGTGTGCTGGATGGTCTTGTCCACCTCGTAGTTGATGGTCGCGCTCTTGCTGGTGGTGAGCGGTAGCTGCCCGTCGGCGCCGGCCGTCCCCGGCACGGCGGGGGTGGTCAGGGGGGCTGTGGCAGGCACGGGCGGCTGGTTGCTGAGGGCGCCGGGAACCCCTTGCGGGCCCTGATCGCGGGTCTGGCTCTCGTTGCTTTGCTGGCTGCGGATGGCCTGCTCGGGAGAGGGGTTGGGGCGATAGGTCTCGGCGGTCTGTTCGGTCTGGTTGAAGTCCACGTCGGCGGACACCTGGGCGCGGAAATTGCCCTTGCCGAAAAGCGGCGTGAGGATGGCGTTGATGCGCCCGATGTAGCCTTCCTCGAGCTCGCGGGTGTACTTGATCTGGGTGGCGTCGAGGGAGGTGCGCAGGGGGTCGGGCTTCTTGGTGAGGAGGCTGCCGTCCTGGTCGATGACGCTCACGTTGTCATTGGACAGGTTGGGCACGCTGGACGAGATCAGGTGCACGATGCCGGCGATCTGGGCCTGGTCCAGGCTGCGGCCGGTGTGCAGGTTCACCATCACCGAGGCGGTGGGTTTCTGTTCGTCGCGCAGGAAGGCCGTTTGCTTGGGAATCGCCAGATGCACCCGCGCGCCGGCGACGCTGGCAATTGACGAGATCGTGCGGGACAGCTCGCCCTCCAGGGCGCGCTGGTAGTTCACCTGCTCATGGAACTGGGACAGACCGAGCTTCTGGGTCTCCATCAGCTCGAAGCCCACCAGGCCGCCCTTGGGGATGCCCTGGGCGGCCAAGCGCAGGCGCAGGTCGTGGACCTGGGTGGCGGGCACCAGGATGGCGTTGCCGTTTTCGGAGAATTTGTAGGGAATGTTCTGTTGCTGGAGGCTGGCAACGACGGCGCCGCCATCCTTCTCTGCAAGGTTGGAGAACAGGACGGAATAGTCCGGTTGGCGGCTCCACAACAGTACGCCGACGATCAGGGCAATGCCGAACGCCAGCGCAGCTCCGGCAGCGAGCTTCTGGCGCTGCGACAGATTGCGGATGTTCTCCTGCACCTGGGCAAAGGGTGAGGCGGGCGGTACCGGAGCGGCGGCCTCTTCTGCTGCCATGGAAACATTCCCCCTATTTCGGATGCTCGCATTCTGGCGTGCCGGATTGCCGTTCTACGGGGGGATTAGCAGCGTTTTTTGCCGCCTATTTGCCGCCTTGCCGGGGTGTTGGCGGGCCTAAGCTGCGAACCGGTGAATTTCGTCTCTGTCGTCCCATGACCGACCCTGCTGCTGAAGACCGCCTTGATGCCCGCCAACTGGCCGATGCCTTTCGCCAGTTCAGCTTGGCATCGGAGGCACTGACCGGCGCCTACGCGGGGCTGCAGACCCAGGTTGGTCAGCTGACCGAACGTTTGAGCGTGCTGATGGGCGCCTTGCCGGCAGGCGTGGTGGTGCTGGATCGGGATGCCCGGGTTGTTCAGGCCAACAAGGCGGTGGAGAGCATGTTCGGTGTTGGCCTGGCGGGGATCCACTGGACGGATTTCTGTGCAGGCCGGTTGGCTGAGACCGAAACGCCCGGCGAGTGGCAGCTCGATCAGGGAGGTGAAACGCGACGCGTCACCCGGGTCGACGCCCCTCTGGAGTCCGGGGAGGGACGCATCGTGTTGCTGACGGATGTGACTGATGCCCATCGCATGCGCCTTGCCGCCGAGCGCAACGAGCGTCTGGCGGCAATGGGCGAGATGGTTGCCGGCCTGGCGCATCAGCTACGCACCCCCCTGTCGGCCGCGCTCCTGTACACGGCGACTCTGGTTCAGCAGGACATGGGGCCTGCGGACAAGGAGCGTGTGGGCAGTCGTGCCCTGGAGCGCCTGCGCCACCTGGAAAAGCTCATCCGCGACATGTTGCTGTTTGCCCGTGGAGAGACGCTCGGGCGGGAGCCTTTTGCCATCTGCGATCTTGTGGCCGAGCTGGCCCAGACCCTCGAGCCTGTGGCCAGAGCCAGGGGGTTGCGCTTCGATGCCACGTGCACCTGCGGCGACACCCGTGTCGTGGGTGACCGCAAGGCGATTGCAGGTGCCCTGACCAACCTGCTGGAGAACGCGGTCCAGGCCCTGGACGCGGGAGGCACCATTTGCTTTCGTGCCGAGCAGGACGGCATGCAGGCTCGCTTCCGGGTCGCCGATGACGGGCGTGGGATTGACCCTGCTCTTCAGTCAAGGCTATTTGAGCCGTTCTTTACTACCCGACCCGATGGAACCGGCTTGGGGCTGGCCATCGCCCGGGGGGTTGCCCGTGCCCATGGCGGCGACATCGGCATCGAGTCGGAGCCCGGCCGAGGCTCCACCTTCACCCTGACCCTCGCCATGGGCGGCTGACGCCCTGCTCTATCCGAGTACTTGAGAGATCTCCATGTCCGAATCCCTCCACATTCTGGTTGTCGAAGACGATGCGCCCTTGCGGGATGCCGTGTGCCTGACCCTTGAGCTTGCCGGTCACACGGTGTCGGGGGTCGGAGATGGTCCGGCGGCGCTGGCCGAGGCGGATCGGCAGGCCTTCAATCTGGTCTTGTCGGATCTGAAGATGCAGCCCATGGATGGCCTTCAACTTCTGGCGGAACTGCGTCAGCGTCTGCCCCAATTGCCCGTGCTGCTGATGACCGCCTTTGGGGATGTGGAGAAGGCGGTCGATGCAATGCGTGGTGGTGCCTGCGATTTCCTGATGAAGCCCTTTGAACCCGGGGTCCTGCTTGAACATGTGCAGCGCTATGCCGTGACCCGCCAGGCCGACGGGATGATCGCCGCCGATCCCCATACGCGCAATTTGCTGGCGTTGGCCGACCGGGTGGCCGAGACGGATGCGACGGTGCTGCTCAACGGGGAGTCTGGCACGGGCAAGGAGGTCTTTGCCCGCTATCTGCATGAGCATTCCCTTCGACGCAACGGGCCGTTTGTGGCCATCAACTGCGCGGCGATCCCGGATACGCTCCTGGAGGCCACGCTGTTCGGCCATGAGAAGGGGGCGTTTACCGGGGCGGCTTCCTCCCAGGCAGGCAAGTTCGAGCAAGCCGAAGGTGGCACCCTGTTGCTTGATGAGATTTCGGAGATGCCCCTTGGTCTGCAGGCCAAGCTGCTGCGTGTATTGCAGGAGAGGGAGGTCGAGCGGGTGGGGGGCAAGAAGGCCATTCCCCTGGACATCCGCGTGCTGGCCACGACCAACCGGGACATGAGCAAGGAGGTTGCAGCGGGGCGCTTCCGGGAGGATTTGTTCTATCGACTCAATGTATTTCCCCTGGGAATTCCGTCCCTGCGCGAACGGCCAGGCGACATCGTTCCGTTGGCGCGGCACTTTGCGCTGATGCACGGGGTGCGCCTCAAGCGCACGGGGAGACTCTCCCCAGAGGCCGAGGCCCTGCTGGTGACCTATCCCTGGCCAGGCAACGTCCGGGAGCTGGAGAACACGGTCCAGCGTGCGTTGATCCTGAGTGGTGGCGAGGCGGTGTCGGCGGAGACCATCCGCCTGTGCCTGCCCCACTGGAATGGTGAGCCGGTGCGCCTGCCGGTACCCGCCCTTGCCGTTGCGGCAACTTTTGCCGCAGAGTCGGCAGTATCTGCCGGAGAGGCGGCCAAGGATGCGGGGCGTCCAGCCAATATGAAGGATCTCGAGCGCGAGCACATCCTCCAGGTTCTGAAGGAGGTTGGCGGGTCGCGAAAACGCGCAGTAGCGCAGCTCGGCATCTCGGAGCGGACGCTGCGCTACAAGCTTCAGCAGTATCGCCAGGAGGGGCTGTTCTCCGGCTGATGGCCCATTGTGCCGCTTGGCACGTGGCTTGCTCTGCTATAGTCGAGAAAAAGGAGCAGGATCATGGATACCCGCGGAATCGACCAAATGCTGTCCGAGCTGCGCGCCACTTCGCAAGTGGCGTCGGGCAAGTCTGCCCAAGCGGCTACGTCCGCCGGGGCCACCGATTTCGGGCAGGTTCTGCAAAGTGCCATCGCCGACGTAAGTTCGGCGCAGATGCAGGCGCAGGAGATGGCCAAGGGCTTCTCGGCCGGTGACCCGAATGTCAATCTTCAGGATGTAATGGTGAATCTGCAGAAGGCGAACCTGTCCTTCCAGCAGATGGTGCAGGTGCGCAACAAGCTGGTCACGGCTTACCAGGACATCATGAACATGTCGGTGTAAGCACCAAGGCGATCCGTCGCGCAGTGCTTCATGTGGAAAGAATGAGAAGAGCCGGCATTGCCGGCTCTTCTCATTGATGGCCTGCCATTGCCTGCAAGCTCGTCAACGGATACGTTCCCTTGCGTTGCGTTCCCGTTCGGTGCGCAATATGTAGCGCTGTATTGTCGATGCCATGCTGGCAGGCAGATTCATGAACTCGCAGCCGGCGCGCAGCACGACGCTGCCGTCCCGATTGGTGATGCGGAACAGGTTGCGTACCCGGAGGGTGGTGGCGATGGGGCCGACTTCCGGGAGCATCAGCCGGCAGTCGGCAAATTCCATGTCGGGCTCGAAAGGCACCCCATTGGGCGGGACAGTGACTGCCAAGCCACCCCCGCTGATATCCACGACGTCTGCTTCGACGGTGACGAACTTGTTTTCGCCATCCACCAGAACGGGAATCCGGCAACTCAGGTTGTGGGGGCTGGGGGCGGTGAGGCGATAGTATTCCCGTCGCTGCAAGCGTAACAGCACCTCCGGGAGTGCGATCCGGAAGGCCTGATGCCCTTCATGGGGAAAGCGCTCGATATCCGTTGCGGCAAACTGGATCTTGATCTTGTCAAGCTGGGTTACGCAGATCAGCTTTTCGGCCGCTTCAACGCGCAGATTGATGGCTTCATCGCTGGCTGCATCAAGAATGAGATGCTGCTCGTCGGCCGTGATAGCGAGGATTGCGCTCAGGAAGGAGTCGGCACTGGCGTCAATGAATGCGCTCAGCATTGCGCGCCTTTGCATCAAGGCCCGCAGATTGAAAAGGATGTCGGTTTTTTCACGCAGCAGGTAACGGGAATAGTCGTCAGCCTGCAGGAGTTCGAACTTGAGAGGCATGGTGGCGGTGGCGTCCGGCAATCGGATGATGAACCGGATTCTAGCAGCCCCACGTGGACTGCCGGAGCCGCCGTTGCCATGATCCGATCAGCGGTGACGATTTTGCCCGAACACCGGGGGGCAGAGCCCCCCGCGGGATGCCGTTCAGCGGGTTGCTTCGCGTTCGATCTCTTCAAGGCTGGTGTGGCGCACATCACGGCCCTTGACCATGTAAACCACGTACTCGGCGATGTTCTTGGCATGGTCGCCGATGCGCTCCACCGATTTGGCCACGAACATCAGTTCGATGGACTGGGAAATGGTGCGCGGGTCTTCCATCATGTAGGTGATGAGCTGGCGCATGATGCCCTTGAATTCGGCGTCCACTTCCTTGTCCTGCCGGACCACCTGGGCTGCCGAGATGGTGTCCAGGCGGGCGTAGGCGTCGAGGGAGGTGCGCAGCATGTCGACCACCGCCGTCGCGATGTGGGCGAGACGGATCTGGGGCGTGAAGTTCGATCCGGTGGTGTGGAGCTGCTTCGCTGTCTTGGCGATCTTCTTGGCCTCATCGCCGATCCGTTCCAGGTCGGTGATGGTCTTCTGGACGGTGCTGATCATGCGCAGATCAACAGCGGTGGGTTGGCGTTTGGCGATGACCTGGTTGCAGGCTTCGTCCAGTTCGATTTCCAGATGGTTGACCCGGTTGTCGTTCTCGATGACCTGGTCGATCAGCAGCAGATCTCCGTCGGAGAGGCCTTCCATGGCCTTCACGATCTGCAGTTCGACCATGCCGCCCATCTGAAGAACCCGGGTTCGGATACCTTCCAGTTCGGCGTCAAACTTCTTGGAGGTGTGCTCGTTCATGGGGAAATCCTGTTGGGGAGGGTATGTAATCAACAAAGCCTAGCAGTGCAAGATGACGATTTTGTTTCAACTCCGTTCGTAGGTGATCACGCCATCGGCCGTGGCAAGCAGAAGGACGTCCGCGCCCCGCTTTGCAAACAGGCCGCTGGTGACGACGCCGACGATCCCGTCAATCGCGATCTCCAGGCCGGCAGGGTCGTCGATGGCAAGATCATGAACGTCAAGGATCAGGTTGCCGTTGTCGGTGATGAAGCCGTCCCGCAGTACCGGGCGGCCACCCAGCCGGACAAGCTCACGTGAGACCTGGGCGCGGGCCATGGGGATTACCTCAATCGGAAGAGGGAAGCGGCCGAGCCGTTCCACCTTCTTGCTTGCGTCGCAAATGCATACGAAAGTGCGCGCGACCGCCGCAACGATCTTTTCCCGGGTCTGGGCGCCTCCGCCACCCTTGATCATGGCCAGGGATGCATCGATTTCGTCTGCACCGTCGATGTAGACTGGGAGCGACTCGACTTCGTTCATGTCCAGAAGCCGGATACCATGGCCCGCCAGTCGGCGGGCCGATGCTTCGGATGAGGCGACGGCGCCTTCGATACGATCCTTCATCGTGGCCAGCCCGTCGATGAAGAAGTTGGCGGTGGAGCCAGTGCCTACGCCGACGATCTTCCCTTCGATCACATAGTCGAGTGCCCGCAGCGCGGCCTGTTGCTTGAGTTCGTCCTGGGTCATGGTGGTGTCGCCCACTGCAAAAAAGATTAAATTCTAACGGGGCGGCGCAAACCGGTCAGATTCGGCGAGCCGCTGGGGTAGGATCCAGCCCTGTGAAGAGTGTAAACATCCTGTGGCGCCTGCGGGGAACCATGATGTGGCTCACGCCGCAGGGGCCGCGATGGTTGAGGTGGTTTTGCATGACGGATCCGGAACTTCCCGGATCGTTTTTTTGACTGGAGGCAACGTATGGGTTTGCTCGATCAACTTGCAGGACAGGTTCTGGGTTCGCTGGCAGGAGGCGCGCAGGGTGGCGGTCAGTCGCCCTTGCTTCAGCTTGTGCTGAACCTGATTCAAAACAGTGAAGGTGGGCTGGGCGGACTTCTCTCCAAGTTCAATCAGGCCGGTCTGGGTGACCAGGTGGCTTCGTGGGTCGGGACGGGCCAGAACCTGCCGGTCAGCGCGGAGCAGCTCGGGCAGGTCCTCGGCGGGGCCGGTGGCCTGGGAGACATGGCCGCACAGCTTGGCTTGCCGCAGGAGCAATTGGCCGGACAGCTAGCCCAGTTGTTGCCCCAGGTCATTGATGGCCTGACCCCGAATGGTCAACTGCCCGCTGAAGGGAGCGATCTCTTGGGGCAAGGGTTGTCGTCGGTCCTTGGCAGCCTGCTCGGCAAGGCCTGAGCTCAGGCACATTCCACACGCGTGTTCAGCCCGGTCCGGTCGCCACAGGCCGGGTCGGGTCCGCGCACCACTCGCTCCAAGAGCCGGCATACAAGCGTGCCCCATCCAGACCGGCGACCTCCATTGCGAGCAGGTTGTGGCATGCCGTAACACCGGAGCCACACTGTAGAACCGCTATATTCGCGTTGCCGCCCTTGAGGATCTGACCGAAGTCCTCCTGAAGCTCCGACGCCTGTTTGAAGCATCCGTCCGGGCCGAGATTGTCCTTGAAGAAACGATTGACGGCGCCCGGGATATGCCCGCCAACGGGGTCAAGGGTTTCATTTTCGCCCCGATAGCGATCGGGCGCGCGGGCATCAACAAGCAGCATCCCGGGTTTGTTCAGATGGTTCAGCACGTAGTCTGCATCGACCTTCATGTTGTCCTGCGGCCGGTGAACGAATGTCGTGGCGCGGGGCTCCGAGGTCTCGGTGCTCAGGGGCAGACCGCTGGAGAGCCAGGCCTGCAGCCCCCCATTGAGGACTGCCACGTGGTCGTGTCCCAGCCAGCGCAGGAGCCACCATAAGCGGGCGGCAAACATTCCGCCCACATCGTCATAGGCGACCACCTGTGTCCGGTCGTCCACCCCCAGGCTGCCCAGTTTGTCGGCCAACCGTTCCGGTTCGGGCAGCGGGTGGCGTCCATTGCGCCCGGTAAGAGGGCCGGACAGGTCGGTCTCCAGGTCGAGGAAGAGTGCCCCCGGAATATGGCCCGATGCATAGGCCTTCCTGCCGTACCCGGGGTCGCCAAGATTGAACCGGCAATCAAAAATACACCAGGCGGGGCTGACTTGCCGGGCAAGGTCCGTGGCGCTGATCAAGCTTGTAAACGGGACGGACATGGCCTCCAGACCTCAGCTTACCGGGGTCTCGATGCCGCCCAGCCATGCTTCGGCATCTTCGGTGTCGTCGAAGACACGAACGTCGGCGTCCACAAACATCTGCGACAGCCAAGCGCTCCAGGCGATCCATTGATCCCGGGTGAGGATGGCAATACGGGCGAAGTCGTGGGCGTGGGCCCGCGCGAAGCGGATCTCCTCGAGTGCCATATCCACCGTGAAGCCGCTCATTTCCCGCAGGTCGAAGAGAAGATCGACTGGGCCTTCGAACTTCACTTTGAAGTTGATGACTTCTTCGAACTCCTTGTAATCGGCCAGGGTGAACTCTCCCAGGACGGTTACGTTGACCCGGTTTTCCTTGTGGTCGGTGGTGATCATCGTCTGCTTCCTTTCTGGGCTGAGAGCTTGTCAATACACCTACTGGGCGGCCCGATTTCGCTCCTGCGGTGCTCGTGGTTCGCCAGGTGCGGCCGTGCTTCCCGGCGCGAACTCGAACCGCTCGCCACGATTTCTTCACATGCTCTGACTGGGCCGCACCAGTGTAGCCCCCCGTTGCTCGCGCTTCAATCGGACTCCAGGGTCGCCGTGGGTTTTCGCGATGCCATGGATACCCATACGCCGCTGGCAATGATGATGAGGATCGCCAGTATGGAGGTCCATGGCAGGCGTTCGTCCCACAAGGCAACGCCGAAAAGGCTGGAGAAGATCACTGTGGTGTAGGCGAGGTTGGCCGACACGATGGTCTTTCCGTAGCGGTAGGCGCGGGTCATGGCCAGTTGTGCGCATCCGCCGAATCCGCCCACGCCGAGCAGGACGGCTGCATCCTTAAAGCCCACGGTGTTTGCGCTGCCCGAGGCAAGCGCCCACGGTAGGCCGCAAGCGGCTGTGATGAGTGAAAACCAGAGCACGGTGCGGGCCTCCGGTTCGCCCACACGACCAAGCGTCCGGACGTTCAGGTATGCCAGGCTGGCAATCAGGCCAGAGCCCAGTCCGCCGAGTGCTCCAGCCCATTGCGCGGGATCGAGGGTGGGCTGGAGCAGGAGAACGACACCGATGAAACCCAGCGCAACAGCCGCGAACAGATGCTTTCCGACATGCTCCTGGAACCAGCAGGCGAGGAGCAAGGCGACAAACAGTGGCGAGGTGTAGTTGAGTGTCACCGCTGTGGCCAAGGGCAGGATGCCGAGGGCAAAGAAGTAACACATCAGGGCGATGGTCCCTGACACGCCTCGGGATAGCTGCAGGCGCCAGTGGGGCGTTGCGCATGAAAGTCCCTGCAGGCGAAGCAGTCCGAACATCATCACAAAGCCGACCAGGCCGCGGTAGAACACCAGCTCACCCGTTGTAAAACGGGCTGAGCCGAGCTTTACGCAAACTCCCATGCATGCGAACAGCAGACTGGCCACGATCATCCACAGGGATTGCATGGTGCGGTGCGGAAGGCGAAAAGCGCCATTCTACTGGAGGCCTCACCGCCATGCTGCGGACGAGAAAAAGCCCCCGCAGTTACCTGCGGGGGCTCATCAACCAGGCGTGCCGGTGAGGGGTACCGGCGATCCGGGCTTAGTGGAACTGCTCTTCTTCGGTGGAGCCGGTCAGGGCCGTCACGGAGGACTTGCCACCCTGGATCACGGTGGTGATGTCATCGAAGTAACCGGTGCCGACTTCCTGCTGGTGCGACACGAAGGTGTAGCCACGGTCGCGGGCAGCGAATTCGGGCTCCTGGACCTTCTCGACGTAGGCGGACATGCCACGGGCAGCGTAGTCCTGGGCCAGGTCGAACATGTGGTACCACATGTTGTGGATACCAGCCAGGGTGATGAACTGGTACTTGTAGCCCATGGCGCCCAGCTCCTTCTGGAACTTGGCGATGGTGGCATCGTCCAGGTTCTTCTTCCAGTTGAAGGAAGGAGAGCAGTTGTAGGCCAGCATCTTGCCCGGGTGGACCTTATGCACGGCTTCGGCGAACTTGCGGGCAAATTCCAGATCCGGCGTGCCGGTTTCACACCACACCAGGTCGGCGTACTCAGCGTAAGCGATGGCGCGGGAGATGGCCTGATCCAGACCCTTCTTGGTCTTGTAGAAGCCTTCGGCGGTGCGCTCGCCGGTCAGGAAGGGCTTGTCGTTCTCGTCGTAGTCGGAGGTCAGCAGGTCAGCCGCTTCAGCATCGGTACGGGCGATAACCAGGGTCGGCACGCCGTAAACGTCGGCAGCCATACGGGCAGCGATGAGCTTTTGGCAGGCTTCAGTGGTCGGAACCAGCACTTTGCCGCCCATGTGGCCGCACTTCTTGACGGAAGCCAGCTGATCTTCCCAGTGCACGCCAGCAGCGCCGGCGCGGATCATGGCCTTCATCAGTTCGTAGGCGTTGAGCACGCCGCCGAAACCGGCTTCAGCGTCAGCAACGATCGGCAGGTGGTATTCCACGTGGCCGGCATCGCCCTTGTTGATGTTCTTGGACCACTGGATTTCGTCAGCACGGTTGAAGGCATTGTTGATGCGCTCGACAACCTTGGGCACGGAGTCAACCGGGTACAGGGACTGGTCCGGGTACATTGCGGCGTACTCGTTGTTGTCGGCAGCAACCTGCCAGCCGGACAGGTAGATGGCCTTGATGCCGGCCTTGGCTTGCTGAACGGCTTGGCCGCCGGTCAGAGCGCCCAGGCAGTTGACGTAGGGCGTGTTGTTAACCAGATCCCACAGCTTTTCGGCACCGCGACGGGCCAGGGTGTGCTCGACCTGGAAGGAGCCGCGCAGGCGGACGACGTCAGCTGCGGAGTAACCGCGCTTGATGCCTTTCCAGCGGGGGTTTTCAGCCCAGTCTTTTTCGAGGGCGGCGATTTGCTGTTCGCGAGTCAGAGACATACGACATCCTTTACTAACGTTGGAGGGGAGGGAAAACCGGCGGATCGGTCCGGCCCGGGAGTGGGCGGCAGACCCCATCCTGCTCATTTGTCCGGGGTCCTGGAGACCTGTGGGGTCTGAAAGGAGAGTCCGGTCAGTGGGTGAGAGTATAGGCAGGATTTTGCACGGCAGCAACAGGTCTTATATAAGACATAAGAAATAAATTTCTTTTTGAAAACATGTGGCTAGGCATGCAATTTTGCATTGTGAAACGCCGTCGGTGATTGTGAAAAGAAAATCCGCTGCACCGCGGCGTTTTTTGATGCCGCTTACAGCAATGGGGCCTCGGAAACGATCACGCCATCCTCGTCGGCGTACACATATTGGCCGGTGGAAAAGGTGACGCCCCCGAAACTCACGGGTATGTCGAGGTCGCCGGCCCCTTTCTTGACGCTCTTCATCGGGTGCGTTCCGAGGGCAAAGACACCCAGGTCCATGCCACTTATCGGGCCGGAGTCCCGGATGCAGCCATACATGATGACGCCGGACCAACCGTTCTTCACACCAAGCAGGGCCAACTGGTCGCCAAGCATCGCGCAGCGCGTCGAGCCACCGGCGTCGACGACGAGCACGGCACCGTTCCCGGGCGTCTCCAAAGTTGATCGGACGAGGGCGTTGTCCTCGAAGACCTTCAGGGTCCGGACGGGGCCTGAAAAGCGGGTCTTGCCACCGAAGCTGCGGAACATGGGGGCGACGGCACGCACCTTTCCTTCGTTGGCATCGCAAAGGTCGGTAGTCTGGAATTCCATGCTGACTCCATTGAGTTGAGGAAGGGACAAAGAAAGCGGGCGGCCTAGGCCGCCCGCAGGACAAGGGTTTCGGTTGGGGAAAACTATACCGCAGCTTCGGCCAACTCTTCGAACACGAGCCTGACCTTGTCGCTGTCGTCCAGGTCGATGGTGACGGTTCCTCCGCTGGACAGGCGCCCAAAGAGGAGTTCGTCGGCAAGGGCGGAGCGGATGGTGTCCTGAATCAGGCGAGCCATGGGGCGGGCGCCCATGAGGGGGTCAAAGCCCTTCTTGCCCAGCCATTCCTTGAGCCGTTCGGTGAAGTGCGCTTCGACTTTCTTCTCGTGGAGCTGGGCCTCAAGCTGCATCAGGAACTTCTCGACGACGCGAGTGATGATGTCGTGATCCAGGCTCTTGAAGGAGATGATGGCATCAAGGCGGTTGCGGAACTCCGGCGAGAACAGGCGTTTGATGTCGGACATTTCATCACCCTGCTCGCGTTTGGCCGAAAAGCCGATGATGGCCTTCTGCATGGTTTCGGCGCCGGCGTTCGTGGTCATGATGATGATGGTGTTGCGGAAGTCTGCCTGGCGCCCATTGTTATCAGTCAGGGTGCCATGATCCATGACCTGCAGCAGAATGTTGTAGATGTCGGGGTGAGCCTTCTCGATCTCATCCAGCAGCAGTACACAGTGCGGCTTCTTGTTAACTTGCTCGGTCAGCAGGCCGCCCTGGTCGAACCCGACATAGCCCGGTGGCGCACCGATCAGGCGCGATACGGCATGGCGCTCCATGTACTCGGACATGTCGAACCGAACAAGCTCGATGCCGAGGGTGTAGGCGAGCTGGCGTGCTACTTCGGTCTTGCCCACGCCAGTGGGGCCACTGAACAGGAAGGAGCCGATTGGCTTGTGGGGATTGCCGAGGCCCGAGCGCGACATCTTGATGGCCTTGCCGAGCGCCTCAATGGCGGCGTCCTGGCCAAAGACGACGTTCCTGAGATCCCGCTCCAGCGTTCTAAGGGCTGCCTTGTCATCATTGGAGACGCTGCGCGGCGGGATGCGAGCGATCTTGGCGACGATCTCCTCGATCTCGGTCTTGCCGATGAGCTTCTTCTGGCGTGACTTGGGCAGGATGCGCTGGGCGGCACCGGCCTCGTCGATCACGTCGATCGCCTTGTCGGGCAGGTGCCGATCATTGATATAGCGGGCGGAGAGCTCTGCCGCGCTTGAAAGTGCGGAGGCAGAGTACTTGATGCCGTGGTGCTGCTCGAAACGCGACTTCAGCCCCTTGAGTATCTCCACCGTCTCGGACACCGAGGGCTCGACCACGTCCACCTTCTGGAAACGACGGGACAGGGCGTGATCCTTCTCGAAGATCTGGCGGAACTCGTTGTAGGTGGTTGCGCCGATGCACTTCATCTGGCCTGACGAGAGGGCTGGCTTGAGCAGGTTGGACGCATCCAGCGTACCGCCGGATGCTGCGCCGGCACCAATCAGGGTATGAATCTCGTCAATGAACAGGATGGCGTTCGGGTGATCGGCTAGCTGTTTGAGGACAGCCTTGAGCCGTTGTTCGAAATCTCCCCGATACTTGGTGCCTGCGAGCAGTGCTCCCATATCCAGCGCGTACACCTGGGCGTCCGCGAGGATCTCGGGCACACGCCCTTCCACGATGCGCCGGGCAAGCCCTTCGGCGATGGCCGTCTTGCCCACGCCGGCTTCCCCAACCAGCAGGGGGTTGTTCTTGCGGCGCCGGCACAGGGTCTGGATGACGCGCTCGACTTCCTTCTCGCGTCCGATGAGGGGGTCGATCTTGCCCATCAGGGCCTGCTGATTGAGATTCTGGGTGTAGTTGTCGAGCGCTCCGCCGGCCGAATTGCCTTCCTGCTCCTGTTCGCCCTGCTCCGACTCACCCGCCGGCCGGCCGGTAGCCGGGTTCGCCCCTTGTTGCGGGGTCTTGGTGATGCCGTGGGAAATGAAATTCACGACGTCCAGACGGGATATGTTCTGCCGCTGGAGAAAGTAAACCGCGTGAGAGTCCTTTTCGCCGAAGATCGCGACCAGCACATTGGCGCCGGTGACTTCCTTCTTGCCAGACGACTGGACATGCAGGATGGCTCGCTGGATGACGCGTTGGAAACCGAGCGTCGGCTGCGTGTCGATATCCTCGGTGCCTTCGACCTTTGGCGTGTGCTCGTTTACAAAATTGGTAAGTTCCTTGCGCAACTCGTCGGTCTTGGCAGCGCAGGCGCGCAAGACTTCTGCTGCGGAGGGGTTGTCGAGGAGAGCAAGCAGAAGGTGCTCCACGGTAATGAACTCATGCCTCTTTTGCCGTGCTTCGACAAAGGCCATGTGCAGACTGACTTCAAGCTCTTGCGCGATCATTTCAGTTTTCCTCCATGACGCAAGCCAGCGGGTGCTGATGCTGACGTGCGTACGCGATGACCTGCTCGACTTTGGTGGCCGCGACGTCCCTTGGGAAGACACCACAAACCCCAACGCCCTCTCTGTGTACTTTGAGCATGATCCGAGTTGCTTGTTCGCGATCCTTGCCAAAGTATTTCTCTATCACAGCCACCACGAAATCCATGGGGGTGAAATCGTCGTTAAGGAGCATGACCTTGAAAAGGGGTGGGGGTTTGACCCGCGTCACCGCCGTTTCAAGTACAGACTCTTCCTGCTTTTTGATGACCATGCGACCCATTCTAAACAACCCCGATGATTGTGCAAGAGTGACTTGGCACACTCGCCGGGGCATTCCAAAGCGGTGCACTTGCCCCGTCATGGTGCATTGCAGGCGGGACTAAAACAGCGTTGAAATGTCGGGTTTTGTTGGGAAGCGCACAAAAGGCGACATTTTTCCGCCACTTTCGTGTTGTGCTGCAACATTTGTGCCGGTTTACAAATGCGTTGACGAGGTGAATCAAGTCACGTAAAAGCATTTTTGTGTTCGTGCCGAGTATGAGGCGACAGGGTTTGCGTCGCGTGTTCAAAGAAACGCCCTCGAAAGTCTTGCGCTTGTCTTGTCCCGATCGCACGCCGGAGGTCCGGATCGTATTACTGCAATCAAGAAGGAAATAGCAATATGGCAACTGGTACTGTTAAGTGGTTCAACGACGCCAAGGGTTTCGGCTTCATCACGCCGGACGATGGTAGTGAAGACCTGTTCGCGCACTTCTCCGCGATCAACATGAATGGGTTCAAGTCGCTGAAGGAGGGGGAGAAGGTTCAGTTCGAGGTCACTCAGGGGCCGAAGGGCAAGCAAGCGTCGAACATCCAGCGCGCTTGATACGCTTCGATCCGCCGGGGCCGATGGTCTTGGCGCCGTGATCCTGACCGCCGACATGCGCAAGCCTGTCGGCGGTTTTGTTTGGTGTGATCCGTTTTGCTTCTGGCGGCCTCTTATCGACCTGGCCGAGAAGCAAAAAACCCGCACAAGGCGGGTTTTTCGTGGTGCAACAAGCGGTAATCGCGTGCCGGAAGCAATTACTTGAGTTTCACTTCCTTGTACGGCACGTGCTTGCGGGCAACGGGGTCGTACTTGCTGAACTCAAGCTTGTTCGGGGTGGTGCGCTTGTTCTTGGAGGTGGTGTAAAAATGCCCGGTGCCAGCAGTGGACTCGAGCTTGATCTTTTCGCGGCCGCCTTTTGCCATGTCGATTTATCTCCGGTGGTGAAAAGGCTCAGACCTTTTCGCCGCGAGCGCGAAGCTCGGCGACGACGGCGTCGATGCCCTTCTTGTCAATGGTGCGCAGGGCCGCATTGGATACGCGCAGGCGCACCCAGCGATTCTCGGCTTCGCTCCAGAACTTGCGGTTTTGCAGGTTCGGCAGGAAGCGGCGCTTGGTTTTGTTGTTCGCGTGGGAAACGTTGTTACCCACCATCGGTGCTTTTCCGGTCACTTGGCAAACGCGAGCCATTTGTTGCTCCAAACTGGTTTTGATTCGATAAGACTCTCGATTATAAGCGACGAAGTTCACTCGAATCAATACCTTGGTGTGTTTCAGATGATGAATATGCCCCTCGTCACGGCCGGAACCTAGAGCAGGCCACGCTCTGCGAAGGAAACGGGGGCTGCGTTGCCGGCTACGATGAAGTGGTCGAGAACCCGCACATCCACCAGCGCCAGGGCCTGGGTGAGGCTCTTTGTCAGCGATTGGTCGGCGATGCTGGGTTCGCCGACTCCCGAGGGGTGGTTGTGGGCAAGGATCACCGCGGCGGCATTGTGTTCGAGGACAAGCTTGACGACTTCCCGCGGATAGACGGAGGTCTGGGTCAGGGTACCGCGAAAGAGTTCGACGTTGCCCATGACCCGGTTTTGAGCGTCGAGGAGCAGGATCATGAAGACTTCATGGGGGAGCTGCGCGAGCTTGAGGCGTAGCCAGTCACGCACGGCACTGGGGGAGTCGAGCACGTCACGGCGGGCCATCTCCTCGCCGAGCGCGCGACGTGCCAGTTCAAGTACGGCTTGCAGCTGGGCGTACTTCGCAGGGCCCATGCCCGGAATGGCGGAGAAGGCCGAGGCTGAGGCGGCACACAGGGGCGACAGGCCGCCAAAATGGCCAAGGAGGTCGCGGGCAAGATCGACGGCACTCTTGCCGCGGATGCCGACCCGCAGGAACAGGGCCAGCAGCTCGGCGTCGGACAGGGCGCCGGCACCAAGGGCGAGAAGGCGCTCCCGCGGGCGTTCGTCGGCAGGCCAGTCGGTGATTGCCATGGCGTGTACAATTCCAGCTTCTGAAGGATTCGGATAATACCATTGGCATGAGTGAGCTCAAGGGCAGGAAACTGGTATTGGGGGTGACGGGAGGCGTGGCCGCCTACAAGGCGGCTGAGTTGGTTCGCCTGCTGGGCAAGGCCGGGGCGGATGTCCACGTGGTGCTGACGGAAGGGGGCGCACGCTTTGTGACCGCGGTCACTTTCCAGGCGCTTTCCGGCAACCGGGTGTGGACCGATCTGTGGGATCCGCGCATGGATAACAACATGGCGCATATCGATCTGACCCGCGATGCGGATGCGATCCTGATTTCACCGGCCACCGCCGATGTCATGGCCAAACTGGCCCATGGTCTGGCCGACGATCTTCTGACAACGCTGTGTCTGGCGCGGGATTGCCCCCTGCTGGTGGCGCCCGCAATGAACCGACAGATGTGGGAACACCCGGCCACGCAGCGCAATGTCGCCCAATTGAGTGCCGACGGGGTGACCCTGTTCGGACCGGCGGCGGGAGAGCAGGCCTGTGGCGAAGTGGGATTGGGGCGCATGCTGGAGCCGGAGGACCTGTGCGAAGCGGTGATCGGCTTCTTTCAGCCGCGCCTGCTTGCCGGACGGCGGGTGGTCATGACGGCCGGCCCGACCTTCGAGGCCATTGACCCGGTGCGCGGTATCACCAATTCGAGTTCCGGGAAGATGGCCTATGGCTTGGCCCGCGCCTGCGCCCAGGCCGGGGCCGAGGTGACCCTGGTCAGTGGCCCCGTTGCCCTGCCCGTGCCGGCGGGGGTTCGCCGGGTGAGTGTGCGCAGCGCGCTCGAAATGCGTGAGGCGGTGTTTGCTGCCCTGCCCGGCGCGGATGTCTTCATCGGGGTGGCGGCCGTGGCGGATTATCGTCCGGCCACGTCTGCCGAACACAAGATCAAGAAGTCCGGCGCCGAGTTGTCCATTACGTTGACACCCAACCCCGATATCCTCGCAGACGTCGCCAACTTGCCGAAGCCGCCATTTTGCGTTGGTTTCGCGGCCGAAAGCCGGGATCTGGACGAGTATGCGGAAGGCAAGCGCAAGGCCAAGAAGCTGCCCCTGATCGTTGGCAACCTGGTTCAGGATGGCCTGGGTGGAGACGACAACCTGGTCGTGCTCTACGATGACGCCGGCCGTCACCCCCTGCCACGAGCACCAAAGCCTGATCTCGCACGGGCCATCGTAGCCCACTTGGCGGGCCTGTTGCCCGAAGTCTGAAACCCAGCCCTGAACGATTGGATTGTCATGCACCAGATCGATATCAAGATTCTTGACGAACGCCTGAAATCCCAGCCGCCCGCGTATGCGACCGATGGTTCGGCCGGCCTGGACCTGCGGGCCTGCATTGATGCACCGATCAACCTTGCTCCCGGGCACACGGCCCTGGTGCCGACCGGCCTGGCGATCCATCTGGCCGATCCCGGACTGGCGGCGATGATCCTTCCCCGCTCAGGTCTTGGGCACAAGCACGGTATCGTGCTTGGCAATCTGGTGGGTTTGATCGACTCGGACTACCAGGGGCAGATCTTCGTGTCGGCATGGAATCGTGGGCACGAGCACTTTACCGTGCAGCCCATGGAGCGCATTGCCCAGCTGGTTGTCGTGCCGGTACTGCAGGTGGCTTTCAACGTGGTCGGCGATTTTGACGCCAGCGATCGGGGTGCCGGTGGTTTTGGCAGCACGGGAAAACACTGATGCGCCATCCGGGGATCCCGACCGGCGTGCACGTCCTGCTGGAACGGGACGGCCGGATACTGCTGATGCGCAGGGCTGGGACGGGGTTCTTCGATGGGCTGTACAGCCTGCCGGGCGGGCATGTCGAGGAGGGTGAGTCCGTGGGGCAAACGGCTGTCCGCGAGATGGCCGAAGAGCTCGGCGTCATGATCGACGCGTCCGTTCTGAGGGTCGTGGGGGTGATACACCGCCGCTCCGACACGAACCGGATCGACTTCTTTGTCAGCGCACCGGTATGGGGCGGCGAGCCACATGTTGCGGAGCCAGATAAATGTGACGCGCTGGGCTGGTTTCCGCGGAATGCGTTGCCGGAGGCCGTTGTGCCGTATGTCCGGGAGGCCCTTGCAGAGGGGGATGGCCCATGGATCAGGGAGTCCGGCTGGCGTTAGTATGAAAAACCCCGGTCCTGGGAACCGGGGTTTTTCCTTTACTGCCAGCAGGCCCGCTTATTCGGGAACGCTGACCGTTCCACCATTATAGGAAATGACATCGCCAGCAGCCGGGGTGCTTGCAATGGGGGGCACGTTGCCCGCGGACAACGCTGGTGCCGAGCCCGCCGTGCCGCCGCGCGGCGTGGTGCGAATCACCTGGGAGTCGGGCAGTGCAGTGCCGTTCTTCAGGTGGGCATACATGATGTCCATGCCACGATTGAAGTAAACATGAAGGGGCACCAGATTGCTGTCGTAGCCCGGCAGAAGGCCGTTATCGATGAACGCATCGAAGTGCTGGGCGTTGGTGACTTCGTAGTAGCGGAGCTTGCTGGCCGAGCCGTCGGACTTCCGGCTTGCCCCGTAGTAAGCACGGGACGCATGATTGACCGGGATCAGGGTGTCCGAGCGGCCGGACACGATGACCGTGGGTTTGCCGTTCAGCATTCCGGTGGCCTGTACTTCCGCAATGCCCTGGCGGACGCGGTCGGACTGAGTGAGCAGGGTGCCACTCAGCTTGCTGCCGGTCACCGCATCCGTGCCGGTGACAAGGGAACGGGCGCACAGGGCTCCGTCGACGGCTGCGTCGGCGAGGCCCGTGGAGGGAGATACGGCGAGGACATCCCGCTTGGCGCCGCCGCTGGCGTCGTTGTAGACCAGATTGATACCGCCGGTCGGAGGAACGCCGTTGCCGGAGGCAAAGATGCCTGCCTGAACCAGCGCGCTGGTCGCCGTGACATTGCCCAGCGTGGCACCTGCCGTGGCGACCGTGCTGGCAAAGCTGAAGCCGCAAACATTGTCAGCCACGCTGAAACGCCCGAGGGTGTTCAGGTAGGTGACGACGATGGACGGAGTGGCAAAAGCGTGATGGGAGGCGTGATACAGGTCGTGCTCAGTGCTCCAGCCATAGGCGCGCAGCTTCTGTAGGGCTTCATCGGCTTGTGCTTGCAGTGTCGTACCGGCAAGGAGGCCCTTGGCCTTGAGCGCGGTGCATCGATTGGTCGCATAGCCGGCGACAAAGGCGGCACCCGGTGACCCTGTGGCCGCACTGGCCAAGGCTGCGCAGGGTTGGTAGAGGTTGGCGTAGGTGAAGTAGTCGATCAGCGGCTTGCCAATGGTGCTGACCGCGGTGGTGCCCTGTTTGACGCCGACACCGCTCACGTCCTTGGGCTGGATCTGGGGTTCGCCCACCGCCACGCCATCAATCAGACCGAGGCTGTCCTGCTCGGCCGCGAGGAGCGCAGCACCGGCACCGTTGGATACCGAAGAGGCGATGACCACCGTATTGGCCGGGCGGATGTTGCGGGGCTTCTTCCCGCTGGCATCGGCTGTGCCAAACTTTTCATTGAGCACATAGAAGGCGAACCCCACCGCATCGAGGGTATTACGTCCCCAGTCCTTTTCGGGGTTCTGCTGGGAGTGGGCGTGCTTGTAGGCGATCCGGTTGGGGAAGGCGGCGTTGAAGGCGTCGAGCTGGGTCTTGGTGAGGCTTGCCACGAAATGCGCCCGCGTACCGGCGGCGCTGGCCGAGGACACGGTTCCATCGATCAGGTTGGTGGTGTCCCGGGCCAGATCATGCATGCCGTTGCCGCTACCTTTGTCGGTATAGGCGACGGCGCAACCATGCTTCAGGCCCCATTCACCTGCCGTGCCTATGGCGCCATAGACGCCCCGTGAGCCGGAGGAGGTGGCGGTCACCAGACAGGGTTGGGAGGTGCTGAAGTTGGCTGGAATCTGCACCATGACCGTGACCTGGCGCGTGCCGTCCGCGTTGCCGGAATAGGCGATGGCCTCGGTGCCGGCAATCTTGCCTTCACCCAGGGTGTCGCCCCCGTTGATGTCGATGTTGGGCCCGTAGAACGTGCCGTAGCCGCCGGTGGGCTTGTTGGCGTCCACCAGGGCGCGATAGTTGTTGTAAATCGCGTTGCGGCGTAATTCGGCCGCCGTAGGAGCCGCGGAATTGGCGTAGGCCGGTGCCACGGCGCTGCCGAGTCCGGTCTTGCCGAGTCCGGCGGTGAGGAGGTCGTCGCTGCTGCCGTCGTAGGACTGAGTGCGGTAGGAGTCGGCGCGGATGCGTTCGGGTCGGCGGTTGTAGGCGATGAAGCCGGTGCCGGAGGGGCGCAGATCGACGAGGGTCAGCAGGCGGTCCGTTTCATCGCCGTCCATGCTGGCCGTGCCGGGCTGAAACTTGGCATGCCTCAAGGACGCCGGGCGCTTGCCCAGTTCCGATTCCAGGGCATCCAGCAGTCGGGTGTCCGCGTTGGCGACACTGGCCGCGCTCACTTGGCTGAAGGTGGCTGCATTGAACGCCGCTTTCAGCGCGGCATCGGACGTGACGCCCAGGGCGAGCTGGGCAATGCTGTTGGTTGCGGAGTTGATGTTGATCGGCTTGCCGGCATCCTCCTCGGTGACCAGGGCATGCCACACACCCTGGCTTCCGGTGACCTGGAGCATCAGCGGAAAGCTCAGGCCGACCGTTTGCACCGAATAGTTGCCGTTGCCGTCGGTGGTGGCCGTCCGGGTTTGGCCGGACCGGTCCTTGATGGTGACCGTGTTGTTCGCAATGGCCAGCCCTTCGGCTGCAATGCCGCTCATCTGGATGTTGCTGTCCTTGTCTCCGCCGCCGCCGCAGGCGCCCAGAATCAATGCGCTGCCAATCGCCACGACGAGGGCCTTCAGTTGAAACCGGTTTTCCATGTCTCCTCCTTTATTGGTTATGGAAGTGCCATTCGAATGGCTGCTTCACATCCATGGTGGTGCCTGGCGGGAAAGAGCGACACTGGGGTTTACCTGAATCAAGCCAAAAGACGCATAAATGGGGCGGGGCGTGCCAAGTCAGGGCAGGGGCGCCGGGCCGGGCGGCTCGGCCCTGAAGGCGTTGCAGAAGCGCAGTTCCTGAGGATAGGGATAGAAGTCTTCCACGTGCCCGTCGCGGATTCGGGCCTGGGCCTCCTGCCAGAACCGGGGATCAAGCAGGTTGCGGTGGTGCTTGAGAAAAGCTTTGCGGATCTTGGGCTGGCCGAGCAGGAAGGTGGCGAACTCTTCGGGAAAGACGTCCATCGGGCCGGCCGAATACCAAGGCTCGCCGGACATTTCCATGTCTTCGTTGGGGGCGGGAGGAATCTTGCGGAAGTTGCAGTCCGTCATGTATTCGATTTCGTCGTAGTCGTAAAAGACGACTCGCCCATAACGGGTCACACCGAAGTTCTTCCAGAGCATGTCACCGGGGAAGATGTTGGCGATGGCCAGCTCACTGATGGCCTGGCCGTACTCCCGCACAGCCTCGTCCACCTGCTCGTCGCTGGCCTTGTCCAGGTACATGTTGAGTGGCGTCATGCGGCGCTCGATGTACACGTGCTTGACCACCAGGGTGTCGCCATCCTCCTCGATCACCGAGGGGGCGAGAAGCTTGAGCTGGGCTATGAGGTCCGGGTGGAAGCGGCTGCGAGGCAGGGCCACATTGGAGAACTCGAGGGTGTCGGCCATTCGCCCGACCCGGTCCACCTGGCGTACCAGGAGGTACTTGCGCTTCACTGTTGCCCTGTCCATGTTCTTCGAGCTGCCGAAGACGTCCTTGATGATCTTGAACACGTAGGGGTAGGAAGGCAGCGTGAATACCAGCATGACCAGGCCGCGGATGCCGGGCGCTTCGATGAACTGGTCATTGGAGTGGCGCAGGTGGGCGATCAGGTCGCGGAAGAAGATGGTCTTGCCCTGCTTGCCCAGGCCAAGCATGGTGTAAAGCTCGGAGCGAGGCTTGCTCGGCATGATGCTGCGCAGGAACTGTACGTAGCCCGAGGGGACTTCCATGTCCACCAGAAAGTAGGCGCGGGACAGGGAAAAGAGCAGGGAGATGCGCCAGGTGTCGAGCAGGACTGTGTCCAGGTAGAGCATGCCCGAGGCACCGTGGCGCACGGCCATGACGAAGGGAAACTCCTGGTAGCCATTGACTGCCTTGCCGATGATGTAAGCGGTCTTGTTGCGGTAGAAGGCCGAGTACAGCACCTGGATCTGGCAGTTCACCTCCATCTTCGGCCAGGCGCCCAAGTGTGCTTCAACGGTGCGCATCACGTAGTCCACGTCCCGTTCAAGGTTCTCGAAAGGACGCTGCCAGTCGAAGTCCTCGATCAACCGCACAATGGTATTGCGCAGGCCTTCGTCCCGGGGGTAGTAGCTGGAGTACGTCGGCGGGAAGGACTCGATGTAGTCGGTGGAGATGGCGGGGCGGGTGAAGATGTAGTCGTTGCTGAAATAGTCCCGGTGGAGGATCTTGGTGGTGACCGAGTTAAAGAAAGTCTCGGCAAGTTCGGGTTGCTTGTGGTTGATCAGCAGCCCGATGAAGTGCAGTTTCACTGCCTGCCAGGTCGCGTCGTCGATGGACTCGGCATCGAACTCTTCGTGAAGTCGTTGTACGGTCTCGTTCACCCGGTCGTCATAGAACTGCACGCGATCGCGCACAGCCGCCAACTGCTCCTGCCAGGCTGCGGCCTCATAGCTCTCCTTCGCGCGTCGCGTGGTTTCGCGGAATATCCGGTAATGTTTGTTGAAGCCCTCGATCATTGCCTGGGCAATGGCCAGGGCGACGGGGTTCTCGCTGCTGTTGTCCATTGTTCTCCTCCGGGTGGCGCGGCCCTGCCTGTCATGGGCGTCGCCCGGCTGGATCCCCGGGCTGCGTCCGTGCGGGAAATAGTAGCATCCGGGGTCGCACCTTCCGAGGCTGGAGACACCCGTCACGCCTGCTTTTTCGGGCCGATCACGGTGGGCGGTGCAGCATTGACCCGGCCCGGATTTCGGCCATAATCCCCGCAGGTTGCTGCGGCTCTGCACGAAGGTGGAAGAGCGGGCCGTGAGCTGATCGAAGGGGGCTGGTGGCGCCGGAGTGTCCCAAAAACGGGCCTCTCCCGTCCGCCGACCGGCCTGTCCGTAAGATGCGATGTCCTTTGCGAGGGAGCTGGAATGAGTACTTCTCTGATCAAGGTGCCCACTGGCGGTCAAAAGATCGTCCCGGGTCAGGCAATTCCCGACAATCCCATCATCCCCTTCATCGAGGGTGACGGCATCGGCGTGGACATCACCCCGGTGATGATCAAGGTGATCGATGCCGCGGTTCTCAAGGCCTATGGCGGGAAGAAGAAGATCTACTGGATGGAGGTCTACGCCGGCGAGAAGTCCACCCAGCTATATGGCCCTGACGAGTGGTTCCCCAAGGAAACCTTCGACGCCCTCAAGGAATATTCCGTCTCCATCAAGGGGCCGATGACGACCCCGGTGGGCGGTGGCATCCGGTCCCTCAACGTGGCGCTGCGCCAGGAGCTCGATCTCTACCAGTGCGTCCGTCCGGTGCAGTATTTCAAGGGGGTGCCGTCGCCCCTCAAGAATCCGGAGCTGACCAACATGGTCATCTTCCGTGAGAACACGGAGGACATCTACGCCGGTATCGAATGGGCCGCGCAGTCGGAGGGCGCAAAGAAGGTCGTGGCCTTCCTGCAGAACGAAATGGGTGTCAAGAAGATCCGCTTTCCGGAGACCTCCGGTATTGGCATCAAGCCCATCTCCATCGAAGGCACCACCCGCCTCGTGCGTGCGGCCCTCAAGTACGTGATCGCCAACGACCGCAAGTCGCTGACCATCGTACACAAGGGCAACATCATGAAGTTCACCGAGGGCCTGTTCCGTGACACCGCGTACAAGGTTGCCCAGGAGGAGTTCGGTGCCCAGCCTATCGATGGCGGCCCGTGGTGCAAATTCACCAATCCCAATACCGGGCGGGAGATCCTCGTCAAGGATGCGATTGCCGATGCCTTCCTGCAGCAGATCCTGCTGCGTCCGGCCGAGTACGACACCATCGTGACCACCAATCTCAACGGGGACTATATTTCCGATGCCCTGGCGGCCCAGGTCGGCGGGATCGGGATCGCCCCCGGGGCCAACATCTCCGACCAGTACGCCTGCTTTGAGGCCACGCATGGCACCGCGCCCAAGTATGCTGGCCTGGACAAGGTTAACCCGGGTTCGCTGATCCTCTCTGCCGAGATGATGTTGCGTCATCTGGGCTGGACCGAAGCTGCCGACCTTGTGATCAAGTCCATGGAGGCAGCCATCGGCGACAAGCAGGTCACCTACGATTTCGCCCGCCTGATGGAGGGGGCCAACGAGGTGTCCTGCTCCGGTTTCGGGGATGCGATGATTGAACGGATGTAGGTGTTGCCTGGCGGGCATCCTGGAGATGCCCGCTGCAACCGCGCCGCTTTCGCCATCCGGGAGGTGTGTCCGGTGATGTAGGGCAGAACGAAAAAAGGGGCAGCCAGAAATGGCTGCCCCTTTTCAATGCCCGCGATGCCTTGCGGGTCGGTTCGATCTGCTTTAGACGCGGATGGCCTTCAGTGCTGCATTCAGCGTCGGGCTCGGACGCATCACCGCCTTGCACTTCTCGGAGTCGGCCTTGTAATAGCCGCCGATATCCACGGCCTTGCCCTGAACGGTCTTCAACTCCGCAACGATCTGATCCTCGCTGTCGGTCAGGGTCTTGGCAAGCTTGGCAAAGTGGGCGGCCAGCTCGGCATCCTCGGTTTGGTTGGCCAGTTCCTGGGACCAGTACATGGCCAGATAGAACTGGGACCCCCGATTGTCGAGCTCGCCGGTCTTGGGTGAGGGGGACTTGCGGTTGTCGAGCAGCTTGCCGGTGGCCGCATCTAGGGTCTTGGCAAGCAGGACGGCACGCTTGTTGCCGTTCTTGATGCCCAGATCTTCAAGGGAGACCGCCAGGGCCAAGTACTCGCCCAGGGAGTCCCAACGCAGGTGGTTCTCCTCGGTGAGCTGCTGTACATGTTTCGGCGCAGAGCCGCCGGCACCCGTTTCGTACATGCCGCCACCGGCCATCAGCGGAACGATGGACAACATCTTTGCAGACGTGCCGAGTTCCATGATCGGGAACAGGTCGGTCAGGTAGTCACGGAGGATGTTGCCCGTCACCGAGATGGTGTCGAGGCCGCGGATCACGCGCTCCAGGGTGAAGCGCATGGCGCGGACCTGGGACATGATGTGGATCTCGAGGCCGGAGGTGTCGTGATCCTTCAGGTAGGTTTCCACCTTCTTGATCAGCTCGTTCTCGTGCGGACGGTAGGGGTCGAGCCAGAATACCGCAGGCATGCCGGAGTTGCGGGCGCGGGTAACAGCCAGTTTGACCCAGTCACGGATCGGCGCATCCTTGACCTGGCACATGCGCCAGATGTCGCCAGCTTCGACATTCTGCGTCAGCAGCACTTCACCGGTGTCGATGTCGACGATATTGGCAATGCCGTCTTCGGCGATCTCGAAGGTCTTGTCATGGGAGCCGTATTCCTCGGCTTTCTGGGCCATCAGCCCGACGTTCGGCACGGTACCCATGGTCTTGGGATCGAAGTTGCCGTTGGTCTTGCAGAAGTTGATCATCTCCTGATAGATGCGGGCAAAGGTCGATTCCGGCATCACGGCCTTGGTGTCGTATTGCTTGCCGTCGGCGCCCCACATCTTGCCGCCAGAGCGAATCATCGCCGGCATGGAGGCGTCGACGATCACATCGTTGGGGGAGTGGAAGTTGGTGATCCCCTTGGCAGAATCGACCATGGCGAGCTTTGGACGGTGCTCCTGGCAGGCGTGCAGGTCGCGGATGATCTCGTCGCGCTTGGATTCGGGCAAGGTCTTGATCTTGTCGTAGAGGTCGACCATGCCGTTATTGACGTTGATGCCCAGTTCATTGAACAGGGCTCCGTGCTTCTCGAAGGCTTCGCTGTAGAAGATCTTGACGCAGTGGCCAAAGACGATGGGGTGCGAGACCTTCATCATCGTTGCCTTGACGTGCAGCGAGAACAGGATGCCAGACTCGCGGCAGTCTTCCAGTTCCTTCTCGTAGAAGTCGCACAGGGCCTTCTTGCTCATGAACATGGAGTCGATGATCTCGCCAGCCTGCAGCGCGACCTTCGCCTTCAGGACGGTCATCTTGCCACCCTTGGCAATCAGCTCCATGCGAACATTGCGGGCCTTGTCGAGGGTCAGGGATTTTTCGCCATGGTAGAAGTCGCCATGGTGCATGTGGGACACATGAGTCCGGGACCAGGGCTTCCATTCACCCATTGAGTGGGGATTCTTGCGTGCGTAGTTCTTGACGGCCAGCGGCGCGCGACGATCGGAGTTGCCTTCACGCAGCACCGGGTTTACCGCTGAACCCAGACACTTGCCATAGCGGGTGACGATGGCCTTTTCCTCGTCGGTGGACGGGGATTCCGGATAGTCGGGGATGGGGTAGCCCTTGGCCTGCAGTTCCTTGACGCAGGCCTTCAACTGGGCCACCGAGGCGCTGATGTTGGGCAACTTGATGATGTTCACGTCCGGATCAAGGGTCTTCCGACCCAGTTCCGCCAGCGTGTTGGGCACTTTCTGCCCTTCGCTCAGATATTCGTCAAATTCCGCGAGGACGCGCGCGGACACGGAAATGTCCGCCTTTTCGATCTCGATGCCAGCCGGATCCGTGAAGGACCGGATGATGGGAAGGAATGCACATGTAGCCAGCAACGGTGCTTCGTCCGTCAGCGTGTAGATGATCTTCGATTTCCCTGTAACCATTTATCTTCCCTCGATTTTGATTTTATTGACGACGAGCCGATGTTGACCCTTTGTCGCCATGAAAGTCGGCGGACTACGCTTCCCGCAGTCCGCAGCAAAATATCATGTATCCCGGCTGCCTGCATCGAAACCGGCAAGGTCCGCCGCTGCAAAGCAGCAGGATCCGCCCAAAAAGAAGGGCCGCCGGTTGGCAGCCCTTGCAGGAGACCGGCGCTTAGACGACGGCTTCTTCCTTTTCCTTCTTCACCTGCATGAACTGCTCCCGCGAGACCCCCAGCCACATGACCAGTGGGCTGGCTACAAGTACGGAGGAGTAAATGCCGAAACAGATGCCTATGGTCAGGGCCAGAGAGAAGTAATACAGCGTCTCACCACCGAAGAGGAGCATGGACAGCACCATGATCTGGGTGCTGCCGTGGGTGATGATGGTCCGGCTGATGGTGCTGGTGATGGCGTGATCCAGGACTTCAGGAGTGGACAGCCCACGCTTCTTTTTGAAGGTTTCGCGGACCCGGTCGAAGACCACCACCGATTCATTCACCGAGTAACCCAGTACTGCCAGGGTTGCGGCCAGCACCGGGAGGGAGAACTCCCACTGGAACAGGGCAAAGAAGCCCAGGATGATGATCACGTCGTGGAGGTTGGCGATGATTGCCGAGACGGCGAAGCGCCACTCGAAACGCATGGCCAGATAGGCCACGATGCCGCCGATGACGAGGAGCAGGGCCATGGCACCGTCCGATGCGAGCTCCTTGCCGACCTGGGGACCGACGAATTCGACGCGGCGCATCTCGGCCTTCGGGCCCTCGATGGTGGCGAGGTTTGCCATGACCTTCTCGCTGACCTTGCCGGTTTCCATGCCTTCCCGGTTCGGCAGGCGGATCAGTACGTCCCGAGCGCTGCCAAAGTTCTGCACCTGCGCATCCTGGTAGCCGTCCTTGGCCAGTGATTCGCGGAGCTTCTCGAGGTTCGGCGCTTCGGCATAGCTCACCTCCATCAGGGTGCCGCCGGTGAACTCGACGCTGAAATGGAGGCCCTTGGTGACCAGGAAGAACACGGCGAGCAGAAAGGTGACCAACGAAATGACGTTGAACACCAGCGCGTGCTTCATGAACGGGATGTCTTTGCGGATGCGGAAAAATTCCATGATGGCGGTTCCGTTTCTATGTGGTTGCGCGTCTTAGTTGCCCGGCTTCCACACCTGGCCGATGGCCAGCTTGTCGAGCTTGCGCTTCTTGCCGTAGATCAGGTTCACCAGGCCGCGGGAGACGAGGATGGCACTGAACATGGAGGTCAGGATGCCAAGGCAGTGGACCACGGCGAAACCCCGCACCGGCCCCGAGCCGAACACCAGCAGGGCAACGCCGGCGATCAGCGTGGTGACGTTGGAGTCGAGAATGGTGTCGAACGCCCGGTCATAGCCGGCCGAGATGGCGGCCTGGGGTGTCGATCCGTTGCGCAGTTCCTCACGGATGCGCTCGTTGATCAGCACGTTGGCGTCGATGGCCATGCCGAGGGTCAGCGCGATGGCCGCAATGCCGGGCAGGGTGAGGGTGGCCTGCAGCAAGGAAAGGAGGGCGATCAGCAGAAGCAGGTTGGAGGCCAGGGCCAGCACCGAGACGAGACCGAAGAGCATGTAGTAGGCGCACATGAAGATGCCGATCGCCACGAAGCCCCACAGGGTCGAATGAAAGCCCTTGCTGATGTTCTCGGCTCCAAGGCTCGGGCCGATGGTGCGTTCTTCAATGATCTCCATCGGTGCTGCCAGGGAGCCTGCCCGCAGCAGCAGCGCGGTGTCGGTAGCCTCCTCGGAGCTCATGCGACCGGAAATCTGAACACGACCACCGCCGATTTCCCCGCGGATGACCGGGGCGGTGACCACCTCGCCCTTGCCCTTCTCGATCAGCAGGATGGCCATGCGCTTGTTGACGTTCTCGCGGGTGACGTCCTTGAAAATGCGTGCACCGGCCGAATCCAGGGTGAGGTGTACGGCAGCCTCGTGGGTCTGGCCGTCAAAGCCCGGCTGGGCATCGGTGAGGCGCTCACCGGTGAGGACCACTTGCTTCTTGACGAGCAGGGGGCGCCCTTCGCGGTCGTTGTATATCTCCGTGCCTGGCGGAATGGCGCCGTTCATGGCCGCCTCGAGGGCGCCGGGCGCATCCTCCACCATGCGGATCTCTAGGGTGGCCGTGCGGCCCAGGATGTCCTTGGCCTTGGCCACGTCCTGCACGCCGGGGAGCTGCACGACAATCCGGTCAATGCCCTGTTGCTGGATGACGGGCTCGGCGACGCCAAGCTCGTTGATCCGGTTGTGCAGGGTGGTGATGTTCTGCTTGAGTGCGAATTCCTGGATGGACTTCTGGGCCAGCGGATTGAGCGTGGCGGTAATCTTGAAGTCTGCGCCGTCCTGGCCTTCCGTCAGTTGCAGATCGTTGCTGCTGGCCGTGATCACGGCCCGGGCCCGGGATTGGGCTTCAGCATCGCGGAACTTGATGACGACAGTCTGGCCTTCCCGGGTGATGCCCGCGTGGCGCACGTTCTTGTCGCGCAGCAGGGTGCGCAGATCGCCGGTGGTGGAATCGAGCCGCTTGGTGACCGCGCCCTTCATGTCCACCTGCAGCAGGAAGTGCACGCCACCCCGCAGATCGAGGCCCAGGTACATGGGCAGCGCACCGATGCTGGTGAGCCATTGGGGGCTGGCGGAAAGGAGGTTGAGGGCCACCACATAGGACGGGTCGGCCGCGTCCGGATTGAAGCCCTTCTCGATGGCGTCCTTGGCCTTCAGCTGCGTGTCCGTGTCGCGAAAGCGCGCACGTACACTGTTGAAGTCGGAAAACAGCCCATCGTGCTGGATGCCGGCGGCGGCCAGGATTTCGTCGACGCGTTTCTGGGTGGTGCCTGCGTCCAGTTTGAGCGTGGCCTTGCCGCTCGAGACCTGTACGGCGGGAACCTCACCATAGAAGTTCGGCAGGGTGTAGATCAGGCCCCACAGCAGGACGAGCCCGATGAGGAGATTCTTCCAGAGAGGATAGCGGTTCATGGTCTGGCGGGAAGGATGAGGTACAGGCCCGGCGGCCAAAGGAACCGGTGCGTGTGCACCGGCTGGGCGCCGCTCAGATTGACTTGAGCGTGCCCTTGGGCAGAACGGCGCCAATAGCCTGCTTCTGGACAACGATCTGGGTGTTGGTCGCGACTTCCACGGTCACATAGGCGTCACTGATGGCGACAACCTTGCCGACGATGCCGCCACCGGTCAGAACTTCGTCATTCTTCTGCAGGCCTTCGAGCAGGGCCTTGTGTTCCTTGGCGCGCTTCATCTGAGGGCGGATCATCAGGAACCACAGTACCGCAAACATGAAGATCATCGGCAGAATGCCGGTCAGACCGCCCAGGGGGTCCTGTGCGGCGGCCGGTGCGGCCTGGGCAAAGGCGTTGGAAATCAGCACATTGAACTCCGGAGTGAAGATGCAAGGGGCTGGATTATAGCAGTACCCGGCGGCCTGCCTTCGAGTGCCTGTCGTGGGAGGACTGCACGCAAAAAAGCGGCGTCTGTCTTGCGACAGACGCCGTCAAGTCTCCACAAGGGAGAGGAGGGAGAAAAACACGGTTGCGCCACCGCCCAGGGGCGGCGGCAGGCGCCCTTAGGCTGCCTTGTTCATCTGGTTGCAGAAGCGCTGCCAGTTGGCAGAGATCACGGAAAACATCTGTTCCGCCGCGAGCAGGGGCATCAGGCCCATGCGATGCTGGGTGCGCATGAAGGATTCGACATGGGGGGCGCAAAGCGTACTTTGCTCTTCGGCCAGCAGTTCGAGGAAGCGGGCTTCAGCCGCACCCCAGAATTCCGAGGTGCCTACCCAGCCGGTATCGGCAGTGGCTTCGCGAAGGGCCTTGCGCCACAAGGCTTCGGCGCGTTCGACGGGAACACCCGCTTTGCGGGCGTGCCAGTGAAGTAGTTTTGGTGCTTTCATTTGCTGTTACTCCTATGTTGGGGCATCAAACAAGCCGAGCTGATTTCTATGTCGGAGCCGTGTGTTTTGGTGCGATGCAAAATTGCCTTTTTTGGCATATTTGCTGCCCTCCAAGGGTTCCTTCAGCTTCTGGTAAGTCTCGTTTGTTGCATTGCACAATTTCAGTTTAGGTGCTTGCGGTGCTCCCTGCAAGCGCCTTTTCAATTTGTTTCAAGTAATCCGTCACGTTGGCGCGGCGTTTTCGCAACACCCGCCGGTACCCGCCAATGCGGGGCGGTGGCAGTAGAATGTGGCGCTTCGCCGCATTCCGTGTCACCCCATGTCCCAGCTTCTCGAACACCTCAACGCTGAACAGCTCGCTGCGGTGACCTTGCCGCCGCGGCACGCCCTGATCCTGGCAGGTGCAGGTTCCGGCAAGACCCGCGTGCTCATCACGCGCATCGCCTGGCTGTTGCAGAACGGCTACTGCAGCCCCCAGGGCATCCTTGCCGTAACCTTCACCAACAAGGCCGCCAAAGAGATGCTGACGCGGCTCTCTGCCATGTTCCCGATCAACACCCGGGGCATGTGGATCGGGACCTTCCATGGCTTGTGCAACCGCTTTCTGCGTGCCCACCATCGGGATGCCGGCTTGCCTCAGCTATTCCAGATCCTCGATACCGCCGATCAGCTCGCATCGATCAAACGCTTGCTGAAAACCCTCAATGTGGACGATGAAAAGTATCCACCACGCGACCTGCAGCACTTCATCAACGGCCAAAAGGAGGCGGGCTTGAGGCCGGCTGCGGTCGAGGCATGGGATGACTACAGCCGCCGTCGGGTGGAGCTTTACATGGAGTATGAGGCACAGTGCCAGCGCGAGGCAGTTGTGGATTTCCCCGAGTTGTTGCTGCGCAGCTACGAGTTGCTGGTGCGGAATGAGCCGATACGCCGCCATTACCAGGCGCGTTTCCGCCATATCCTGGTGGATGAGTTCCAGGACACCAATGTGCTCCAGTACCGCTGGTTGAGCTTGCTGGCCGGCAAGGGCGAGGAGGGGGGGGCCAATTTGTTCTGTGTGGGTGACGACGATCAGTCCATCTATCGTTTCCGCGGCGCGGAAGTCGGCAACATGCGGGATTTCGAGCGGGATTTTCGCGTTGAAAACGTGATCCGCCTGGAGCAGAACTACCGCTCCCATGGCAACATCCTTGACGCAGCCAATGCGCTGATTGCCAACAACAGCAGGCGTCTGGGCAAGAACCTATGGACGGATCGCGGGGCGGGGGAGCCGATCCGCGTCTATGAAGCGTTTACCGACTCCGATGAGGCTCGCTGGATCGTCGAGGAGATCCAGTCTCTGGTTCGTGACGGTGCCAGTCGTGCCGACATCGCGCTTCTTTATCGCTCGAATGCCCAGTCGCGGGTGTTGGAGCATCAGCTTTTTTCCAGCGGCATTGCCTACCGGGTATATGGGGGGCTGCGCTTCTTTGAACGTCAGGAGGTGAAGCACGCTCTGGCCTATCTGCGCCTGATCGCCAATTCCGATGACGATACCGCGTTCACCCGGGTCGTCAATTTCCCGACCCGCGGCATCGGCGCCCGATCCCTTGAGGCCCTGCAGGATGCGGCACGGACCTGGAATACGCCGCTCTACCAGACAGTGCCTCACCTCTCCGGCAAGCCGGGTTCATCCCTGGCCCAGTTCGTGGTGTTGATCGAGCGCCTGCGCAGTGAGACGCGGGATCTGCCGCTCCATGAGATGGTCGAGCACGTGATCGAGGTGTCTGGTCTGCGTGCTCACTACAAAGCGGAAAAGGAAGGGCAGGAGCGGCTCGAGAACCTGGATGAACTGGTGAATGCGGCTGCGAACTTCAGCGCCGAGGTGGGTGCCGGACAGGCACCCGGGGAGTCGTCGTCCGCTGCCGACTCGGTGCTTGCCGAGTTTCTTGCCCATGCCTCCCTGGAGGCGGGCGACCATCAGGCGGATGCGGGTACGGAGGCCGTTCAGTTGATGACGGTTCATGCGGCCAAGGGGCTTGAGTTCGACGTGGTCTTTCTGACTGGCCTTGAGGAGGGGCTTTTCCCCCATGAGAACAGTGCCCAGGAGGCGGACGGTCTGGAAGAGGAGCGGCGCCTGATGTATGTGGCCGTCACCCGGGCGCGCCAGCGTCTCTATCTGAGCTTCACCCAGAGCCGGATGCTCCATGGCCAGGTGCGCTATAACCTGCGCTCCCGCTTCCTGGAAGAAATCCCGGAAGGCCTGACCAAGTGGCTGACGCCGCCCAATCCGCGCCGCAGTTTCGCGCCCGAGCCCTCCGCGCGCTATTACAACCCCGGAGCCGCCAAGCCGGCCATGGCTGCCATGCCGGCGCCTCCGCCGATGAAGTCCCGCGACCTGGGGGGGCTGCGGATCGGCCAGAGTGTGCGGCATGCGCGTTTCGGCGACGGGGTAATCGTTTCTGCCGAGGGCAGCGGCAATGACGCGAGGGTTCAGGTGAAATTCGCCGAGGCGGGCAGCAAGTGGCTGATGCTGTCGGTGGCGAAGCTCACCGCGGTTTAGCCGGCTCGCGGTCGTGCCCGCGAGCCGCTTCTCGTGCCAAGTGCTGCGTCACCATTGATCAAGACTGGCGCAGTTCCCCGTGCAGGGCCAAGAACTCCTGCGCCAGCTTGTGCTTCGGGTCGAGGTGGATCATGGGCTTGGCCTGTTCGTGGCTTTCACGGATCTTGATGGAGCTGGACAGATAGGTCTTGAAGATCGGAAGTCCTTCGGCAATCAGTTCCTGAACCAGCTTCTGGGGCAGGCTGGCACGGGGCTGGAACTGGTTCACCACGATACCTTCGACTTCCAGATCACGGTTGTGATCGGCACGGATCTCCTGGACGTTTTCCATCAGTGCATAGAGGGCGCGGCGTGAAAAATCGTCGCAGTCGAAGGGGATCAGACACAAACGGGTGGCGATCAGGGCCGAGCGGGTATAGAAGTTGAGAGCCGGTGGCGTGTCGATGAACACGGCATCGTAGTCGTCGGCGAGCTCATCCAGTGCATCGCGCAGCTTGAAGATCTTGTAGCGGGATTCCAGCTTCCCCTGCAGCTCCTCAAGGCTTGGGTGGGAGGGCATGATCGACAGGTTGGCAAACGGCGTCGGGTGCACAAACTCCGCCGTCTTCTTGGGGCTGAACTTGAAGGACAGGGTCTGCTCGAAGAGCCCGGCCAGCGTGTCGTCACCGTTCTCCGCCGCATCGCCCAGCAGGTAATGGGTTGAGTTTCCCTGGGGGTCCAGGTCGACAACCAGTGTGCGTAGGCCCGTGTGGGCACTGATGGCTGCAAGATTGCAGGTGATCGTGGACTTGCCCACCCCACCCTTCTGGTTGAATACAACGCGTCGCATCGGTTCTCCCCGTCTTCTTGTGCTGTTTGGATGCGCGCGATTGTGCCACGCCTTGGACGGGGGGCTGAATTTACTGAGGGTGCCAAAATGGCGTGGGTCGGGTAAACTCGTACTCAAACAATAAGGCAATCAGAACGAGAAGTCTTCGCGCCCTCCTCCCGGGCGTGAAACTCCGGTCGGGTGGTGGGGTAAGCACCGCTCGGCTGTCATACGAGGCACACGCTCGCCTCAGGGTACCCAGGACACATCCAGTTCCAGCCAGACCATCGGTGATTTCCCCCGCCAGCGGCACGTCGTTGCCCTGACCAATGGGGGGCGGACCAATTTTTGAGAGAAGAGAGAACATGGACAAGGATTTCATTGCCGCAGCCCTCGACTACCACCGTAGCCCGACCCGCGGCAAGATTGCAGTGGTGCCGACCAAGGGCCTGACCAATCAGCGCGATCTGGCGCTGGCCTATTCGCCCGGCGTGGCCGCCGCCTGTGACGCCATCGTGGCCGACCCGGCCGATGCGCAGGAGTACACCTCCCGGGGCAATCTGGTGGCCGTGATCACCAACGGCACCGCCGTGCTCGGCCTCGGCAACATCGGCCCCCTGGCCGCCAAGCCGGTGATGGAGGGCAAAGGCTGTCTGTTCAAGAAATTTGCCAACATCGACGTCTTCGACATCGAGCTTGCCGAGAACGACCCGGACAAGCTGATCGACATGATCGCGGCCCTTGAGCCCACCCTGGGTGGCGTCAACCTCGAGGACATCAAGGCGCCCGAATGCTTCTACATTGAGCAGAAGCTGCGGGAGCGGATGAACATTCCGGTCTTCCATGACGACCAGCACGGCACCGCCATCATTTCTGCGGCGGCCATGCTCAATGGTCTGAAGGTGGTCGAAAAGAAGATCGACGAAGTCAAAGTGGTGGTGTCCGGCGCCGGCGCTGCGGCGATTGCCTGTCTCGAGCTTTGGTGTGGTCTTGGCATCACCCGCGAAAACATCATCGTTTGCGATTCCAAGGGCGTGATCTACGTCGGGCGCGACGAGAACATGGAGCCCACCAAGGCGCGCTTTGCCCAGCAGACCGCTTTCCGTACCCTGGCCGATGCCGTGGTTGGCGCGGACATCTTCCTTGGATTGTCCACCGCGGGCGTGCTCAAGCCCGAGATGGTCAAGACCATGGCTGACAAGCCCCTGATCTTCGCCCTTGCCAACCCGACCCCGGAGATCCTGCCCGAACTGGCCAAGGAAGTTCGCCCGGATGCCATCATTGCCACCGGTCGTTCCGACTACCCGAACCAGGTCAATAACGTCCTGTGCTTCCCCTTCATCTTCCGCGGTGCCCTGGATGCGGGCGCCACCAAGATCAACGAGGAGATGAAGCTGGCGTGTGTGAAGGCCATTGCCGAACTGGCCGAGGCCGAGCAGTCCGATGTGGTGGCGCAGGCTTACGGCGGTGCGGACCTCTCCTTCGGCCCGAACTACCTGATTCCCAAGCCCTTCGATCCCCGTCTGATTGTCAAGATCGCCCCCGCCGTTGCCCGGGCCGCCATTGATTCGGGTGTGGCCACGCGCAAGATCGACATGGACGCCTATGTCCAGAGTCTCAACGAATTCGTATACCAGTCCGGCATCATCATGAAGCCGGTGTTCACCAAGGCCAAGGCAGTTGCCGCCGACAAGAAGCGCGTGCTCTATGCCGAAGGGGAGAGTGAGCGGGTTCTGCGTGCCGTGCGTGCCGTGGTGGATGAAAATCTGGCGCGTCCGATCCTGATCGGCCGGCCTGCAGTCATCGACATGCGTATCGAGAAGTTCGGCCTCAATCTCGTGGCGGGCCGGGATTTCGACGTGGTCAACGTGGAGTCGGACAGCCGCTATCGCGAGCTGTGGCAGGAATACTACCGGCTGATGGGGCGCGATGGCGTGACCCCCGACTCGGCGCGTGAGGCCATGCGTTCGGACACCACGCTGATTGGCTGCATGCTGCTGCGTCGTGGTGATGGCGATGCCCTCGTCTGTGGCACCACAGGGGGCTACGATCACCACTTCAACCACGTCCAGAACCTGATTGGCCTCAAACACGGCGCCAGCCTCTATGCAGCGATGAACATCCTGCTGCTGCCCCAGCGCATCCTGGCCATCACCGACACGTATGTGAATGAAGTGCCCAGCGCCGAGGAGGCAGCCGAGATCGCAATGATGGCGGCAGATGAACTCAAGCGTTTTGGGATCGAGCCGAAGGTGGCACTGCTGTCCCATTCCAACTTTGGCAGTGCCAGCAGCGCGTCATCCCGTCGCATGCGGGACGCCCGTGACATCCTTCGGATCAAGGCGCCTGATCTCCAGTGCGATGGTGAAATGCACGGTGATTCGGCACTTTCACCGGAGATCCGTGACCGCCTGCATCCCGACTCCACTCTGCATGGCGAAGCCAATCTGCTGGTGATGCCCAACCTGGATGCGGCCAACATCGCCTTCAACCTGCTCAAGATTGCCAACGGAGATGGGGTTTCCGTCGGCCCCATCCTGTTGGGCAGTGCCCGCGCTGTGCACATTCTGACGCCCTCCGCGTCGGTGCGTCGGCTCGTCAATATCACCGCCCTGGCCGTGGTGGATGCCGCCGAGCAGCGTGAAGAATTGCCCGTCTGAGCTGTGATTGCCCCGGCCCGTTGCGCGGGTCGGGGTGCTTCAACCCGCTATTTGAAATTCCCTCCGGTACAATCGCCCCAATTGTTCCGCGAGGTGAGGCATGTCCCGTTTGATCCGCTTTGAGCGTACTGGCGGCCCCGAGGTCCTGCAGTGGGTCGAGTCCGATCTGGCGCCGCCTGCACCTGGCGAGGCACAGGTCCGGCATCATGCTGTCGGTCTGAACTATATCGACGTCTACCACCGTTCCGGCCTCTATCCAGTCCCCTTGCCTTCGGGCCTGGGTCTTGAGGCGGCCGGCGTGGTCGAGGCGGTGGGGGCGGGCGTGAGTGATCTGCTTCCTGGTGACAGGGTTGCCTATGCCGGCGGTCCCTTGGGCGCTTATGCGGAGTGCCGCAACATTCCGGCCGACCGTCTGGTGCGTTTGCCGGATGCCCTCAGTTTCGAGCAGGGGGCGGCCATGATGCTGCAAGGCCTGACGGCCCAGTATCTTCTGCGCCGAACCTACCGGGTGCAGCCGGGTGACACCATTCTGATCCATGCTGCTGCGGGCGGTGTCGGCCTGATTGTCTGTCAATGGGCAAAAGCCCTGGGGGCGACGGTGATTGGCACCGTCGGTTCCGACGAGAAAGCGGAGTTGGCCCGGCTGCATGGCTGTGATCATCCCATCGTCCATACCCGCGAGTGCATTTCAAGCCGGGTTCGGGAATTGACCGGTGGCGAGGGGGTTCCGGTGGTCTATGACTCCATCGGCAGGGACACCTTCATGGATTCCCTGGCCTGCCTGCGGCCCATGGGTATGATGGTGAGCTTCGGCAATGCATCCGGCCCGGTGGAGACCTTCGACCCGGGCCTGCTCGGCAAGATGGGCTCCTTGTTCCTAACCCGACCGAGCCTCTTTACGTATTCAGCACGACGGCAGGATCTGCTGGCGATGGCTGACGAGTTGTTTTCTATCGTTCTTTCGGGTCAGGTCAGGCTGTCGATCAACCAACGTTTTCCGCTGCACGATGCGGCTGTTGCCCATCAGGAGCTTGAAGCGCGACGCACGACGGGCTCGACCGTACTGGTTCCCTAGACATGAGAGATTTCTTGCCGCGCAATATTATTGCCGCACTGGTGCTCGGGTTTGCCGTCGCCCTTCCGGCCTTTTCAGCACCGCCCGTTGCGCCTCCGCCAGTGGTACTGACGCCTGTACAGGCCGCCTTCATCCAGGCCGAGACGCGGCGCATTGAAGAGAGTTTCGTCCAGAAGGTCATGAGTATTGCGGGAGCCCGCCGCGAACAGGTGTTACGTGCCATTCCGGCCAAGGGGCGTCTGACCGATCGCCTGTCCCGCATCTATAGCTCTCTGGAGCGGGATCTGGGCGCACCGCTCAGCGATGAGCAGCGCGCTCTCATATTTGCCGCGGATGGGGAGCGCAAGCAGGCCCTCAAGGATCTTCCCGCACAGGCCGCCACCCGCTAGGGCGGCAAACGGGCGTCGTCAGAACAGTTCGATATCGCTGTTAGGGGCTTCACGGGCCGACACCTTGCCCGAGGCAAGCAGGCGCTCGTAGCTACTCACCTGATTGCGCCCGTTCTCCTTGGCGAAATAGAGCGCATCGTCGGCTCGGCCCACGATGTCGGGGATGGTGTCACTGGAATTGATGCCGGTATAGCCGACGCTTACGGTCACGGTGCCGACCTGTGGAAACAGATGGCCTTCGACGCTTGCCCGCAGGCGCTCAAGGGCCACCGCAACTTCATCTTCGGATGTTGCCCGCAGGATGACCACGAACTCCTCACCGCCAAAACGAAACAGGCGATCCTGGTGGCGGAAGCTCTCCTGCATGATCCGGGCAAGGAGCAGCAGCACCTCATCCCCGTACAGATGGCCGAACTGGTCATTGACCCGCTTGAAGTGGTCCACGTCCACCACAGCCAGCCAGTGTTTGCCCTCATCGTTCTGGCGCCGACGAGGGGGGGCGGTGCTGTCGCCCGCGAGGCTTAAGTCGCCTGCCGACAAGCCCTGAAGGATTTTCCCCAGGTTTTCGTCGAAGGTCTTGCGGTTGAGCAGGCCCGTGAGGGTGTCCCGTTCGCTGTAGTCCAGCAGGCTGAGGTAATTGCGGTAGAGGCCCAGAAAGCCTTCGGCGGTGTCCAGCTCCTCGGTGGCAAGGGGCGTGCCGCAGACGACCTCAAGCACGCCCAGCACCCGCCGATCGACGTTGATCGGAAAGCAATGCACGTAAGCGTCGCGCGCGCTGTCATGCACCCTCACGATTTGCGTCTGCTCGACACAGGCCACCATTTCCCGGCGCTGACCCAGAGGTGCAGCCATGCCTTCGTCGTCGAACTCAGACTGCACGTATCGCACGCCATCCTGGCCCACATGGGTGACCCGGGCCAGATAGTGTTCCCCACCGTGCTCGCTGACCTTGTAGAGATTGACCTCAAGCGCCTTGACCAATTCGAACAGCGCCGAGGCGACACCCAACTCCAGCAGGGTTCTGTCCCGGTGCTGGGTGATGGATTCGACGTGTTTCAGAACGTGGATCATAGGTCGAAGGGGAATATTCAACTTTTCATTTTATCTTACTCAGTCACGTTTCTTGAGATATTGAAAAAGTTTGATCGGAGCGTGCCCCGCGCCCCTTGGCCCTGCAAGGCCAGTAATCAGCCTTGCGTATAATCGAAGGTGTTCCCTGCCGACCGGCCCCATCCCTTGAATTACGATACCTTCGCCAACCTGCTGTTTTCCCGTGTGCGCAGGGCCGACGTCACGCTGGCCCTGGTCATCATCAACGCAATCATCTTTGCGTTGCTTGTGGCGATGTCCCGGAACGCGATGCAGATCCCGTCCGATCTGCTCATCCGTGCCGGTGGCAATTTTGCGCCGCTGGTCCAGAAGGGTGAGCTGTGGCGTCTGTTTTCCGCGCTTTTCCTGCACGGCGGCCTGCTTCATGTGGGGCTCAACATGTTTGCGCTTTACCAGGCCGGGCAGGTGGTGGAGCGTCTTTTCGGCCGCCTGGGCTTTCTGGTGATCTATGTCGGGGCAGGACTGCTGGGCAATCTGGCAAGCCTGTGGTGGAAGCAGGGCAGTGTGAGCGTCGGCGCATCCGGGGCGATCTTTGGCGTTTATGGGGCCTTGCTTGCTTACCTGCTGCTGCAACGGGGGTCGGTCCCGGGAGAGGTGTTCAGGGAAATGCGGTCGGGCACCCTGGGCTTCATCGGCTACTCACTGTTTGCGGGTTTTTCCCTGCCGGGGATCGACAATGCCGCCCATCTGGGTGGCCTGGCGGGAGGGATGATTCTCGGCCTGGCCTTTGCCGAGCCGGTCGTGTCGTCGCGGCCTGTGCGCTGGCTAAGCCCGCGCGCGCTGGGGGGTGTCTTGGTGCTGGTCGCCCTCGGCCTGACGCTTTGGCAGCAGACACCGGAGGTGGTGCGGCGCTACCAGGCGGATTCGGCATATCAGCAGACGCTTCAGCGCTTTGTACTGGATGAACAGGAGTTGTTGCGCGAACAGGCTGCGTTGATGGATTCGCTCCGCCAGCGCCGATTGACCGAGGCCGCTGCGCTGGAGGTTCTCGAGCATGATTTCCTGCCGCGTTGGGAGCGTCTCATCAATCAGCTCTCGGGCGCCACCGCACCGGCTCCCAGCGAGTGGCAGCGCCATGAGCTCGTTGCCTACGCGTCCACTCGCCGGGACGCGGTGAAAGCGCTGGCGCAGGCATTCGAAACCCGGCAGATGGTGTGGGTCGAGCGCTCGCGTGCCCTGCAGGTGCAGGCCGACAACATCCTGCTGCAGATGCGCCTGCGCCACTCGGTGGAGGCCGGTGCCCGCTGATTGCCAGCGCTGCCGGACCTACCCATGGACTTTCTCCAGCAGATTCTTCTCATCCTGCTCCTGGTGGGTATCAGCGCATTTTTTTCGGTGGCCGAGATTTCGGTGGCGGCATCGCGCAAGTCCCGGCTGGCGGTGTTGGCCGAGGACGGCAATGAGGGGGCTGCCCGGGTGCTCGCCCTGCAGGCGCGTCCCGGCCCTTTCTTCACGCTGGTCCAGATTGGCCTCAATGCGGTGGCGATCATGGGCGGGATCGTCGGTGAGGGGGCCTTCTCCCCGTGGCTGGCGGGTGTGCTGGTGCCGTTGGTGCCGGCGGCCTACGTGGATACGCTGGCCTTTGCCCTGTCTTTCATGGTGGTCACGTCCCTGTTCATCCTTTTTGCCGACCTGATGCCCAAGCGCCTGGGGATGGCTGCACCGGAGCGCCTGGCAATGGCGGTGGCGGCGCCAATGGGTGTCCTGATTCGCTGGTTGCGCCCCTTGTTATGGCTTTATAACGAGGCAGCGGATCTGCTGTTCCGCCTGCTCGGGGTGGCAACCACCCGAAATGACACGGTGACACCGGACGAGATCATTGCGGTGGTCGAGGCCGGTGCCCAGGCAGGCGTGCTGGCCGAGCAGGAGCACGCCCTGATCGAGAATGTTTTCGGCCTTGAAGCGCGCAGCGCGCCGTCGGCCATGACGACCCGCGACAGTGTGGTGTTCTTTACCCTTCAGGAGAGTGAGGAGAGCATCCGCCAGAAGATTGCCGGCCGGCCCTTCAACCGCTTTCCGGTGTGTGATGGCGGCATCGACACCGTGGTGGGCTACGTGGACGCCAAGGATCTGCTCAACCGCGTCCTGGCAGGGCAGTCCCTGTCCATGAAGGCTGACGCCCCGATCAATCCGCTGCTGGCGTTGCCGGATACCCTGACCCTGTCCGAGGTACTCGAGCGCTTTCGCGAGGCCCGTGAGGATTTTGCGGTGATCATCAACGAGTACGCCCTGGTAGTGGGCGTGATCACCCTCAACGACATTTTCAGGGCCCTGGTGGGCGATGATGTGGAGCAGGTTCAGGAAGAGCAGATCGTGCGCCGGGACGAGAGCTCCTGGCTGGTGGATGGTGCCACCGCTGCCGCCGACGTGATGCGCGTGCTCGACATCGACGACGGTGACGGAAGCGAGCATTACGAGACCATTGCCGGCTTCATGATGTACCACCTGCGCAAGATCCCCCGCCGCACTGACAGGGTGGATTTCGGTGGCTACCGCTTCGAGGTCATCGACGTGGACAATCACCGCATCGACCAGTTGCTGGTGAGCCGGCTGGGGCGGGCTGCCGGAGAAATCTCCATCGAAGGGTGAAACCCGTGCGGGCGGGCGGGTAAAATCCCGGGATGCCCGAATCCCATTCTCCCCGCTACATCCACCTGCGTCTCCATACCGAGTACTCGATCTCCGACGGTATCGTGCAGGTGGACGCCGCCATTGCCCGCGCCGCCGCTGATGGCATGCCGGCCCTGGGTGTTTCCGATCTGGCCAACCTGTTCGGGATGGTCAAGTTCTACAAGGGTGCCCGAGGCAAGGGCATCAAACCAATCATCGGCGCCGACTGCTGGATCAGCAACGACACCGAGCGTGACAAGCCGACCCGGGTGCTCTTGATCTGCCGCAACCGCAAGGGTTATGGCCAGTTGTGCGAGCTGCTCACCCGTGCGTTCATCGAGAACAAGTACCGGGGGCGAGCGGAATTGCGCCGTGAGTGGCTCGATTCGGTCAGTGCCAGTGATCTCCTGTGCCTGTCCGGCGCCCGGGATGGCGATATCGGCCATGCCCTCGCCAATGGCAATGTCGCCCTGGCCGAGAAGCTCGCCGCCGATTGGGCGTCGCGTTTCCCCGGCGGCTTCTATGTCGAGATCCAGCGGGCCGGGCATCCGGGCACCGAGGTTTACATCCGGGATGCCCTGCAGATTGCATCGCGCCTGGATCTGCCCGTGGTGGCAACCCACCCGATCCAGTTCACCCGGCCGGAGGATTTCAAGGCCCACGAGGCCCGGGTGTGCATTGCCCAGGGCCACGTGCTTGCCGACAAGCGTCGCCCCAAGGATTTCACGCCCGAGCAGTATTTCAAGACTCAGGATGAGATGTGCGCGCTGTTTGCGGACATCCCGGAGGCCCTTGAGAACAGTGTCGAGATTGCCCGGCGTTGCTCGCTGACCGTGCAACTGGGCAAGAACTTCCTGCCCCAGTTCCCGACTCCGGAGGGCATGACCCTCGACGATTTCCTGGTGGCCGAGGCTCGTTCGGGCCTTGAAGTCCGCCTCAAGGAGCTGTTTCCCAATGAGGTTGAGCGGGAGCAGAAGCGCGAGCAGTACGAGTCCCGACTCAAATTCGAGACCGACACCATCATCCAGATGGGCTTCCCCGGCTACTTCCTGATCGTGGCCGACTTCATCAACTGGGCCAAGCACAACGGGGTGCCGGTGGGCCCGGGGCGGGGGTCCGGTGCCGGCTCGCTGGTGGCCTTCAGCCTGCGCATCACCGACATCGATCCGCTGGCCTACGCCCTGCTGTTCGAGCGCTTCCTCAACCCGGAGCGGGTGTCCATGCCCGACTTCGACATCGACTTCTGTCAGGACAACCGCTACAAGGTCATCGAGTACGTGCGGGCCCACTACGGGGCCGATGCGGTGAGCCAGATCGCCACCTTCGGCACCATGGCCTCGAAGGCGGTGGTACGTGACGTGGGGCGGGTGCTGGATCTGCCCTACGGCCTGTGCGATCGCCTGTCCAAGCTGATTCCTGTAGTGCAGAACAAGCCCCTCTCCCTGGCCGAGGCCCGGGAGCAGGAGCCGCAGATCAACGAGCTGATGGCCGACGGCAACGACGGCGAGTCGGTCCAGGAGCTGTGGAGCCTGGCCGAACCCCTCGAGGGCCTCACCCGTGGTGTCGGCATGCACGCCGGGGGCGTGCTCATCGCGCCGGGCAAACTCACCGATTTCTGCCCGCTATACATCGCCGACGGTGATGACGCCACACCGGTGTCCCAGTTCGACAAGGACGACGTGGAGGCGGTGGGGCTGGTCAAGTTCGACTTTCTGGGCCTGCGCAACCTCACCATCATCGAGCTGGCACTCGAGTATGTGAAGCGTCTCACCGGCGAGCGGCCAGACCTGATGAGCCTGGGTTTCGAAGATCAGGCGGCCTACCAGATCCTTCGTGAAGCCAACACCACGGCGATCTTCCAGGTGGAATCGGACGGGATGAAGAAGCTTCTCAAGAAGCTCGCGCCCGACCGTTTTGAAGACATCATCGCCGTGCTGGCCCTCTACCGTCCGGGGCCCCTGGGCTCGGGCATGGTGGATGATTTCATCCTGCGCAAGAAGGGCCAGCAGGCCATCGACTACTTCCACCCGGACCTCACCGCCTGCCTGTCACCCACCTATGGGGTGATCGTGTATCAGGAACAGGTGATGCAGATCTCCCAGATCATCGGCGGCTACACCCTGGGTGGTGCCGACATGCTGCGCCGGGCGATGGGGAAGAAGAAAGCCGACGAGATGGCCAAGCACCGGGAGACCATTGCCGATGGTGCCCGCAAGAAGGGTTACGACCCGGCCCTGGCCGAGCAGCTCTTCGACCTGATGACCAAGTTCGCCGAGTACGGCTTCAACAAGTCGCACACGGCGGCCTACGCGGTGGTCACCTACCACACCGCCTGGCTGAAGGCCTACCACTGTTCGGCCTTCATGGCAGCCACCATGTCTTCGGACCTGGACAACACCGATACGATCAAGATCTTCTACGAAGACACGATTGCCAACCGCATCGTGGTGTTGCCGCCGGATGTGAATCAGTCCGACTACCGTTTTGTTCCCACCGACGCCAAGACAATCCGCTACGGTCTCGGTGCGGTCAAGGGCGTGGGCGAGCCGGCGGTACGGGCCATTCTGGCCGCCCGGGACGCGGATGGCCCGTTCAAGGATCTCTTCGATTTCTGCTGCCGTGTGGATAAGCGTCTGGCCAACCGCCGGGTAATCGAGGCCCTGGTGCGTGCAGGGGCCTTCGATGCCCTCGACCCCGTGCAGCCCGCGGATCGCCATAAATTGCTGGCGAGCGTCGGTATTGCCATGGAGGCCGCAGAGCAGATTGCTGCCAACGCCATGCAGGGGGGCTTGTTCGACATCCCCGGCGAAGTTGCCGCGCCGATGGTCGACTACGTCAAGGTGCGTCCCTGGGGCGAGCGGGAGAAGCTCAAGGAAGAGAAGGTGGCCATCGGTTTCTTCCTTTCCGGCCACCCCTTCAATGCTTTCAAGGACGAGGTGCGGCGTTTCGTGAGACGCCCGCTGGCCCAGGTTGAGCCCTCCAGGGATCTGGTCACCATGGCCGGTGTGGTCATGGAGGTCCGCGCCAAGATGACGGCGCGGGGCAAGATTGCCTTTGTGCTGCTGGATGATGGCACGACCCCGCGGGAAGTCTCCGTCTTTTCCGAGGTGTTCGACAACAATCGTCAGCGCATCGTGGTGGATGAGGTCCTGATCGTCGAGGCGAAGGTGAGCAATGACGATTTCTCCGGGGGCTATCGCATCGTTGCCGACAAGCTGATGACCCTCGGTGAGGCGCGGGGCCGCTATGCCAGAGCCTTGCAGTTGCGGCTCAATGGCGAAGTCGGCGATGCGGGGGGCGCGATCGCGGCGGCCGAACGTCTGCAGAGCGTGCTGACACCCTTCCGCGACGGAGAGTGTCCCGTTCGCGTGCGCTATCGCAATGCCGTGGCCGAGGGCGACCTGCCCTTCGGTGCCGGCTGGCGGGTCCGGCCCGATGACAGTCTCCTGGAGAGTCTGCGCGACTGGCTGCCTGCCGATGCGGTCGAAGTCATCTATCCCTGATTCTTCCCGTGCCCGGCCGCCAGGCACAGGGGCCACGGAGCTTGTGTTCAGCCGGAAATGATCAGGCTGCCCGGCAGCACACCGACGCGGAGGATGTCGCCGAGCGCCTCCGCCGGCAGCGGAGGGCTGAACACGTAGCCCTGAGCGGCAACGCAGCCTTCGGCCCGGAGGACGTCCAGCTGCTCGTGGGTTTCCGTTCCCTCCGCGATCACATCCAGGCGCAGGCTGCGTCCGAGCTGGATCACGGCCCGCACGATGGCCGCGTCGTCCGGATCGTCGATGAGGTCGTTGACGAAGCTGCGGTCGATCTTGAGGCAATCCACGGGAAAGCGCTTAAGGTAGGCCAGGCTTGAATAGCCTGTTCCAAAGTCGTCAATGGACATGCGCACGCCGAGGGCCTTGAGCTCTGCAAGGGTGTTTTCGACCTGCGCTCCGGACTGCATCAGTAGCGATTCGGTCAGTTCCAGTTCCAGCCATTGGGGCGAGAGGCCGCTGGCCTCCAGTGCTTCCCGGACGGTGGCCACCATGTCAGCGCGTCGAAACTGCATGGCCGACAGATTGACGGCCACCGGGATGGGGGCGTAGCCCTGCGCCTGCCATGCCTTTGCCTGGCGGCAGGCTTGGTGGAGAACCCAGCGCCCGATCGGCACGATCAGCCCGCATTCCTCGGCGAGGGGGATGAAGCTGCTCGGTGGAACGCCGCCCAGCGCGCCATTGAACCAGCGCAGCAGGGCTTCCACCCCGATGATGCGTCCGCTGGCCAGATTGACCTGGGGCTGGTAGTAAAGGCAGAACTCTTGGTTGTCGAGGGCCTGGCGCAGGGCGTTTTCTAGCTGAAGACGCTCCAACGCGTTGATGTTCATGACCTCGTCGAAGAACCGATAGGTGTTACGCCCGCTCTCCTTGGCGTGGTACATGGCGGTATCGGCATTCTTCATGAGGCTCTCTGCACACTTCCCGTCATCGGGAAAGAGGGCAATGCCGATGGAGAAGGAGGTTGCCAGTAGCTGACCATCAATGTCGAAGGGTGGCCCCAGGCGGTCGAGAATCTTCTCGGCCACCCGGGCGGCGTCGTCCGGCCCGTCCACATCGGTGAGCACGATCAGGAACTCATCGCCCCCCTGGCGGCTGATGGTGTCGGTTTCCCGCGTGCATTCAGACAGGCGCAGGGCGACACCCTGCAGAAGGCGGTCGCCGGTCATGTGGCCGAGGGAGTCGTTGATGGTCTTGAAGCGGTCCAGGTCGAGAAAGAGCACGGCGATCCGGCTGCCGTGGCGGACGGCATGGGCGAGGGCCTGATCGAGACGGTCCTGGAGCAGCGTGCGGTTGGGCAGCCCGGTCAGGGGATCGTGCTGGGCGAGGTAGGCAATGCGCGCTTCGGAAGCCTTGCGCTCGGTGATGTCCGAAAAAACCGCCACATAGTGGGTGGTCCGTTCGAGCGTGTTGCGTACCGCGCTGATCGACAGGGCTGAAGGGTAAAGCGTGCCGTCCTTGCGCCGGTCGTGGATCTCGCCCTGCCAGAAGCCCAGGGTTTTGATGTCGCACCACATGGCGTCATAAAAGCTCTTGTCGTGGTGCCCGGACCGGAGCATGCGCGGGGTGTTGCCCAGTGCTTCTTCCGGGCTGTAGCCGGTGACCTCGGTAAAGGCTCGGTTGACCGACAGGATGCGCTCCTCGGCATCGGTGACGATGATTGCCTCGACGCTGTTGCGGAACACCGTCAGGGCGAGTCGCAGTTGTTCCTCATCCTGTCGTCGGGTCGTGACGTCGGCGATGGTTGTCACGACGCCGCAAGGGGTGGTCGGATCATCGTCGAAGAGAGGAACGGAGTTGGCCCACAGCCAGCGTCGCACCCCGTCCCGGCGGTCCAGCCCCAGCAAGCCGGCCCGGGGCTGGCCCGTGGAGAGCGCCTGTAGAGCAGGGATCTGCGCCGGATCAAGGGGGTCACCGTCTTCGTTGAGGTAGGTGAGGAGGTTGCCATGAACATCCCACCCCGTCATTTCTGCTGCACTCAGCCCGAGGATCTGCTCGGCGCTTGCGTTGCATAACAGCAGCACGCCCTTGGCGTCGCGCATGATCACGCCCTCGCCCATGGAGGCGAGCAGGGTGCTGAGGCGGTTTTCCCGCTCGCGCAGTTCGGCCTCCGTGTTGCGGCGATCGGTGATGTCGAGGCAGGAGCCGATGTAGCCGGCGAACTCGCCAGCCTTGTCGTATATGGGGCGGCCGGTATCGATGATCCAGCGGTACTGGCCGTCGTTACGGCGCAGGCGGTACTCCATCTCGAAGGGCGTCCTGACCGCGAAGTGTTCCAGGTAGGTACTGACGCAGCGGTCGAAATCCTCGGGGTGGATGCCGCAGGTCCAGCCGTCACCCATCTCCTGTGCCAGGCTGCGGCCCGTGAATTCAAGCCAGGTCTGGTTGAAGTAGCTGCACTTGGCGTCGGTGCCCGCACGCCAGATCAACGTGGGAAAGCGCTCGAACAGGGACAGGGGAAAGTCCCAGATGTCTTGGCCTTCTTCAGGAATGGATGGAGTGGGCACGGCGGCGTGGCGGGTGCGCTTGTCGTGGGAGAAAGCCATCGGCTGATGACATTATTCTAGACCGATCGGAGGCCGCTTGGCAGACCGGTTTTCAGGTTGTGTCGCGGGCGCTAAAGGGTCTCCAGGCGCACAAAACCCGTTTGTGCGGGGCTCTCTGCGGTCTCCCAGACAAGCTCGGCCACACGGGCGGCAGGTGGCCCGCGACGGGCCCAGGCGATCAGCGTTTCCAGGGCGTCCACGGGGCCGGCGACGAGGGCCTCGACGCTCCCGTCGCTGCGGTTGCGGACCCATCCCGACAGCTTGAGGTGAATGGCCTCAGACTGCAGGGCGTTGCGGTAGCCGACTCCCTGCACGAAACCGCCGATGCGCAGCAGACGAGCTGCCGGCTCAGAGGTTGTCTTCATCCATGAACCTCGGCAACAGATCGCGGGATCGGGCCAGGGCGCCGTAGATGTCTCCGCAGATGTTGTTGATTCCCACCTCGTCTTCGAACCCGGAGCGGTGGATGAGGGAGGCGGGCTGCTGGTTGAGGTTGCACAGGATCAGCGCGCAACCGTGCTTGTGCAGGTTCTTGCACAGGCTTTCCAGGCCTTCCAGGCCCGTGGTGTCGAGGTTCACCAGATGATGCATGTCGAGTATCACCACTTCGGGGTGACGTTCGGCGGGGTCGAGCAGGGTTTCCAGCTTGTGGATGGCGCCGAAGAACAGGGTGCCGTAAAGGGAGTAGGCAACCACCCGGGGCGATCCGTCCGGATACAGGAAGTCCGGAATCATCGAGAGTTCGCTCAGGGGCAGGCGCTCGACGCGGGTCAGCTCGGACATGCGATAGATGAAGAACAGGCTCGCCAGCACCATGCCCAGCTCGACCGCCAGGGTCAGATCGAAGAAGACGGTGACGAAGAATGTGCTGAGAAGGGTGGTGCGGTAATTGACCGAAAAGCGCTTGAGGCCGCGGAACTCGTGCCATTCGCCCATGTTGATGGCGACCACGACGACGATGGCCGACAAGGTGGCCAGGGGAATGTGCTTGGCAAAGGGGGCGAAGACCAGTACCACGGCCAGCAGTACCAGCGCATGGACCATGCCCGCCACCGGGCTGCGGCCGCCGGTGCGCACGTTGGTGGCGGTGCGGGCGATGGCTCCGGTGGCTGCGAAGCCCCCGAACAGCGGGGCGGCGAGATTGGCCAGCCCCTGGGCGATGAGTTCCTGGTTGGGGTCGTGGCGGTCCTCGATGGCCGCATCGGCGACCCGTGCCGACAGCAGGGACTCGATGGCGCCGAGCAGGGCGATGGTGAGGGCCGGCGAGATCAGCTTGCCAAGGGTTTCCAGGGATAGCTGCGGCAGGGAGAAGGCCGGCAGGTCCTGGGGGATGCCGTTGAAGCGGGTGCCGATGGTCTCGACAGGCAATTGCAGGATCGCGTTCGCACCGGTGGCGAGGATCAGCACGCCCAGGGGGCCGGGCAGTCGGCTGAGGGCCTTGAAGCGCTTGGCCAGCCGGTTCCACGACAGGAGCACGACGATGGAGGCCACCGACAGGGCCACGGTGGGGAGGTCGATGGTGTCCAGGTGAGTGACAAGGGCCTTCACCTTGCCGAAGAACTCGCCGGGCAGGTGGTCGATGCGAAGGCCCAGGAAATCCTTTATCTGGGCCAGGAATATCACCACTGCGATGCCGTTGGTGAAGCCGATCACCACGGTCTTGGGGATGAAGCGGATCAGGTTGCCGAGGCGAAACACGCCCATGGCGACCAGCATGGCGCCCGCCAGCATGGTGGCCACCAGCAGGTTCTGCACGCCGTATTCGACGACGATGCCGTAGATGATGGGGATGAAGGCGCCCGTGGGGCCACCGATCTGAACCCGGGAGCCGCCGAGGGCCGAGATCAGGAAGCCGGCCACGATGGCCGTCCAGATGCCGGCGGTGGGCGACATGCCCGAGGCGATGGCGAAGGCCATGGCCAGGGGCAGGGCAAGGACGCCGACCGTCAGGCCGGCGGAGGCGTCACGACCGAACTGCGCGCCGTTGTAGCCGGGCAGGGTGTCGAGAAGCTTGGGGTGGAAAACGATCTTCATGGAGCCTCCGCAATCGAGGGAAATTCGGGTTTGCGCCAGGGGTGGCGCGATGCGGAGGACGGGAGCCCGGCCCGGTACGATGCTGGACGATCCATCGTTTGCAGGCGGTCAGGGGCATGGTGGCCAGACGCTGCTCAGGAGAAACGGCTGTCGTTGGCAGCCTTGTTGCCGGCCGAGGCGCTGTGCATGACCTCGACCAGCATCTTTACCGCGGCCACGAAGACGGTGGCAATGCCGCCACCCACGCACAGCCAGGCCTGCAGGCTGCTGGCTGGAAAGCCGGGCAGCAGAGAGGCCCGGTCTTCCATGAGGTAGGCCGCCCCCAGGGCCAGGATCAGCACCCCGACAATGTCGAGGGCCGCCCAGCCCCAGAAGGCAGGCGTGAGGCGGGGTAGGGGAGAACGAGACTTATCCATCGTGGTGACGAGCCTAAGGGCAATGGCTGACAGGGCGCTTACTTGACGCGCATCCCGGGCATGGCGCCAGCGTCCGGCGACAGGATGAACAGGCCCGGTGTCTCGCCGGAGGCGTCCGAAGCGGCCAGCACCATGCCTTCCGACATGCCGAACTTCATCTTGCGGGGCGCCAGGTTGGCCACCATCACCGTGAGGCGCCCGACCAGAGTGGCCGGGTCGTAGGCCGACTTGATGCCGGCGAAAACCTGACGGGGCTTCTCTTCGCCGATGTCCAGTTGCAGGCGCAGCAGCTTGGCCGCGCCTTCCACGTGCTCGGCGGCGACGATCTTCGCGATGCGCAGATCCACCTTGCCGAAGTCGTCGATGGAGATGAAAGGCTCGAACTCGCTGGCCTCCGCAGCCTCGGCGGTGGCCGCATGGGCCTGGTGCTGGGCGTGGCGCTGCTCGGAGTGGGCGGCCTTTTCGTCCTTGCCCTTCACGGCCTTGGCCGGCTGAGCCTCGGTGG
>Ga0268298_10000239_pt1 | contig 72468 bp, 73 predicted proteins | sample WWTPWeurt_MetaG_FD_194462 | JGI IMG/M metagenome (GOLD analysis project Ga0268298, IMG submission 194462) | Activated sludge microbial communities from WWTP in Nijmegen, Gelderland, Netherland - WWTP Weurt | ecosystem: Engineered > WWTP > Aerobic digester > Activated sludge | place...
CGCGGCCAACAATTGGGCGGCCCATTCCGGGCAGCCCCATTTCTTCGATTCCATGCACCACCCCCTGGGGCAAAGCAACCGGATCTGGTACTACGACAACAACCTCATTTTGACCGGCGATTTGTCGACGGCCGGCGGGCACCGCCTCGGCTTGTACGGGACTCTGATCGTCCGGGGGAACCTCACCATCGCCTCCGGGGACAACTATACCTACACCGGGCCCATCCCGGCCACCGCCTGGCGCGAGTACGCTTCCGTCGATACCGCCGCGAACAGCCAATACCCGGGCGACGCCGGTTTTCGGACCAACGCCGCGACCTTCAACCACGGGGGCCAGACATGGACGGGGGGGCCCCCCGCGGCGAACACCGACGTCGGCGTCCGCGGTTTTGTTTACATCGGCGGCAATTTCGCCTTGAACAACATCGCCGACCTGGCGGGCACGATCTGGGTGGTGGGCAACACGACCGTGGGGGCGGCGGTCACGGAACGGGCGTTGGTTTTCTATGAGGACGTCAGCGCGGGGCTCCCGATTTTGAATGTGGTGCTGTCCCGCCTCTCCTGGGACGAGACCGCGCCGAGCGCCGTCGCCTGGCCCTGATCCGGCCCGCGCCTCCCGGCGCGGTCCCCCCGCTTTGACCCCCGCCCCTGGAAATGGTTGAATCTCCGTCGTGAAACGGGGATTTTTCATCACCTTTGAAGGCGGGGAAGGGAGCGGCAAGTCCACCCAGGCCCGTCGCTTGGTCGCGGCCCTGCGCCGCCGGGGCCTGCGCCCTGTCCACACCCGGGAACCCGGCGGCACGGCCATCGCGGAAGCGGTGCGGCGCGTGTTGTTGACGCCGGGCGGCCGCGTGGCGCCCCTGACCGAACTCCTCCTCTACGAAGCCGCCCGCGCCCAGCATCTGTTCGAGGTGGTTCGGCCCGCCCTGGCGCGCGGGGCCGTGGTTGTCTGTGAACGCTACACCGACGCGACCGAGGCCTACCAAGGCTCCGGCCGCGGCCTGCCCTTGGCCGACATTCGTCGGTTGAACCGCGTCGCCACCGGAGGCCTCGCCCCCGATCTCACTTTCCTCCTGGACGTGCCGGTGCGGCGCGGCCTGCGCGTCGCCCGACGGCTCGGCAAGAAATTGGCCCGCCGCGCGGGGCGGTCCCGCGGGGGGGACCGCATGGAACGGGAATCGCCCCTTTTTCACGAGCGGGTGCGACGCGGGTACTTGGCGTTGGCCCGCCGAGAGCCCCGCCGGGTCCGCGTGGTGCCCTGGGGGGACCCCATCGAAAAAATCCACGCGCGCGTGTTGGGCGAAGTCGAGCGCCGCCTGCGGGCCCGCCGATGAGCCTCGGGGGCGATGTGTTCCGGTCTCTACAAGGCCAGGACGCGGCCGTGGGGCTTTTGACCGCCGCTTTGGAAGCCGGACGGGTTCCCCACGCCTACATTTTTTCGGGACCGGCCGGCGTGGGGAAAAAAACCGCCGCCCGGGCCCTCGCCACGGCGCTCCTCTGCGCCGCCCCGCGCGCGCCCGCCGCGCCCTGCGGGGAATGCCCCTCCTGCCGGAAGGCCGAGGGGGGAGCCCCCCCCGATCTGTTGTGGGTGGATTTCGCCTACCAGGCCGCCCTCCTCAAGGAAGAGCCGGAGAAGCAACGCAGCCTCAAAATCGACACCGTCCGACGCGCGGAATCGGCGCTCCGGCTGAAGCCGATGGAGGGTCGTGTCAAGGTCGCCGTCATCACGCCGGCCGACGCGTTGGTGGAGGCGGCCGCCCACGCCCTTTTGAAATTGGTGGAGGAACCGCCGCCGGGCACCCACCTCGTGCTGATCACCGAAGAGGCGGGCGCCCTTTTGCCCACACTGCGGTCCCGTTGCCAGCGGGTGCGGTTTTCGCCCCTGTCGGTGGAAGCCCTCACCCGGATCTTGACGGGCGACCGGTTGGACGCCACGGGCGACGATCTGGCGCGGGCGGTGCGCGGGGCCGAGGGGTCGGTGTTGAAGGCCCGAACGCTCTTGGACGCGGCCGAAGGGTTGCGTTTCGATTGGGAGAACGCCCCCTTGAGCGAGTTGCTGGCCTGGGGGGAGGGGTTTCAAAACCCGCGTCTCGGCCGGGGGGGCGCCGAGCGGTTCTTGGAAGGCGTGCTGGCCCAATGCCAGGCCGACGCGCGGGCGGGGACGCGCGGCCCGGAGGACCTCCGCCGGGTTTTTTCCGCATTGACGCGCCTGCGGCAAAACGCCGCCGTGTCGCTGACGGTCCAACACCTGTTGCTTCACTTGCGTCGCGCCGCCAAACGGCGGGGAGAGATTTCATGAACCCCTATTACTTGACCACGCCCATTTACTACGCCAACGACGTGCCCCACATCGGGCACGCCTACACCACCATCGCCGCCGACGTGCTCGCGCGCTGGAAACGCCTGGGCGGAACCCGGACGTATTTCTTGACCGGCACCGACGAGCACGGTTCCAAAATCGCCCAGGCCGCGGCCGCGGCGGGCCAGACCCCGGCGGCCTATCTCGACGGGGTCGTGGGGAAGTTTCGGGCGCTCTGGGACCGCCTGGGGATCACCCCCGACGATTTTATCCGCACCTCCGAGGACCGGCACAAGCGCGTGGCCCAGGCCATATTTGAAAAGCTGTTGAAACAGGGGGACATTTACCTCGGGTCCTACGAGGGGCTTTACTGCGTGCCGGACGAAACCTTTTGGGCCGAGGGCGATTTGGTGGACGGAAAATGCCCCACCTGCGCCCGCCCCGTGGAGAAACTCACCGAGGAGAGTTACTTCTTCCGCCTCTCGAAGTACCAGGACCGTTTGCTGGCCCACTACGAGAAGGACCCCGGTTTCCTGCGCCCGCGGTTCCGCGCGCCCGAGATCGTGCAATTCGTCAAAGGGGGCCTGCGCGACCTGTCCGTGAGCCGGACCAAGGTGTCCTGGGGCATTCCCGTTCCCGCCAACCCGAAGCACACGATCTACGTGTGGATCGACGCGCTCACGAACTACATCACCGCCCTCGGCTACCATCCCGACGGCGGCGGCGCCCTCTTCAAGGAATTTTGGCCGGTCAACGTGCATCTGGTGGGCAAGGAGATCTTCCGGTTCCACGCCGTGATTTGGCCCGCCATGCTCATGGCGCTGGGCGTGGAATTGCCCCGGAGCGTGTTCGCCCACGGCTGGTGGACCGTCGAAGGGGAGAAAATGTCCAAGTCCCGGGGCAACGTGGTCGACCCGCACGTCATGGTGGACCGCTACGGCGTCGACGCCTTCCGGTATTTCCTGCTCCGCGAGGTGCCTTTCGGCGGCGACGGCGATTTTTCCGAAAAGGCCCTGCTCGGCCGCTACAACGCCGAGTTGGCCAACGGCCTCGGCAACCTGCTCAACCGGGTGCTGACGTTGCTGGAAAAGAATTACGGCGGCGCGTTGGCGGAAGGCACCCAGGACCTCCTGCCCGCCGACGCCCGCGGCTGGGCGAGGGACATCGGGGAGGCCATCGACGGATTGGCCTTCCACGAAGCCTTGGAACACATCGCCGCGCTCGTCGCCCGGGCGAACAAGTACGCCGAGGACACCGCGCCCTGGAAGCTGGTGAAAACCGACGGGCCCCGGGCCCAACGGGTCTTGAGCGAAATGGCCCGGGCCCTCAAGGCCGCCGCCGTCGGGCTCCACGCCTTCATGCCGACGATCACCGTCGAGATTTGGCGCCAATTGGGGGAACCCGCCCCGCTCGCCGACGGCGCCCGGGCCCTTTTGACCGACGGCCGCGTCGCCTTCGCGCCGGGCCAACGGATCGCCAAAGGCGCGCCCCTCTTCCCTCGAAAAGATTCGTGACCCTGATCGACACGCACGCCCATCTGGTCGACGCCGCTTTCGACGCCGACCGCGACGACGTTCTCCGCCGGGCCTGGGAGGCCGGCGTGGGCGTCGTGGTGGAGATCGGCGAGGAAGAGCCCCGGTGGCCCAAGGCCCGGGCCCTCGCGGACCGCTTCCCGGGGGTCGTGTTTTGGTGCGCCGGTTTTCACCCCTATTACGCGGGCCAAGCGGACGAGGGGCTGGTGGCGCGGCTGCGCGCGGCGTTGAGCCACCCGGCCTGCGTCGGGGTCGGGGAAATCGGCCTGGATTACCATCGCCCGGACCCCGCGCCGGAGGTTCAGCGGCGCGTCTTCGCCGCGTTGGCGCGCGCGGCGCTGGAGGCCGGCAAACCGTTGGTCCTCCACTGCCGCGACGCCGCGGGGGAGGAGCGCGCCCAGCGGGACGTGTTGGACGTCCTCGACGCGGTCGGCGCGTCCCAAGGGCCCGCGCCCGTCGGCGTGGCCCATTGTTTCCAGGGGACGATCGACAACGCGCGGCGCTTCGTGGAGCGGGGGTTCCTGATCGGCGTGGACGCGCCGATCACCTACCCCAAGGCCGCCGCCCTGCGGGCCATGATCGCCACCGTGCCGTTGACCGCGCTGGTCCTGGAGACGGATTGCCCTTACCTGCCGCCCCAGTCCCACCGGGGGAAACGCAACGAACCCGCCCACGTCCCCGCGGTGGCGGCCGCCCTGTCGGCGCTCCTCGGCGCGCCGCCGGAGGACGTCGCCGCCGCGACCATCCGCAACGCGCGCCGGCTCTACCGGTTGCCCGAAGGCGCAACTGCCCATTGATTTTTCTTCGGCATTGCTTTATTCTTAACGCACGATGAGCGCGCGACATCTTCCGGCCGGACTCGGCCGCCGCCCTTTGGTGGTCGCCAGTTTGGGCGACGCCGCCCGGTTGGAATCCGACGCGCGTCGGGCGGCCCAGGAGGGCGCCGACGTCATCGAAGTGCGCGCCGACCTGTTCGGCCGCGCCCAGTGCAAGCCCCTGGCGCTTCGCGCGCTGATTCGGGCCGCCCGGGCCGCCTCCCGCCGGAATATCCTGCTGACGCTGCGCCGGGGGGAGGAAGGCGGAGGGCTCTCCAAAAAATTCCGCGAACAGGACCGCCTGGCCCTGATCCGCGCCGCCCTTTCGGAAGTGGACGGCGTGGACGTTGAACTCGGGGCCGACGACATCAACAGCCACGTCGTCTTCGAAGCCCACAAACGCAAAAAGTTCGTCATCCTGTCCGCGCACGACTTCAAGCGCACGCCCGACAACGCCACGCTGGCCCGCTGGCTCACCAAGGCGCGCCGGCTGGGCGGGGACATCGTCAAGGTGGCGTGCCGGGCCGCGCGCGCCGCCGACGTGGACCGCCTCATGGCCTTTTGCAAAAACGGGAATTTTCGACGGAAGGTGTTCATCCCCATGGGGCCCCTGGGCCGGGCCGCGCGGGCGAACGGTTTTGTGTCGGGGTCTTTGATGACTTTCGGTTATGTCCGCAAACCGCTGGCCCCGGGCCAGCCGCCCGTCAGCGAGCTGGCGGCGGCGCGCCGTCCCGCACGAACGTAAGCAAGGCCCCCCCGAGAACGAAAAAAGGCAACAACGAGAGCGTCGCGGCCCGCAGTCCCCAGGCCTGGGCGGCGACGCCGAACACCAGCGGTCCCGCGATGGCCGTGAACTTCGCCACGATTCCGTAAAACGAAAAGAATTCCGCGGTCTGCCCCGGCGGCACAAGGCGGCTCATGAGGGAACGGCTCGCCGCCTGACTGCCCCCCAACACGAAACCCAACACCGCCCCCAACGCCCAAAATTCGTTTTTGCTCTCCAAAAAATAGGCTTTGAGCAAAACCCCGACGTAGACCGCCAACGTGAGAAGGATCACCCGTTTGGATCCCACCCGGTCCGCCCAGCGACCGAGCAGGAGCGCCCCCGCGAAGGCCACCGCCTGGATCATGAGAAAACAGAGGATCAGTTCCCCCGGGGTCATGCCCAGGAGTCCGGCCCCGACGAGCGAGGCGGTCAGAATGAGGGTTTCGATGCCGTCGTTGTAGAGGGCGAAAGCCCCCATGAACACCAACAGGTTGCGATGCCGTCCAAGGTCCTTCCCGGTGCGGACCAAACGCGCCCACCCCCGGCGGGCCCAAGTCCCGGGCGATCGGGTGTCGAGCGGGCGGTCGCGCGGTCCCCAAACCAGGAGCGGCCAACCGAACAGGCCCCACCAGATCCCGACGGCCAGGAGCCCCGCCCGGACGGGTTCGTCGTTGGCGGGGGACAAAAAGAATTTTTCCGGATAACGGATGAGCAAAAGATTCAGCCCCAGGCAGAGGAAGCTCCCCAAGTACCCCACCGCCCAACCGAGGCCCGAAACGCGGCCCTGCCGCGACGGCGGCGCCAACTCCGGCAGGAACGCGTTGTAGAAAATGTTGCCGCCCGCGAAGCCGATGTTGGCGAGGCCGAACAGCGCCATGGCCAGCCCCACGCGGCCCGGGGTGACGAACACGAGACCCGACGTGGCGAGCACGCCGAGGGTCCAGAAAAAGGCGAGGAAGGATTTTTTTCGACCGGCCAGGTCGGCGACAGCGCCCAGAAGGGGCGCGAGGACGAATATCACGAAGGTGGAGAGGGCCACCGCCGCGCCCCAAAGGAACGGCCCCCGCAGGACGTGGCCCGCGATTGAAATCCCTTCGGGGGGCACCACCCGCTGGGCGAAGTAAACATTGAAGACCACGGCCAACACCGTGGCGGCGAAACCGGAATTGGCGAAATCGTACAGGGCCCAGGCCGCGACGGCCCGGCGGGGGACTACGGGCGCGTCCAGGCGCGGTTCTCCATTTGGAGAGTCACGTGGCCGATGCCGAACCGGTCCCGCAGTCGGGCGGCGATTTCATTTTGCAGCCGGGGTTGATCGTCCCACCGGGCCGGGTCCACCGTGATGTGGGCCGACAGGCTGACCATGTGGGAACAGAGCCCCCACAGGTGGGCGTCGGAGAGATCGACCACCCCCGGCACCGCCTTGACCGCCGCCAGCACCTCGTCGAGGCGAAGATGCCGGGGCACCCCTTCCAGGAGCAAATTCAAGGCTTCCCGCAGGAGCCGGAAGGCGTTAAAGAGGATGGCGCCGGCGATGCCGATCCCGATCAAGGGATCGAGCACCGCCCAGCCCGTGGCCGCCATGACCAGACCCGCCCCGATGACGCCCAGGCTGGCGAAGGCGTCGGAGGTGACGTGCAGGAACGCCCCGCGCAAATTCAAGTCGTGCCGGGCCGCGCCCCGCAACCGCGCCGCGACCCACAGGTTGGCCACGAGCCCGAGGACGGCCACGCCGATCATGGGGGGAAGTCGGGGCAGGACGGGTTGCCGCAACCGCAACGCGGATTCCCACAAAAGGCCTCCCGCGAGGGCGGAAACCAAAAGGCCGTTCACCGCCGCCGCCAACACTTCCACGCGGTGCCAGCCGAAGGTGCGGCGGTCGGAGGCCGGGCGGGCCGACAGGCGGAGCGCGACCAGCGTGATGACCAACCCCAGGAAATCCATCAACATGTGCCCGGCGTCGGACAGGAGGGCCAGGGAGCCGCTCCGCAGGCCGCCCCACAGTTCGGCCACAAACACGAGGCCCGTGAGCGTCACGGCGAAGGCGAGCGCCGCCCGGGGCCGCCGGTCGGTGTCCCTGTGGGTGTGGGAGTGGGGGTTCATGGGACGAACCGTTCCGTCCACTCAAAGGGGTCGACTTTTTCTCCCGAGACCACCATGGACCAATGCAGGTGCGGGCCCGTGGCCACGCCCTCGGCGCCCATCCGCCCGATGGGTTGGGCGGTTTGAACCTCCTGCCCCTTTTGAACCAGCCGCTCCTTCATGTGGATGTAGTAAGTGAACACCCCCTGGCCGTGGTCGAGGAGAACCGTGTGTCCGAAACTTTCCAGCCACTCGGCGAAAACGACGCGCGCCGCCGCGGGGGCGACGATGGGCGTGCCCGCTTTGTTGGCGATGTCGGTTCCCGAATGGGGGCTGGTGGCCGGGCGATCGCCGTATTGACGCCGGGCGCCGAAAACCGTGGTGATGACGCCCGTGGACGGCGTGAGGAAGGCCGCGTTCCACCGGCGCTCCGTCAATCCGGGCTCCTTGTAATAGGCCGCCACCCGCTCGGCGTCGCGCCCGACGGCGCCGGAGGTGTATAGGCGGTCCCGCGCGGGGGCCAGGCGGATACGGCTGACGGGATAGTTCCCGGGGACCACCCGCACGATCGCGATGGGGGCGTGTTTCCCGCGCCATGTCACCGTGGCGATCCGCACGCCGCCCGAATCGGTGGGTTTGACGCCCATCAAGGCGCGCCAGGTGCGGGGCGCGATTTCGTAGAACCGCGCGGCGTTGCCGTCGTAGCGCAACCGCGCCGCGGGGGGCGGACGCCGGTTTCTCACCACCACCGAAAAAGTGCGCCCCGCGGTGACGGTGGAGGGTTCGACGGTGAAAGGCGGGGGCGTTCGACCGGCCGCGCGGGCCGTCGCGGCCGCTTGACCGAGCAGTCCGGCCAAGAGGAGGCTTTTACTTGCCGATGCAAAAATTCGAAAAAACCGCATGGATCACCTCGTCGGGGGCGCCGTCCCCCGTGATTTCGTTTATGCGCGCGAGCGCCTCGCGCAGGTCCAAGGCCACGGCCTCGTCCGGACCCGGATCGGCCGCCGCGCGGCCCAGGGCGGCCTCCGCGTCGCGGAGGAGCTGCGTCTGGCGGGCGTTGAGGGCGGCCGCCGATTCGTGGGGGTCCCGCCCGCCGGTGGCCCCGTCGGTCACCGCGCGGCGCAGGTCCGCCAACCCCGCGCCGGTCACCGCCGACACCCGCACCGCCGGAATCGCCGGCGCGCCCAAGAAAGCGCGCCAGAGGCTTTCCGCGTTCTCCGGCACCGGTCGGTCGCATTTGTTCAAAACCAAAATCCCCGTGCCCTCCGTCGGAGGACGAAACGCCGCCCGGTCCTCCGCCGCGGGTTCGGCCGCGGCGTCGACGACCCAGAGGACCGCGTCCGCGGTTTCGGCCGCCCGGCGGGCCCGTTCGAGGCCCGCCTGTTCGACGGGGTTCTCGGCGCGGCGAAGCCCCGCGGTGTCCGTTAAAACCACGGGCAGGCCGTCCCACACGACCGCTTCGTCCAGGGTGTCCCGCGTCGTGCCCGGCAGCGGCGTCACGATGGCCCGGTCGGCTTTCAAAAGCGCGTTGAACAAAGACGACTTCCCCACGTTGGGCCGCCCGGCCAGGGCCACGCGCCAACCTTCCCGCCAGGCGCGGGTGTCCCGCGCCGCGGCCAAAAACGCCGCCAAGGCGGCCCCGATTTCGGCGACCGTTTCCCGCAGGCGCTGCCGGGGCAGGTCGGGAACCTCTTCTTCGGCGAAGTCGAGGTTCGCCTCGAGCGCCGCCAAAAGGGCCAGCAATTTTTCACGCCAAGGGCGCGTTTCGCGGGCGAGCCCCCCGCGCAAGTGGTTGAGCGCCAGGCGGCCCTGGGCGGCCGACCGCGCGCCGATCAAGGCGGCCACGGCTTCCGCCTGGCTCAGGTCCATTTTCCCATTTAAGAAAGCCCGCTGTGTGAATTCGCCCGGGCCGGCCGCCCGGGCGCCCCGCCGCAAAAGCAAATCCAGGATCCCGCGCAAGACCGCCGGCCCGCCGTGGCAGGAAAATTCCACGACGTCCTCTCCGGTGTAGGAACGGGGGGCGCGGAACACCAGGGCGAGGGCTTGATCGAGGACGACGCCGTCCTCGTGGAGCTCACCGAGCCGGGCGCCGCGGGGGGGGGGCTGGGAAAGGGGGGTCTTCGTCCGAAACACGCCGTCGGCGATGGAAACGGCCAACGGTCCCGACAGGCGAAGCACGCCCAACCCGCCCGCGCCCAAGGGGGTGGCGATGGCGGCGATGGTGTCCGTCATGGGAAAGAGGGTTACGGGATGGGAGGGGTCGGGTTCTCGCCCGCGCCCGCGGCGTCCGGGGCGGCGCCGCCCCGGGGCACCACGACCACGCGGCGGTTCGCCCCCTCGCCTTCGGAGGCGGTCGCCACGTCGGGGTGGTTGGCCAGGGCTTGGTGGATCAACCGGCGCTGGGCCGGGGGCATGGGGTCCATGCGGAAGGGTTTCCCCGTGCGCCGGACTTGGAACGCGGCGAAGAGCGCCTTGTCGGTCAGGCGACCCTCTTCGGCGGTGGGAAAGCCCTCCAACCGAAACGCGACCCAGGGTTTTTCCCGGTCGCCCCCGGAGGAGACGAGGTTAAAAAGATATTCCAGGGCCTCCAGGCCCCGGGCGCCCCCGCCGGCGATGCGCGCGGCGCGGGAGGTCTGAAGCAGGAACGCGACCCTCCCCTCCTCGGATTTGGTTTCCCAGGTGAGATCGTCCCAGCCAAAGAGGTCTTTCCATTGTCCCAACAGAACCTCGGGCGCCACCGCGGGCCGCGGCGCCGCGGGGGCGTCGCGCCGTTCGGGGGGCCGCGGGGGCGGGGTGGGTTTGCGCGCCTCGCGGGGTTCGCGGTCCGGCCGGCGCTCTTCGCGCGGGGGACGGTTTTTGCCCCGGCCGTCCGCGCGGCGGGCGTCGCGCCGTTCGCTCTTTTGGGGTCCGGGGGATTCCCGACGGGTTCGTGGTTCGTCCCGCCGTCCCGAAGCGCGGCCGCCGCGCTCGTCCCGGTGTTCGTGGCGACGGTCGCCGCGCTCGTCGTCCAGGCGGCGGTCGAAGCGCGCGCCTTTGCGGGGTATTTCCACCAGGCGCACTTTGACACGGCGAAAACCGAACATGCTGAGCAATCCGCTCTGTCGTTCGCCCAGCTCCTGGACCTCCACTTGGTCGAGCCGCAACTTCAAGCGGGCGAGCCCGCGGGCGACCGCGTCTTCGGTCGTGCGGCCTTCGCCGATCCAATCGTTCACGGCCGGGCCGCCGCGGCGTGCCGCTTCGTGAGGATCACCTGGACCAGGATGCCCAGCAGGCTGCTGGTCAACCAATAGAGCACGAGCCCCGAGGGCATTTTCAGGAAGAAGAACGTGAACATGACGGGCATAATGTACATGATTTGCCGTTGGGACGGGTCCATGCTGGCCATGGACATTTTTTGTTGAAAGAACATTCCCGCGCCCATCAGCACGGGCAACACGTAGAACGGGTCGTGCAGGGAAAGGTCTTTGATCCACCCGATCCACGGCGCGTGACGCAGTTCGTAGGTGCTGCGGAGCGCGTTGTAGAGGGCGAAGAAGACCGGCATTTGGATAAACACCGGCAAGCAGCCTTCCAGTCCCATGAACCGCAGGCCGTGGCGCTTGTAGAGTTCCATCATCTCCACGTTCAACCGGCGGGCGTCGTTTTTGTAGAGCTCTTGGAGCCGCTTCATTTGCGGTTGGACGGCCTTCATTTTTTGCCCGTGCCTGAAGCTGCTGATCGTGAGCGGCAAAACGAAGGCTTGGATGATAAAGGTCAGGAGGATGATCGACCAGCCGAAATTCTTCGTCGCCTTGTGGAAGGTCAGAAGGGTTGTGTGGATGAGCCGCGCCAAGGGCGCGAAGGTGCCGAAATTGACGGACTTTTCGAGGCCCAGGCCCGTGGCCCTGAGATCGGCGAGGATTTTGGGCCCGATGTAGAACGTCAGGGTCGTCCCCCGTTCGTCGCCGGGGCGCAGGGTCTCGACGCGGGATCGGTCGACCGCGAAATAATCGTCGGTCTCGGACACCCGCAGCGTGGACGCGCCGGGTTGTCCGGGAACGAAGGCGGCCAGGAAGTAATGGCCGTCCACCGCCCACCAGCGGAAATCGCCGGTGAAGGCCCCGGCTTTCACCCGGCGCACGGTGTCTCCCTCGGCCACGATGGCGCGCTGGGTGCCCTTCGACGCGCCGCCCTTCGCGCCGGCCTCGTCGCCGGCCTCGATGCCGGGTCCCCAGCCGATCGAAAGGTTGACGTCGATGTCGGCTTTACCGGCGTTGCGGGTTTTAACGCCCAGGGTGTGGATGTGCGTGTCGGACAAGCGCAGGGTTTTCTCCACCCGCAACCCATCGGGTCGCGCGGCGGTGAGCGTCAAGGTGTCGCCCTCCTGGGCCGTGCGGAATTCAAGTTCGGGAAACGTTCCCAACCCCTGTTGGGGCATGTCCGCCCGGGGCACCAGGGTCAGCCACCGGCCGTCTTCGAGGATTTCCCACTGCGCCACGGCGCCGCCCCAGCGGTTGATGGAGAGACGGTTCTCGCCGATTTCGTAAACAACGAGATTTTCTTTTTTCACCGGGGCCGGGGCGGCGGGGGTGGCCGAGGCCGCCGGGGCGCCCGCCGCCGCGGGCGCCGTGATCGGGGCTTCGGCGGACAGGGCGGCGCGTTTTCGCGGCCGAACGACGAAGTAATCCCAGCCGAGCAGGACGGCGAAAGAAAGGACGAAGGCGACGATGTAATTGGATTTCACGAAGGTCTCTCAGGGGACAGGATCGTAGCCGTGGCCGCCCCAGGGCCGACAGCGGGTCAATCGCCGTCCCGTGAGGGACAGGCCGCGCGCGACGCCGTGGCGTTCGAACGCCTCGGCGGCGTAGTGCGAGCAGGTGGGCCAAAACCGGCACCGGCCTTTCCAAGCGAAGGCCAGGGATTGGTAAAGGCGGATGAGCCCAACAAAAAAATACTTCATACGGCGTTTTCTCCCAACGACAGGCGCGCGGTCAAGGCCGTGTAGTCCCGCTCCATCTCCCGGTGGCTGGGGGGGAAAGGCGCGATCCCGTGCTTGGCGGTGATCACCAGGTCCCAGCCCCGCGGGGGCTTTTTTTGGCGGAAAATTTCCCGCAGACGGCGCTTGAAAAGATTGCGCTGCGCCGCGCCGCCGTGTTGGCGGCTGACCACGGGGCCCAAACGCGCCGCCCGGGCAGGAACCTCCTCCCGGCGAAAAGCCCAGAGGACCAAAAAACGGCCGGACCACCGACGACCGCGCCGCCGGGCCCGGGAGAAATTGTCCCGACCCTTCATGCGCTCGTGGGCGCGGAAGGTCCGATGGGTCACGGCGTCCGTCGCCCTTCCGGGCAACGGGTCCACCTTATGGGTTCAGTTTCCAGCGGCCCTTTTGACGGCGCCGCTTTAAAACGCGGCGCCCACCGGCCGTGGCCATCCGGGCGCGAAAACCGATGGTTTTCTTGCGCCGGCGCTTATGGGGTTGAAATGTACGCTTTGGCATAGAGCCGCATTTTAGCTTTGCCGCGGGGGGGTGTCAAATTGACAGGGGCGCGCCGAGCGGCTAAACTATGTCCCCATGAGCGCCGCCCCGACCGCCCCCACGCGCAAATCCCGCACCATCGCGGAGATCTCCCCCGACCGATGCACCGGGTGCGAGGCCTGCATGGCGGTCATGCCCCACGACGACTGCATCGTCAAAGTCTCCAACGACATCACCTTGCCCACGACGCTCATCGTCTGCGAAGTGAACGTCGACCGCTGCACCGGCTGCACGCTTTGCCTCAAGATCTGCCCCTGGGACGCCATCGCCATGGTGCCCCGCGTCAGCGGCTCTGCCGCCCCCGGTGTCGGAAGCTCTGCGACCGACCGCCCCGGGGCCGTTTCGCCCTCCCCGGTCAAAATCTAATCCCGCCGACTCTTGACAAACCCCGCTTTCGGGTCTAAAATGTAAGTGAACACTCACATTACAAAGGAGGGGTTGTGAAATTCATCGTGGACGCGGCCAAAACAAAGACGGTGCTTCCCCGCGTGATGCGGGCGGCGGTGCGTTTGTTCGTGGCCAAGGGTATCGACGGGACAACGATCAAGGACATCGCCGCCGCGGGCGGGGTGTCGGAGGGGGCCCTCTACCGCCACTTCAAAAGCAAAGAGGATCTGGCCTACGCCCTCTTCGCCGTCCATGTAAATGAATTCTCACACGAGTTAACGGCGCGGATCAACCGCGCCGCCCCGGGCCGGGCCCAGTTGCGGGCCTTCGTCGCGACGGCCTTCGAAGCCTTTGAATCGGAACGCGATTTGTTCACCTATTTAATACTATCGGAGCACCGCGAGCTGGACAAATTCCCGGCCACGTTCAAGCACCCGGGCCATGTGGTTCTGGAGTTGGTGAAGGACGGCCGGGCGAAGGGCGCGTTCCGTCCCATGGATCCCTACGTCGCCGGGTCGATCGTGCTCGGGGCGGTCATCCGCCTGTGCGTGGTGAGGTTCCGGGAGGGCATCGGGCGGGATTTGCGGCAAGAGACCGAATCGGTGACGGAATCCCTTTGGCGGGCGTTGAAAAAATAAGCGGTTGCATTTCATTTTAAGGAGGGCGGAATCATGGGCGAATTCATCGTGATGGCGGTGGCGGCGCTGTTGTTGGTGCCGGTGACGGCGTTGGTCTTGGCCATTGTGGCCCTGGTGCGCCTGGGGCGGTTGGAAAAACGCCTCGCCGCCCTCCGTGGCGGCGTCGCGGAAAATGTTCCGGCGCCCGCGGGAACGCCGCCCCCGCCCCCGCCGACACCCCGCCCCGCGCCGGAACCCGCCGCCCCGCGCCCGGCCGTCCCGCCCCCGCCGCCCCGCGCGCCGCGCCCTCCCCTGATCCATTGGGAGAATTTCACCGCCGTGAAACTCATGAGTTGGATCGGCGGCTTCACCTTGTTTTTGGGGGCCGTGTTTTTCGCCAAGTACTCCATCGACAACGGCTGGCTGACCCCGGTCATGCGCGTGGGCGCGGGGTTCGTTCTGGGCGCCGTCGCCGTTTTGTTGGGATTGAAACTCCACGGCCGTTACGACGTCACCGGTCAAACTCTCGCCGCGGCGGGCGCGGCCTCCCTCTACGCCGTGTGTTTTTCGGCCCACGCCCTTTACGGTTTTCTGGGGCCCATTGAAACCTTCGGGTTTCTGACCCTGGTGACGGTCCTGTCGTTTTTGCTCGCCGCCCGGATGAATTCCCGCTACATCGCCGTCCTGGCGTTGTTGGGCGGGTTTCTGGTGCCGCCCCTCGTGTCCACGGGCGTGGACCGGCCCCTGGGCCTCTTCGGTTACATCACGCTCCTTAATGTCGGCCTGTGGGCCTTGGTGGCCCGCAAAGGGTGGGGTTTCCTTTGGTTTTTGGCGGCGGGCGGCACCGCGCTGGTGATGGCGGGATGGTGGAACAAGTTCCCGGGATTGGCCAACGTGAACGTGGCCGCCGGGGTGTGCCTGTGGTTCACGGCGTTTTTCGCGGCGGCTCAATTCCGATTGGAGAAACTCGGCAAAGACGACCGCTGGACAGGGCACGCCGCGGGGGCCCTGCCCCTCTTTGCCCTCCTGATGGCGGGCGCGCTCCTGGGGCGGTTCGGGCGGGATTTGCCGTCGACGGCGTTCCCGATGGCCGCGCTGTTCGGGGCCGACGCCGCCACGGCGTTTCTGGCCCTGCGGCGACCGGCGGGGCACCGTTATTACACGGCGGCGGGCATTCTTTTGTTTCTCATCCTGTTCTCTTGGACGGAAAACAATCTCACGGCCGCCACGCTCCCGGCGGCTTTGGCCGCCTATCTATTGGTCGGCGGTATGCACGGCGCCCTCGCCCTGGTGTTTGAGCGGCGGGGAGCGCCGAAAGGCAGCCGGTGGGTGAGCCAACTCTTTCCCGCGGCGCTGCTGTTGCCCCTCACCGCGGGGTTGTTGAGCGATCTCACGGTGTCGGTCTTTGTGTGGCCGGTGTTGTTCGGGCTCAACCTCATCGCGCTGGGGGTGGCGGTCGCCACCGGTTTCTTCGCCGTGGCTCTGGCGGCGTTGGTCCTGACCTTCTTCTCCATTTACGCCTGGATACCCCGCTTGTCGGCGGGCGGGTTGGCCGAACTGCTGGTCGTCGTCGGGGCCATGGGGCTGGTGTTCGCCGGAGCGGGGTTGTGGTGGGCGCGGCGGTCCGCGCGGGCGCAGCTCCCGGCGACAGAATCCCCGCGGGGCTGGCCCGCCGAGAGCCGGTTCCTTTTCCCGGCGTTGGCCGGGGCGTTGCCCCACATCCTGCTCGCCACGGCGGCGGGGCGTCTGCGCCCGGCGGATCCTTCGGCGCTCTTCGGCGTGACGGCCCTCGTCAGCGCGTTGCTCCTCGGGATCTCGGGGTTTGCGGGCCGAAGCGTCGCGGCCGTGGCGCTCGTGGCCCTGGGCGGAGCGGGGTTCGTTCAATACGCCTGGCAGGTCGCGGCTTTTGCGCCGCCGGCGATATGGCCGACCCTGGCCTGGACGACCGCCTTCGCGCTCGGTTTCCTTTTGGTGCCCTTTCTGGGCGGCGCGCGGTTCGCCCGGAATCGGTTCGTCTGGATGGGCGCCGCCCTATCCGGCCCCGTGCATTTTTTCCTTTACCACCACGCGTTTTCGGCGGTGGATCCGGCGGGCCGCTGGGGCCTCCTGCCGGCGGCCTGGGCCGCGGTGTCTTTGATCGCCCTGGTGGGGGCTTTCCGGCGCCTCCCCGGGGATTTTCCCCACCGGCAAAGCCTGCTCGCCCTCTTCGGCGCGGTGGCGCTGTTTTTCATCACGTTGATATTCCCGCTGCAGTTCGACAAGGAATGGCTCACCCTCGCCTGGGCGTTGGAGGGGGTGGCGCTTCTGTGGCTTTACCGTCGGATTCCCCACCCGGGCCTTAAGACCTGGGCTTTTGGTCTCGTGGCCGTGGCCTTCGCGCGTCTGGCCTTGAACCCGGCCATTTTCGATTATCACCCGCGGGTCGGGGCGCGTTTCTTCAACTGGTATTTGTACGCCTACGGCGCAACGGCCCTTTGCGCTTTCCTGGCGGCGCGGCTCTGGCCCGCCGCGCCGTCGCCGGGCCGCTGGGAACGTCGCGCGCCGGGCCTGTTGGCGGCCCTGGGGACGGGGCTTTTGTTCCTGCTCCTCAACATCGAGATCGCGGATTTTTTTAGCGAAGGCGCGGCTTTGACGTTCAATCTGCGCGGCTCCCTCGCCCAGGACCTGGCCTACACCTTGGGGTGGGGCCTCTTCGGTTTGGGGCTCATCGTGACCGGGCTTGTTCGTCGGCTCAAGACGGCCCAATGGTCGGGCCTCGCCCTCCTGGGGGTCACCATCGGTAAACTGTACCTGCACGATGTCTGGCGGCTCACGACCCTGTTCCGCTCGGCGGCCTTCGCCGGGCTGGCCGTCATGCTGATCCTCGGCTCCTTCCTCTTTCAGCACTACCAAGCGCGCGCCAAGGAGGCGTCCCGTGAATAAACGATCCCTCGGATTTCTGGTTTTGGCTTTCGCCGTCGCCCCCGTCCGGGCCGAGGCCCCGCTGCCGTCGGCCTGGTCCCACGGGGCGGACCTCAAGGCTTCCCCAAAAGGATACGCCGCGGTGCGCCTGCCGGCGGCCGCGCTGGACCGCGCGTCGACGGATTTGCGCGACGTGCGGGTCTTCGACGCGGAGGGGGTGGAACAGCCCTTCGTGATTCACCAACCCGCGCGCTCGGCCGCCCGGTGGGCGAATGTCGAGAGCCTGGACGCCCGGCTGGAGTCGGGGGCGACGGTGTTGGCGGGCCGCGCCCCGGACGCCGCCGTCGACGCCCTGCGGCTGGAGTCGCCGGAGGGGGAGTTTTTGAAGTCGGTGTCCCTGGAGGTTCGGGAGGACGGCGTTTGGAAAACCCTTTGGAAATCACGGCCCATTTTTCGCGCCCGCTCCGGGGCCGAGAACCGGGAACTGCCTTTTCCGGCCCGTCGGTTGGGCGAATTTCGCGTGCGGGTCGACGACCGGGGGGGCGCGCCCGTGCCTTTTACCGGGGCGGCCCTGCGACTGGCGGGGGACAGCGTTCCCGACACGGAGTCCGTCGCGGCCGTCGTCGCCGCGCGTGAGGAGCGCCCTTTTGAGACCCGCCTGACCCTGGCCCTTCCCGCCCGCAACCTCTTTATCGACGGGTTGACGGTCGTCACGCCGGAGGCGTTTTTTCAACGCCGCGTCCGCGTCGTGGCCCGGCGCTGGGCGGGCGTTGAAACCCCCGGCGGTCGGCAGATTGTTGAGGAAATCCTGGGGGAAACGACCCTGTACCGCACCGAGGCGAACGGCGCCCGGGCCGAGGCCCTGTTCGTGCCCGTCAACCGCCGTTTGGACGTTCGCGAGATTATGCTGGTGGTGACCAACATCGACGCGCCGCCCCTGGGACTGACGTCGGTGGCCGCCCGGGTCGTTCCGACCGAACTGCGCTTTTCATCGGACGGACGTCCTCTGCGCTTGGCCGTCGGCCACCCCGGCGCGCCCGCGCCCCGTTACGATTGGCCCGCGGTGGACACCGCGCCGTCCGCGGCGGTCCTGGGGCCCCTGGTCGCGAACCCCGATCACCAAGCGCCCGAGGTGGCGCCGCTGTTGGGCGGCCCCGCCGCGCCCTTCGACGGCGGGGGGTGGCGCCACCGCGCGCCGGTGGAAATCAAAACCCTGGGCGTTCAAAAGGTGGAAGTGCCCCTGTCGGCCCTGGTGCACGGGGCCTCCGACGGCCGCGATCTCCGTCTCGTGCGGGACGGGCGGCAAATCCCCTTTGTTTACGACCGCTCCGGCCGGTACCACGACGTGGCCTTGGAGCTCGTCGCGGCCAAGAACGCCCCCGAAAAAACGAGCCGTTGGGAAATCCGTCTCCCCTTCGAGGGCATGCCGATCACACACATCGAACTGAACGCGGCCGAGACGCTCTTTCAACGGCCGCTGCGGGTCATTGAGAACCGCACCACCCCCAACGGTCAACCTTGGGCGATGACCCTGGCCCAAACCCCATGGCGCCGCGCCGGCGGGACGGACCGTTTGGTGTTGACCCTGGCCGAGGCGCCCCGGGGGGACACCCTTGTGTTGGAAATCGACAACGGCGACAACGCCCCCTTGACCGTGCGGTCTTTCAAGGCCCATTACCGCAGTTACGAACTGGTCTTCAAATCGTCGCCCGGGGCGCTCTGGCTTTATTACGGTCGGCCCGAGGCGTCGTTCCCGGTCTACGACGCGGCGATGGTGGCCGACGAGCTCTTGGCCGCCCAAAAAGACGCCGTTCCCGTCGGCCCCGAGGAGAAACTGAAACGTCGGTGGGGCCTCGGCCGGGGGGCGACGGGCCCCTTGTTTTGGGTCGTCTTGATATTGGTGACCGCCGCCCTGTTGTACGCGGTCCAACGGCTGCTTCCGGAATCTCAAGGGGATTCGGGGGGGGATCGTGGTCGGTAAAACGCGCTGGGCGATCCTGTGCCTTGGCGCCGCTTTCCTATCGATCGCGGTGCACTCCCATGTGGCCGAGCGGCCGCGCCTCTCCTTCATCGGCCACGCCACGGTTTTGCTGGAAGGCACCGAGGCGACCTTGTTGACCGATCCTTTTTTCAAGCCGAAGATGTTGTGGCTCCGGCGCCGGGTCCTCCCGTCGCGCACTCCCGCGGAGCTGCCCCCCGTGGACGTCGTTCTGATCAGCCACACCCATCCCGACCATTTCGATCCCGACGCGATCCGAGCGTTGACGCCCCGACCCGTTTTGGTGATGCCCTGGGGAAGGGGCCGACGTTTGCGTAAGCAGGGATTCACAGTTGTTGACTTGAAACCGGGGGAAAGTTGGAACTGCAAAAACGTCAAAATCACAGCGGTCAAGGCCCGTCACAACGCTTGGCACAATGTGGGATATCTGATTGAAATGGACGGGACCAAAACTTATTTCACCGGGGATTCCAAGTTGTTCAACGGACTGAAGAATCTGGCCGGCGAGAACATTGATTTCATGTTAATGCCGTATGCCGGGACGCCGGTGATCGGAAACATCTGGACCCTCCGCCAGGCGGCGCGGGCGGTGTCCTGGGTAAAACCCAAAGCGGTCGTCCCCATCCACATGGAAACCTTCGGCCATTGGATCACGGGAAAGCCGTCGGTGGGCCCGGAGGTGTTCCAAAACCTCTTGGGGACGGTGACACCGGAAACCGTGTGCCGGCTTCTTCGTCCGGGCGAATCGTTGACGATGGTTTTAAATCGGGAGGATTGAGTATGCCCAGTGTCTATGATGTGAAACCCAAATTCCAGGCGCTGTTGCGGCCCGCCGTGGGGGCCTTGGCACGGGCGGGCGTCACCGCCAACCAGGTGACGATCGCGGCCGTGGTCCTGTCTTTCGCCGCCGGGGCGGTGTTGGTCGCGAAGGCCGGCCACCCGCGCTGGCTGTTTCTCCTTCCCGCCGTGCTTTTGGTCCGCATGGCGTTGAACGCCATCGACGGCATGCTCGCCCGGGAGCACAACCAAAAGTCGGCCCGGGGCGCGGTGCTGAACGAGTTGGGCGACGTCTTTTCCGACGCGGCCCTGTACGCTCCCCTGGCCCTCTGGCCGGGGTTCTCCCCCGTGTTCGTCGTCGCCATCGTGTTTCTGGCCTCGGCCACGGAAATGACGGGGGTCGTGGCGATCCAGATCGGGGCCGCCCGACGGTATGACGGGCCCCTGGGCAAAAGCGACCGCGCCCTCCTGTTTGGCGTCTTGGGGCTCTTGCTGGGGTTGGGTGTGCCCGCCGGCCGCTGGTTGACGGTGGTCCAGGGCCTCGCCATCGTGCTTCTGCTTCAGACGGTCTGGAACCGCGCCAAGAACGCCTTGAAAGAGGCCCGCCCGTGAGGCCCGACTGGACCCCGGCCCTGCGTTGGGCCGTGGGAGGGCTGTTCGGACTTCTTGTCGCCGCCAGCGCCGTCACGGCGCTACTCCGTCGTCTCAAACCGGCGTCCAATTTTCAGGAACTGTCCCAACGGGTCAAAAGCTGGTGGATCATGGTGGGCGTCTTCGCCGCCGCCCTGGCGGCGGGACCCAAAATGTCCATCGCTTTTTTCGCTTTCCTTTCTTTCCTAGCGCTCAAGGAATATTTGTCCCTCATCCCCACCCGTCGAGCGGACCGCCGGGTGTTGTTCTGGACCTACCTGGCCATTCCCTTTCAATATTATTGGGTGGCGCGGGGTTGGTACGGCATGTTCATCATCTTTATTCCGGTCTATATGTTCATGTGGATTCCGATCCGTATGGTGCTCGTGGGCGAGACCGAGGGGTTTTTGAAAGCCGTGGGGACCCTGCACTGGGGCCTGATGATGACCGTCTTCGCCCTGAGCCACGTGAGCTTTCTTCTGGTCCTGCCCCCGGAGCGGAACCCCGCCGCGGGCGGCGCGGGGCTGGTCCTGACCCTGGTCTTTCTGACCCAGTTTAACGACGTGGCCCAATACATCTGGGGGAAAAGTTTCGGCCGTCACAAAGTGGTGCCAACGGTGAGTCCCAACAAAACCTGGGAAGGCCTGATCGGCGGAGTTTTGACGACGATCGTCCTGGGGGGATTGATCGGCCCCTGGCTGACCCCCCTGTCCCGCCCCCAGGCGCTCCTGGCCGGTTTCCTCGTCAGCGTCGGCGGGTTTTTTGGGGACGTCAATTTGTCGTCGTTGAAGCGGGATCTCGGGGTGAAAGACAGCGGCACGCTCATCGCCGGGCACGGCGGTGTTTTGGACCGGGTGAACAGCCTCACCTTCACGGCGATGATCTTTTTCCACTTTGTCTATTACCTCCATTACTGATGCGTTTTTGGCAGACCCTCTTTTTTCTGTTGGTGGTCCGGCCCCTGGTCCTGATTGTGATGGGGCTCAACGTGCGTTTCCGGGAACGTCTGCCGGTCCGGGGCCCCGCGATCCTCGCCGCCAACCACAACAGTCATCTTGACACGCTGGTGCTGATGACGCTCTTCCCGCTGCGCCGACTTCGCCATCTGCGGCCCGTGGCCGCGGCCGATTATTTTTGCCGGGGCGGTGGGCGCGAGGCCTTCGCCCGGGGCGTCATGAACATTCTGCCGTTGGACCGGAAACCCCGCCCCGGCGTCGACCCACTCGCCGGGATCGACGACGCCCTGACCCAGGGGGACATCGTGATCCTTTTTCCCGAGGGAACGCGGGGGGAGCCGGAAACTTTTAAAGAGTTCCGCAGCGGCATCGCCCACATCGCCAAACGGCACCCGGCGGTGCCCGTGACGCCGGTATTTCTCCACGGGCTCGGCAAGGCCCTGCCGCGGGGCGAGGCCCTGCTGGTCCCGTTTTTCTGCGATGTTTTCATCGGCGAACCGGTGACCTGGGGCGGCGACCGCGACGTCTACATGGCGACCCTGGAAGGGCGACTTCGGGATTTGGCGGCGGGGGCCTCGCTCCCCGCCTGGGAGTGAGCGTGCCGGCGTTGGCGTTTGTGTGGGGTCTGGCCGAGGGAACGGCTTTTTTTCTCCTGCCCGACACCCTGCTCACGGCCACGGCGCTGGGCTCATTTCGTAAGGCCCTGCGCCAAAGCGGGTGGGCCCTGGCGGGGGCCCTCGTCGCCGGCGCCGTGATGTTCTCCTTCGCCCGTCGTGACCCCGACGGGGCGTGCGCGTTTGTGCTGCGGGTGCCCTTCGTGCGTTCCGGCATGGTCGACAGGGCCGACGCGGATTTCAAGCAAAAGGGCGCCCTGGCCGTTCTGCGCGGTCCGGCCCGGGGAATTCCCTACAAGGTGTACGCCGTCCGCGCCCCAGGGAACGCGGTCGACGTCGTTCCCTTTCTGCTGGCCAGCGTTCCCGCGCGGCTTCTCCGTTTCCTCCTGATGACGGCGGGGGCGGCGGGGGTGTCGCGGCTTCTGGGCCCGTCGCGGCGCCGGGCGGCCTGGACCCTTTGGGCCGTCTTGTGGGTTCTGGGTTACGGCCAGTATTGGGCGGGGGTGGGACCGTGAATCAAAAAAGCCTCATCGATGTGCACGTCCATTTCGCGGCCCTGCCCGAGGGGGACAACGGCTGTTTCATTTCCCCAAAGATGCTGAAAGGCCCGCTGTTCCGATCGGTCGCCGCGCGGTTGGGGCTACCCCTCCACGACCCGGCGGGGACCAACCGGCTTTACGTCGAGCGCCTCCTTCAGCGCCTGGACGAGTCCGAAACCACGGCTCAGGCGGTGGTCTTGGGCCTGGACGGGGTGTATGATGCCAACGGGCGACGGAACGAATCGGAAACCGAATTTTTAATCTCCAACGATTACGTGCTGCGCACGGTCGCCGCGCACCCCGGCCGGTTGCTGGCGGGGGTTTCCATCAACCCCGCCCGCCGCGACGCCATCGACGAGGCCGCCCGGTGCGCCGAAGGCGGGGCGTTCCTGGTGAAGGTGCTGCCCAACACCCAACATTTCAACCCCGGGGAGGAACGGTACCGCGCGTTTTACAGGGCGCTGGCGCGGCACCGCCTGCCCCTCCTCTCGCACGTCGGGTACGAATTTAGTTTGTTGGGCAAAGACCAGTCGGTGGGCGACCCGGCGCGACTGGGGATCGCCCTGGAGGAAGGCGTGACGGTGATCGCCGCTCACGGCGCGAGCCAAGGGCTTTTTTTCCATGAACCCCATTGGAAAACCCTGGTGGAATTCGTCCAACGTTACCCCCATTTTTATTGGGACGCCTCGGCCCTGACCCTGCCGAACCGGGTGGGTATGTTGTTGAGGTTGCGCCGCCGTTCCGATTTGATTGAGCGCATGGTGTTCGGCACCGACTACCCGCTGCCCGTGTTCGCCTTCCCGCCTCTCTTGATCGGCCACGCGGGCGCCTGGAACGGCGCGCGGCGGACCCCGAACCCCTTTGACCGGCAGGCGCGCGTGTTGGCGGCTCTGGGCCTGTCGCCCCGGCCGGGGGTGCCGTGGCGGTGAAGAGACGGTCTCTTTCGATCCTGGGGGCGGTCGGGGTCGCGTTTTTGGGGGCGGGGATCTGGTGCGCGCGCGGAAAAGCCCGCGGCGAATGGGCGCCCGAGTTCGCCGGCGCGACAACCCTGTCGAAAGACGGCGACCGGCGGGTCCTGCGTGGCCTCCGAGATTTTTCCTGGACCGCCGACGGTCCCCGGCCCTTTTACCGGGACTTCGCCTTCAAGACGGGCGATGTGGTGTCTCTCCGGTTGGCGGTGGTCCCCCTGTCGGCCCGCCGCCGGGGGCCCGCCCATTTGATGCTGAGCTTCGGTCTGGCGAACGGCGACGCGATCACGGTTTCGGCGGAGGCCCGACGGCGGCGCGGCGAGAGCTATTCCCCCTGGCGGGGGCTGTGCCGACGGTACGAATTGATGTACGTGGTCTCGACGGAGCGGGACGCCCTGGACCAACGCACCGTGGGTCGGGGTCAAACGTTGTATCTCTACCCCCTGCGGGCGGAGCCCGCGGCGGTTCGCCGGCTTTTGGACGACATGTTGGCGCGCGCCGCCGCCCTGACCGAAAAACCCGAGTTCTACAACACCGCGTTCAACAACTGCGCCCAAAACATCCGACGGCACGTGAACACCTTGGTCGATCGCCCCTTCGGCCGCGGATGGCGGTTCCTGTTGCCGGGCTTTTTGGACAAAGAGGTCGCCGCGCGGGGTCTCTTCGCCCTGGAGGGGAGCCCGGAAGACCTCCGCGTCCGTTGCCGGGTCGCGCCCCCGGCCGGTCCGGCCAACGAAGACCCTCCGACAAGATGAGGCGCCCACCCGAAAAAATCCTGGTTTTGAAGGAGCGCGGCCCTTATACTAAGGTCGGTTGCTTTCCGGGGGATATTCCATGACCGACCGTTCGACGCGCTCGTTCCGGGCGCTCATGACCGCGCAATTCTTCGCCGCCTTTAACGACAACGTTTTCCAGGCGGTGGCGGCCCTGTTGATCGTGCGCTGGCGGGGGGAAGCGGCGTCCCGGGAACTGGTGGCCCTCTCCGGTTTGGTTTTCGCTTTGCCTTTTCTCATGTTTTCCCTGGCGGCGGGCCGTTTGGCCGACCGCTGGAGCAAAGCCCGGGTGGTGGTGTTGACCAAGACCGTCGACATCGGGGTGGTCGCCCTTCTGTTGATCGGCCTGTTTCAATCCAGCGTCGCGTTTTTAATGACGGGGTTGTTCCTCTTGGCGGCGCAAAGCGCCTTTTTTGGCCCCGCCAAGTACGGCCTGTTGCCGGAATTAAAAGGGGCGGACCGGTTGACCCAGGCCAACGCCCTCCTAAACGCCACCACCTTCGTCGCGATCCTGGGCGGGAACGTGGCGGGGGCCCTGTTGACGAACCACCTGTGGGCCGTGGCCCTTTTGACGGGGGTCGGCGCGCTGTTGAGTCTGGGCGCCGCAACGCTCATAGAAAAAGTGCCGCCGGCGAACCCGGGCCAGGTGGTCCGCTGGAACCCCCTGCCCGACATCGTCGCCAACACGCGCCTGATTCGCGGGGACCGCGCCCTTTTTCGCGCGGTGCTGGCCCTGTCCTGGTTTTGGTTTTTGGGCGGTGTCTTGCATTTGAACGCCTTCACCTACGTTAAACAAGTGATGAACCTGGGCGATGCGGTGTCCGGTCTGTTCTTGACGGCGGTGGTGATCGGAATTTCCCTGGGAAGCCTGGCGGCCGGAAAGATGTCCAAGGAGAAAGTGGAGCTGGGGCTTGTCCCCCTCGGCGCGGTGGGCATGAGCGTTTTCACCCTGGACCTCTTTTTCGCCCACGGGTCCCTGGTTCGGGTCTTGATCGACGCGGGCCTGATGGGGTTTTTCTCCGGTCTTTTCGTCATCCCTTTGACCACCCTCGTGCAGTTGCGCAGCCCCGAAAAGGAACGCGGGCGGGTGTTGTCGACCCTCAACTTCTTTTCTTTCGTGGCCATCCTTTTGGGCAGCGCGTTTCTCTGGGCGGCCTCAAAAATATTTAAGACGGACCCCGCTCAAGTCTTTTTCGTTCTCGGCGTGCTGTCGTCCCTGGCCGCCCTGGGGATCGCGTTCTTTATCCCCCAGGCGCCGCTGCGGCTCTTTCTCTATGGGCTCACCCACCTCATCTATCGGATCAAAGTGATCGGCCGGGAGAACGTTCCGACCAAGGGCGCCGCCCTCCTTTTGCCCAACCACGTGTCCTACGTCGATCCTTTTTTGATCGGCGGCGCGACCTCCCGGTGGATCCGGTTCCTCATGTTTCGGGGAATGTTTGAAATTCCCTGGATCAAACCTTTCGTAAGACTCATGGATGTGATCCCGATCTCGGCGAACGACCGGCCGAAGCAGATCCTCGGGTCTCTTCAGGAAGTTCGCCACCGGTTGGAGGACGGTCACGTGGCCTGCGTGTTCGCCGAGGGGGCGGTGACCCGGTTGGCGCAAACGCTCGGGTTCCGCAAGGGATTCGAGCGGATCGTGGAGGGGTTGGACGTTCCCTTGGTGCCGGTGCATTTGGACCGCGTGTGGGGCAGCGTGTTCAGCTTCGAACGGGGCAGTTTTGTTTGGAAACTTCCGCGCCAACTGCCCTACCCGGTGACAATCTCCTTCGGCCGACCCCTCCCGTCGACGGCGAAAGCCGACGAGGTCCGGCAAGCGGTCCTCGATCTGGGCGCCGCCGCCTTTGAACACCGGCTCGACGCGCTGCGCCCGCTGCACCAGCATTTCTTCCGTCAGGCGCGTCGCCAATGGCTCTCGCCCTGTCTCTCGGACACGACGGGCCTGCGCCTCTCCTACGGGAAGCTCGCCACGGGGGCGTTGCTCCTGTCACGGCGGTTGAACAAGATCCTGCCTCCCGAAAAAAACGTGGGCGTCCTCCTGCCCCCGGGGGGCGCGGCGGCGGTGGTGAACCTGGCCCTGCTGTTCGCCGGGCGGGTGCCGGTGAACCTCAACTACTCGTTGGGCCGGGGGGTCGTGGACCAAATTTGCCGCGACGCCGGGATCACGGCATTGCTCACCGCCCGAAAAATGTTGGAGGCCGTGAAATGGGGCGACGACGCCCGGGCGGTGTTCCTCGAGGATCTGCCCCGCGCCCCCAAACCCAAGGCCCTGGTGGCGTTTTTGGCTTTCCGTCTCATGCCCGCGCGCTGGGTCGAGCGCCTGGTCGCGCCCCATTCCGACGTCGGGGTCGACGACCTGGCGGCGCTCCTCTTCACGAGCGGGAGCACCGGCACGCCCAAGGGCGTCATGCTCACGCACCGCAACATCCACGCGAACATACAGGGGCTTCAGGAAACTTTCCAACTGTCGGGCCGCGACACCTTGCTCGGGGTTTTGCCGTTCTTCCATTCCTTCGGGTTCACCGGCACGTTCTGGTTGCCCCTCCTGTCGGGGTGCCAAGTGGCCTATCACCGCAGCCCCCTCGAGCCGGTGGCCATCAAAAAAATGATCAAGGAGGAAAGCGTCACCGTCCTCATCGCCACCCCGACCTTCTTGCAAATGTGGTTCAAGAAATTGGACAAGGACGACGTGAAACGCCTGCGCTTCGCCCTCACGGGCGCGGAAAAACTTCAACAGACTTTCGCGCGGGAGTTCCAGGAAACCCTGGGCGTTCCCATCATCGAAGGGTACGGAACCACGGAACTGTCGCCGGTCGCCTGCGTCAGCGTCCTGAGCGTCCGGCACGCGACGGAGTATCAGATCGGCAACAAACCCGGCAAGGTCGGACGGCCCCTGCCGGGCGTGTCCGTGCGCATCGTCCATCCCGAAACCGGAGCGCGCTTGCCCGACGGCCAACCGGGCCTGATGCTCATCAAAGGCCCGAACGTGATGCGGGGCTATTGGAACCAGCCGGAAAAAACCGCCGAGGCGATCCGCGACGGCTGGTACGTCACGGGCGACATCGCGGCGGTCGACGAGGACGGGTTTGTGGAGATCACGGACCGCCTGTCGCGGTTTTCCAAAATCGGCGGTGAGATGGTGCCCCACATGCTGGTGGAGCGCCGCCTGGCCGAACTCTCGGGCGAACCGGAGGCGCAGTTCCTGGTCTTGTCCCTGCCCGATGAAAAAAAGGGGGAGAAGCTGGCCGTCCTTTATTACAATCTGCGCCAGCCCCCGGACCAGTTGTTGGCCCGCTTGGCCGCCTCCGACATGCCGAAACTGTGGGTCCCCGACCGGCGGATGTTCGTGCCCGTCGACGAGTGGCCCACCCTCGCCTCCGGCAAGGTGGACACGGTGAAGGCCAAGGCCGTTGCCCGCCGCGCCCTCGAGACGTCTTGAGGATTTCCCCTTGTGAACAGTGTGCTTTCACCTTAAGATGATGGTATGAGCGAAGGCAACGGTAAACCCGACCGGGTCGCGACCCCCGCCGGGCGCAACATCCTGGTCGTCTCCCGCGTCGGTTGCGTCGGGGACCTGTGCCGGCAATTGCTCGGGGAAGGCCACGCGGTGCGGTACTTCATCGAGAGCAAAGGGGACAAGGACGTCTCGGACGGTTTCGTCGAGAAGGTCGACGACTGGAAAGCCCACCGCGCCTGGGCGGACCTGGTGATCTTCGACGATTCCGACTTCGGCAAGGACGCCGAAGCCCTCCGCCGCGACGGCAAGGCCGTGATCGGCGGCACGCCGTATTCGGACCGGCTCGAGGACGACCGCGACTTCGGGCAGGAGGAGCTCAAGGCCGCGGGCCTGACGGTGTTGCCCAGTTGGACGTTTTCCGGTTTCGAGGAAGCCATCCAATTCGTCAAAGCCCACCCGGACCGCTACGTGGTCAAACCTTCGGGATCGGCCCAGAGCGAAAAGGTCCTCTCCTACGTCGGGCAGGAGGACGACGGGCACGACATCACCGCCATCCTGGAGCGCTACAAGCGCGGCTGGTCGAAGCAGATCAAACAATTTCAAATCCAAAAATTCGCGAGCGGCGTGGAAGTGGCGGTGGGAGGGTTTTTCAACGGGAAAGAATTCCTCCTGCCGGTGTGCGTCAATTTCGAGCACAAGAAGATGTTCAACGGGGACATCGGTCCCTCCACGGGCGAGATGGGCACGTCCATGTTCTGGGTCGGGGACGGGCCCCTCTACCGGGAGACCCTGGCCAAAATGGCGGCCCGCCTGGCGCCCACGGGCTACGTGGGCTATTTCGACATCAATTGCATCGCGACCCCCCGGGCGATTTACCCCTTGGAATGCACACCCCGGTTCGGGTACCCGACCCTCTGCATCCAGATGGAGGGCGTGCTGTCCAAGTGGGGGGATTTCTTCCACGCCCTGGCCCAGGGGGAGTCGCCCGCCCTGCGCACGAAAAAAGGGTTTCAGGTGGGGGTGGTGATCGCGGTGCCCCCGTTCCCTTTCGACGACGCGGGGGCTTTCAAAAAATATTCGGAAGGCGCCGTGGTGGTCTTCAAGAAACCCATGACCGAGGGGCTCTGGCCGGGGGACATCAAATTGGTGGACGGCGACTGGGTCCTGGCCGGGGAGACGGGCTACGCGCTCGTGTGCACGGGGTCGGGCGCCACCATGGAGGACGCCATGCGCGAAGCCTATTCGCGCGTGCGCAACGTGGTCATTCCCAACATGTTCTACCGCACCGACATCGGGGAGCGCTGGCGCCGCGACGGCGACCTGTTGCGCACCTGGGGGTACCTCTAAATCATTCCGTCTCGTCCGCCGGCGGGTCGAGGGGGAACACGTGGTTTTCGTCCCAGTCGGCGTGGAGCCGGCGCACGCCCTCGACTTCCGCGTTGAAGCGCGCCTTCAGCTCTTTTTCCGCGGCGTCCAACGAACCCGCCGTCGCGAAGCCCCTCAAAACCTTTTCGATGCGGCGGGCTTCGCGTTCGTTGATGCGAACGTGCATGGCCTCGTGTTCCCGCAGGCGTTCGGTGGGGGCGGCGTGGTAGGTTTCCCGGTTGGCGACCCAGACCCGCACGCGACGCACGACCACCCGCCTTCCGCGCCGCTCCAGCGCGTAGTTGAAGTGGAATCGGCCCCGGGTCTGGGCCTGCAAAGGGCCCTTTTCCGTCGGAGCGTCCACGGGGGCAACGGCGACGGCGCTCTTGGGCACCGTCACCGCCCCGAAAGGGTAAACGACTTTGACAGCGCCCCCGGTTCGCACGGTGGTTGTGGACGCCGGCAGGCGTACGCCCTCCTCGGCGCGCGCGACGCCGAGTCCCGTAAACAGAAGAAACAAAACCGTCTTCACGGGGCGATTTTATTATATTGACAGACCCCGCCTCCGGGTTTACCCTTTATCCAGGGTGACACCATGAAGACCACCGTTCACATCTTGATCCCCTTTGACCTGGGGTTGGAGCTCGATTTCGAGGGCGCCGACGCCAAGGCCATCGCCAAAGAGATTTCCAGCCGCCCCATCGAAAACCTGATGTTCGGCGGGCGCGCCTTCACCGACGTCCGCCTCACGGTGCAGATCTATAAATTCGGCGTCGGTCAATTGGGTTTGACCTTCGACACCGAGGGGGATTTGGATGTTTTGGCCACCCTCTCCTGCCGGGCCGAAGCGTTGACCGTGGGCGCCCGGTCCATCACCGAGTGGGCCCATTCGCGCGTGGACGAGGTCATCGCCGGCGCCAAACGGTTCGCCAGCCACGCCTACGATCGTCGCTTGGAAGACGTCGACCCCTTCCCCGTTTTTGTTTTTGAAAAAGGCGCCGTGGCCGACGCGACCGAATTCATCACCAAAAACCAAAAAGCGTTGACGGGCATCGTTTCCGGGGAACCCAACTACGACGCCCTCTCCGATTTCGTGTTGGAACAGGAAAAACTGCGCAACTTCGGCTATTACGAAAACGAACTGATCCTTATTAAACGGTTCGGGGCCGTGGTTTCTTCCGAGGAATCGAACACGATTCTGGAGTTGATTCGGTTGGCCTATTCCCTGTTCTGGAGCTTGCGCTCCTACAACTTCCTCCTGGAGAAAGAGATCGATCAGGCACAGAGCGTGCTGGCGAAATTACCGCCGTACTACAAATTCTGGTCCATGCCGAGCAGCTACCAGCGTTTTTCCCGGGAAGCCATGGACTTCGTCCGGGACAAGCTGGCCATCGTGGACAGCCTGCACAACGTGCAGACCAACATCCCACGCATCGACTCGGACTGGCATCTGCGCACCATTTACAAGAACGTCGAGAAGGAATTCGACATCGACGAACTGTCCAAGGCCGTGGACACCAAGCTCGAGCGCATTGAGCAGTCGTACAATTCCGCCCGCGACTTCATCTCCACCAACTTCTTCATCGCGGTGGAGATCGTGCTCATCCTGTCCCTGGTCTGGATGATGCTGGACACCTCCCTCCTTTTCATCATCGCCCAGAAATAGCCCTTCGTTGACGACCCCCGCCCGGGTTTGGTATCCTGGACACCTAATCCACGGAGGACCCTTTTTTATGGCCGAAACCGAAGTGACGTTGGTGATTGTGAAACCGGACGGTTTGAAAAAATCGTTGACGGGCAACATTTTAACGAAGCTCGCCGAGGCGCGTTTCATGATTGTGGGGGCGAAGGTGGTCCGCGTCTCCCGGGAGCTGGCGGAAGCCCATTATCAGCACCTGAAAGAAAAGCCGTTCTTTAACGATTTGATCGAGTACATCCAGGGCAAGCCCTACGGTCCGGAGTTTGAACGCGTGATGGCCCTGGTGTACAAAGGCCCCAACGCCATTAAAAAAGTGCGGGAGATCGCCGGCGCCACCAACCCCGAAGAGGCGGATTCGGTTTCGATCCGGGGTTCCTTCGGCCGCATCACGACGAAAGGCGTGTTTGAAAATGTGATCCACGCCTCCTCCGACGCCAAGGACGCCGAACGGGAAATCAAGCTTTGGTTCAAGCCGGACGAGATCGTCACCGAGATCTATCCCACCAAGAAATCCACCCTCGCCGCCGCCGAAGCGACGGTCTGGGCCTGACCCGCTCCATCGCCGGGGTGGATTTTCGGCCGGGGATGGGGTAAAATACCGCTTCGCCGCCTGCCGCGGCCCCGATCATCTGGGTCGGGATGTTGGAAAGACCAGGACGGGGCTGTAGCTCAGCTGGGAGAGCGCCTGCATGGCATGCAGGAGGTCGTCGGTTCGATCCCGATCAGCTCCACAATTTATTGAGTTCGATCCTGACCGAGGCGAGGGAGCCGAGGGAATGGTTGGAGGCCGTTAGGCCGAAAACCGCGATCAGCTCCACCATCTATTGAGTTCGATTTGAAATAACAAAACCCAACCCAACGCGGGTTGGGTTTTTTGGTTTCGGGAGACGCATGGTCCTTCGAATTCAGTCGGGCGAGGCGGGCGGGCGGTACATAAAGGCGCGACCCCGGGGGCCGGAGGTTCGGCCCATCCTGGCCCGGATCCGCAAATCCCTCTTTGACATCCTGCGCCCGCGCTTGGCGGGCACCCGTTTCCTGGATTTGTACGCCGGCACGGGCACCGTGGGGATCGAGGCGCTCTCCAACGGGGCCTCCGAAGTCGTTTTTGTGGACGCGAGCCGGGACTCCTGCCGCATGGTGGAGGACAACCTCGCCCACCTGGGGTTTTCGTCTCGGGCCCAGGTGATCCGCGCCGACGCCGTGCGGGAGTTGCGGTTCGTGGGCGCGCGGCCCTTCGACATCGTTTTTTTGGGCCCGCCTTATAAAGACGAGAAAAAAATCCCCCTCGCCTTGACGTTGCCCACCCTGGCGGCGCTCGGGGAAGCGGGGCTCGCGACGCCGGACACCTGGGTCATCGGCCAGCACCACAAGAAAGAACCCACGGCCCCCCTGCCCGCGGGTTGGACGATTTTCCGTGAAAAAGATTACGGCGACAGCGTGCTGACGTTTTTTCAACGAAAGGCCTGACCCATGGCAAAAAAAACCAACGACGTGTGGGTGGTGAAATTCGGCGGGAGCCTGCTCTCGGACGCGACGGCGCGGACCGGCTTTTTGGCCGAGGCCGCCCGGATCGCCCGCAAGAACGGTCTGGTGCTGGTGCACGGGGGGGGCCCGGAAATTAACTCCGCGCTCGACAAGATGGGCATCCAATCCCAATGGGTCAACGGCCGGCGCGTGACCGACGAAGCCGCCATGGCCGTGGTGGAAGGCGTGTTGTCGGGGCAGGTGAACAAGAATTTGGTCGGGGAATTGACCGGTTTCGGCGCCCGGGCCGTGGGTCTCTCGGGCCGGGACGGCCGGCTGCTGCGGGCCAAGCCGGTGCCGGGGTTGGGCCGGGTGGGCGAACCCGACAAGGCCGACGGCGCGCTCTTGAAAACCCTGCTCGGCGCGGGGTACCTGCCGGTGCTTTCCTCCGTCGCCGAAGGGCCCGGTCAACGGGCCCTCAACGTGAACGCCGACGAGGCCGCCGCGGCCGTGGCCGTGGCCCTCAAGGCCCGGCGGCTGGTCTACCTGACCGACGTGCCCGGGGTGTTGGACGACGCGAAAAGAACGATCCCCGAAATCCGCACCCGCGACATCCAGCGGCTCATCGATGCCGAAGTCGTGAAGGGCGGCATGATCCCCAAGCTCCTCTCCTGCCGATCGGCCATTAAAAAAGGCGTTCGGGAAATCAACATCGTCGACGGCCGGGCCGGTCTCGCCGCGCTGTCGGGCACACGGATCCTGCCGTGACGACGCCTCCGTACCTCTTCAACACTTACAAACGCCAGCCCGTCACCTTCGTGCGGGGGCGCGGCCCCTGGCTCTGGGACGACCGCGGCCACAAATACTTGGATTTCTTCTCGGGCTTGGCCGTTTGCAATTTGGGCCACGCTCACCCCGGCGTCGCCCGGGCCGTGACCCAACAAGTCAAAACCCTGCTGCACACCTCGAACCTGTATTACACGGGACCGCAACAGGACCTGGCGCGGGAACTGTCCCGGCGCACCTTTGGCGGGCGCGTGTTCTTCTGCAATTCCGGCGCGGAGGCCAACGAGGGGGCGATCAAACTGGCCCGTCGGTTCGGCGCGATGCGACCGGGCCCGCGTGGCCCCCGGCACGAGATCATCGTTTTCGACCACGCTTTCCACGGGCGGACCCTGGGGGCCCTGTCGGCCACGCCGCAGAAAAAGTACCAGGCGAATTTCGGCCCGCTCGTCCCGGGGTTCAAGGTGGCCCTCTACGGAGATCTCGCCTCGGTGCGCGCGGCGTTGACCCCGAAAACCTGCGCCGTGTTGGTCGAACCGATCCAGGGCGAGGGCGGCGTGCGGGTGGCGTCGCCGGCGTTCTTTGCCGGGCTGGCCGCGCTTTGCCGCAAGAACAAATTGCTCCTGATGTTCGACGAAGTTCAGACCGGCCTGGGCCGCACGGGGACGTTGTACGCCTATCAAAACCGCGCGCTCATGCCCGCGGGGGTCGTGCCCGATGTGTTGACGTCCGCCAAGGGCCTCGCCAACGGGTTGCCCATCGGCGCGATCCTCGCCAAAAAGGAAATCGCCGATTTGCTCCAACCCGGGGACCACGCCTCGACGTTCGGAGGCGGAGCCGTGCCCTGCCGGGCCGCCCGGGCGGTCCTCGCCGCCTTAAGCCCATCCGCCCTGGCCCGGGCGCGCCGCGTGGCCGGTCGGATGCGCCGGGAAATTGACAGTTGGAAAACAACGATGCCTTTCCTCCTGGACGTCCGCGGCGCGGGCCACATGCTGGGTTTGGAATTGGACCGGCCCGGCGCCGACTTCGTGACCCGCGCGCGGAAGAACGGCCTCTTGATCAATTGCACCGCCGACCGGGTGTTGCGGCTGTTGCCGCCCTTGATTTTGTCCGAAGCCGACGCCCGACGAGGGCTCGCGTTGCTCAAGAAAACCCTGAAGGATTTTCTCCCGCACGAAAGGAAAAGACAATGAACATCGCCCGCGACATCACCGCCGTGGTCGGGAACACCCCGCTGGTCCGCCTCAACCGGTTGACCCAGGGGCTGGAGGCCACCGTCGCCGCCAAATTGGAATTCATGAATCCCGCCCACAGCGTTAAAGACCGCATCGGTGTGGCCATGATCGACGCCGCCGAGCGCGAGGGGCGCATCAAGCCCGGGACCGTCATCATTGAACCCACCAGCGGCAACACGGGCATCGCCCTCGCCATGGTGTGCGCGGCGCGCGGCTACAAGCTGACGCTCACCATGCCCGAGACCATGAGCAAGGAACGGCGTGTCCTGCTGCGCGCCTACGGGGCGGAACTTGTTTTGACCCCCGGGGCGGAGGGCATGATCGGCGCCGTCCGCAAGGCCGAGGAGCTCGTCGCCGAGGACCCCAACGCCTTCATGCCGCAACAGTTTAAGAACGTGGCGAACGTCGACGTTCACCGCCGGACCACCGCTGAGGAGATCTGGAAAGACACCGACGGCCGCGTGGACGCCCTGGTGGCCGGCGTCGGTACGGGGGGCACCCTCACCGGCGTCAGCCAGGCCCTCAAGGCCAAAAAGCCCTCTTTCAAAAGCTTCGCCATTGAGCCGGACGCGTCCCCCGTGTTGTCCGGCGGGGCCAAAGGGCCCCACCCCATTCAAGGCATCGGCGCGGGGTTCGTGCCGCCCATTTTGGATGTGAAATCCTACGACGAAGTAATCCGCGTTCGCAACGACGACGCCTTCGCCGTCGCCCGCCGCCTGGCGCGCGAAGAAGGCATTCTCGGGGGAATTTCCTCCGGGGCGGCGGTGTGGGCGGCCCTGCGGGTGGCCGAGCGCGTCGAAATGAAAGGCAAGCTGATCGTCGTGATCATTCCGTCCTTCGGCGAGCGGTACCTGAGCACCGCCTTGTACGCGCCCTTGTTCGAGGAGAATCAGCAGCAGGCGATTTGATGCCCTGGCCCATCCGGACGGACATCAAGGCGGCGCAGGAACGCGACCCCGCGGCGCGCGGGTTTTGGGAGGTCTTTTTCTGCTACCCCGGGCTGCACGCCGTGTGGTGGCACCGCCTCGCCCACCGGTTGTGGGGGTGGGGATGGACGTTCCCCGCCCGGTGGTTGTCGCAATTCGTGCGTTTTTTCACGGGCATTGAAATCCATCCCGGGGCCCGGATCGGCCCCGGACTTTTCATCGACCACGGCCAGGGGGTCGTCATCGGCGAAACCACGGAAATCGGCGCGGGGGTCACCCTGTACCAGGGGGTCACCCTGGGGGGCACCACGCTGACGAAGGGAAAGCGCCACCCGACGCTGGAGGCCGGCGTCGTCGTCGGCGCCGGGGCCAAGGTGTTGGGCGCGGTCACGATCGGCGAGCGTTGCCGCATCGGCGCCAACGCCGTGGTGGTCAAATCCGTTCCCGCCGATTCCGTCGTGGTGGGCGTGCCGGGCGAAATCATTAAACGCAAACCCCACGCGCCCGCCACCGGGCCGGATTTGGAGCACGGGCGGTTGCCCGACGTGTTGGGCGACTCCCTGGCCGCCCTGGTGGCGCGTGTTGAACAGCTTGAGAAAAAGGGCCCCGCCGGCGCCCGCGGCCGTCCCATCCCGACCCCGGACCACGGGGTCTGGCACGGGGAAGATTTCGCCATATGACCCTGCCCCGCCTTTCCATGTTGCCGACCTTCCTTCGCGAGTGGCTGGGGAAGCGGCGATTCCCCCGCGAGCCCGAACCGGACCTCGTGATGGACGAAAAAGACCAGGTCGAAGCCTACCGCGTCGCCGGGCGCATCGACGGCGTCATGGCCGCCCATTACCTTTACCAAACCTCCCGCATCAGCCAGGTCGTTCAAGGCCGGGGCACGGTGCTGGACCTGGGGTGCGGTCCGGCAACCCAATTGGTCCAGATCGCCGAGCTCAACCCGGCCACCCGCTTCATCGGCGTGGACCTGTCCGATGAAATGTTGAAGGAGGCGCGGGACCACGCGGCGGCCCGGGGCCTTTCCAACGTCGAGTTCCGCAAGCAGGACATGACGCGGCTTGAGGCGTTCCCCGACCACAGCGTGGACGGGGTGATCAGCACCCTCGCTTTCCACCATTTGCCGACCCAGGCCCATCTGGAAAAAACCCTCCGGGAAGTCACGCGCGTGTTGCGTCCCGACGGCGCTCTGTACCTCATCGACTTTGGGCGCCTCAAATCCCTGCGGTCCGTGCTCTTCTTCTCCTACATGAACGCCGACCACCAACCGCATTTGTTCTCAAGGGATTATGAACGCTCCCTGCGGGCGGCTTTCACCCGGGAGGAGTTCGAGGCGCTCGCGGCCCGCTGCCTGCCGCCGTCGGCGCGCCTCTTGACGACGTTCCGGATTCCGTTTCTGGTGGTGTTGAAAACCGAAGATCGACCCTTGCCCGCGCCGACGGCGGAACGCCTGCGGTCCCTGGCGGAGGCCCTGTCGCCCCGCTACAAGAACGATTTGGAGGAAATGCGCCTCTTTTTCGGGTTGGGCGGCTTCGGGCCGGACCCCTTTTCTTCCACCCCGCCGGTCGCGGTGGCGGCGAAACAATGGATGGCCCTCTTTCACGACGCGCCGTTCCGCCGTCGATTGCCCGTGTCGACGCTGGCGCGCGGCGCCCGGGCGCTGCGCCTCTTTGTGCGGGCGGCCTATTGGCGCCGACGGGTGGAGCGGGCGCGCCGCGCCGAGGAAACCGCGCGCCGCCGCCACCGCGAATCCGAAGCCCAGGCCCTGGAGCGATTCGGCGACGTTTTGACGGGGGAACTCGGGCGGCTCAAGGGCCCCTTGATGAAGTTCGGTCAGATGCTGAGCTATGTGGGCGAATCCCTCCCCGCGCCCGTGCGCGAAAAACTCAAAAACCTGCAGGACCACGCCGCGCCCATCGCGCCCGGGCGCATCCGCCAAATCATCGAGGCCGAGTTGGGCCGCCCCCTCCGCGACGCGTTCCTGGAATTCGTCGACGCGCCCATCGCCGCCGCCAGCATCAGCCAGTTGCACCTCGCGCGCCGGCGCGATGGGCGCTGGGTGGTGGTCAAGGTCAAATACCCGGGCATCGCGGAAGCCGTCCGGTCGGACATTTCGCTTCTGCGTTTTGTCGCTCCCTTCCTCAAAGGGCTCTTGAACATCGGCAACGCGAAAGAAGTCCTGGAGGAACTGCAACGGCTGATTCTGGCGGAGTGCGATTTTTCCCGCGAAGCCGACCACCAGGACACCTTCGCCCGCGTGTTCGCCGACGATCCCGAGATCGTGATCCCGGCCGTCCACCGCGATCTTTCCACGTCGGGGCTCTTGACCATGGATTACGTTCAGGGCGAACGGTTCGCCGCCTTCGCCGCGCGGGCCGACAGGGCGGCGAAGAACCGCGCGGCCACGGTCATCACCCGCATGGCGGTCACCTCCATCCACCGCCACTGCGCCTTCAACGCGGACCCCCACCCGGGCAACTATCTGTTCTTGCCGGGCGGCCGGGTGTGTTTCCTGGATTTTGGTTTCACCAAGCGGTGGTCGCGCGAGTTCATCAACCTCTCCAAAACGCAAAGCCTCGCCGCCCTGAACGGAGATTTGGAAACGTTCGGGCGAACCTGCCGCGCCTTGGGCTACACTTCGGACAATCCCGCTTTTAACTACACCGAGCTGCTTACGCTGCTGCGCGAGGGGACCTACGGCACCTGGCTCGAGGACAAGCCCTTTGTTTTCTCCCGGGATTTCGTCCGTCGGGAGTTGGCCGCCATGGGCGATTTCGCGCGGCGGTGCGGTCCGTTCCGGTTTTCCCCGGACCACATCCCGCTCCACCGCGTTTATTGGGGGCACCACTCCCTGTTCGCCGATCTGGAGGCGGAGGTCAATATCCACCGGGAGTTGGTGCCGCTCCTAAAAATACCCGTTTGATCCGGACAGGCAGGCCCCGGCACGGCGCTCTTTCGGCCCGGGCGGTTCAGCGGGCGTTGCGCGCCCTCGCCTCGGCGGAAAAAGCCCGGGGGCTCGCGGGATTTTTTAAAACGGGACCGGGCCAGTACGGGGAAGGCGACCGTTTTTTGGGCGTTACGGTGCCGCGCCAGCGCCGCGTCGCCCGCAACCACCGTGACCTGCCTTTTGCCGAAACGGCCCAATTGCTTCACAGTCCCCACCACGAGGACCGGTTGACGGGGCTCCTCATCCTCGTGGATCGCTTCCGGCGCGGGGGGCCGATGGAACGCCGCCGGTGCCACGCCTTTTATTTGAAACACCTCGACCGCGTCAACAATTGGGATTTGGTGGACGCCACGGCCCCCGACCTGGTCGGGGCCGCCCTGGGACGGGATCGGTCCCTCCTGGATCGGTTGGCCGGCTCCCCCCATCTCTGGCGCCGGCGGGTGGCCATGGTGGCCACGTTCCATTTCACCCGAGAGGGGGACGCCGAACCGGCGCTCCGCCTGGCGCGGCGGTTACTCACGGACCCCCACGACCTCATGCACAAGGCCGTCGGCTGGATGTTAAGGGAAGTTGGGAAACGGGTCTCGGTCCGGACCCTGGAATCGTTTCTCCGCCGCCACGCGGCGCGCATGCCCCGGACGGCCCTGCGGTACGCCATCGAGCGGTTTCCCGAGCCCCGGCGCCGGGCTTTTTTAAACACACCCCCCGTCCTTGTCCGAGGGGGCAAAAAGCGGTAAAATCAAGGCTTTAAGTGCGAATTCGCCTTCCTTTTATCACATCTAAGGAGCTTTCTTTCTTATGAAGAACTATCGCCGCGTGGTCGTCGCCTATTCCGGGGGCCTGGACACCTCCGTGATGTTGCGTTGGATCAAAGAAAAATACAACTGCGAGGTCATCGCCTGTTGCGTGGACGTGGGGCAAGCCGAAGACTACCCCCGGTTGAAGAAACGCGCCCTGGCCACCGGGGCCTCCAAAGCCTACGTCATCGACGCCCGGGAGGAGTTCGTCACCGAGTGCCTCTGGCCCCAACTCAAGGCCCAGGCCCTCTACGAAGGCCGCTATTTGCTCGGGACCTCCATCGCCCGTCCGATCATCGCCGAAAAAGTGGCCGAGATCGCCCGCAAGGAAAAGGCCGACGCCGTCAGCCACGGCGCCACGGGCAAGGGCAACGACCAGGTGCGGTTCGAACTGACGTTCAAAGCCGTCGCCCCCGAACTCGGCATACTCGCCCCCTGGCGGGAGTGGGAGTTCAAAGGCCGGGAGGACGAGATCCAATACGCCCGGCGGCACAACATCCCCGTGACGGTGACCAAGGCGAAACCCTATTCCTCCGACGCCAACCTCTGGCACATTTCCTACGAAGGCGGCGTGTTGGAGGACCCGGACCACCCGTACAAGGACGATATGTTCGAACTGACGGTATCGCCCGAAAAGGCGCCGAACCGGCCGGAATACGTTTCCATCGATTTCGTGAAGGGCGTCCCCGTGGCCGTGAACGGCAAAAACCTCAACCCCGTGACCCTGGTGCAGACGCTGAACAGGATCGCCGGGCGCAACGGCGTCGGCCGCATCGACATCGTTGAAAACCGGCTGGTGGGTATGAAATCCCGCGGTGTTTACGAGGCCCCGGCGGCGACCGTGTTGTATTTCGCCCACAAAGAGATCGAGTCCCTTGTCCTGGACCGCGACACGGCCCACGCGAAGGATCTCATCGGGCCCCGCTACGCCGAACTCGTCTACAACGGGCAGTGGCACACCCCCCTGCGCCGCGCGCTGGACGCGTTCATCGACGACACGCAAAAATTCGTCACCGGGCGCGTCAAATTGAAACTTTACAAGGGGAACATCACCGTCCAAGGCCGCACGTCGCCCCATTCTCTCTATTGGCAGAAGCTCGCGAGCTTCGAAGCCGAGGACATCTACAACCAGGGGGACGCGGAGGGGTTTATCAACCTCTTCGGCTTGCCCATCAAAGTCGCCGCCCTGCTGCGCAAAGGGCGCGTGTAGGCCCATGCCCCGACGACCGACGACGCCCGCGGAATTCGTCTCCTCCATCGCCTTCGACGGGCGTCTGGCGGCGCACGACCTCGCCGCGTCCATCGCCCACGTGGAGATGCTGGGCCGTCAAAAAATCGTGACGTCCTCCGAAGCCGCGAAGATCGTCGCCGGGCTGAAGCGGCTCGCGGCCCGGGTGGACAAAGGCGGGCGGCTCCTCAACGCCGAAGACGTGCACTACGCCATCGAAAAGTCGCTCTACAAAGAGATCGGGCCCCTGGGCGGGAAAATGCACACGGCCCGCTCCCGCAACGACCAGACGGTCACGGCCCTGCGCCTTTATTTGCGCGACGTCGTCGACGGTATCTCCGCCCAATTGGCCGCGCTGGCCGCCGCCTTTGTCGATCAGGCGGAAAAGAACATCGCCACCGTCATGCCGGGTTACACCCATCTCCAGCCCGGCCAGCCGGTGCTCGCGGCGCATCCTTTCCTCGCCCACGCTTGGATGTTGGCCCGCGACCGGGAGCGTTTGGCCGACGTGCGCCGGCGGATCAACCGCCTGCCCCTGGGCGCCGCCGCCCTGGCCGGAACGACCTTCCCCATCGACCGGCGTTGGGTGGCCCGACGGCTGGGGTTCGACGGGGTGATTGAAAACGCCATGGACGCCGTCAGCGACCGGGACTTCGTGATCGAGTTGTTGGCCGCCCTGGCCCTGATCATGACGCACCTGTCGCGTTGGGCCGAAGAGTTGATTGTCTGGACCAACCCGTCCTTCGGGTTCGTCACCCTGGCCGATCCCTTCGTGACGGGATCCTCCATCATGCCTCAAAAGCGGAACCCCGACATGGCCGAGTTGATCCGCGGCAAAACCGGACGGGTCTACGGGGCCTTGACGGCGCTGTTGACCTTGATGAAGGGAACCCCCCTGGCCTACAACCGGGATTTCCAAGAAGACAAGCCCGCGCTGTTCGACGCCGTCGACACCGTCCGGTCGGTCCTCGACGTGACGACGCCCATGACCCGCACGATGGTCGTGCACGGCGACCGCACGCGGGAGGCCTGCCGGTTGGGCCACCTGCTGGCCACCGACGTGGCCGACGCGCTCGCGCGCCGGGGCGTGCCGTTCCGGGAGGCCCACGGGGCCGTGGCCCGGGTGGTGCGCTACGCCGGCGAACACCGGCTGGGGCTGGAGGACGTTCCCCTGTCCGTTTGGCGCGACGTGACGCCGGCCGCCGGTCCTTGGATCAAGGACGTGTTGTCGATTGACCGGGCGGTGGCCGCGCGCCGCTCCCAAGGCGGCACCGCGCCCATCGAGGCCCGCCGCCAGATCGCCGCGTTGCGGCGTCTCCTGAGACTCCCCCGGTGAAACGGTTTTTCCTCGCCTTCCTCCTCGGGGGCGCGGTCGCCCGCGCCGAAAACCCCGACCGGGTGTTCACGCTGGATCGGGCGGTGGTCACCGCGTTGCAAAACAACCCGGCCCTGGTGTCCGCCCGGCACGACGTGCGCTCGGCGGACCTGCGGGTGGCGGAGGCCCGCGCGCATTTCCTGCCCACCTTGGGCGTCAACATGAACGCCACCCGTTTCCTGGCCGAGGATCACGCCGTGTTGCCCTCGGATTTCGGTTCGACCGTCTTGAACCCGGTCGATGAGCCGGACAACTTTTTTTCGGGCCGGATCTATCTGCGCCAAACCCTTTACAACGGCGGCCGCACCCGGGCCAACGTGCGGTTGGCCGAGGCGGCCCGGGACCAGGCCCGTGTGAAAGGCGAGGAGATCGAAGCCGCGGCCCGGGCCTCGACGACGGAAGTTTTTTACGAAGTGTTGTGGGCCGAGCAAGCCCTGCGGCTCGGCGAAGAAGCCCGCAAGGATTTGGAGCGATGGGCGCGGGGCGTCCGGGGCGACACGGCGGCCGAGGCCCTTTTGGAATCGCGCGCCGCGCGGTTGCGGCGGGAGCAGGCCGAGAGCCGCCGCCGACGGGACGCGGCCATTTTGGAATTTCGCTCGGTTTTGGGCCTCGAACTGTACACGGAAGTCCGTTGCGTGGGGGAACTGTCGTCGTCGCCCCTGCGGGTCGACCTGCCCAAATTGTTGGCGCGGGCCCAGGACGCCCGGTTGGAAATCCGCGGCACCGAGTACCAGAGGGAAATGGACCGTCTTTCCGTGAACCTCTCCGAATCGGAACGGTTCCCCGTGATCGCCTTCGGGGCGGGCTACGAGCTCGGCAAAACCGAGTTTCCGCTTGATCGCTCCTATTGGAACGCGACCCTCAACGTCAACCTTCCGATCTTTGACGGTTTCGCCAGCCGGGCGCGCATTCGTCAGTCGCGGGTGGCCGTCCAACAAAACCGCGTCGCCCGGGCCGTGGTCCAGGACCGGGTCAACCGCGACGTCCGCGAGGCCCACGCCACGCTCCTGCACTGGCAAAGCGAAATGGCCGAACGGCGGGCCGACTGGGACCGCCTGGCGGACCTCGCCGGGAAGGCCGGGGATCGCGGGGCCGTCGCCCGCGCCGACCTCCGGTTGGAAGTGCTCGCCGCCGCGCGCGCCTATTGGGAAGCCGTTCACGGCCACCTCGTCGCCCGGGCGCGCCTTGAAAAAGCCGTGGGGGCGCCCCTGTGATCCGTCGCGCGCGGGTCGCGGCGCTGGTCGCGGTTTTGTCGGTTTTCGGCGCCGCCGTCCGGCCGGAAACGCCCGCGGCGGGCGACCTTTTGCGCGACGCTCTGTGGCTCAAGCACCGGGGGCGGCCCGCCGGCCAGCGGCCGCGGGTGGCGTTGGTGTTGTCCGGGGGCGGAGCGCGCGGTTTGGCGCACATCGGCGCCTTGAAAGTGTTGGCCCGGGAAAAAGTTCCTGTGGATCTCATCGTCGGGACCAGCGTTGGGTCCATCGTGGGCGCCCTCTACGCCGCGGAAGTGCCGGTGGACGAGATCGAAACCATGGCCGCCCGCGTGGGGTGGGACAAGCTGACCGACGTGTCGACCGCGCGCGTGGTGCGGCTCCTGGTGTCCGAGCGGCTCTTGTCGACGGCCAAGATGGAGGACTACCTCACGGCGCGCATCGGCCCCCGCGTTTTCGCGGATTTGAAAACGGAACTGGCCTGCGTGGCCGCGGACCTGCGCACGGGCGAGGAAATCATTTTGCGCGAAGGACCCGTGGCCCTGGCGGCCCGGGCCAGCGCCACCATGCCCGGGGTCTTCGACCCGGTGCCCTACCGCCACCGCCTGTTGATCGACGGCGGGGTCGTCAACAACGTGCCCACCGACGTGGCGCGCCGGCTCGGCGCGGACATCGTGATTTGCGTTTACCCCGCGGCGGATTTCAGTCGGCACAACGTCACCAACGTTCTTTCGACGCTGATGCAGGCGCTGTACATCCAAGGGCAGGTGATTTCGGAGGAGCGGTTGAAGCTCGCGGACCTGGTGATCCGGCCCGACGTCGCCGACATCTCGGCTTCGGAGCTCGGCCGCTCGCGGGAAGCCATGGACGCCGGCCAGCGCGCCGCCGAAGCGGCCCTGCCCGAGATCAAAAACGTTCTGGCGGCGAAATTTTTGGAGCGCGCGGCGCGCGGGGCGGGTCCACGGTGAAGCGCGTCGCGGTCGCGCTCGCGTTCCTCGGGGTTTGGACGGGTTCCCTTCCCGCGCAAACGGCCCGCGGCCGGGAGGCCTTGGCGGCCGAGGGCGAGGCGTTGTTCCGGGCCCAAAAATTCGGCGAAGCCCGCGGAAAATGGGAAGCCGCCCTCGCGGGCGCCTCCCGCCGACAGGCGCGCCGTTGGCGCCCCTGGGTGGGCCGGGCCTTGGAGGCCGAGGGCAATTTTCAAAAAGCGCTGACCGCCTATCAAGACGCCCACGACTTGGACCCGCGCCGGGTGGACGGTTTGGTGGATCTGGCGCGGCTGTACGACACCGTGGGCCTGGACGAACAGGCGTTGCGTCTTTTCGAAAAAGCCCGCGCACGGGATCCCCACCGGCGGGACATCGCCCTGGCCCTGGGCCGCCTGTGTTTCGAAGCCGGTCGGCTCGACGACGCGCGGAAGTTGGCGGGGACGGCGGGCGGGGCGGACGCGCGCGATTTGGCCGCGCAAACCCTCCTGGCCCGGATCGACGAGGCCGAAGGCGATCTGGCCTCCGCCGCGCAGAGATGGGAATCGATTTTGAACCAGAGCCCGTCGGTGGAAGGGGATTTCGCCCTCGGCCGTTTGTGGGCCCGGCAGGACGCCCTCGATTTGGCCGACATGGCTTTTGCCCGGGCCGATCGACCGGGCGCGGCGACCCCGGCTCTGGTTTTTGAACGGGCGGTCATCGCTTGGCGGCGCAACGACGGGGTTCGCCTGGAGGGTTTGTTGAAACGGCTCGAGTCCGAGGCCCCGGGCTATTTCCCCGGGCGGGGATTGGCGGCCCTGGTCGCCATCGAGCGCGGCGACAGGGACCGGGCGCGCGCGGTGTTGCGCAACGCTTTCCCGCCGGACCCCGCTTCGGAAAAATGGTTGGCCGTTTTGGAATCGCTATTAAAATGAGCGAGGTGCGCGTGCGGAATCCTTACGAGACGTTTCGTTACGTCGGAAAAGATTTGTTCGTGGAGGGGCGGCGGTTGGCGGATTTGGCCGCCCGCTGGGGGACCCCCTTGTACGTTTATTCCGCCGCCAAGATCCGCGCGCAGTTCCGGCGGTTCGATCGGGCCTTCGCGGCGGTGCCGCACACCGTGTGTTACGCCCTCAAGGCCAACAGCAACCTCGGCGTGGTCAACGTTCTGGCCCGCGAAGGGGCGGGGGCCGACATCGTTTCCGGCGGGGAATTGGCCCGGGCGCTCAAGGCCGGCGTGCCCGCCGCGCGGATCGTTTTTTCCGGCGTGGGGAAGACCGAGCCGGAAATGGTCGCCGCCCTGAAAGCCGGGATCCTCATGTTCAACATCGAGTCCGCCGAGGAACTGGGCGCCCTCGACCGGGTGGCCGCGCGCCTGCGGCGGGCCGCGCCGGTCTCGGTCCGCGTCAACCCCAACGTCGTGGTCGACACCCACCACCACATCACGACCGGGCGGGCGGAGAACAAGTTCGGGGTGTCCATCGGCGAAGCGGAAAAATTGTACCGCTGGGCCGCGCAGCGGCCTTGGTTGCGCGTGGTGGGTCTTCAAGCGCACATCGGATCGCAGTTGTTGGACGTCCGTCCCTACGGGGAAACCTTGGACAAATTGCTCGCGTTGATGGCCCGGCTGGAAAAGGCCGGGATTTTCCTGCACGTCCTGGATCTGGGCGGCGGCCTGGGCGTCGCCTACAAAAACGACCGCTCCGCCGACCCGGCCGCCTTGGCGCGGGAGTTGCTGCCGCGCCTCAAAAACCGAAACGTCCGGTTGCTGTTCGAGCCGGGGCGTTTCCTCGTGGCCGAGGCGGGCTGTCTGTTGACGCGCGTGCTTTACCGCAAGGAGCCCGGCCACAAAAACTTTGTCATCGTCGACGCGGCCATGAACGACTTGGCGCGGCCGGCGCTCTACGACGCGCACCACCCGATATGGCCCACGCGAAAATCCCGCGGCGGTTCCTACGTGGCCGACGTCGTCGGCCCCATTTGCGAATCGGGGGATTACCTGGCCAAGGCCCGCGCCGTGCCCCGCCCGAAAGCGGGGGACCTCTGGGCCGTCATGGCGGCGGGGGCCTACGGGTTTTCCATGAGTTCGCAATACAACACGCGGCCGCGCGCGGCCGAGGTGCTGGTGGACGGGGCGAAGGCCCACCTCATTCGCCGACGGGAAACCCTGGCCGACCTGACGCGGGGCGAAAGCCTGCCGGGGGGGCGCCCGTGAAGAATCTCGCGTTCACCAAAATGCACGGGACGGGCAACGATTTCGTCATGCTTGACGGCGTTCGGCGGCCGGTGCGGGTGACCCCCGCCCTGGCGCGCGCGCTGTGCGACCGCCGGTTCGGGGTCGGCGCCGACCAGGTGTTGGTTCTGGAAAAATCCGCCGTGGCGGATTTCCGCATGCGGATTTACAACGCCGACGGCTCCCAAGTGGAAATGTGCGGCAACGGCATTCGTTGCCTGGCGCTCTTCGCCCGCGAGCGGGGTCACACCCGCCAAACTTCCTTCACGGTGGAGACCCTGGGCGGCGTCAAGCGCCCCACGGTCCAGGGGACGCGGGTTCGCGTCGACATGGGGGAGCCGGTGTTGGACGCCGCGCGGATACCGACCCGCGCCGTCGGGCGGGTGTTAGAGCGTCCGTTGTCCAAAACCCTGGGGGCCGCGGCGCGGACCGTCTTGGGGCGCGCCGGCCGAACCCTGACGGGAACGGCCGTTTCCATGGGGAACCCGCACTTCGTGATTTTTGTCGACGAAGCCCCGAACGTGCCCCTGGTCGCCTGGGGTCCGGCGATCGAGAGGGACGGGTTCTTCCCGCGCCGCGCGAACGTGGAGTTCGTGACGGTGGAAAACCCGGACCGCGCGGTGGTCCGCGTCTGGGAGCGCGGCAGCGGCGCCACCCTCGCCTGCGGCACCGGGGCCTGCGCGGTGGGGGTGGCGGGGGTGTTGACCGGCCGTCTGCACCGTCGGGTGACTTTGTCTTTGCCGGGCGGGGCGCTCGAGGTGGAATGGGCCCCCGACAACCATGTCTATTTAAACGGCCCCGCCGCGTTCGTTTTTGACGGCGTTTGGCGTTCTTAGGGATCAACAAGGAGAGCCTTATGTTTGAAGGATCCGCGGTCGCGCTGGTCACCCCGTTTAAGAACAACGCGGTGGACGAGCAAAAATTAAAAGAATTGGTGGAATTCCAAATCGCCGGGGGAACCCGAACCATCGTGCCCTGCGGCACCACCGGGGAAACCTCGACCCTGTCCCACGAAGAGCACAACCGCGTCGTGGAGCTCACCGTCAAATTCGTCAACAAACGGGCGCGCGTTTTGGCCGGCACCGGCTCCAACGCGACCCAGGAAGCCATCGAGCTGACGCGTCACGCCAAGGCGGTGGGCGCCGACGGGACACTCCAGATCACGCCCTATTACAACAAACCCACCCAGCGGGGCTTGGCGGACCATTTCAAAGCCATCGCCGAGGCGGTGGATTTGCCCATCGTTCTCTACAACGTCCCCGGCCGGACGGGGGTCAACATGCTGCCTTCCACCGTTGTGGACCTTGTTCGGTCCTGTCCCCGGGTGGTCGGCATCAAGGAGGCCTCGGGCAACATCGATCAGAGCACCGAAATCATCCAGGCCCTGGGGCCGGTTTTCGAGGTCCTTTCGGGCGACGATTCCCTCACGTTGCCGATCCTGGCCGTGGGCGGCAAGGGGGTTGTGTCGGTCGTGGCGAACCTGGTGCCCGGCGACGTTTCCGGCCTTTGCGCGGCCTGGGAAAAAGGCGACACGGCGGACGCCGCGCGGCGTCATCTCAAACTCTATCCCCTCTGCCGCGCCATGTTCCTGGAGACCAACCCCATCCCCGTCAAAACCGCCATGGGGTGGTTGGACCTCTGCGAGCCGGACATGCGGTTGCCGTTGACGCCCCTGGAAAAGGGCAACGCGGAAAAACTGGAAAAAGCGCTGCGCGATTACGGGCTGGTGGGCCCGCGACGCCGGCACGCGGGGTGCTGACATGTTGAAACTTGGGATCATCGGCGCGGGTGGACGGATGGGCCAGGCTATCATTGATCTGGCCTCAAAAGATTCGGGGATCGTTTTGTCGGCGCTTGTGGAATCCAGTGGCAGCCATATAATCGGGCGGGAGGTTCACAAGATCCGAGTCATCGATGACGTTAAGGCCGCGTTGAGAACAGTCGACGCAATGATCGATTTTACTGTGCCCCAACTCAGCGCCGCCCACGCCGAACTTGCCGCGGGCTCGAACATTCCTCTTGTTGTCGGCACCACCGGCTTGATGGAGCAAGACTTGGTCCGGGTCAGGGAAGCCGCTAAACGCGTTGCTATTGTTCAATCCCCCAACATGAGCCTTTCGGCGAACGTGCTGTTCGAGGTCGCCGAACGGGTCGCGGCCCTGTTGCCCGGTTACGACGCCGAGGTCACCGAGATCCACCACAACTTGAAAAAAGACGCGCCCTCCGGGACGGCCAAACGCCTGGCCGAAAGCGTGCGCCGGGGCCGCCAAAAGGGCCGCTTCGTGTTCGGCCGCGAGGGATTGGTCGGGGAACGCAAAGCCGACGAGATCGGCATCCACGCCGTGCGCGGCGGCGACGTCGTGGGCGACCACACGGTGCTGTTTTTGGGGGACGGCGAGCGGATTGAGCTCGTCCACCGCGTGACCTCCCGCACGGCCTTCGCCGCCGGGGCGATCGCCGCCGCGAAATGGGCCGTGGGAAAACCCGCGGGCCTTTACGACATGGCGGACGTTTTGGGATTGGCGAAAGCCGATTTGCGGGGGAAAAAGTAGAACAACAGGCTGAGCAATAGAATCGCCGCGGGGTGGTATTCGCGCCCAAAAAGGGCCCAGGCCAGCATCGTGACAAAAGGCAGGGCGATGACAAAAACATGCAACCGCATCGCCTCCGAATGGAACGGCGCGGCGAAACGGCGCCAGGGGTTCCCCTTCACCAAGAACACGGCGTCGGCGATCAGCGCCCCGACCGCCATGGGCCAGTACTTCCCGAGCAGGTGGGCGAGCGGCGTGTAAAAGTCCGAATTGATGAATCCGTTGCGACCGAAGAGCCGCACCGGTTCCATCTCCGCGAACACCGATAGAAACACCCCGTAGAAGGAAAACACGAGCCCGTAAACCCAAAAAGCCGCGGCCGCCGCCCCGAGGGCAAGGGCGGCCAGCAACACCGCGTACCCCGCCGCGGGCAAGTCCCTCAGGGGGGGGAACCGCTCTTCCAAGGCGGGCCGGGTCGTCGCCCCCGTCGTCAATATTTGCAAAGCGGCCGTGACGACGCACGCCCAGGAGAAAACGAGGGCCGCCAGCCAGGTGCTCCAACAAAACTCCTGTAGCGACCACTGTTGGCCCAGGGCGAAGGGCGAACTGAGGCCGAACCCGACCACGGCAAGGGGGCGGAACATGGTTCTTATGATTTTGAGGCCGAGCGCCGAGTTGAACACCCGGCCATTCTAGCGAATTCCGGTTCCGTGGTCCTCCCACGGAAAGGCTATAATTGGTTATTCCCATGACACGTCCTTTTCCCCTGTGCCGTTTCGACGCCGGCGACGGCCCCCGGTGGGGCCGTCTGTGCGGGACCCGCGTCGAGGAAATCCTCCCCGATCCCTTCGGACCCTTTGAAGCGACGGGGGTGGAATGGCCCTTGGCCCGGGTCCGCCTTTTGGCCCCCGTTCGGCCGTCCAAGATCGTCGCGGTGGGGGTCAACTACGCCGACCACGCCAAGGAGTTCGGCAAGGCCCCGCCCCCGGAACCTTTGATTTTCCTCAAACCCCCCAGCGCCGTGATCGGACCGGGCGATCCCCTGCGGTTGCCCCTCCGTTCGAAACAGGTGGATTTCGAGGCCGAAATCGCCGTCGTGATCGGCCGCCGCGCCCGCCGGGTGTCGCCGGGCCGCGCCCTGGACCACGTGTTGGGCTACACCCTCATGAACGACGTCACCGCCCGCGATTTACAGAGGTCCGACGGGCAATGGACCCGCGCCAAGGGGTTCGACGGTTTCGCGCCCTTGGGGCCGTGGATCGTCCCGGGGCTGTCGCCGGGAAACATCGGCGTTGAAGCCTGGGTCAACGGAAAGCGGCGGCAGAAATCCTCAACCCGGCGATTGATTTTCGACATTCCCGCCCTGGTGGCCTTCGTGAGCGGGGTGATGACCCTGGAACCGGGGGACGTGATTTCCACCGGCACCCCATCGGGCGTGGGGCCGCTGCGGCCCGGCGACCGCGTGGAAATTCGCTCGCCGCAAATCGGGCGCCTGATGAACCGGGTGTCGCGGTGATCGGCCGGGTCTGGCGGGGGTTTTGGAATCTCTGGGCCGATGACGTTCGACCGGCGGCGCCGGTTTACGACCCCGTTCACGTGGGGTTGGTGCTGGTGGGGTGTTTAACGGTTTTCGCCGTCCTGTTTTGGACCCTTTGGGCCCTCCTGGTGTGCGAAGGGGGGCTGTTTGTTAAAATAGGCCCCCTCCTCAAGGTGGTGTTCACCGCGGCCACCTGGGCCGACGCCGGCGTTCGGGGGCCCCGCGAGCTCGGGGTGTTTGAAGGATGGATCGTGAATTTGGCGGGTCTCGCGATGACCCTGTTCCTCGCCCTCGGCGTGGGAAGCGTCCTGCTCGCGCCGCCCCGTAAAAAATAAAGGAGATCGAACCATGGCCGTTCCCGCTTCCGACCGTTTGGGCCAATTGCCCCCCTACCTTTTCGCCGCCATCGACGCGAAGAAAAAAGCCGCGAAGGACCGGGGCGCGGACATCATTTCCCTCGGGGTGGGCGACCCGGACCTGCCCACGCCGGTCCGGATCATCGCCGCCGGCCAGGCGGCCCTGGCCAAAGCGGCCAACCATCAATACCCCTTCGGCGCGGGTCTGCTGTCTTTCCGTCAAGCGGTGGCCGGTTGGTACAAAAAGCGTTTCCAGGTGGAATTGGACGCCGAGACCGAAATCCACGCGCTCATCGGTTCCAAGGACGGCCTCACCCACCTGCCCCTGGCGTTTCTCAATCCCGGCGACGTGGCCCTTATCCCCGAACCCGCCTACCCGGCCTACAACGCCTCGGTCATCCTGGCCGGCGGCCAAACGCATTTCTTGCCGCTCCTGCGGGAGAACAATTTCCTGCCGCGACTGGACACCATCGCGCCGGAGGTCTTGAAACGGGCCAAACTGCTCTACGTCAATTATCCATCGAACCCGCTGTCGGTCATGGCGCCGGCGTCCTTTTATGAAAAAGTCATCGCCTTCGCCCGAAAGAACAACATTCTCGTGGTTCACGACGCCGCCTATTCCGAAATGTACTACGACGCGCCGCCGCTGTCCTTCCTTCAAATCCCCGGGGCCAAGGACGTGGGCATCGAGTTCCATTCCTGTTCCAAGACCTACAACATGACGGGTTGGCGCATCGGCTGGGTCTGCGGCAACGCCGACGCGGTGAAAACGTTGGGTCGGCTCAAGGACAATTTCGACTCCGGCGTCTTCCAGGCGGTCCAGGAGGCCGGCGTCGAGGCGCTCACCGGGCCTCAGGACGACGTGGCCGAGATGCGGCGCGTCTACCGCGAGCGGCGCGATCTTTTCGTTCAGGGGTTGCGCGGACTCGGGTGGGACGTGGTGAACCCGCCGGCGACCTTTTACGTCTGGGCCAAGCCGCCCAAAAACATTTCCTCGGCGCGCACGGCCGAGCGCCTGTTGGAGGAGGTCCACATCGTCTGCACGCCGGGCAACGGCTTCGGGCCCTCCGGGGAAGGGTACGTGCGGTTCGCCTTGACGGTCCCGCGCCCGCGGCTTGAGGAAGCCCTGGAGCGCATCGCCAAAATCGTTTGGTGATCCCCGCCTACAGCCCCCCGGCGTCGCCCCGGGCCGGGGCGTGGATGATCGCCCTCTCCGCCTTGCTGTTCGGACTGTTGGGCGGCGTGGTGAAACATTTGTCCGCGACGTTCCCACCGGATACGATCGTTTTTTTCCGGAACGCGGTGGGTCTCCTGGCCCTCGTCCCCTTTGTCCACCGGGCGGGCCTCCGCTCCCTCGCCACCCGCCATTTCTTTCGTCATGTCACCCGGGCGGCGGCGGGGCTGGCCTCCATGTATCTTTCGTTTTTCGCCATCGGGCGCCTCCGCCTGGCCGACGCCTACGTGCTCTCCTACACCGCGCCGCTTTTCATGCCGCTCATCGCCAAGATCTGGTTGAAGGAGAAAATTCCCACCCACAGTCTGCAGGCCCTGGCGCTGGGGTTCGTGGGCGTCCTGCTGGTAATGAAACCCGGGACCGGGGTTTTCCAACCTGTGGCCCTGGCGGCCTTGGCGTCGGGCATTCTGGGGGCGGTGGCCCAGGTGGGCATCCGCCAGCTCACCGAGACCGAAACCTCCACGGCCATCGTGTTCTATTTTGGTTTGCTCGCCTCGGGGGTTTCCGCCCTGCCGCTCGCGGGATCCTGGCGTCCGGTTCCCGCTTCGTTGTGGGGGTGGATCCTCCTTCTGGGGGGTCTGGCGACGGTGGCCCAACTCATCATGACGGGCGGTTACCGCCGCTCCTCGCCCGGCCGGGTGGGGCCTTTGATGTACATCGCCGTCGCCGTGGCCGCCCTGTTGGACTGGGTTCTGTGGCACCGTCGCCCGGACGTTTTTTCGGCCGTGGGCACGGCGCTCATCGTGGTGGCGGGCGTTCTCATCATCCACCGCACCCAGCGGGCGGTGCCGGGGCTGGAGGAGCCCGCCGCGGCGTGATTCAAAAAAACACGCGCTTCGTCCTGGTCCGGCCCCGCAACCCGTTAAACATCGGGGCGGCGGCCCGCGCCATGGCGAACTTCGGTTTCGAGGACATGGTCGCGGTCAAGCCCTACGCCCCCGTTTGGAAGGAAACGACGAGCGCCGTCGGGGCCGAGCGGTTGGTGTCGGCGGCGCGCGCCACGAATTCCATCGAAGAGGCGACCGGGGATTGCGCCCTGGTGGTCGGCACCACGGCCCTGCGCGACCGCCGCGCCGACCGGCCCGTGGTTCCCCTGCCGTCCCTGGCGGCGCACCTGCGTCGCCACCACCCCGAACTCCTCTCCGGCCGGGCCCGCGCGGCGGTGCTTTTCGGCTCCGAAAAAACGGGATTGCCCGGCGCTTATCTCGCCCGCTGCCATTTCTGGATCACCATCCCCACCGACGATCGCACGCCGTCCATGAACCTGAGCCACGCGGTGGCCCTGACGGCCTACGCCTGGGCCCAAGTGGAAGCGCGGCCCGCCCCCGCGCTCCGCGCCGGGGCCCCGGAACCGGCGACCGTGGCCGACCGCCGCCGCTTGGCGGCCCACGCCCGGGAGGTTTTTGAGGCGGTGGGGTTTCTTCCGTTCCTGTCCCCTTCGGAAAAAGTGCGCAAAGTGCGTGAAAAGCTTTTGTCCTGGCGGATTCAGCGGCCCGATGTGGCGCTCATGCACGGGTTGTTCCGGTTTATTCTTCGAGAGCGAAAATGATCCGTCGCGAACGGGTTTTTCTCGGGTTGGGGTCGAACGTCCGGCCCCGGCGATCGCGCCTGCGGGGGGCGGCGCGGGCCCTCGCCCGTTTGCCGGGCACGCGGGTCGTGCGCGCTTCGTCGGTTTACGAGACGTCGCCGGTGGGTCCCGCCCAGGCCGACTATTTGAACGCGGTGGTGGAGATCGCCACCGGGTTGCCGCCCGTCGATTTGTTGCGCGAGCTCAAATTGTTGGAGCGCGCCCTCGGTCGTCGACCACGCGGCCGCTGGCGGCCCCGCGAAATCGATCTCGATGTTTTGTTTTACGGGCGCCGCCGCGTGCACGCCCCCGGTCTCGCGGTGCCGCACCCGCACTGGCGGGAGCGCCGTTTCGTGCTGGAGCCCCTGGCCGAAATCGCGCCGCGTTTTCGCGATCCCGTGACCGGCCAGACGGTGGCGCGGGCCCGGGCCAAATTGACAGCCCCGGACCAAAGGATTAAACTGGCTTCGCCCGCGATCCTATGACGAAAAAACCACCGATCGACGCCGCCAAAGTCACCGTCCGAACCCTGCGCGCCATGAAAAGCGCCGGGGAGAAGATCGTCGCCCTCACGGCCTACGACGCGCCCATGGCGCGGCTGGTGAACGCCGCCGGGGTCGACGTGGTCCTGGTCGGGGATTCCGTCGGCAACGTCAAGCTGGGGTACGCCAACACCCTGCCCGTGACGGTGGAGGAGATGCTCCACCACACCCGCGCCGTCCGGCGCGGGAACGGCCGCGCGCTGCTGGTCGCCGACATGCCCTTTTTGTCCTACGAGTTCGACCCGAAGGACGCCGTCCGCCAGGTCGGCCGCCTCGTGAAGGAGGGCGGGGCCGAAGCGGTCAAGGTGGAGGGCGCGGGTCCGGTGCTGCCCTCATTGAAAGCCCTGATCGCCGCCAACATCCCCGTCATGGGGCATCTGGGGTTGACGCCCCAGTCGATACACCGGCTGGGCGGCCACCGCGTGCAAGGGCGCGACCGCGCCGACGCCGCGCGGCTGCTGCGGGACGCGAAAACATTGGAACGGGCCGGCGTGTTCGCCCTCGTGCTTGAGGCCGTGCCGGCCGCGTTGGCGCGGCGGGTCACGCGGGCCCTGCGCGTCCCGACCATCGGCATCGGCGCGGGCCCCGACACCGACGGACAAATTTTGGTGTTGGACGATCTCTTGGGTTTTTCCGACGCGCTCCCGCCCCGGTTCGTCAAGGCCTACGCCGCGCTTTGGCCCCTGGCCCGGGCGGCGGCGGCGCGCTACCGGGACGACGTGAAGGCCGGCCGTTTCCCCGGTCCGGCGCAAACTTACCTCTGATGGCGATCGGGGGCGTGGTCCTCCTCGCGGCGGGCGCGGTGCTCCTGTGGGGCTGGTGGGCGTCGGGTCTCTTGTTGCGTGGCGACCGGGACCCCCTCACGACCCGGCCCGAGACCTTCGGTTTTCCCTACCGCGACGAAACCTTCTGCTCCGCCGACGGCGTTCCGTTGCGCGCTTGGTTCGTTCCCGCGCCGCACCCGACCGACGTCACCCTGGTCCTTTGCCACGGGTGGAGCGCCAACCGCTCCGATGTGCTTGAGCGCACCCATTTTCTCCGGTCGCGCGGCGGCTACAACCTCTTCCTCTTTGATTTCCGCGGTCACGGGGAAAGCGGTCCCGGCCGCACCTCCCTGTCCCGTTACGAAATCGACGACCTGCGGGCGGCCCTCGCGCACGTGCGCTTTGAGCACCCCCGGGAAGCGGCGCGCGTCGGCATTTTTGCCATGTCCATGGGCGGCGCCCTGGCCCTGTGGGCGGCCGCCGACGAGCCGGCCGTGGCCGCCCTCGCGGCCGAAAGCCCGTTCCCGGAGCTGGGGCCCACGGTGCTCCGCTACGGGCGGTTGTTCCACCACACGCCCCCCTTTGTCGGGCGCCTGGCCCTTTGGTTCGCCCGCCAACGCCTGGGGTTTGATTTCGGCGACTACGCGCCGATCAAGGCCATCGGTCGCATCGCGCCGCGGCCGGTGTTCCTCATCCAAGGCGACCGCGACCGCCGCATTCCCCGCGCCGAGGGGGACCGGTTGTTCGCCGCCGCCCGGGAACCCAAAACCCAGTGGACCGTCCCCGGCGCCGATCACGGCAAAGTGGCGGAAGTGGCGGGCCGCGCCTTCCAGGATCGATTGTTGGCTTTCTTCAACGGGGCCTTTGGGCGATGAAGATCGTTCGGAGCGCCCGCGCCCTGCAAGCGCTGTCCGCCCGTTGGCGGGGCCGGGGCGAGACCATCGGGTTTGTCCCCACCCTGGGCGCGCTCCACGAAGGGCATCGCTCCCTCGTTCGCCGCGCCCGTCGTGAAAACAAACGGGTCGTGGTCTCCGTTTTCGTGAACCCGACCCAGTTCGGGCCCCGGGAAGACCTCGCGCGCTACCCCCGCCCTTTTCGTCGGGATTTGGCCCTCTGCCGCGCGGCCGGGGTGGACGCCGTGTTCGCTCCGTCGGCCGCCGGGTTCTACCCCCCGGGGTTTCAAACGTGGGTCACGGTGGAGGAACTGTCCCAACCCCTGTGCGGACCTTTTCGGCCCGGGCATTTTCGCGGTGTGGCCACCGTTGTTTTGAAGTTATTGAACGCGGCCCAGCCCCACCGGGCCTATTTCGGCGAGAAAGATTTCCAACAACTGCGGGTGGTCGAGCGGCTCGTGCGCGACCTGGACGTGCCGGTGCGCGTGGTGCCCTGCCCGACGGTGCGCGAACAGGACGGTCTCGCGTTGTCGAGCCGAAACCGTTATTTGACCCCCGCGGAGCGCCGCGCCGCGCCGCATTTGCGGCTGGCTTTACGGACCGCGGCCCAAGTGTTAAGATCCCGTCGGAACGCCCCCGCCGCGGAACGCGCGGCCCGGGCCGCGCTCGCCCGCGGCGGATTGCGGCGGATTCAATATGTTTCGGTGGTGGAACCCCGCACTCTGCGGCCCTGGGAGGGGCGGGGCCCCGCCCGCATCGCCGCCGCGATTTATGTGGGCCGCACGCGTTTGATCGACAACCGGCGGGCTTGATCCCGCACAAGGAGCCACGTTTCCCAACGGACGCCCGCCATGGCCGACGCCCTCGCCCGCTTCTGGAACAACGGTCTCATCCACGTCGTCGACATCCTCCTCCTGTCGTTCGTCATCTATCGAATTCTGGTGTTGTTCCACGGGACCCGGGCCGTGCAGGTGCTGCGCGGGCTGGTCATCCTGGCGGTGGTGACGTTCCTCGTCGACAACGTGCTGCGGTTGCCCGCCCTGGGGTGGGTGTTGCGCACCTTTTGGATCGCCTGGGGCGCCGTGTTGGTGGTGGTGTTCCAGCCGGAACTGCGGGCCTTCCTGGCCCAAATCGGCAGCCGCCGCTTCGCGCGCACCCTGATCCCGCCGGAGCTCACTTTCGTCGATGAAATCGTCGACGCGCTCAAAGAGGCCGCGGCCAACAAAATCGGCATGCTGATCGTGCTGGAACAGGAAACCGGCCTGCGCAATTTCATCGGCACCGGCACGCCCATCAACGGCGACGTGACCAAGGACCTTTTGCTCACCCTCTTCTTTCCCAACACCTTGCTGCACGACGGCGCGGCCATCGTCCGCGACGACCGTCTCGTGGCGGCGGGCTGCGTCCTGCCGTTGTCCAACGACCCGTCCCTCGCGCGGATTTTCGGCACGCGGCACCGGGCCGCCCTGGGCGTGAGCGAAATATCCGACGCGCTCGCCCTGGTGGTGAGTGAGGAGACGGGGACCCTGTCCCTCACGCACAGCGGGCGCATCGAGCGCGACATCGCCCCCGAAGACCTGCGCGAGCGGCTCAAAGCGGCCTACCGGCTCTTGAACGACCGCGGCCTCTTCCGCCGTCGCGCGAACCGGTCCGGCGATCTATGAAAATCTGGCGGCACAATTGGGAACTGAAGGTCCTGGCGATTGTCTTGGCGCTGTTCCTGTGGTGGGTGGTGCACCACCAAGACGCCCGCCGTCCCGCGCCCGCGGGCCGGGCGGCCCCGACGGTGAAACGCTGATGGGAAGGCTTTTCGGCACCGACGGCGTGCGCGGGTTGGCCGGGCGCCCCCCCCTGTCGGTGGATTTTGTCCGTCGTCTGGGTTGGGCGACCGGCCGGGTGCTGGCCGCCCATGAGCCGGGGCGTCCCCGGGCCGTTTTGGCGGTGCGCGACACCCGCGCCTCGGGCCCGCCGCTCCTGTCCGCCCTCGCCGACGGCCTCGGGGCCGCCGGTTACGCCTTGCTCGACGGCGGCGTTCTGCCGACGCCCGCGGTGGCGGCGCTCCTGCCCGACCTGCCCGTGGCCGCGGGGGCCGTGCTCTCGGCTTCGCACAACCCGGCGCCCTACAACGGCATCAAGCTCTTCAACCCCCGGGGCATGAAGATCGACGACGCCTGGGAGGACGCCATCGAGCGCCTCGCCCTGGACCAGGAATCCGCGATCGCTCCGGCGCCCCGCCTCAAACCGTTCCCGGCCGCGCGCGCGCGTTACGCCGAATTCCTTTTCAACGTCTGGCCCCGGGGGGTTTCCCTCCGGGATTTCCCGATCGTTCTGGATTGCGCCCACGGGGCGGCGTCCACGGTCGCGCCGGCGCTATTCCGGCGGTTGGGCGCCCGGGTGACCGTTTTGTCGGCGGCGCCCAACGGGCGAAACATCAACCGGGGTTGCGGCGCGCTCCACCCGGAGGCCTTGGCCCGCGCGGTGCGCCGTCACGGCGCCCGTCTCGGCGTGGCCTTCGATGGGGACGCCGACCGCGCGATCTTCGTGGACGAAACGGGCCGGGTGCGGGACGGCGACGCCGTCCTGCTGGTGACGGCCCGGGCGCTTCAGGCCCGCGGGCGGTTGCGCGCCGACGCCGTCGCCGTGACGGTCATGACCAATCTGGGGTTGATCCGCGCCCTGGAGGCCCTGGGTCTTCGGGCCGAAGTGACCCCCGTGGGCGACAAGCACGTTTGGCGGGGCATGGTGAAAAGCGGCGCCCTGCTGGGGGGAGAGCCTTCGGGCCACGTGATCTTCCGGGAATTTTTACCGACGGGGGATGGGATTCTGACGGCGCTTCAGGTTTTGGCGGTGCTGGCCGAAACGGGTCGGTCCTTTTCGGCGCTGACGTCGCTGGCGGTGGAGTACCCCCAGGCGCTCGTGAATGTGACGGTGAAAGAGCGCGTGCCCCTGGAAAAGATCCCCGGGTTTCCGGCCGCCGTGGCCGCGATTGAAAAATCCCTCGGCGCCACGGGCCGGACCCTCATCCGCTACTCCGGCACGGAACCGTTGCTGCGGGTCATGATCGAGGGTCCCGACCGGGCCCTCATCACCGCCCACGCCGAACGCCTCGCGTCCATCGTCAAAGCCGCCGGCGTCTGATTTTCAACGCACCTCGTAAATCGTCGCCCGCTCCGCCGGATCGGTGCGGACCGGACGAAAACGGTCCGCGTCTTTCAACGCCGCTTCGACACCCGCCAGCCCCCGCGCGAGGGCGTTGTCGGTCCGGGTCAAACCAAAGTCCACCGATTCTTCCCACAAAACGTAACGCGCCCGCCGTTGCTTTAAAGACGCGGCCAAACCCTCGGACGATTCGGCCCTTCCCACGGGCTGGAACACCCGGCCCGTCCAAATCAGGTCCCGGGCGTAGAGGGCGCTGGCGAACCCGTCGCCGGGGGTCGTGTTGCCCTGAATCCAGGCGTATGTGTTCTTGAGCGCCGGCGGTCGCCCGGCCTCCCCGCCCCGGAGCAAGGGGATGTTCTGACTGAAAAACGCCGCCGCGATCACCGCCGCCGCGGCGAGGGCCGTCGCCCGGGGGCGCGCCTTTAGAGCGGCGGGCAGCCCTTCGGCGGCCATCAAAAGCAGGAACGGCAGGAGCGCCACCAGATAGCGTTCGTACCACCAGGGCCACAGCGTGTGCATGGCCAAACTGCCGATCACGAACCACGCGACCGCGTCCCCCCGGTTCGCGCGCAACCGACGTTGGAGCCCCAGGAGGACGCACGTGAAGGGCGCGGCGCCCGCGAGCAACGCCGCGGGGGCGGTGATCGCCCAGGGCAGGGGCAGGAGGGTCCGCCCCCAGGTTTCCACGATCTGCCGCAGGTTGCCCATCATCAAGTCCCCGCCGCGCCCCGCGCCCAGAGCCGCCCAGAGGAGCGGGAGTTCCTTGGCTTCCTGCACCCCGCCCCCCGCGCGGGCCCAGAGGGACCACAGGGCGAATCCCGCCGCGGGGATGGAAACCGCCGCGATCAGGTCCCGACGGCGTTTTTGAAGCGCGAGCGACAGCCCCACCGCGCCCCACAGGGGCAGCGCGGCGGGACGGATCAAATAGGCGCCCAACAACGCGAGGCCCGTTTTCCACCCCGGCCCCGGGAGCAGCGCGAACACCCCCAGAGCCGCCAACAGGAAAACGGGTTCCGGCATGACGATCCCCGCCCGGGAGAGCACCAGGGGGTTGAGGGCGAAGGCGGCGCCCAGCGTCAGGGCCGCGAGGGTCGAATACCGGCGGCGAAACCAGAGGGCGACCGCCCCCGCCGCCAGCGCCAAGTAAAGAGCCGCCAGCAGTTGGTGGGCGAGGAAAGAGTCGGGGGCCAACGCGGCCGCGGGAAGGAGAAAAGCCGGGAACCCCGGGGTCGTGTCGGTGAACGGGGGCGTTCCGGGCAAAAACCACATGCGGTAATGGCCCTCGGCCAGGGACCGGGCGGCCAGGACATAAAGCGCGTCGTCGTTCTCGATTCCCAGGTAGCCGCGGGGCGCCGCCCACCACGGGATCAACGCCAACAAGAGGGCCCACAGGCCAAAGGGGATTTTGGTCCACCGGTTCATGGACCCATCATAGCGAAACGCCTTCCGATATGGAATAATCGTCGACACACTCCCTCATCCATGCCCTTTCTCGGCGTCAACATCGACCATGTGGCCACGCTTCGCCAGGCCCGTCGCGCCCGTTTCCCCGACGTGGCCGCCGCCGCTCGCGCCGCCCGGGAAGGGGGGGCCGATTCCATCACGGTCCATTTGCGGGAAGACCGCCGCCACATTCAAGACAAGGACGTGGCCCTCGTGCGCAAGGAGCCGGGTCTGCGGCTCAATTTGGAAATCGCCGCCACGGACGAGATGGTCCGCATCGCGCGGGTCATCCGCCCGGACAGCGTGTGCCTGGTGCCGGAAAAGCGCCAGGAGTTGACCACGGAAGGCGGCTTGAACGTCGCGCGCGGACTCGTCCGCTTGCGCGAAATCACGCGCCGCTTGCGGTCGGCGGGCATCGCGGTGAGCCTCTTTATCGACCCGGACGAAGAGCAGGTCCGCTCGGCCAAGGACGCCGGCGCCGATTGGGTGGAACTGCACACCGGCGCCTACGCCAACGCCAAGCCCGCCGAGCGGGAGGGGGAGCTCGTGAAACTCCGCGCGGCCGGCGCGGCCGCCCTGGGGGGGGGGCTCGGGCTCAACGCGGGGCACGGTCTGGATTACGACAACGTGGGCCCCGTGTCGCGGATCGACGGGATGCGGGAGTTGAACATCGGGTTCTCCATCGTGGCCCGCGCGGTGTTTACGGGGTTGACGACCGCCGTGCGGGAAATGAAAGTTTTGATGTCGGCCGGCGCGCCGGCCGGGAGGTAGACCATGTGCGGAATCGTCGGGTACGTGGGGAGCGAGGACGCCTCGGACGTCTTGCTGGACGGCCTGAAACGGTTGGAGTACCGCGGGTACGATTCCGCCGGTGTGGCGGTTTTGAACGGCCCCGTTCTTGACATCCGTCGCAGCGTCGGCAAACTTCACAATTTGGACGTGTTGCTCAAAAAATCGCCCCTGGCCGGTCACGTGGGCATCGGCCACACCCGCTGGGCCACCCACGGCCGCCCCTCCGAAGAAAACGCCCACCCCCACCGCGACGCGTCGGGCCGCGTGGTGGTCGTCCACAACGGCATCATCGAAAACTATTCCGCGCTCAAAGCCGGCCTGCAGGCGCGGGGCGTCAAATTCGAATCCCAAACTGACACGGAGGTCATCGCGCACCTGATCGGCGAGGCCATCGCCCGCCGGAAGAAGAACGGCGCGCCCCTCGCCGCCCCGGACTTTTTGGAGGCCGTGCGCGAAACCCTCTCCGAGCTCAAAGGCACCTACGCCCTGGGTGTCGTGTCGGCCGACTGCCCCGGGGTGATCATCGGCGCGCGCCGGGAATGCCCCCTTTTGGTCGGCGTCGGCGAAAACGAATATTTTCTGGCTTCCGACGCGCCCGCGATCCTGTCGCGCACGCGCCAGGCCATTTTCCTCAACGAAGGCGACATGGCCCTTCTGAGCGCCGAGGGGGTCAAGCTTTACAGCGCCGAGACCGGCCAACCCGTCGAACGCAAAACGACCCACCTGCCCTGGGACCCGCTGCAAGCGGAGAAAGCCGGCTACCGCCACTTCATGTTGAAGGAAATCCACGAGCAGCCCCGCGCCATCGAAGACTGCCTTCGCGGGCGGTTGAACGTGGACGAAATCCGCGTCCACCTCGACACCCTGCGCCTCTCGGAAGACCAGATCCGGGCTTTCCGAAAAATCACCATCGTGGCCTGCGGCACCTCGTACCACGCGGGTCTTCTGGCGCGTTACCTCATCGAAAAATGGGTCAAGGCTCCCTGCGACGTCGAAATCGCCTCGGAATACCGCTACCGCGACCCGCTGGTGGGCCCCGAGGACCTGGTGGTGGCCATCTCCCAATCCGGCGAGACGGCCGACACCATCGCGGCCATCCGCCACGCCAAGGAAAAGGGCGCGCGCACCCTCGCCATCTGCAACGTCATCGGCTCGACCCTCTACCGCGAGTGCCACGGTAAAATCCTCACCCACTGCGGACCGGAAATCGGCGTGGCGTCCACCAAGGCCTTCTCCACCCAGGTGGTGGTGCTTTACATGTTGGCGCTTTACGGCGCTTTGATTCGCGGGTCCCTGCCGCGCCCCGACGTGGAAAAGATCATGCAAAACCTCCTCCACCTGCCCCATTGGGTGGGCGAGGCCCTGAAATGCGAGCCGGCCACCGTCGCCCTGGCCAAGAAATATTTCCACAGTCGGAATTTCCTTTTCCTCGGGCGGAACCTCAACTACCCCATCGCCCTGGAAGGGGCGCTCAAACTCAAAGAAATTTCCTACATCCACGCCGAGGGCTATCCCTCCGGCGAGCTCAAGCACGGGCCCATCGCGCTCATCGACGAAGACATGCCCGTCGTCGCCGTGGCCACCCAGGGCCGCGTCTACGACAAAATCCTCACCAATCTCGAAGAAGTGGCCGCCCGGGGCGGCCGGGTGATCGCCGTGGCCACCCAGGGCGACACCCGGATCGCCGCGTTGACCCCCGACGTGCTTTGGATGCCGGAGATGCCCGAATCCATGGCGCCGGCCGTCAACGTGGTGCCGCTTCAGCTTTTGTCGTACCACATCGCCGTGCTGCGGGGCTGCGACGTCGATCAACCCCGCAACCTCGCCAAATCCGTCACCGTCGAGTGACGACGTGAAGCGCGTCCTCGTCATCGGCGCCGGGCCGGGGGGCGAAGCCGCGGCGAAACGGGCCTCCGCCCGGGGCGCCGCCGTCACCCTCGTCGAAAAAAACCGCCTCGGCGGCCTCTGCCTCAACTGGGGCTGCGTTCCCACCAAAACCCTCTTGGAAGGCGGCCGTCTGTTGCACGCGGTCCGTGCCGCGGGTCCCGTCTTGACGGGCGGGCCCCTGTCCGTGGACTGGGAGGCCCTCCGTCGCAAAAAAGACGAATTGATCGACGGCCTCCGTCGCGCCCTGGAACAGGATTTGTCCCGCCGGGGGGTGCGGGTGGTGACGGGCGCGGCCGAGTTCGTCGACGGCCACCGCGCCCTCCTGCGGACGGCCCGGGGCGATGAATCCATCGAGTTCGACGCCGCGGTTCTGGCCACCGGTTCGGCGCCCGTGTTCCCGCCGCCTTTCGACGCGCGGCGCGGGGACGTGCTGGACTCGGACGGCGCCCTCGCCCTGGAACGCGTGCCCGGCCGCCTTTTGGTGGTGGGGGGCGGCGCGGTGGGCTGCGAGTTCGCGGGGTTGTTCGCCGAGCTGGGCGCGGCCGTGACGCTGGTCGAAATGAAAGACCAACTGCTTCCCGGTGAAGACCCGGCCGTGGCGCGGGTCCTGCAGGGGGCCTTCGAACGGCGCGGCCTCGCCGTGCGCCTCGAGACGGTGGTCACCGATTTCGACAAAACGGCCGACGGTTTCACCGTCCGATTTTCCCGGGGCGACCCCGCCGCTTTCGACCGAATTCTCGTTTGCGTCGGGCGGCGGCCGGTCACGGCCGGCCTGGGCCTCGAGCGCGCGGGCGTGGCGGTCGACGGCGGGCGCGTGGCCGTCAACGATTTGATGTTGACCTCGGCGCCGTCGATCTACGCCGTGGGCGACGTCAACGGCCTGTCCCTCCTGGCCCACGCGGCCGCGGCCCAGGCCGAAACCGCGGTCGACGCCCTCTTCGGCGCCGCGCGCCCCTACCGCAACGACCGCGTGCCCCGCTGCCTTTACACCTGGCCCGAAGTGGCCAGCGTGGGCGAGTGGGCCGCGACGGCCCGGGCGCGCGGCGTCGACGTCAAAGCCCATCGGTTCTTTTTCAAAGGGTCGCCCAAAGCGTTGGCTTCGAACGAGGGCGACGGCTTCCTTCAAGTGCTTTCCGATAAGGCCGACGGGAAAATCCTCGGCGCCCAGCTGGTGGGACCGCACGCGACGGAACTGGTCCATCTCTTCGCCCTGGCCCTCGCCGGGGACATGCGGACCGAAGACGTTCACCGCGTGATCTTCGCCCACCCGACCCTGGCCGAGGGCGTGCGGGAGGCGCTGGCGCGATGAGCCCCGTCCTGTCCTGGCGTCCGCGTCTGCCCCGGCATTTGAGCCGGACGGTGCCCGAGGGCGAAGCCCTCGCGGTGGTCCAAAGGGCCCTCGCGGACGCCGCTTTCCCGACGGTGTGCCGCGAGGCGCGTTGCCCCAACCGCACCGACTGCTGGGCCCGGGGGACCCTCGCCTTTCAAATATTGGGCGCGGTTTGCACCCGCCGCTGCGCCTTTTGCGCCGAAAAAACCGGGCGCCCCGGCCCGGTGGACCCCGCGGAGCCCGCGAATCTCCTTCGCGCGGTTCAAAAACTGTCTTTGAAGCACGTGGTCATCACCTCGCCCGCCCGCGACGACCTGGACGACCAGGGGGCGGGGCAGTTCGCCGCCTGCGTCGACGCCCTGCGCACGGGCGCCTCCGGCGTCACCGTGGAGGTTTTGACCCCGGATTTCCAGGGCCGCCGTGATTTGCTAGAACGGGTGTTCCGCTCGGCCCCCGACGTGTTCAACCACAACGTGGAAACCGTCGAACGTCTGTCCCCGCGCGTGCGGGCCCGGGCCACGCACCGGGGGTCCTTGGCGGTGTTGTCGGCCGCGGCGGGGGCGGGGCTGCGCGTCAAGTCGGGCCTCATGGTGGGGTTGGGCGAAACCGAGGACGAGCTCTTGGCGACGTTCGCCCAATTGCGGGACGCCGGCGTGCGGAGGTTGACCGTGGGCCAGTACCTGCCGCCCGGGCCGGCCTTTTTCCCCGTGGACCGCTTTTACACGCCCGAGGAATTTCGCGCCCTCGGGCGGGCCGCCAAGGCGTTTTTTGAGAACGTGAGCGTGGGCCCCTTGGTGCGCAGTTCCTACCACGCCGACGAACTCTTGGAGACCGCATGACCGCGACCCCGCAACGAACCCCATTTTTCGTGTTTCACCAAGAAGCCCGCGCGCGGATCGTGGAATTCGCCGGCTGGGAAATGCCCATCCAGTTCGAAGGGATCTTGGCCGAACACCAGGCCGTTCGCCAACGGGCGGGGCTCTTCGATATCTCCCACATGGCGCAGATCTGGGTCACGGGCCCCGGCGCCCGGTCCACCCTGGATCGGCTCGTGACGAACGACGTGTCGGCCCTCAAAGACAACCGCGGTCTTTACGCGCTCCTCTGTCGGGAAGACGGCGGCGTGGTGGACGACCTCTACATTTACCGGTTGGAAAGCGGCCGTTATTTGGTGATCGCCAACGCGTCCCGGGCCCGGGCGGACTGGGCGTGGCTTCAAGCCCACCTCGGCCCCGAGACGGAGCTGGCGGAACAACCCCAGGCCGCGGCCCTCGCCTTGCAGGGCCCCCGCGCGGCGGCGATATTAAAAGAGCTCCTGCCCAACGCCGTCAAAATGCAAAAGAACGACGTGGCCGAGTGGCTTGTCCTGGGCCGGGAGATGGTGGTGGCCCGCACGGGGTACACGGGGGAGGACGGTTTTGAATTCTTCGGCCCCGCGGAGCACGTCCTGCCTTTCCATCAAGCGCTGATCAAAGCGGGGGCGCCCCACGGCTTGGTCCCCTGCGGGTTGGGCGCGCGCGACACCCTGCGGCTCGAGATGGGCTACCGCCTCTACGGCAACGATCTGGACGAGGGCCATTCCGCCCTGGAGTCCGGCCTGGGCTGGGCGGTCAAGTTGGGGAAAACCGATTTCATCGGGCGCGCCGCCCTCCTGAAGGAAAAGGAACAGGGATCGCGTCGGCGGATGATCGCCTTCCGTCTGAAGGAGCGCGGGGTGCCGCGCCACGGCCACGAAATCCTTTTGGGTGGAAACCCGGTCGGGGCGGCGACCAGCGGCACCTTCTCCCCGTCCCTGGGGGGCGGGATCGGCCTGGGGTACGTGGACAACGTGCTCTTTCCGCCCGCGGCCGAAAAAACAAACGCTTTGTCGCTCCGCATTTACGAACGGCCCCTCGCGGCCGAAATCGCGACGTTGCCCTTTTATCGAAAGACCACGCTCACGGGCGTGAACTGAGAGGCCCCCATGGATCCGAAAACGCTTCGTTACACCAAAAGCCACGAATGGATCGCCGCCGACGGCACCGTCGGCATTTCCGATCACGCCCAGCACGAGATCACGGACGTCGTTTTCGTCGAGCCGCCCAAGGTGGGCCGTGCCGTGAAGGCCGAGGAAGCCTGCGCGGTGGTCGAATCGGTCAAGGCCGCCTTCGACATCTACGCTCCCGTGGCCGGCGCCGTCGCGGCCGTCAACGACGAGGCGGCCAAGAACCCGGCGATCGTCAATCAATCGCCTTACGAAAAAGGCTGGCTTTTTAAAATCCAAATGACGTCGCCCGCCGACCGCGAAAAGCTGATGACCGCCGAGCAGTACGCCGCTTTCGTCAAAACCGGCGCGCACTGACTTTATGTTCGTCGCCCATACCCCCGACCAGAAAAAGGCCATGCTCGCGGCCGCCGGGGTCGCCTCGTTCGATGAGCTGATCGCCGGCCTCCCGCGGGAGCTCGTGCGCCCGCCGCTGCGCCTGCCCGGCTCCCTGAGCGAGATGGAACTTGTGCGCCACATGGAAGAGCTGGCCGCCCGGGACCACTTGGCCCATTCCTATTTGGGCGCGGGGGCCTACGAGCATTTCGTGCCGACCGCGGTGTGGGCGCTGGCCCTGCGCGGCGAGTTCGCCACGGCCTACACGCCCTACCAGGCCGAGGCCAGCCAGGGCACGCTCCAATCCATTTTCGAGTTCCAAAGCCTGGTCGCCGAGCTCTTCAAGATGGACGTGGCCAACGCCTCCATGTACGACGGGGCGAGCGCCGCGGCCGAGGCGTGCCTGGTGGCCGCCAAGCACACGGGCCGCGCCGAGGTGCTGGTGCCGGACACGGTGCACCCCCAGACCCGCCGGGTGATCGAAACCTATTTGGCCCACTCGGGCGCGCGCGTGGTGCGTGTGCCCACCCCGACCGGTGTGCTGGAACCCGCCGTTCTGGCCAAACACCTGGGCCCGCAAACGGCGGCCCTGCTCGTGCAGACCCCCAACTTTTTCGGCAACCTGGAGATCCACGTCGCCGAACTGTCCGACCAGATCCACAAGGCGGGGGGACTCCTGATCGCCTCGGCCTATCCGGTGTCCCTGGGGCTGTTGACCCCGCCGGGAGACTACGGTGCCGACATCGCCGTGGCCGAGGGCCAGCCCCTCGGTCTGCCGCTGGCCTACGGCGGCCCCTACCTGGGGCTCTTCGCCTGCTGCAACGAATTGATCCGCAAAATGCCGGGCCGCGTGGTGGGCCAAACCGTCGACAAGGACGGCCGCCGCGCCTTCGTGCTCACGCTCCAGGCCCGGGAACAACACATCCGCCGGGAAAAGGCGACCTCCAACATCTGCACGAACCAGGCCCTGTGCGCCCTGGCGTCCACGATTTACCTGTCGCTGGTGGGCAAAAGCGGTTTTCAAAAGCTGGCGGAGCTCAATTTCCAGAAGGCCCACTACGCCCGCGAGGTCCTCGCGAAACGGGGTTTCGCGCCGGTTTTCGATCATCCGTTCTTCAACGAGTTCACGGTGCGCTGTCCCGCCCCACCCGAAAAGATCATTGAAAAGTTGGCCGTGAAACGCGTGTTGGCCGGCCACGCCCTGGGGTACTACCACCCCGACCGAAAGGACCAGCTGCTGCTGTGCGTCACCGAACTCAAAACCAAGGCCGACATTGACCAGTTCGGCGAACTGATGGCGGAGGCCGCCCGATGAGCGAGACCGTGATCGAACCGTTGATTTTTGAAAAAAGCGTGCCCGGCCGCGCCGGCCTGCCCTGGCCCGCGTGCGATGTCCCGACGACGGACGTGGCCCGCCAGGTGCCGCCCGCCCTCTTGCGGCGGACCCCGGCGGCGCTTCCGGAAGTGTCGGAGCCCCAGGTGGTGCGCCACTTCACGCGGCTGTCCCACCTCAACTTTTCCATCGACACGAATTTCTACCCGCTGGGGTCCTGCACCATGAAACACAACCCCAAGGTGAACGACCGCGTCGTGCAGATCCCCGATTTCGCGGGCCTGCACCCCCTGCGGCCCCACGAACTCAGCCAGGGGATCTTGGAAATCCTGTTCGAGGTGGAACGCTGGCTTTGCGAATTGTGCGGGATGGACGCCTTCACCCTTCAGCCGTCGGCGGGGGCCCAGGGCGAATTGACGGGTATTTTGGTGGCGCGGGCCTACCACGAACACCGGGGCCAAAAACGCCCCGTGGTGTTGATCCCCGACTCGGCCCACGGCACCAACCCGGCCAGCGTGGCGGTGGCGGGCCTCACGGCGGTGACGGTCAAGTCCACCCCCGAAGGCCACGTGGACGTCGACGACCTCACGGCCAAGCTCACCCCCGAGGTCGGCCTGGTGATGATGACCCTGCCCAGCACGCTCGGGATGTTCGAGCCCCGCGTGAAGGAGATCGCTAAAAAGGTGCACGACGCCGGCGCCCTCTTGTACATGGACGGCGCCAACTTGAACGCCCTGGTGGGCCTTCTGCGCCCCGGCGACGTGGGCGTCGACGTGCTGCACGTCAATTTGCACAAGACCTTCGCCACGCCCCACGGGGGCGGCGGACCGGGCGCGGGTCCCGTGGGCGTCAAAAAAGCGCTCGAACCCTTTTTGCCGTCGCCGCGGGTGGCCAAGGAGGACGGCGTTTTCCGACGGAAATTCGACCGCCCCCACACCATCGGCCGGGTCCACGGGTTCCAGGGGAATGTGGGTGTTTTGATCCGCGCCTACGCCTACATGCGCCTGCAGGGGGTGGAAGGGTTCCGCGAAATGAGCGAGAACGCCATCCTGGCCGCCAACTATTTAAAGGCCAAGCTGACGCCGCTGTTCCCTAAAATGCCGGCGGGACCCTGCATGCACGAGGTGGTGGTTTCCGGCGAAGGGGCCTTCGGCCCGGGGGTGAAAACCCTGGACGTCGCCAAACGGTTGTTGGATTACGGGTTTTACGCGCCGACGATTTATTTCCCGCTCATCGTGCCCGAGGCCATGATGATCGAGCCGACGGAAAACGAAACCAAGGAAACGCTGGACGTTTTTGTGGACACTTTGAGGACCATTATCGAGGAAAGCAAACGCGATCCGGAGAAGGTGAAGGGCGCGCCGCACACCACGCCCGTGCGCCGGTTGGACGAGGTGAAGGCCGCCCGGGAACCGCGCCTGCGTTATTTTCCCAACTTGCCGTAACTCGAAACCACGATATACAGGCCCATCAGGGTCATAAACACCCCGAAGGACAGTTTCAAGGCCGCCCCGCTCACGCGGTTGGCCAAAAACCCGCTGGCCCAGGCCGCCGCAAAAAGCGACAGGGCCATGACCGCGGCCGCGCGCACGTCCACGTTGCCATTGCGGTAGTAGGCGAAAACAGCGCCCAACCCCACCGGGAGCAACAGCACCGCCAGGCTGGTGCCCGTGGCCCGGTGTTGATCGAACCCCGCGAAATACACCAGCGCCGGCACGATGATGGCGCCGCCGCCCACGCCGAAAAATCCCGACACGATTCCCGCCGCCAGGCCGATCAGGACAAAAACGCCCGTGTTCTCCACGTCGTCAGTCTTGAATCAACTTTTGAGTTTCGTTGTTCGAGTTGGTAATCACCTTATTGGCCGCGGCGGCGACGCGCTTGGCCTTTTGCACGTCTTCCGCCAAGCTTTGCGCGTAGGCCACGGCCGCGTTGCGGGGCGGCGGGGGTTCCGACGAAACGGGCGGGGGCGGCGGCGGGGCCTTTTTGCAGGCCGCCAAGGCCGCCAGGGCGATCACAGCGAGGATTCTATTCACGGGAGGCCCCTAGATGGAATCCGTGGCGGGATTGTCTTCCACTTCGATCTGCAGGCCGCCGGCCATTTGGGCCACCCAGTTGTAGAGCACGGCGAACAAATAACCCATCACAAAGCCCAAGCCGCCGTAAAAGAGCGGCAAGGCCACGACCGCCCCCACGCCGAACAGCAGTCCCATCAGGGGCTTGCCCGACTTGGCGGCCATGGCGGCGGTGCCGCTGCCCACCAGGGAGATCAAAGCGAAAAAAGCCCCCAGCAACAACCCCAGCAGGGCGTACAACAGGCCGCTCACCTTCGCGACGGACATGGCGTTGAATTTCTTGATGATCATGTGTGTCTCCTAGGAGGATTTGTTGGGAAAGGACACTTCCAGCACCACGCAACCCACATCGGTTTTAAAGGGGCCGTGCAACTCGCCCGGCGGCCGGCTGGCGTAGTCGCCGGGTTCCAGCCAGCGGTTGAAGGATTTGTCGAACAGCCGCCCGCTCACGATGAACACTTCCTCCGGGTAGCGGTGGGTCTTGCCGCCGAAGGGCGCGGTGTCCGCCCCGGGGAGGAACCGCGTCAGACGGGTGTATTCGCCGGTGCCCTCATCGATGCTGAGGGTTACCTCTTCGGCGATGCCTTCCAAGCCTTTGACGGGGGTCCACTTGGACCGTTGCGCGGGGTCCAGGGGATTCCAATAGGGGTTGGTGGTTTTTGCCATAGCGCTTAATAGTACCATGAACACCCCCCACCGTCCATGGATTCGCCCCGGGACTCCCGGAAAGCAACGATTTCAGGTCGTCGTCACCAGCAATTCCTCCGCGTTGGAAGGGGGGCGCAAACCGTCCGTTCGGTCCGCGAAGTAGCGTTGGGCCAGCGCGTCCGCCGAAACGTGTTGGGCGTCCTTAAAACCGGCTTCCCGGGCCAGCGCCAATATTTCCGTCGGTGAAAAGAAACTGAGGAAGGGCGTGCCGTTGGCCCGGGCCCCCGCGATCGCCCGTTCCATACCGGGGCGCGTCGCGGGATCCACCCTCTCGATGGGAAGCAAAAAGGAAAGGACCAGCGCGCTCCCCGAAGCCAGGGCCGCGACCCGGCGCAGCGTCGCCGCGACCGCTTCTTTGGTCAAATACATGCTCACCCCGGTCGAAGCCACCAGCGAGGGGCGTCCGGCGTCGAAACCCGCCGCGCCCAGCCGCCGCCACCAGGCGTCGCCCGCCTCGAAGTCCACCGGCACGAACCGCAGATGGGCCGGGACGCCCCAACCGAGATCAACAAGGCGTTGCCGCTTCCAGGCCTGCGGGCCGGGTTTATCGATTTCGAACACGGTGAGGCGCGCCGCCGAGCCCGCTGCGCGCTGCGCAAAGGTGTCCAACCCCGCGCCCAGAATGACGTACTGCGAAATGCCGTGCGCGGCTTTTTCAGCGACAAGATCTTCGACAAAGCGGGCGCGAGCCACGATGGAGGCGCGGAAGGTCCGCGTGAAGGGGCCCATGTCCGGCCGGTTTCGCCAGCCGTCGTCGGGGGCCGCCAGTTGCAGTCCCAGGGTGTCGGTGAACACGTGCGGCGGCGCGTCGGCCAAAACGTGCAGGGCCCGCCACAGGGCCACGCGAACGGCGGTGCTGTCCGGAGCCGCCGTCGGGTCTTCCCGCGTCACGTTCTTTCCCCGGGGTTGATTTAAAACCCCCAGTGATCCACGGCGGTGACTTGATTTTTCAAATCAAAGGAAACACGGACGAGTTTTTCACCCCGCTCGTTCGCGTTGCCGGTTTCTTGCCTTCTCTCTATCCAATACCAGTAAGTGATGCCGATTTGTTTTGGGTTTTTGATTTTTGGTTCGTACAACGGGTTGACTTCATCGGGGTTGCCCACACACTCTTCCACCTGCTTTGGGGTCATGCCGATTTTGATCTTGGCGTAGCCTTGTTCAATTGATGTTTTCCGCTCATGACCGGCAACATACGGACACTCCATGGGACCCCCGCGCATCGCGATTGGATAGAAACAAACGCTCAAAAAGGCTGTTTTGAAGAAGAGTTTACCTATCACATTTCGCCCCATCAAAAGCGATTGTATTAATGATTGGCGGTAAATGGGCCCTGTCCGCGGGCTTAACGGACGATCGAACCTTCGAAGACGACGCGGGGGTCTTTAACATCCACAAGTTCATTCAACTCGTAAACGTTCTTGTACCCGTAGCCGTAAAGGTTGATGTAGGTCGGGATGTTCAACGCCATCATGCGCGGTTTTTCCTGGGCGTTGAACTGCGCGGCGACTTTATTATCCTTGCCCGTCATCGGCAGGGCGATCTTGGAGGCGAAATCGACCTCGTTGCCTTCGAAGTTGTTGTTGCAATAAATGAGAAGGGGGGTGTCGAAAGAAGGGATCACCTTCGCCAGGTTGTCTTGGGTGAAATCCGTGAAGCTTAAGTGTTTGGCGCCCTTTAAATGAATGCGGTCATAGCGGAAGGTGGACCGGGTGTCGAGCACGATGACGCCGGGTTTCTTGCTCATCGTCAAGAAGGTGTCGAAATCCACCAGTCGGCGCGCGCGGTGTGGCTCGACCTCGGCGACAATGGTTTTGAAATCTTCGAAGCTGACTTTGGCTTTGGGAAACATTTTATCTCGGCCCATGGCCGTTTGAGAAAGGACCAAAACGACGAAGGCTATTGCCGTTGTTATTTTCATGGGGACTCCTGTCATGGAAATTCATTGGTTCTCCAACCTTTGACCTTGAATGGTCATTCAAGTAACGCAAAAAGAAAAGTCGCCGGAACCCCGACCCCCCCCGCGGTGCCCGCGTGGAGCGACAGCCGCATTGATTTGTTAGACGAGGTATTATTGCCGTGTTTTGCCGTTGTCAACATTCA
>Ga0268298_10000240_pt1 | contig 72353 bp, 63 predicted proteins | sample WWTPWeurt_MetaG_FD_194462 | JGI IMG/M metagenome (GOLD analysis project Ga0268298, IMG submission 194462) | Activated sludge microbial communities from WWTP in Nijmegen, Gelderland, Netherland - WWTP Weurt | ecosystem: Engineered > WWTP > Aerobic digester > Activated sludge | place...
CTGATCGAGTGCACGCTGATGCTGAACAAGGAAGTCGACTGGCAGGAACTCGGCTTCGTCTGCGACGGCCGCTTCCTGTTTACCCAGCGCAGCCTGCAGACCTGTCTGCTGCCCGAGAAATTCTCCCGATTTCTGCCCCTTGAAGCGAAAAAGGACGCCGCATGACCTTCACCCAAATGCTTGCCGCCGCCTGGCAGACCAACAATTCGCTGCTCTGCGTCGGCCTCGATCCCGATCCGGCGAAGTTTCCCGCGCATCTCAAGGGCCGCGACGACGCGATCTTCGCATTCTGCGCCGCCATCGCCGATGCGACCGCCGACCTCGTCTGCGCCTTCAAGCCTCAGATTGCCTACTTCGCCGCCCGCCGCGCCGAAGACCAGCTTGAGGCGCTGATCGCCCACATCCACGCCAGGCATCCCGGCATCCCGGTCATTCTCGACGCCAAGCGAGGCGACATCGGCTCGACCGCCGAGCATTACGCCGTCGAGGCCTTCACACGCTTCCAGGCCGATGCCGTCACGGTCAACCCCTACATGGGTCGCGATTCGCTCGATCCCTGGCTGGCCTGGCCGGAAAAGGGTGTCATCCTGTTGTGCCGCACGTCGAATCCGGGCGGTTCCGATCTGCAGTTTCTCGATGTCGGTGGCGAAAAGCTTTACGAGCGTGTTGCCCGTCTGGCCGCCAACGAGTGGAACACGAGCGGCCAGATCGGCCTCGTCGTCGGCGCCACCTTCCCGGCCGAGATTGCCCGTGTCCGGGCGATCGTCGGCGACATGCCGCTGCTCGTCCCCGGCATCGGCGCCCAGGGCGGCGACATCGCGGCCACTGTCGAGGCGGGCCGCACGGCGAATGCGACAGGCTTGATGATCAACTCGTCCCGTGCCATTCTCTACGCCGGCAAGGACGAAGACTTTGCCGCCGCGGCGCGCAAGGTGGCCGAAGAAACGCGCGCCGCCATCAACCTCCACCGCTAAGGAAGCGCCATGCGCCTCGACGACCAACGTGAAAGCGACAACCTCGAAGACCGCCGCGGTGATGGCGGCGGCATGGGCGGCGGAGGCGGCCTGCGTCTGGGTGGCGGCCGGCTCGGTCTCGGCACGATTGCCATCGCGCTGGTCGCCAGCTATTTCCTCGGCATCAACCCGATGACCGTGCTCAGCATGCTGAGCGGCGGCGGTGGCATGCCCGCCGTCGAGCACAGCGCGCCGCCCGCGCACAAGCCGCCGGCCGACGACCAGATGGCGAAATTTGTTTCCAAGGTCCTGGCGTCGACCGAAGATACCTGGACGGACGTCTTCCGTGCCAATGGCAAGCAGTATGTCGAACCGAAGCTGGTGTTGTTTTCCGGCATGACGCCGACCGCCTGCGGCACCGGGCAAGCGGCCATGGGCCCCTTCTATTGCCCTGGCGACCAGAAGGTCTACATCGACCTGTCCTTCTACCGCGACCTGAAGGACCGCTTCAAGGCGCCCGGTGAATTCGCCCAGGCCTACGTGATCGCCCACGAAGTCGGTCACCATGTGCAGAACCAGCTCGGCATCGCCGACCAGGTGCATAAGGCCCGGCAGCGGGCGAGCAGGGCCGAGGCCAACGCGCTGTCGGTGCGCATGGAACTGCAGGCCGATTGCCTTGCCGGTGTCTGGGGCAAGCGCACCGACACCATGAAGGGCGTTCTCGAGCCCGGCGACCTCGAAGCAGCGCTGAACGCCGCCTCGGCCATCGGCGACGACCGTCTGCAGCAGCAGGCGCAGGGGCGCATCGTTCCGGAGAGCTTTACCCACGGCAGCTCCGATCAGCGCGTCCGCTGGTTCAAGCGCGGTTTCGAAACCGGCGACATGAACCAGTGCAATACCTTCAAGGCAGCGCAGCTATAAAGGCTTTGGCTGTCCGTCTGCCGTGGCTGCTGGCCGTGGCCCTGGCCGCGCCCGCCTTTGCCCTGCCGGCGCACACTCCGGTTCCCGGCGGTGTTGCCGTCATCGACCTTGGTCCGGTCAGCCAGCCAGTGCCGACCGCACGTCGGGGCGAACAGGCACTGGCCGTCGTCGCCGACAAGGGGCGCTGGTTTGCGCTGTTCGGCATCCCGCTCGACGCCGTACCTGGAGAAACGGAAATCAGCGTTTTTTCGGGGTCGACCGCGACAGTGAGGAATGTGGCCGTACGTAGCAAGACTTATCCCGAGCAGCGCCTGACGATCAAGGACAAGCGCAAGGTCGATCCCGATCCGGACGACCTGGCCCGCATCGCCCGCGAGCGGGAGGTCACCGACACCGTCAAGCGCCGCTTCAGCGATGGCATTCCGGATACCGACTTCGCGCTGCCGGCGAATGGCCCGCTATCGTCGCGCTTCGGCCTGCGCCGCATCTTCAATGGCCAGCCGCGCAATCCGCATGCCGGGCTCGATGTCGCGGTCGGCACCGGGGCGCCGGTCAAGGCGCCGGCCGCCGGGGTGGTGGCCAATACCGGCGACTATTTCTTCAATGGCAACACCGTGTTCATCGACCACGGGCAAGGGCTGATCACCGCCTACATGCACCTGTCGCGCATCGACGTGCGCACCGGTCAGACGGTGAAAAGAGGCGAGACGCTTGGCGCGGCTGGGGGCACTGGCCGCGTGACCGGCCCCCATCTGCACTGGGCGGTCATCCTGAACAATACCGCGGTCGATCCCCAGCTCTTTCTGATGCGCCCGTAAACGCAATAAAGGCAGCCGAAGCTGCCTTTTCGTCACGTCCTGCCTCAGATCTTCGGCTTGGACGGCGTGCTCATCTGCTTTTCATCCTTTGCCTTGTCACCGCAGGCAATCGCAGAAACGCTGCCAATCGCAAAGACTGCAGCCACAAGTACGGAAAACAGTTTCTTCATGCCCTTCTCCTCGTATTGACTACCGAGCTTTGAGTGGCTTACGCAATCATGGTTCAAAGTCTTTGTGCCGTTCAGAACTTTGCCGATCCGTCGCAAGTCCTGCAACGGAACCGGGCAACCGCTTGGTCTCGGACTCAATTGACGATCTGGTTCAACTCGCCCCTGGCGTAACGCTCGGCCATCTTGTCGAGCGGGATGACTTTGATCTGGCTGGCGCGGCCGGCGCAGCCGAAGGCTTCGAAACGGGCCAGGCAGATCTTCCTGGCGGCTTCGCGGGCCGGTTTCAGGTAGTCGCGCGGGTCGAACTTGGACGGGTTCTCCGCGAAGTAGCGGCGGATGGCCCCGGTCATCGCCAGACGGATGTCGGTATCGATGTTGATTTTGCGCACACCGTGCTTGATGCCGTTGACGATTTCCTCGACCGGCACGCCGTAGGTTTCCTTCATGTCGCCGCCGAATTCGCGGATTTCGGCGAGCAGTTCCTGCGGGACTGAAGAAGAGCCGTGCATGACCAGATGGGTGTTCGGGATGCGGGCGTGGATCTCCCTGATGCGGTCGATGGCGAGGATGTCGCCAGTTGGCTTCTTGGTGAATTTGTAGGCGCCGTGGCTGGTGCCGATGGCGATGGCCAGCGCGTCGCAGTTGGTCTGCTTGACGAAGTCGGCGGCCTGGTCGGGGTCGGTCAGCAACTGCTCACGGGTCATGTGACCGTCAGCGCCGTGGCCGTCTTCCTTGTCGCCCATCATGGTTTCGAGCGAACCGAGGACGCCGAGTTCGGCTTCGACCGAAACGCCGATGGCGTGCGCGAACTTGACGGTTTCGCGCGAAACGGCGATGTTGTATTCGTAGGAAGAAGTGGTCTTGCCGTCGGCTTCGAGCGAGCCATCCATCATCACCGAGGTGAAGCCGGAGCGGATTGCCGACATGCACACCGCCGGGCTCTGGCCGTGGTCCTGATGCATGACGATGGGCAGATGCGGATAGGCTTCGAGGGCGGCGAGAATCTGGTGGCGCAGGAAGGGTTCGCCGGCGTATTTGCGGGCGCCGGCCGAGGCCTGCATGATGACTGGGGCGTCAAGCTGGCTGGCGGCTTCGCAGATGGCCCAGACCTGCTCCATGTTGTTGACGTTGAAGGCGGGCAGGCCATAGCTGTTTTCGGCGGCATGGTCGAGCAGTTGGCGCATTGAAACGAGAGGCATGAAAAATCTCCGGTCAAGGGTGCGTCGGCTGGCAACCGCCAGCCATTCAAAGTCAAAAGTGTACCGCGATTTTCGGGCCCGCAGGGAATTGACTAGGGGGCGGGCGCTGCGAGCAGTTGGCGGAGCACATAGGGAAGGATGCCGTCATGGCGGAAGTACTCGACTTCGACTGGTGTGTCGATGCGCAGGCACAGCCGAAGCACGCGCTCATCGCCATTTGCTTGCCGGATGGTCAGTTGGACTTCCTGCCGCGGCCGGGGACTTGCGCCGACGCCGGATATCGAAAAGGTCTCGTCACCGGTAAGGCCGAGTGACTGCGCTGAGTCCTCACCCAGAAACTGAAGCGGCAAGACGCCCATGCCGATCAGGTTGGCGCGATGGATGCGCTCGAAGCTGCGGGCAATTATCGCGCGCACACCGAGCAGGCGTGTGCCCTTGGCTGCCCAGTCGCGACTCGAACCGGTGCCGTATTCCTCACCGCCGAAAACGAGACAGGGGACGCCGGCCTCCTGGTAACGCCGGGCCGCTTCGAAGATGGAAAGAATCTCGCCCGTCGTGCCGAGTTGACCGTAGAAGACGGTGAAGCCGCCCTCCGGGAGGGATACCATGGCGTCAGGCGCCAGCATCAGGTTGCGCAGCCGGACATTGGCAAATGTACCGCGCACCATCACCTCGTGCTGGCCTCGCCGGGCGCCGTAGGAATTGAAATCGCCGGGTGCCACTCCCTGCGCCTGCAGCCACTCGCCAGCGGGAACAGATGGCTTGATCGAGCCGGCAGGTGAAATGTGGTCGGTGGTGACCGAATCGCCGAGAATCACCAACGCGCGCGCACCGTGGATCGCCGCTGTAGGCGCAGGTTGCAGGGCAAAGTCGGCGAGAAACGGTGGCCGCGCAATGTAGGTCGACGGCGGCCAGTCGTAGGCGTCGCCGGCGGCGCCGCGGATGGCGCTCCACAGTGGGTTGCCATGAGGAAGGTCGGCGTAGAGGCGCCGGTAGGCGGCCGGGTCGGTGGCTTCGACCAGAAGCGTGGCAATTTCCTTGGGCGTTGGCCAAAGCTCGTGCAGCCACACTGGTTGCCCAGCGGCGTCATGGGCCAGCGGCTCGCGAGTCAGATCGGTCAGCAGGCTGCCGGCCAGCGCGTAGGCGACGACCAGCGGCGGGCTGGCAAGGAAGTTGGCCTTCAAATTGGGATGAATGCGCGCCTCGAAATTGCGATTGCCGGAAAGCACTGCCGCGCAGACCAGCTGGTGCTCGACGATGGCCGTGTTCAGTTCGGCAGACAGGTCGCCCGAGTTGCCGATGCAGGTGGTGCAGCCATACGCCGCAACGGCGAAGCCGAGCTTCTCAAGATAAGGCAGAAGGCCGGTGCGCGTCAGGTAGTCGGTGACCACGCGGGAGCCTGGTGCGAGCGACGTCTTGATCCGGGACGGTACGGACAAGCCGCGTTCGACCGCCTTCTTGGCCAGCAAGCCGGCAGCCAGGATCACGCTCGGGTTGGAGGTATTGGTACAAGACGTGATGGCGGCGATCAGCACGTCGCCTGAGCCCACATCGTAGCCAGCCGTGGTCGCGACCCGCCCGGCCAGCGCCGCAGGCGGAAGAGAGAAACCACCGTCGGCCGGTGCTGCCGAAAACAGGCGGGTAAATTCCGCTTTCGCTGCCGGCAGGGCGATACGATCCTGCGGACGCTTGGGTCCGGCCAGTGACGGCACGATGGTGGAGAGATCGAGCCGCAAAGTCTGCGAATAGTCGATATCGCCGGCGCGCGGTACGCCAAAGAGTCCCTGGGCACGGAAGTACGACCCGAACAGGGCGACCGCCTCCGGACTGCGCCCGGTCTGGCGCAAATAGGTCAGTGTGTTCTCGTCGACCGGAAAATACCCCATCGTCGCGCCATACTCAGGGGCCATGTTGGCAATCGTGGCACGATCCGGCACTGCCAGGCTGGCCGTCCCAATACCGAAAAATTCGACGAACTTGCCGACCACCTTGGCCTGGCGCAGCAACTCGGTCAGCGTCAGCACGAGATCGGTGGCGGTGACGCCGGCTTGCAGGGCACCCGTCAGTTCGACGCCAACGACATCGGGGGTCAGGAAATACACCGGCTGGCCGAGCATGGCCGCTTCCGCCTCGATGCCGCCGACCCCCCAGCCGACGACACCGATGCCGTTGATCATGGTCGTGTGGCTGTCGGTGCCGACCAGCGAGTCGGGAAACACCAGTCCGTCGCGGCAGTGGACGCCTGGCGCCAGGTATTCGAGATTGACCTGATGGACGATCCCGATTCCCGGCGGCACGACGCTGAAGCTATCGAAGGCCTGCATTCCCCACTTAATGAAAGCATAGCGTTCGCGATTGCGGGCGAACTCCAGTTTCATGTTGAGATCAAGCGCCGCTGGCGTGCCGAAGTGATCGACCATCACCGAGTGGTCGACCACCAGATCGACCGGCACCAGCGGCTCGATCAGTTTGGCGGGCCGCCCCAGCGCCACTGCGACATCGCGCATGGCGGCGAGATCGGCAAGCAGAGGCACGCCGGTAAAGTCCTGGAGGACGACGCGTGCCACCGTGAAGGGAATTTCTTCGACGCGCGGCGCCGTCGGCTGCCAGCTGGCCAGCTGGCGGATATGGACATCGTCAATGATCTTGCCATCATGGTTGCGCAACAGGCTTTCGAGAACGATGCGCAGTGAGACCGGCAAGCGGTTCAGATGTGGGAACCCCAGCGCCTGCAGGGCGGGCAGCGAGTGATAACTGACGCCTGCTCCGGATTCTGGTAGCGGGCGGCGTGTAGATGGGTAACCGGACATCGACAACTCCTGCGGGACGAAACGGCCGTCACTCCAGCGATTGACCGGACTGCCGCCGTGAAGTTCAGCAGCGTCGGCGAATTCTCGAAAAACCCGATCGACACCCGGAGGCTCTTGGCGCCTCCTCGGACGCGGCGCGCCGCGACTGCCGTTTAGTGCTCGCCGACGCGGACGATCTTCAGCGTGTTGGTGCCGCCGGGATAGCCGATTGGCTCGCCGATGGTGAGTACGAGCAGGTCGCCGCGCGCGACGGCGCCGCGCTCGATGAGCAGTTGCTCGGCTTCGGCCAGGAGCTGGTCGCGGTTGGTGTGCGGCTGTCGCATCAGGACCGGATAGACCTCGCGGTAGAGCACCATGCGGCCGATCGTTTCGGCGTCGGGGGTCAGGGCGTAGATTGGCACGCCGCAATTGAGCCGGCTCATCCACAGCACCGTCGACCCGGACTGTGTCAGGGCGGCGATGGCCTTGACCTTGAGGTGATGCGCCGTCCAGATCGTCGCCATGGCGATGGACTGATCAATTCGGGTGAATACGCGATCAAGAAACTCGATGTCGAGGGTGACTTCGTCCGAACGCTCGGCCTCGACGCAGATGCGCGCCATCGACTCGACGGTCTCGACCGGGTACTTGCCGCTGGCGGTTTCGGCCGAAAGCATGACCGCGTCGGTGCCATCGAGCACCGCGTTGGCGACGTCCGACACCTCGGCCCGAGTCGGTACCGGCGAGACGATCATCGACTCCATCATCTGCGTCGCGGTGATGGTCAGTTTGTTGCGGTCACGCGCGACGCGGATCATCCGCTTCTGCAGCGCCGGGACAGCAGCGTCGCCGACTTCGACCGCGAGATCGCCACGCGCCACCATGATGCCGTCGGAGGAATCGAGGATTTCCTCGAGGTTCTGGACCGCCTCGACGCGCTCGATCTTGGCGATCAGCAGCGCACTGCTGCCGGCGGCACGGAGCAACTGGCGGGCCATGTACATGTCGGCAGCCGCCTTCGGGAAGGAGACGGCCACGAAGTCGGCATTCATCTGCGTCGCCGTCTTGATGTCTTCCATGTCCTTGGCGGTGAGCGCGGGAGCGGTCAGGCCGCCGCCCTGGCGGTTGATCCCCTTGTTGTTGGAGAGCTCGCCGCCGACCAGGACCCGGGTATTTATCTCGTGACCGCGCACGGTGACGACTTCGAGCTTGAGACGCCCATCGTCGAGCAGCAGCATGTCGCCTGGCTTGACGTCCTTGGGCAGGTTTTTGTAATCGAGACCGACGCGCTCCTGATTGCCGAGTGTGCAATGGGCGTCAAGGATGAATGTTTCGCCATCAACCAGCATGACCTTGCCGTCTGCAAACTTGCCGACGCGAATCTTCGGGCCCTGCAAGTCGGCGAGGATGCCGACCGTGCGTCCCACCTTTGCCGCCGCATTGCGGATGCAGACGGCACGGGCGAGGTGATCGTCGGCGGTGCCGTGCGAAAAGTTCAGGCGCACGACGTCGATACCGGCCGCGACCATGCGCTCGAGAACCTCAGGCGTCGAGGAGGAGGGGCCCAGCGTGGCGACGATCTTGGTGTGGCGTGGCATGTCTTCGGTCCTTGTGTTCAGTTCTCGGTGCTGTCTTTCAGTCGACCGCAGCAATGCCACGGTCAACGCGATTTGTGACCCTATTTTGCTGCGCGTTCTTCGAGAATGGCGATGGCCGGCAGGGTCTTGCCTTCGAGGAATTCCAGGAAGGCGCCGCCGCCGGTGGAGATATAGCCGACGTCGTCATGAATATGGAACTTGGCGATGGCGGCCAGCGTGTCGCCGCCGCCGGCAATCGAGAAAGCTTCAGAGTGCGCGATGGCCGAAGCGAGCATCTTGGTGCCGCCGGCGAACTGCGGCAGCTCGAAAACTCCGACCGGGCCGTTCCAGACGATGGTGCCGGCGTTGGCGATGATTTCCGAAAGCTTGGCGGCAGTCTTCGGGCCGATGTCGAGGATGCGGTCATGGGCCGCGACATCGTCAACCGAAATCTTGTTGGCGCGGGCCAGCGCGGAGACCTCGTCGGCGACGACGACGTCGGTCGGCAGCGGCACTTCGGCACCGCGCGCCTTCATGATGTCCATGATGACATGAGCTTCCTTGACGAGATCGGCTTCAGCGAGAGAGTCACCGATGCGCTTGCCGTCAGCGAGCAGAAACGTATTGGCAATGCCGCCGCCAACGATCAACTGGTCAACCTTGCTCGCCAGCGACTTGAGAATGGTCAGCTTGGATGAGACCTTGGAGCCGCCAACGATGGCGACCAGCGGATGCTTCGGGTTATGCAGGGCCTTGCCCAGCGCGTCGATTTCGGCGCCCATCAGCATGCCGGCGCAGGCGACCGGGGCGTACCTGGCGATACCGTGGGTCGTGGCTTCGGCACGGTGCGCGGTGCCGAACGCGTCATTGACGAAGATGTCGCAGAGCTTGGCCATCTTCTGGGCCAGTTCGTCGTTGTTCTTTTTTTCGCCCTTGTTGACGCGGCAATTTTCGAGCAGGACGACTTCCCCCGGCTTGACTTCGAAACCGCCATCCACCCAGTCGGTGATCAGGCGTACTGGCAGGTGCAGCATCTGACCCAGTCGCACGGCAACCGGCGTCAAGCTGTCCTCGGGGTGAAATTCGCCTTCGCTCGGACGGCCGAGGTGGGAGGTGACCATGACGGCGGCGCCTCTTTCCAGGCAGTACCTGATCGACGGCAGCGAGGCGCGAATACGGGTGTCCTCGGTGATATTGCCGGCTTCGTCCTGCGGCACGTTGAGGTCGGCGCGGATGAAGACGCGCTTGCCCGAAACATCGAGGTCGGTCAGCTTGATGACATTCATGGTTCTCTCCTGTGCGTGTTTAGGTACTTTTTGCCGGCCAGAGGCGTGACCAATGATTGGCCACCTCCAGCATGCGATTGGCAAATCCCCATTCGTTGTCGAACCAGACGAACAGGTTGACCAGGTGGGTGCCGGCGGTGCGCGTCTGGCTGCCATCGACGATGGCGGAATGGGAGTCGTGGTTGAAATCGATCGAGGCATGCGTCTCTTCCGAGAAGGCGATCAGATCGGCGAGCGGACCCTCGGTGGCAGCGACAAGCAAGGCGTTGATGCTGTGCACGGAAACCGGACGCTGGGTGCTGATCGTCAGGTCGATGGCCGAGACGTTGGGGGTCGGCACGCGGATCGCCTTGGCCTGGACGCGCCCCGCCAGTTGCGGTAACAGGCGCTCGACGCCGCGGGCGAGGCCGGTGGACACCGGGATAATTGACTGCATGGCCGAGCGGGTCCGGCGCAGGTCGTCGTGGTGGTAGCCATCGATCAGCGGCTGATCGTTCATGACCGAATGCAGCGTGGTCAACAGCGCCTGGTCAACGCCGATCTCGCGCTCGATCAGGTCAAGCAACGGAACGACGGCGTTGGTCGTGCACGAGGCGGCCGAAACAATACGCTCGTTGCCGGTCAGGGTGTTCTGGTTGATGCCGCTGACAATCGTCGCATCGACGTCGCTGCCGCTCAGGCCAGGATGGGCGAGCAGCAGGCGCGGGCAGCCGGCATCGAGAAAACGGGTCAGTTCGGGACGTCGACCGTAACTGCCGGAGGATTCGACCAGCAGATCGATTCCCAGGGCGCGCCAGTCGACGGGTTCCGGTGTCTTGGCATGGCTGACAGCAATGCGCTGGCCATTGACGATCAGCGCCGAATCGACGATTTCCACCTCGCCACGCAGACGTCCATGCGTCGAGTCGTAGCGCGTCAGATAAGCCATGCTTTCCAGATTGGCCGGTTCGTTGATCGCAACGACCTCAAGATTTCCAGCGTTCGGCGATTCCATCAGGGAGCGCAGAAAGCAGCGGCCGATGCGGCCGTAGCCGTTGATGGCGAGGCGAAGCTGGTTGCGCAATTTACTTTTCGGCCTGGGCCGGGTCCTTCTTGGCTTCTTCACTTTCCTTGGGGGCAACTCCGCCTTCGTTCGGGTCGTAATGCACTTCCGCGACCTCAATTGGATCCTTGGGCGAGCAGTGCTTGTACCGACCGACACTCCATGTGCTGACTTCGGTGAAGAAGATGACAGTGCCTTGGCCCTTGAAGTACTGGTTGGTGCGGGCCTTGTCGTTGCCAAAATAGAACGGTATCGTGTGCTTGCCCGTGCAATAGGCGCTAATGGCGTCTGGCTTGCCCAGGATTGTGGCAGCTTCATCGAATTTCATGCCGGGTTTGACCTTGGCGAATGTGCTGTCGGCCGGGGGGTTGCCAGTGACCGTCTGGGCGTCACCTTCGACCGGCTTCTTTTCCTCCGCCATCGCGACAGCCATGGTCAGGGAAAGACAAAGGGCTACGGCGGTGATGCTGGTCTTGCGCGAATTCATCGGAGTCTCCTGTTGGCAATTAGGGTGAAGCGATTCTTCTCTCAGTCTTGATGCAACTTGCCCCGCATCGGCGGGGGCAAGGGGAACCGTCCGTCAGGTGTTACCTGGCGTTCATCCAGGCGCGGGCGGCATCCAGCATGCGGCAGGAGTAGCCCCACTCGTTGTCGTACCAGGCCAGAACCTTGACCAGGTTGCCGTCGATGACGCGGGTTTGCGTCGCATCGAAGGTCGAGGATGCCGGGTCGTGGTTGAAGTCGGAGGAAACGAGCGGCTCGTTGTTGACCGCCAGGATGCCTTTGAGGGCGCCTTGGGAAGCGGCGGTCATCAACTGGTTGATCTCGTCCTTGGAGGTCGGGCGCTCGGCCGTGAAGGTCAGGTCGACCAGCGACACATTGATCGTCGGCACGCGCAGCGCAAAACCGTCAACGCGTCCCTTCAGGGCCGGCAACACCAGGCCGACCGCAGCAGCAGCACCGGTCTTGGTCGGGATGATGTTCTGGGCGCCGGCGCGGGCGCGGCGCAGATCCTTGTGGCGCACATCAACCAGGACCTGGTCATTGGTGTAAGCGTGGATTGTCGTCATCAAACCCTTCTTGATGCCGATGTTGTCCTGCAGCACCTTGGCGACCGGAGCCAGGCAGTTGGTCGTGCACGAGGCATTGGAAACGACCGTCATGGCTTGCGTCAGCAGGTCGGAATTGACGCCATAGACGATGGTCGCATCGACGTCGTCGCCGCCCGGAGCGGAGATCAGCACGCGCCTGGCGCCCTGGTCGAGCAGGACTTGAGCCCTGGCCTTCGAGGTATAGGCGCCGGTGCATTCGAGCAGCACGTCAACGCCGTGGTCGGCCCAGTTGATGTCCTGCGGGTTCTTGGTCGAGTAGAAGGGGATCGACTTGCCATTGACGATCATCGCGCTTTCACCTTCTGTCTCGACAGAGGTCCCGAAGCGGCCGTGCGTGGTGTCGTACTTGGTCAGGTGGGCGTTGGTCTTGAGATCGCCGGAGGCATTGATGGCGACGATTTCAAACTCATCTTCCAGACCCAGTTCGTAAATGGCGCGCAGCGTGCAGCGACCGATACGACCATAACCGTTGATGCCGACCTTGATAGCCATGGAGCTTCCCCTTAGAAACGAGCGTTAAGAAATCAGGACAATAGTTCTTTCGCCGTCTTGACGGCATGGGCGACAGTGAAGCCGAACAGTTCGAAGATCTGGCCGGCCGGGGCCGACTCGCCGAACCGGTCGATGCCGATGACAGCGCCGTGCAGGCCGACGTACTTGCGCCAGAAGTCAGGATGCGCTGCTTCGATGGCGATGCGTTTCTCGCCGTTGCCAAGGACAGCCGCCTGGTAATCGGCGCTCTGGCGGTCGAAAACGCTGGTGCACGGCATCGAAACGACGCGGGTGGCGATGCCTTCGCTCGCGAGGGCCGCCTGTGCATCGAGCGCCAGCTTGACTTCGGAGCCGGTGGCGATGATCGTGAGCTGCGCCTGGCCGACGCAGCCGGAAAGCACGTAGCCGCCCCGCGCAATATCGGCATCGGCAACAGCGGCAGTCACGGTCGGCAGGTTCTGGCGTGACAGCGCGAGCAAAGTCGGGCCATTTTTCCGGTCGACCGCAGCAGTCCAGGCAATCGCCGTTTCGGTCGCATCGGCTGGACGCCAGACGTCAAGGTTCGGGATGATGCGCAGGCTGGGGATGTGCTCGACCGGCTGGTGCGTCGGGCCGTCTTCGCCGAGACCGATGGAGTCATGGGTATAGACCATGATCTGGCGCAACCTCATCAGTGCCGCCATGCGGATGGCGTTGCGGGCGTAGTCCGAGAAAACGAGGAAGGTCGCGGTGTAAGGCAGCAGGCCGCCGTGCAGCGCGAGACCGTTGGCGATGGCGGTCATGCCGAATTCGCGGACGCCGTAGTAGCAGTAGTTGCCGCCTTCGCTGCGGGTGACGCCCTTGCTGCCCTTGACCAGGGTCAGATTGGAGCCGGCCAGGTCGGCCGAGCCGCCGAACAGTTCCGGCAGTACGGGCACGAGGGCGGCGATGGCGTTCTGCGAGGCCTTGCGGGTAGCGATGTTCTCGGCCTTGTCCCGGGCCGCGCCGATGTAGGTGGACTTGGCACCTTCCCACGCGGTCGGCAGTTCGCCCTTGATCACCCGGCGCTCGAACTCGGCGGCCTCGATGGGAAAGGCGGATCGATAGGCGGTGAAGCGGTTGTTCCAGTTCTCTTCAAAAAAGGCGCCGCGCACCTTGCCATTCCAGGTGGCGTAGACGTCCGCCGGAATTTCGAACGGAGCATGCGGCCAGCCGATGTATTCGCGGGCCGCGACAACCTCGTCCGGGCCCAGTGGCGCGCCATGGCAGTCGTGGCCACCCTGCTTGTTCGGCGCGCCGCGACCGATGGTCGTCCTGCAGCAGATCAGGCTTGGCTTGTCGGCAACCGACTTGGCGGCGAGAATGGCACGCTCGACGGCATCGCCGTCATGGCCGTCCACATCGGCGATCACATGCCAGCCGTAGGACGCGAAACGCTTTGGCGTGTCGTCGGTGAACCAGCCCGCGACATGACCGTCGATGGAAATGCCGTTGTCGTCCCAAAGGGCGATCAGCTTGCCCAGACCGAGAGTGCCGGCAAGGGAGCAGGCTTCGTGCGAGATGCCTTCCATCAGGCAGCCGTCACCGAGAAAGACATAGGTGTGGTGATCGACGATCGTGTGCCCGGGCCGGTTGAATTCGGCGGCCAGGACCTTTTCGGCCAGTGCCATGCCGACGGCGTTGGCAATACCCTGGCCGAGCGGGCCAGTGGTCGTTTCGACGCCGACGGTGACGCCATGCTCCGGGTGCCCGGCGGTCTTCGAGTGCAACTGCCGGAAACTCTTCAGGTCGTCGATCGTCAGATCGTAGCCGGTCAGGTGGAGCAGGGCGTAGATCAGCATCGAGCCGTGGCCGTTGGACAGCACGAAGCGGTCGCGGTCGGGCCACCAGGGGTTTGTCGGATTGTGGCGCAGATGCCGGCGCCAGAGCGCCTCGGCGATTTCGGCCATGCCCAGCGGTGCGCCTGGATGCCCGGAGTTGGCCCGCTGTACGGCATCCATGGCCAAGGCACGGAGGGCGCCGGTGATGGGAGTGAAAACTGGCTGCTGCGAGACGTTTGAGTTCATGTCGGTCGTCCGCCATGCCCACTCGTGACCTGAATGAGGGCATCCGGAAAAAAGTCGGATTATCCTTCATGTCGGGACGGTTTGGATAGTCCGCCCGCCAACTTAGGCGCTTCGATGGCTCCCGTCAGGTAACCTCGACACAGTCGAATTCAACCATCGAAAGAATCGCTTCCGGCATCTGGCAACAATGCCAGTTGCGGTTGCCCCTGTTCAAGCGGTGACTTCTGGGATAGGGTTGCGGCACCGGCCATTTGCCGGCATGGAAGATGGGTGCATGACCGACGATTCAAGAAAGGCCGCCGCGCTTCCGACGTGGACAGCTACGGCGGCCAGCATTCTCAATGGCTGTTTCGGCGATTACCTGAATCATCGCGAAAATGGCCTGGCGATTGACATGGCGTTCTATCAACGCGGTAGTCTCCAGCGCCTGACGCCGGAAGGCATGCGCGACGCTTGTCCGGCCGCGACAAGAAAACTGTGCGTGTTGCTCCATGGCCTGTGCTGCCACGAGGGGGTCTGGAACTTCCCGGGCAGCCCGGCCCGCACGTATGGCAGCTCGTTACAAGACGATCTTGGTTACACCCCGTTTTATCTGCGCTACAACACCGGCCTGCCGATTCCGGTTAACGGCAAGGCGCTGGATGTCATGCTTGAAGATCTGTTTGGCGCCTATCCGGAACCGGTCGACGAACTGGTTCTGATCGGCCACAGCATGGGTGGACTGGTCCTGCGCGGCGCTTGTCACTATGGTGCTGAACGCGATGCTGCCTGGGTGAAGTCGGTCAGCAAGGCCTTCTACCTCGGCACGCCGCACGAGGGCGCCGCGCTGGAAAAATTCGCGCACCTGGTGACATCGGTATTGCACGCTGTTCCACATCCTGTCACTGCGCTCGTCGGCGACGTGGTCAACCAGCGCAGCCAGGGTGTCAAGGATCTGCGCCATGGCGCGGTCATCAATCCCGCCGACTTTACCGGCGCCGTGCCGTGGCTGGCCAGCGCACAGCATTACCTGATTGCGGGCACCGTGACCGACGATCCGGAGCACCTGGCGGCAAAACTGTTTGGCGATGGCTTGGTGCAGCCACCACAGGCTGCAGATAACGTGCGGCTGTTTCCCGGTCTCGGGCATATGGACCTGGCGCATGACGAATCCGTCTATGGCCAGATCAGAAGTTGGTGCGCGAGCACCTGAAAGGATACTGCATGGAACTCGAAACCCTGCGCAAGATTCGGGGCGCAAAGGATCTGGTCGAAGAAGTGATTGATGCGGCGGCACTTCAGATCGGCGAGGCGCAACGGGTGATGACGCGCAAGCCTTATGCGCTGCTCGCTTCGGTTCCGCCGCTCGCTACGCCGGTGCGCGCCATTGAAGAGGCGCATCTGTATACCGTCGACGGCGTCTACTTTGCTATCCGCCTCGGCAATCGTCTGTTTGGGCTCATCGCCGGCCTGGTACTCGACCGGCTTGAGGCGCACGCGCGGGGCAAGCCGCCTCCCTAGGTTCCCGCTTCCCGGCAGCTTGTCTGGACTCTGGAGCTGGCGTGCAGAAAGGCAAAGGTGGCGGCACTGTTCATTGGCTTGGCCAGCAGGTGGCCCTGAACTTCGTCGCAGCCGTTCGAGCGCAGCAATTCCAGCTGGTCAGGAGTCTCGACGCCTTCGGCGATCACGCTCAGGCCGAGGGAGTGCGCCAGCGCAATGGTGCCGAGGGCGATTGCGCGGTCGTTCAAGTAGAGGCCGATATCGGCGACGAATGATCGATCGATCTTCAGGTGATCGATTGGCAGCAGCTTGAGGTGCCCGAGCGACGAGTAGCCGGTGCCGAAATCGTCGATGGCGAGCGATATGCCCATCTTGCCAAGCTTCTGGAGAGTCGCGACGGCCTTTTCCGGGTCTTCCATCACCGAGCTTTCGGTGATTTCCAGTTCCAGCAGCCCGGCCGGAAGACCTGATTCGGACAGGACCCGCGTTACCGTTGCGCAAAAATCCCCGGACCGGAATTGGCGTGCCGAGACGTTAACCGCGATGCGCAGTGGTTTGAGTCCGGCGTCTATCCATTGCCGCATGGTCAGGCAGGCGTTTAGTAGTACCCATTCGCCGATCTGCACGATGAGGCCGGCTTCCTCGGCGACCGGGATGAAGCGTGATGGAGAAATTGCACCGTCGGTCGGGTGGTGCCAGCGCGCCAGCGCTTCGACACCGGTCGGCTGCTGGCTGGTCGCATCGAATTGCGGCTGAAAGCTTAGCCAGAACTCGTTCCGCGCAATGGCATGGCGAAGCTTGTCTTCGATGTCCAGGCGCTCGGCCGCGGCCCGATTCATCTCGGCGGCATAGAACTGGTAGTTGTTCCGGCCCGTGCCCTTGGCGTGATACATCGCGGTATCGGCATGCTTCAGCAGTGTGTCGCCATCGACGCCATCCATGGGAAAGAGGCTGATGCCGATCGATGGGGTGGTGTGCAGTTCGTGGGCGTCGGCGTCGATGGGCGCCGCCAGCGCGGCGATGATCTTGCTGGCAATTGTGGCGGCATCAGCCGGGCTGCCGATGCTCGGCAGGATGACCACGAATTCGTCGCCGCCGAGACGAGCAACGAAATCGGTTTCGCGCACCACCCCGACCAAGCGGCTGGCAACCTCACAGAGCATCTTGTCCCCGATCGGATGGCCCAGCGTATCGTTGATGATCTTGAAGCGGTCCAGATCGAGGAACATGATCGCCACGGTCCACTGGTGTCGGCGGGCTTCGGGGAGCAGTTGGCCGAGCCGTATGAAGAGCGCCAGCCGGTTTGGCAAGCCGGTCAGGGCGTCGGTCTCCGCGAGGCGCCGCATGCGGTCCTCCGCCTGCTTTCGTTCGGTGATGTCCGTCAATATCCAGATGTAGTTGGCAGGGACGCCGGTGTGCGGTTCGTCCACGCGGTTGATGCGGACCTCGGCAATGATTTCATCGCCACTCCTGGTGAGGATCTGGAGTTCTCCACTCCAGTTGCTCCGCCACGCGATCATTTCGGCAATATCCCGCGGGAACGCTGCCGTGTCCCGATTGAGGAGACCGAAAATCGGCCGGCCGAGCAGATTGACCGGCTCGAACCCGGTCATATGCACGGTCGCTGGGTTGACCGACAGTATGCGGTGGGCCTCATCGGTGAAGATGAGCGCGGCCGGGGTATGGGTGAAGACTTTCTGCGCCAGCTGGTCACGCTCGGCACTGGCGCGGCGTTCGCTGATGTCGGTATAGATGGTTACCCAGCCACCGTCAGGAAGTGGCGCGCCGCGAATATCGAGGACCGTTCCGTTTGGTCGGGTGCGCTCGATGTGATGCTTTTCGGTGATCCGCGCCCGTGTCAGTAGCGAGGCAACGATCGCTTCCGGATCGTCGGGGCCGTAATCGCCACGCCCGGCATTGAAGCGGTAGAGATCTTCAAGCGTCGGCGGCTGGCCCGAAACCATGGATTCGGGAATCTCGAGCAGCCTGAGGAACTCCTGATTGAACAGCACCAGTTGCTGTTCCGCGTTGAACAGGCTGACGGCACTCGGGATGTTCTCGACCAGACTGGTCAGCTTCGTGTGCTGGCGAAGCAGTTCTTCCTCGGCAGCTTTGCGCTCGGTGATGTTGGTGTAGGTGGTGATGAACCCGCCGAGACGGCCGTCGATGTAGAGCGGTTCGCCATGCACGAGGTGGCTGCGTCCGTTCGGGCGGGTGCGCTCGAGGCGATGGGATTCAAAGCGCAGCGCCAGGCCAGTTATGCGCTGGACATGCTCTTCGACATCACCCGGACCGTATTCGCCGCGCTCGGCCGGAATGCGGATCAGGTCGGAGAAGTGAACGCCGTCAAATACTGCGGCCGCCGGCAGTTCGAGAACGTCGAGGAACCCCGTGTTCCAGACCCGCAAGCAAAGGTTCTCGTCGAAGACGCTGATTCCCTGAGGCATGCTGGCCAACACCGCTTGGAGGTAGGCAAAGCGGCGGCGGGTTTCCCGGTCCGCAGGTTGCTGGGTGTCGGTGGTATCCAAGAAATTGGCCTGGTCGCTCCGAGATCAGGAAGATCGCGGCGTTCTGGTACTGCTGGGTGAGGACTCGCGCCATTTGATCGAACAGCCGATCGATGGCGTCTGCTCACGGGGGCCGATACCCGACTCGGCAACCTGTCGCATGGCGGCAAGAAGTTCGCGGGGCGTGTCGGCGGCCGCCGGATTGCGACCCGCGGCGTCGAGCCGGCCGCGGTATTGAAGCTCGAGGAGGTTGTTGTAGCCGAAGAAATCAGGGGTGCACACGGCACCATAGGTGCGTGCCACAGACTGCGTTTCGTCATACAGGTAGGGGAAGGGGAAGTCGAGCTGGGTGGCTAGTTGCGCCATATTTTCCAATGAGTCTTCGGGATAGGAGTCGATGTCATTGCTCATGATTGCCACACTGCCTATGCCGAACGCCGCCAGTTCCCGACAATCGCGCACAAGACGGTCGATGATGGCCTTGACAAAAGGGCAGTGGTTGCAGATGAACATCACCAGCAGACCATTCGGCCCCCGGCAACTGGCCAGCGTGTGGTGTCCGCCATCAGTCCCGGGCAGGTCGAAAGGAATGGCCGGACGCCCGAAGTCGCAGGCGGGCGGGTTCAAGGCAACCATGTGTTTCCCCAGATCTTTGATTTCGCCCATAATAGCACCCATGAATCGGCCGCGTTTCTACTGTCGTGAGGCGCTTGCGCCGGGCGCTTGCATTGATCTGCCGGATCCGGTGGCGCGGCATGCGGTGCGCGTCCTGCGATTGTCGGTGGGGGCGTTGGTCGTGCTCTTTGATGGTCGCGCCGGTGAGTATGAGGCGCGCATCGAACGCATCGAGAAGGATCGCGTGGTCGTGGCGCTGGGCGCATGGCGTGACATGGAGCGTGAGTCGGGGTTGCGTTTGACATTGATTCAGGCGGTGCAATCCGGCGAGAAAATGGATTACACCGTGCAGAAGGCGGTGGAGCTGGGCGTGGCGCGCATCGTGCCGGTCGACAGTCGGCGCAGCGTGACACGCCTGAGCGGTGAACGAGCTGCCCGTCGGGTGGCGCATTGGCAGGGGGTCGCGGCGGCGGCCTGCGAGCAGTGCGGGCGCAATCAGGTGCCGCAGGTTGCGCCGCTGGAAAAGCTGGAGAACTGGCTGGCACGTCCGGCAAGTGGGGCGTTGCGGCTGATTTTGGCGCCTGATGCCGAGCAGTCGCTCGGTGATCTGCAGCCGGTGAAAAATGCGGAATTGCTGATCGGTGCCGAGGGCGGGCTTGAACCGCAGGAGATCGTTGCAGCGCGGCAGGTGGGTTTTCAGGTGGTACGCATGGGTCCGCGGATCCTGCGCACGGAAACGGCAGGCATTGCCGCATTGGCGGCAATGCAGGCCTTGTGGGGTGATTTCAGAGGAGGGTAGAGGATGTTCGAATCAGCAGAGTTGGGCCACGTCATAGACAAGGAAACCTTCAAGAAGGAGGTGCCCAAGCTGCGCGCTGCGCTGCTTGATGCTCAGTATGACATGCTGGAGAAGAAGGAATTTCCCGTAGTCATCCTGATCAGCGGGGTCGACGGCAGTGGCAAGGGCGAAACCATCAACCTCCTGTATTCCTGGATGGATCCGCGGCACATCTCGACCCTCGCGTTTTCGGCGCCGAGTGATGAAGAGCGTTCGCGACCCTATATGTGGCGCTACTGGCGGGCGCTGCCGGCGCAGGGCAAGATCGGCATCTTTGCGGGTTCCTGGTACTCACAGCCGATCGCCGACAGCATCCTGGGCACGATGCCGGTCACCGATATGGACGACCGTCTTGACGACATCAACCGCTTCGAGGCTATGCTGGTCAATGAGGGCGCGTTGGTGCTGAAGTTCTGGTTTCATCTGTCGAAAGATGGCCAGAAGCAGCGACTGAAGGCGCTCGAGAGAAACCCCCGCACTGCCTGGCGCGTGACCAAGGCCAGCTACGAGCGGCTGAAGACCTACGACAAATTGCAGCAGGTGGCGGGGCATGTGCTGCGCGTGACCAATACGGCCCATGCGCCCTGGATCATCGTCGAGGGAACGAATGACGAATATCGCTCGCTGACTGTCGGGCGCATCGTTCTCAATGCACTGCAACTCCGCCTGCAGCAGCAGGGTCGCCAGCAGGTGCCGGTAGCGCCACCGATCATGCATGCCATCGACCAGAAGAACGTGCTGACCGAACTGGATCTCGGCAAGCACCTGCTCAAGAAGGACTACGAGCGCGAACTCGCGAAGTATCAGTCCCGTTTTGCCGAACTGATGCGTGACCCGCGCTTTCTCCAGAAGCGCTCGCTGGTTCTGGTTTTCGAGGGTTCGGATGCGGCCGGGAAGGGCGGCGCCATCCGCCGCCTGGTTTCACCAATCGATGCCCGCCAGTACCAGATCATCCCGATTGCCGCGCCGACTTCGGAAGAGCGCGTTCAGCCGTATCTGTGGCGTTTCTGGCGGCATCTGCCGCGCACTGGCCGGGTCGCGATCTTCGACCGTTCATGGTACGGGCGCGTGCTGGTCGAGCGCGTCGAGGGTTTCTGTACCGAAGCTGACTGGCTGCGGGCTTTCGCCGAGATCAACGACTTCGAGCATCAGTTGACCGACGCCGGCGTGGTGGTCGTCAAATTCTGGCTTCAGGTCAGCGCCGACGAGCAGTTGCGCCGATTCGAGGAGCGCCAGGCCACCGACTTCAAGCGCTTCAAGATAACCGACGAGGACTGGCGCAACCGGGAAAAGTGGGATGACTACGTTACCGCTGTCTGCGACATGGTCGATCGTACCTCGACCGGGCTGGCCCCGTGGACTCTGGTCGAAGCCAACGACAAGAACTTTGCCCGAGTCAAGGTGCTGCAGACTGTCTGCGAGAGTGTCGAGCAAGCCTTGAAACGGGACGATAGCAAGAAATAGCCAGCAGCGATGACTGAAGCCGCTTACGACGAACTTTTCGTTTCCTGGTTCAGGGCGGTCACGCCCTACATCAATGCGTTTCGCGGCAGGACCTTCGTCATTGCCTTTGGCGGCAAGGCGGTGGCGAGTGAGTCTGCCAAGACACTGGCGTACGATGTGAATCTGCTGGTCAGCCTCGGCATCCGGCTGGTACTGGTGCACGGGGCGCGACCGCAGATCGAGGAGGAATTGCGCGAAAAGAACCTGGAGTCGAAATATCATCGCGGGTATCGCATTACCGATGCGAAAGCCCTGGAGTGCGTGCTCGATGCCGTCGGCAGTGTTTATCTCGAAATCGAGGCCCTGCTCTCCCAGGGTCTGCCCAACACGCCAATGGCCAACAGCCAGATCCGCGTCATCGGCGGCAATTTCATAACCGGCCAGCCAATCGGCGTGCTCGACGGGGTCGACATGCATTACACCGGGAAGGTGCGCAAGGTTGATGCTGAAGGTATTCATGCGCAGCTCAGTCTCGGCAACATCGTGCTGCTAAATTGCGAGGGCCCGTCGCCGACCGGCGAAATCTTCAACCTGCCCATGGAAGAAGCGGCCGAGGCGGTAGCTGTTGCGATCGGGGCCGACAAGTTGGTCTTCCTGACCGACAGCCCGGGCGTCACCAGTCCGAGCGGCGGCTTGATCGAAGAGATGACAGCCGACGGCGTTGCTGACACGATCAAGGCGGGCGGCAACTGGCTGTCGTCGGACATGCGCCGCTGCCTTCCCTGCGTTCTCAGGGCCAGCCGTGCGGGTGTTGGCCGAGTGCACCTGATCGGTTTCGAACACGATGGATCGCTGCTGCGTGAGTTGTTCACCCATGATGGCATCGGCACGGTGGTGACACGCGAGTCGCTGGAGCATATCCGCGAGGCCAAGCCGGACGACATCGGCGCACTGATCGCCTTGATCGCACCGCTTGAGGCCGAGGGTGTCCTGGTTCACCGGCCGCGCGAACTGCTTGAACGCGAGATCGATCATTTCTCCGTTATCGAGCACGATGGCATTATCGTCGGCTGCGCGGCCTTCTATCCCCATTCGGACGACTACGCCGAGCTGGCCTGTCTGGCGGTCAGTGCCGAACATCGCGAAGGCGGTTACGGCGAGCAGTTGATGAAGCGCGTTGAGCGTCGTGCGAAAAAGACGGGTGTGAAGCGTCTCTTCGTACTCACCACGCGCACCGAACACTGGTTCGTCGAGCGTGGCTTCAAGCCTGCTTCCATCGACGACCTGCCGGCGCGGAAACGCGACCTGTACAACTACCAGCGAAGGTCGAAGGTGCTGTTCAAGGCCCTTTGAGCGCCCAAGTCCTCGCCAATCGTGCCTACGCAACACGCTCTGCACTGCCATCCCGCCAGCGCGTGCGCATCTGTCCTGGCCGTGGAAGTCAGCGCCTGCCTGGCCGAAGCTGGTGCTCTGGCAGTCTGCTATCGCCTGTGGGGTGATCTGGCAGCGATCCGGATTCCCGATCCGGCATCGTCGTCCGCCAGCGACGGCCTCTGGCAGCACACTTGCCTCGAAGCCTTCGTTGCTGCGGTCGACGGTCTGGAATACCGTGAATTTAATTTTTCGCCGTCCGGCCAGTGGGCAATCTATTGCTTTGCCGCTTGCCGAGAACGCGATCTCGGCTTCATTCCATTGGTGGCACCGCAGATCGCCTTCCATCACTGTCCCGACGGCTTCCGCCTTGACGCCGTGATCGCCCCGGAACTGTTGCCTGAGGGCGCCATTCTGGCCATCGGCCTGAGTGCCGTCATCGAGGCACGCGACGGTAGCAAGAGCTACTGGGCGCTCACCCATTGCGCCGCCCAGCCAGATTTCCATCTCCGTCAGAGCTTTTCGCTGACGCTGCAAAGACCCACACCATGACCCGTCCCATCCAGTTCGGCATCGACCGCCTGCTCGCCGACCCCGTCCTGCGTCGCCCATTGGTTGGCAAGCGGGTCGCGCTGCTCGCCCACCCCGCTTCGGTGACTGCCGACCTCACCCATTCGCTCGACGCGCTGGCCACCCTGCCCGACCTCAATCTGAGTGCCGCCTTCGGCCCGCAGCATGGATTACGCGGCGACAAGCAGGACAACATGGTCGAATCGCCCGACTTCCGCGACCCGCTGCACGGCATCCCGGTGTTCAGTCTCTACGGCGAAGTGCGCCGGCCGACCGCAGCAATGATGGACAGCTTCGACATCCTGCTCGTCGACCTGCAGGATCTCGGCTGTCGCATCTACACCTTCATCACGACGTTGCGCTACGTCTTGGAAGCTGCCGCACGGCACGGCAAGTCGGTCTGGGTGCTCGACCGCCCCAACCCGGCCGGCCGCCCGGTCGAGGGGCTGACCTTGCGCGACGGCTGGGAGAGCTTCGTCGGCGCCGGCGCGATGCCGATGCGCCACGGCCTGACCATGGGCGAACTCGGCCACTGGTTCATCGTCACGCTCAAGCTTGACGTCGACTACCGCGTCATCGAAATGCTGGGCTGGCAGCCCGACGCCGCGCCCGGCTACGGTTGGCCGCTCGGCGAACGCACCTGGATCAACCCCAGCCCGAACGCTCCCAACCTGTGGATGGCGCGCGCCTACGCCGGCACCGTGATGCTCGAAGGCACGACGCTGAGCGAAGGCCGCGGCACGACCCGCCCGCTGGAAATTTTCGGCGCGCCGGACATCGATGCCCGCGCCTTGCTCGCCGAAATGCACGCCTTCGCGCCGCACTGGCTGGCCGGTTGCAAGTTGCGCGAAATCTGGTTCGAGCCGACTTTCCACAAGCACGCCGGGAAACTGAACCACGGCGTGCAGATCCACTGCGAGGGGCCGTACTACGACCATGCCGCCTTCCAACCCTGGCGCATCCAGGCCCTCGCCTTCAAGGCCATCAGGCGACTGTATCCCGACTACCTGCTGTGGCGCGACTTCGCCTACGAATACGAGCACGACCGGCTGGCGATCGACCTGATCAACGGCTCGCCGCTTTTGCGGGAGTGGGTAGATGACAACGCTTCGTCAGCCGACGAGCTCGATACCGCAGCTCAATTCGATGAGACTGCTTGGCAGGCAGCGAGAGTCGAATTCCTTCTGTACTGAAGGCGAGAGCTTTTCGCCCAGGAAGCCCTACTTGGCGAACTCGATTTTTCGGCTTGGATCGACCGAGTTTAGGTAATAGCTGCTGTCCGCCGCTTTGACGATAAAGGCACACCACTTCTCATCGTCCCGTTTCCAGTCGATCTCTATGCAATACTTGCCTTTATCGTCGATCGACCATCTTCCATGTCCCGAACGCGGGGTTGACATGGCGCTACCATGCTTCTGGTTGCTGCTCCAAGCCAAAAGAGTGCCATCCGGCTCGTTCGTCCACCGACGCAAACTACCAAACCTATTCACGTGAGTCACGTTTGCTCCGTTAGCGAGAGAGCGCAATTCCTCACCGGTGATCTTCGTCCCAGCCTCGTCAGCTCGTGCTCCGAGTACTGCCAGCAGCGAAATGGTCGCAAAAACAATTGTACGCATGACACACCTCCTTGATTTCGACAGATTGCCAAGCGCTTGAGTCGAGCGCTGCGTCACCAGGCAACCCGGCAACCGATATTGACTGAAGGTTTCCGGGCTTCTTGGCATTTGAATGCTTGGCGCAAAATTCAACGGCGCGAATCCCACTCTACCTGGGGGAACTTGCCCTGAAGCGGGTAGAAGAAAGTACCCGCTCCGCCGCTACGATACCACGATACTGCGCTTCCTCGAACAGCGAGAACCCCGACAGATCTGCATGCGCCAGCGCGATGCGCGGGTGGCGGAAATTGACCAGTTTTTCGCGTTGACCATCGAACAGGCTGCCTGGCACCGGGCGGCGCATGGCATGGCCGTTGCGGAAGATGTCGAGGCGCGTGGTCACTCTGCGGATGTCGGGGTGCACGCGCTCGAGTTCGGCGAGGATGCCTTCGGCCCAGGCTTCGCGCGGGGTTTCGAGGAGCAGGCGACGCCCTTCGGCGGGACTCACGTCGTGCAGGGCGCGGTAGTAGGTGAAGACGGTGCCGGGCAGGTGGCGACGGATCAGTTGATGGGTCGCCACTACGTAGCCGAGGCCGGGGCTGTCGTAGAACACGTTGTCCCAGGCCGGTGGGGCGCCGCGGCGCTCCTCGGGAAAATCGGCCAGATGCAGGTTCGCCGTCAGCCACGGCGCGTAGTCACCGGCCAGTGCGGCAAGCTTCAATTCGCCGGGCATCGCCAGCCAGATGCGCGGCAAGACGAAGGCGGGGGCGGCCCAGATCACTTGCCGCGCTTCGATGCGGATGGTTTTTGCCCCTTGCAGCACGTCGACCGCAACAGACGACTTTCCTTCCTCGATGCGCCAGGCCAGCGCATCGGTCAGGATGCGCCCCGCGGCCTGCCGCGCCAGGCCGCGCGCCAGCAAGGCGTTGCCATCCGGCGCGGTGAGCACGGCATCGCTGGCGGCATTGGCGGCCTCGCCGGTGCGGCAGGCGAAGTAGTGCAGGCCGGCCCAGGCCGAGGTTTGGTCGTAATCCATCCCGTAATCGTCGCGGGTTGCATAGTTGGCCAGCCAGTGCAGGGTGGGCGCGGTGAATCCGTGATCGGTCAGCCATTTGCTGAATGGAATGCGGTCGAGGGCCCGCCACTCGGGGTCGCGGCTGGAGAGTTCCATGGGGATGGCGAAGGCGCGCCGGCCGTCCTTTCCTCGCGTATTCTTCAGTTCCTCCATGCGCTCCTGGAAGCGCCGCTGCTGCTCGCGCTCGCCGGCGTCGACCCCGCGATGCGGCAGCAGCCCTTCCTCCCACAGGCCGTTGCGATAGACCCGCTCCTGCGGCGTCGCGCACAGGTAGCGCTCGTCGTAGACCGGCTTCGTGGCCGCCGGATCGCCGTGCAAGACGCCAAGTTCGGCCAGCAGTTCGCGCACTGCCGTGGACTCGCGTGTCGGCAACGGCAGGTAGTGGGCACCCCAGGGGTAGGCGACAAGGGGCGATTGCCCGGCCCGCGAATTGCCGCCGAATTCGTTTTCCGCATCAAGTACCAGGAAGTCGTCGACTCCGGACTTGGCCAGTTTCCAGGCGGCCGCTAGGCCGGAAATCCCGGCGCCGACGATCACGACACCGGTCTTGCGCGTCTCCGAGGGCGCCGGAAAGCCGCCATCGCGCAAGCGGTGGCCGAGTGCGTGCGACATGCCGAGCAGTTCGCCGGGAGGCAGCGGGGGTTTTCCGGAAGGCGCGCAGCCGGCGAGCGCGGCAGCCCCTACCGTAAAGAGGAATTCCCGGCGGCTGGTGCCAGCCCTTGGTTTTGTGGTGCTAGTCAAACTTCCGCAGCGACAGGCTGACGGATAGCTGTGCGCCGAGCCAGCCAAGCAGGGCGCCAATGCCGGCCAGCGCGGCAACCTCGATGACGCCCGGCAAACGCAGGCTGAAGCTGCCGCCATAAAGCGCAGCCAGTTCGCCGACCGGCCCGGCCAGCAGTAGCAACGCGCCGATTACCAGCGCAGCAGCCAGCAACCCGCCGAGCGCGCCCTGCAGCGCGCCGAAATAATAGAAGGGGCGGCGAATGAAGACATCGGTTGCACCGATCATGCGCGCCACCTCGATCTCGGCGGCCAGCGCCATGACCTGCAGGCGGATGGTGTTGAAGGTTGCGGCCACCAGCCCGGCCGCGAAGATGCCGGCGAGCATCCACAGAGCCAGCCGGGCCAGGCGCAGGAAGGCATCAAAGCGCTTGACCCAGGCCGCATCGAGCTGGACATGGGCAACCTTGGGCCAGCCGGCGATTTCTTTGCGCAGGATCTCCAGAGCTTCCGGCGCGGTATTGGTCGGCTCAACGATGAAGGCGTCCGGCAGTGGATTGCGCGGCAGGCTGGCGACGATTTCGGCCATGCCTTCGCTCGTCTGCATGCGCTTGAGCGCCTCTTCCTTGGGCACGAAGCGCCATTTTCCGGTCGCTGCCTGCCTGAGCCGGTTCTCGATTTCCCCGACCTCCTTCTTGCTGGCGTCAAGGTTCATGAACAGGCTGATCTGCTGCACGCCGGATACACTGCGGCCGAGATCGCGCAGGTTGTCGAGCAGCACGTAACCAAAGGCGGGCAGGGTCAGCGCGATGCCAATGACCAGCAGCGAGAGCAGGGTATTGAGCGGCGCTGACCACAGGCGCCGGAAAGCCGACGCGAGTGCCGCGCTGTGCTGCGCGAACCAGGCGTTCACAAGAGCCACCCGTGATCGAGGTGGAGGACGTTCGGGTGGTAACGCTCGATCCAGTGCTGGTCGTGGGTGGCGACCACGATCGTGACGCCAACCTGATGAAAAGCCCCGAAAATATCGCGAATCTCGTTCGCCGAATCGATGTCGAGGTTGCCGGTTGGCTCGTCGGCGAGCAATACGGCGGGGCGATTGACGACCGCGCGGGCGATGGCCAGCCGTTGCTGCTCGCCCCCGGAAAGCGCGATTGGCGATGCCTTCTCGCGCGCCAGCAGGCCGACCTTGTCGAGGGCGGCCTGGGCCCGGCGGATCGCCTCGCGGCGCGGCTGTCCGACAATTTGCAGGGGCAGCAGCACATTGTCGAGGACGCTGCGGTCGAACAGCAGCTTCTGGTCCTGAAAGACCATGCCGAAATTCCGCCGCAGGTAGGGGATGGCGCTGCGGCGCAGCGCCGAAAGGTTCTGCCCGTTGACCACCAGGCTGCCCGAGGTCGGTCGTTCGATCGAGGCGATCAGCTTGACCAGCGTCGTCTTGCCGGCGCCGGAATGGCCGGTGATCAGGACCATCTGCCCGGCTTCGATGGCGAAGCTCACGTCCTTGATGGCCTCGTAGCCGCCCGGATAACGTTTGCTCAGGTGGCTGGCGACAATCATTCGAACAGCGCGTCCACAAAATCCCGCGCAGAGAATGGGCGCAGGTCGTCGATCTGTTCGCCGACGCCAATGAAGCGGATCGGCTTCGGGCACTCGTGGGCGATTCCCAGGACGACACCGCCCTTGGCGGTGCCGTCGAGCTTGGTCAGGACCAGCCCGCTGACACGGATGGCCTTGTCGAAGGCCTTGACTTGCTGCAGTGCATTCTGGCCGATGTTGGCGTCGAGCACGAGCAGGGTCTCATGGGGGCCGGTCGGGTCGACCTTCTGGATGACGCGGCGGACCTTGGCGATCTCTTCCATCAGGTGCAACTGGGTCGGCAGGCGGCCGGCGGTATCGGCCAGAACGATGTCGATGCCGCGCGCCTTGGCCGCCATGATGGCGTCGAAGATGACAGCCGCCGGATCGCCCTTGTCCTGCGCGATCACCGTCACGTTGTTGCGCCGGCCCCAGGCCTCCAACTGCTCGCGGGCGGCAGCGCGGAAGGTATCGCCGGCGGCGAGCAGCACGCTCTTGCCATGGTTCTGAAAATACTTGGCCAGTTTGCCGATCGATGTCGTCTTGCCGGCGCCATTGACACCGGCGATCATGATCACGAACGGCTTGTGGCCACTGACATCGAGCGGTTTCTCGAGCGGCTGCAGGGTCGCGCAGAGGAGTCGGGCGAGCGCCCTCTGGATACCCTCCGGGGTATCGAGTTTCTCGAACTCGGCCGCGATCTTCAAATCGTCGAGCAGGCGCGTGGTTGCCTCGATGCCGACGTCGCTGGTGAGCAGCATGGTTTCCAGTTCCTCGAGAAACTGGTCGTCGACCTTGCCGCGCGAGAAGATGCTCTTGAGCTTGCCGCCCCATTGGGCACGCGTCTTGGCCAGGCCCTTGAACAGACGTTCACGCCACTTGGGCGTGGCGCCGGCATCCGTGGGCGCAACGGGTGCCGATTCGGCGCCGGATTTCTTGACGAAACTGAACATGAGGATTGTGGTCTGAAGTCGTACTGACAGGCAGGTGGCAAACCGATAAGATGCCGCCCGAACGAACTTAATTTTCGCCGCTGATTCTAGCAGAAAGCCCGATTTTCAATGCGCATGCGACACCTTCTTCCCCTTTTCCTGCTTCCCGGACTGTTGACCGCAGCACTGGCGAATCCCTACGAAGCCACCCTCAAGAACGGCCTCCGTGTGATCGTCAAGGAGGACCGGCGCGCGCCAACCGCCGCGCAGATGGTCTGGTACCGCATCGGCAGCATGGACGAGGTCGATGGCGTCTCGGGCGTCGCGCACGTACTCGAGCACATGATGTTCAAGGGAACGCCGAGCGTCGGCCCGGGCGAATTTAACAAGCGCGTCGCCGCCGCCGGCGGCCGCGACAACGCCTTCACCAGCCGCGACTACACTGCGTACTTCCAGCAGGTGCCGAAGGAAAAGCTGCCCGAGATGATGCAGCTCGAGGCCGACCGCATGCGCCACCTCAACGTCGACGCCAAGGAGTTCGCGCAGGAGATCAAGGTCGTCATGGAAGAGCGCCGCATGCGCACCGACGACAATCCACAGTCCAAGCTGTTCGAGCAGATGAACGCTGTCGCCTTCCAGGCCCACCCCTACCGCCGCCCGATCATCGGCTGGATGAACGACCTCGAGAACATGAGCGCCGCCGACGCCAAGGCCTGGTACGACACCTGGTACGCGCCGAACAACGCCTATGTGGTGATCACCGGCGATGTCGACCACAAGGAGGTCTTCGCGCTGGCCGAGAAATACTACGGCCCGTTGGAGGGGCGCGCGCTGCCGGCGCGCAAGCCGCAGGTCGAGCCGCCCCAGGACGGCACGCGCCGGGTCAGCGTCAAGGCGCCGGCCGAGCTGCCGGTGCTGATCATGGGCTACAAGGCGCCGGTGCTGCGCGATGCCGACAAGGACAGCGACCCCTATGCGCTGGATATGCTGGCTGCCATCCTCGACGGCCATGACGCGGCGCGCTTCAACAAGAAGCTGGTGCGCGAGGACAAGGTGGCGCTGTCGGTCGGCATCGGCTACGACTCGACGGCGCGTGGTCCGGGCATGATCTACATGCATGGCAGCCCGTCGGAAGGCAGGACGGTGGCCCAGCTTGAAGCCGCCCTGCGCGCCGAGATCGGACGCATCCAGCAGGATGGTGTCAGCGAGCAGGAACTCAAGCGCGCCAAGGCGCAACTGGTTGCCGGACAGGTCTACAAACTCGACTCGATGTTTGGCCAGGCGATGGAAATCGGCCAGACCGAATCCGCCGGCATCTCCTACCGGAAGATCGACCGCATGCTGGAGAAACTGCAGCAGGTAACCGCTGCTCAGGTGCAAGCAGTAGCGAAGAAGTATTTCATCGATGACACGCTGACCGTCGGCGTCCTCGAACCGCAGCCGCTCGACGGCAAGCCGCGTCGTCCTTCCGTCGCCACTCGCCACTGAGAAATGACCATGAAAAAGCTGTTGACCGCAATCATCGCCGTGCTCGCCACCCATTCGGCACTCGCCGGAGTAAAGATCGAGAACTGGGTGTCGCCGACCGGCGCCCGCATTTTTTTCGTCGAGAGCCGGGTCCTGCCCATTCTCGACGTACAGGTCGATTTCGCCGCCGGTTCGATGTTCGACCCGCCAGGGAAATCCGGCAGCGCAGCGCTGACCCGCTCGGTCCTCGGCCTGGGCGCCGGCAAGCTCGATGAAACGGCAATTGCCGAGCAGATGGCAGACATTGGCGCGACGCTGGGCGGTGGTGCCGATACCGACCGCGCCAGCGTCGCCGTGCGCACACTGGCATCTGCCGAAAAGCGCGACGCCGCGCTCGAGATGCTGCGTACCGTGCTGCATGCGCCACGTTTCGAGGCGGCGATTTTCGAGCGCGAAAAGGCGCGTACCATTGCCGGACTCAAGGAAGCGATGACCCGCCCCGACAGCATCGCCGGCAAGGCTTTCTGGGCCGCCATGTACCCGGACCACCCTTACGGCCGGGCGGCGACCCCGGAATCCGTCGCCGTCCTGACCCGCGACGATCTTGCTGCCTATCACGCGACCTATTACACGGCGGGCAATGCCAGCATCACCCTGGTCGGCGACATCAGCCGCGCCGAGGCCGAGAAGATCGCCGAAGCGATAGCCGCCGGGCTGCCCAAGGGGGCGCCGGCAACCCTGCCGTCGCCACCCAAGGTCGCCCCGGGCAAGGCCATCAGGCTCGAACACCCGGCCAGCCAGGCGCACATTCATATCGGCATGCCGGCGATCGAGCGCGGCAACCCCGACTTCTTCCCGTTGATTGTCGGCAACTACACGCTGGGCGGCGGCGGCTTCGTGTCGCGCCTGATGAAGGAGGTGCGCGACAAGCGCGGCTACGCCTACAGTGTTTCCAGCTACTTCAATCCCTTGCGCCAGCCCGGCCCATTTCAGATCGGCTTGCAGACCAAGCGCTCGCAGGCGAAAGACGCGATCGCGCTGAGTCGCGACGTGCTCGACGGCTTTCTCAAGGACGGCCCGAGCGCTGAGGAGCTGGAGGCGGCCAAGGCCAACCTGACCGGCAGCTTTCCGCTGCGCCTCGACAGCAACAAGAAAATTCTCGACAACGTCGCCGTGATCGGTTTTTACGGTCTGCCGCTTGACTACCTCGACAATTACCAGAAGAAGGTGCAGGCCGTCACGGTTGACGAGGTGAAACGGGCCTTTTCCCGCTACGTTCGTCCGGCCGACCTGATGACCGTGACCGTGGCTGCCGATTGAACTCGGTGCGGATCATCGCTGGCCGGTATCGCCGCCGCATCCTGCGCTTTCCCGACAGCGAGGGCCTGCGCCCGACGCCTGACCGGGTGCGCGAAACGCTGTTCAACTGGCTGGGGCAGGATCTCGCCGGTTTGCACTGTCTCGACCTGTTCGCAGGTAGCGGCGCATTGGGATTCGAGGCGCTTTCACGCGGCGCCGCGAGAGTTGTCATGGTCGAACAGGCGCCAAAGGTAATCGCGGCGCTGCACGAAAGCGCCAAAATGCTGGAGAACCCGCCCGCAATGGAGACCATTCGTGGGGATGCGCTACAATATCTGGCCTCGACAAAGTCGAAATTCGACCTCATCTTCCTCGATCCACCCTTCAGCATGGGCTGGATTCCGCGCCTGGATCCGCTTCTTTCAGGCGTCGCGAACGAAGGTGCGGCGGTGTACATCGAGGCGGAACATGAAATCGAGGCGCTGCGCGATTGGCGCGCGGTGCGTCACGGCAAGGCTGGCGAAGTACATTTTCAGTTGATGCGGCGGGAAACAAGTTGAACAAACTCAATCATCGCGTGGCGATCTATCCGGGCACTTTCGACCCGATCACACTCGGCCACGAAGACCTCGTCCGCCGCGCGGCCGCGCTGTTCGACAGGCTGATCCTGGCGATTGCCGAAAGCCCGTCCAAACAGCCGCGCTTCCCGCTTGCCGACCGCGTCGAAATGGCCCAGGAAGTCCTCGGCGATGTGCAAAACGTCGAGATCATCGGCTTCAACACGCTGCTGATGGACTTTGTCCACGAACAGAACGCCAAGGTCATCGTCCGCGGATTGCGCGCGGTTTCGGATTTCGAATACGAGTTCCAGATGGCCGGAATGAACCGCAGCGTCTATCCCGAGGTCGAAACGGTGTTCCTGACCCCGGGCGAGCAGTACATGTTCATCTCGGCGACGATGGTGCGTGAAATCGCGCGTCTCGGCGGCGACGTCAGCAAATTTGTGCAACCTTGTGTAGATAAACGCCTGCGGGCAAGAACTTCAGCTAACTGAGAGGAAGAACGGCAATGTCACTGATCATCACCGACGAATGCATCAACTGCGACGTCTGCGAACCCGAATGCCCGAACGAGGCGATTTCCCAGGGTGCGGAAATCTATGAGATCGACCCCAACAAGTGCACCGAGTGCGTCGGGCACTACGATGAGCCGCAGTGCGTGCAGGTCTGCCCGGTCGATTGCATCCCCAAGGATGCGGCGCATGTCGAGAACGAAGAGATGCTTTGGGTCAAGTACGAAAAGCTGACGGGCAACAAGCGGACCTGATTCGAATCGCCGACCAGAAACCTGCGGAAATCGCGGGTTTCTTCTTGTCGACCGCAGCGATGGAAATCAGGCGGCTTTGGGCTGTGCTTCAGGCGGCAACAGCAGTTCACGAACCCGCCCAACCACGGCATCCAGTGCATGGATTTGCTGCAGCAGATCCTTGTCGACGCTTTCCAGTTCGCGGATGCGGTCTTCCAGCGTGTCGGTCGCCTGGTGAATGCGCTTGATGCTCTCCAGGCGGCGCTTGAGTTGAATCTGGTGCTCACGGACCTGTGTTTCCATCGGCGCCATGATCGCTCGCAGCCAGGTTTCGGCGTCCTTGTTGGCGCGCTCGAAGGCATGCCGCACCTGAATCGCAACCTCCTCGAAGAACTTCTGCGTGATGTGTTTCTTGTCGGTAGTCATCAGGCTGAGCATCGTGTTGAGATGTGTATTGCACCAGCCTTCCAGGCGATCGAGCTCCTTTTCATAGCGCAGCAGCGAGAAGGCGGCCGGCGTCCCAAGCTTGAGGCCGTGCTCAACCGCGAACTTCTTGTACACTGCCTCCATCATGCTCCGGATTTCGCCGATTTCATTCGTCGACCTGGTTAGCGAGGCGCGTGAGCGACTGAGGAAATTGCCCATCGCGTCGGACAGCGTTCGCGAGAAATTCGCCTCGATCATCGCGGTGCGGGTTTCGTGGGTCAGATGGCGCAGCGCATCGAGGCCGAGATGTCCGAACAGGTTGTTGGTCAGGGTCGAGAAAACGCTGCGCACCGCATAGTAGCGCTGGAGGCCGGACTCGAATTCTTCCTTGTCGGCGCGCACCTTGCCCATCATGTACTCGACAACCCCCTTGTTCTTGCCGCGCAACTCAGTCAGTTCGGTCAGTTGCTCACGCAGCCCGGAAAGACGTGATTCGAGCAAGCCACCCACGCGCAGGCTGACATCGCTGAATTCGCTCTCGGTATTGTCGCGAACGATGTCCTGCTTGGCCGGAAGCAGTTCTCCGGAGAGGGCCAGTTCAAGGATCGGCAGGCGGCTCCTTTCCAGCAGTGCCTGGTCGCCATTGATCTTGGCGACCAGCCCTTTCTGTGCCGAAACCGGGAAGACCTGACCTTCCGGCAGGTTGAGAATCGACGCGCAGGACGCGACCTGGCGCCCAATTTCCCCATCGATCTCGGCGCGTGTTTTCAGTTCGTCCCACTGGCCATCAATCTTGTTCAGCACCACCACCCGTCCGCGCCGGGCGGCCCCGCCCGCACCGATATGCTCTTTCCAGATGGTCAGGTCCGATTGGGTCACCCCGGTGTCGGCGGCGAGGATGAAGAGTACCGCATGCGCATTGGGCAGCAGCGAAAGGGTGAGCTCCGGTTCGGCGCCGATGGCATTGAGGCCAGGCGTGTCGAGGATGACCAGACCCTGCTCCAGCAACGGATGGGGAAAGTTGATCACCGCATGGCGCCAGCGCGGAATCTCGACCAGCCCGTCCTTGCCGATCCGGTAGAGTTCGCTTGTCGCGTCGCCCACGTCGAAGCCGAGGCGTCCGGCTTCCTCGGGTGATACCCGGATGGTTTCGCTGACGTGGCGCAACCCCTCCTGCATCATTTCCGCCGAGCCGACGTCGAGCGCCACCATGAACCATTCCTCGGGATAGCGCCTGTATTCGCTGACGCTGCCATTGGCCGCCCGTGTCTGGATCGGCAGCAACTCTATGCGCGGCGTCTTCCGCGGGTCGTAAAGCAGTTCTGTCGGGCACATGGTCGTGCGCCCCGCCGAGGAGGGCAGAATGCGGCTGCCGTAGTCGGCAAAGAAGATGGCGTTGATCAGTTCCGATTTGCCGCGCGAAAACTCGGCGACGAAGGCAACATTCAGACGGTCCTCGCGCAGGCGCTCGAGAAGCTGGGAAAGTCGCATGTCGCTTTGCGCATCCGACAGGTCATTGTCCGAAAGCCAGGTCTGAAACTGCCCAATATTGGCGGAGAGTCGCGAACGCCATTCGGCATAAGCGGCAAATTGGTGGGCTAGTGTCATGGCAGTCACCGGAAGAGGTCGATGCGGCAATTTATCACAAGAACAGGGACTTGCATGCGAGATCTAGTGCTGGCAGGCGGGGCAGTAAAAGGTTGACCGGCCTCCCTGACGAACCTGCCGAATCACCCCGTTGCAGCGTCGGCAGGACGCACCCGCCCGACCATAGACTGCGCAATCGACCTGGAAGCAGCCGGCGCCGCCGTCGCTGTGCACATAGTCGCGAATGCTGCTCCCGCCAGCCGCAATGGCATCCGCCAGCGTCTGGCGGATCGCCGGCACCAGTCGCCGGTAGCGCTCCCGGCTGATCCGGTTGGCCGCGCGCAATGGCGAGATGCCGGCGCGGAACAGGCTCTCCGCGGCATAGATGTTGCCGATGCCGACCACCAGGTGGCTGTCCATCAGCACTGGCTTGATCGGTGCGGCCCGGCCTCGCGTCGCAGCGAACAGCCAGTCGCCGGTGAATTCGTCGGCCAGCGGCTCGACACCGAGCACCGCCAGCAGCGGATGCGTCACTTCGCCGGCCGCCTGCCAGAGCACGACGCCGAAGCGTCTGGGGTCGGCCAGGCGCAATGCCTGGTGCGCAAAAAGAATGTCGACGTGGTCATGCTTTTCCGGAGTCTTGTCACTCGGCACAAAGCGCAGGCTTCCCGACATCCCGAGATGAATGATCAGACAGCCATCCTCGACCCCGCCCCGACAGTCGAGCAACAGGTACTTGCCGCGCCGGCGTACCGCCACCACCTGTTGCCCCTCCAGAGTGGCGCCCAGCGTCGCCGGCAGAGGCAGGCGCAGGCGCGGCGCGCGCACGACCGCCCCGAGAATCCGCTTTCCTTCGATCTCCGGTTGGAGCCCGCGTCGACAGACCTCGACCTCCGGTAACTCCGGCATTGCTTGTTCCTCCGACGAAAGCCAAATAACATCGCAAACTTATCGGATTCTAAGCGCTCTAAAGCGCTAACCCTGACTGAAAGCAGCACATGTTAACCAAGCTGATCTGCGCAGCACTTGCCCTCGCCCTGGCCGGACCAACTCATGCCGCCGGTGAGGAGGCGTCCAAGGAGGCGTCCAAGGAGTCGACCAAGGAGGCGTCCAAGGAACCGGTGAAGGTACCCGCGAAGGCGTCGGCAAAGAAGCGGACGACCGCCCAGAATGCCGGCGAAGATCTGCTTGCCCGCGCCGTCTTCCAGTCACTGGTTGGCGAACTCGCGCTGCAGCGTGGCGATACCAATCTCGGTGTCAGCGCTTGGGCGGACCTCGCCCGCCGCACCCGCGACCCGGCGGTGATTGCCCGCGCGGTTGAGGTTGCTGCCGCTGCCAGACAGTATGAGCTGGCGCTTGATCTGGCTCGCCTCTGGTTGCAGGTCGAGCCCGCTTCGACCCGGGCGCGCCAGACCGAATCTTCGCTGCTGCTGCTTGCCAACCGCATCGACGACCTGGCGCCCCAACTCGCCGGCCTGCTCGAGCAGGACAAGGCCAATGCGCCCGGCAACCTGATGCATTTGAACAGGATGCTGAGCCGGCACACCGACAAGAAAGCCGTGCAGCGTCTGGTTGACCGGGTCGCGACGCCTTACGGCGACCTGCCTGAAGCGCACTTTGCCATGGGTCTGGCCGCTGCCAACGCCGACGACTTGATGCGTGCCCAAGGCGAGTTCAAGAAGGCGCTGGATCAGCGCCCCGACTGGGAGGCGGCAGAACTGGCCTACGCGCAGTTGCTGGCCCGAGCCTCTGCGGCCAATGCCATCGACAGCCTGAACGAATTCCTGGCACGCAAGCCGGATGCCCGCGAAGCCCGCCTGACGCTGGCCCGTCTGCTGATCAGCGAAAGCAGGTACGGTGATGCGCGGGCGCAGTTCGACCGTTTGCTCAAGGACTCGCCAGATAGTCCGGAAATCATCTTTCCGGTGGCGATGCTGGCGCTGCAGAGCGGTGATGCGGCCACTGGCCGTGCCCAGCTCGAGAAGCTCCTGAACTCCGACTTTCCGGACAAGAGCAGTGTCCATTTCTTCCTTGGCCAGCTCGATGAAGAGCAGAAGAAGCCCGATCTTGCCCTGGAGCACTTTCGTCAGGTTACCGCTGGCGACCAGTACGTTCCCGCTCGCAGCCGGGCGGCACGGATCTTGTTGCAACAAGGCCAGGTGGAGCAAGCGCGTGCCATGCTGCAAGCGGCGCGCGGCAGTTCAACCGCCGAGAATACGCAACTGATTCTGGCGGAGGCGCAGTTGCTGCGCGAAGCTGGACGAGGCGACGAATCCTACGCCTTCCTCGAGGTGGAACTGGCCAAGCAGCCCGACAATCCGGAACTGCTTTATGAAACAGCCCTCGCTGCCGAACGCCAGGACAAGCCGCAGATTCTGGAGAAGCACCTGCGTCACCTGCTCAAGCTGAAGCCGGATCACGCCCACGCGCTGAACGCCCTCGGCTACTCGTTGGCCGAGCGCAATGTGCGCCTCGCGGAGGCACAGAAACTGCTCGGCCGCGCCCTGGTGCTGGCGCCGGAAGACCCGTTCATCATGGACAGCATGGGCTGGCTCCTGTACCGCCAAGGCAAGCTGCCGGAGGCGCTCAGAACGCTCGAAACCGCATACGGCATCAAGGCCGACCCGGAGATCGCCGCCCACCTGGGTGAGGTGCTGTGGACCAGCGGACGCAAGGATGAAGCGATGCGCTTTCTGAACAATGCAGCAAAGCAGTTTCCGGACAGCGAAATCGTCGCGGGCGCCCTGAAAAAGTTCCAGCCCTGATGTTGCGCTTCAGCGCATTGCTTGCCTGCGGCGTGCTTGCCGGTTGTGCCGGCGCCCCCCCGACGCTGCTGGTTGGGCGTGACCAGATCCGCGACTTTGCCCTTGAGGCGCGGTTCGTGCTGCGTGTCAGCCAGCCGGGCGGCTCGCCGGAAAGTTCCGGGGGGCGGCTCGCTTGGGAGCACAAGAATGACAAGGACCGTATCCTGATCTCGAATCCGCTCGGTGTCGGCATGGCGGAGATCGATGTCAGTCCGGCCCTCTCGCGCCTGCGCACCGCCGACGGTCAGGTACGGGAATCGGCCGATGCCGATGCGCTGATGGAAGACGTTACCGGCCACCGCCTGCCGGTCAGCCGGCTGCCGGGCTGGCTGCTCGGCCGCGCCGGCACCCCTTCCATTGTCGTGAGCGACAATGCCGGGCGTCCGGCGCGGCTGAGCGAAGACGGCTGGCAGATCGACTATGCTTACCCCGACGACATGGCGGGCGCCCTGCCGGTTGGTGTCAATCTGACCCGCAGCAGCGATATCGACCTCCGGTTGCGCATCGAGGAGTGGAGGGCGATACCGTGAGCCTCTGGTCCTGGGGCAGTGCCTGGCCAGCGCCAGCCAAACTCAACCTGTTCCTGCACGTCGTCGGCCGCCGTCCCGACGGATACCACCTGCTGCAGACCGTCTATCGCTTCATCGACCGCGCCGACACTCTGCATTTCGCACCCCGCGACGATGGCGACGTGGTCCTCGCGACGCCGACCCCGGGTGTCGAGGCGGCGAACGACCTCACCGTCCGCGCCGCCCGCCTGCTGCAGGAAGCGACCGGCTGCCGCCAGGGGGCCACGATCCACCTGAGCAAGAACCTGCCGCTGGGCGGCGGACTCGGTGGCGGCAGTTCCGATGCAGCGACCGTATTGCTGGCGCTCAACCACCTGTGGCAAGCCGGCTTGTCGCGAGCCGAGCTCGAACAACTGGGGCTGCAACTTGGTGCCGACGTGCCCGTCTTCGTCCATGGCCGCAATACGTTTGCCGAAGGAGTCGGCGAAGCCTTCAGCGATGTCGAATTGCCGCCGGCGACCTATCTCGTGCTGCATCCCGCGGTCAACGTGCCCACCGGGGCCATTTTCGGGGCGCCGGAGCTGAAGCGCGACACGCCGCCGATCCGGCCGGCGGACTGGCGGCATGGGACGGGCCACAATGACCTCGAGCCTGTCGCTTGCGCAAGATTCCCGCAGGTTGCCGGGCATCTGGCATGGCTCAGGCAGCACGCGCCCCATGCCATGATGACCGGGTCCGGAGCCTGCGTCTTTGCCGGGTTTGCCGATCTTGCGAGGGCGGCGGAGGTTTTTTGCCAGGTGCTGCCCGGCATGACGGGCTGGCTGGCTGCCGGTCTGACCGAACATCCATTGGTATCGCTCTGACAAAGCGCTGGATTTTCGCCTGCGTCTCCTGTAATATCCGCGCCTCGTTCGCACGCGAACCCGTGCAAGCGACCCGCTGGGGAGTCGCCAAGTTGGTCAAGGCACCGGATTTTGATTCCGGCATTCGAAGGTTCGAATCCTTCTTCCCCAGCCAGTTTTTTCGGGCAGGTCATGAGCCTGCCCGAATTTCATTGTGGTGGGCAGGCACCTGCAGGAAATGCCCGAAGGGAAGTGGAGCAAATGGCCTACAACAGCTTGATGGTCTTCACCGGCAACGCCAATCCGGCACTGGCGGCCGCCGTGGCGCTCGAACTTGGCGTCGACTTGGGCCGTGCCGAAGTCGGGCGCTTCTCGGACGGCGAACTGAGAGTCGAGTTGCAGGAGCATGTGCGCGGCCGCGACATCTTCGTCCTGCAGTCAACCTGTTCCCCCTGCAACGATAACCTGATGGAACTGCTGGTCATGGTCGATGCGCTGAAACGTGCCTCGGCCGGCCGAATTACCGCCACGATCCCGTATTTCGGCTATGCCCGCCAGGATCGCCGCTCGCGGTCCTCGCGTGTCCCGATCGCCGCCAAGCTGGTGGCCAACATGCTCGTCGCTTCCGGCATCGACCGCGTCCTGACCATGGACCTTCACGCCGAACAGATCCAGGGCTTCTTCGATATTCCGGTCGACAACATCTACTCGCTGCCCATCCTGCTCGATGACATCCACAAGCAGTCTTACGAGAATCCGATGGTCGTTTCCCCTGACCACGGCGGTGTTGTGCGCGCCCGTTCGCTGGCCAAACGCCTCGAATGCGACCTCGCGATCATCGACAAGCGCCGTCCGAAGGCCAACCTCTCCGAGGTCATGAACATCATCGGCGAGGTTGACGGCCGCACCTGCATCATCATGGACGACATGGTCGACACCGCCGGCACCCTGTGCAAGGCAGCCACCGCACTCAAGGCCGAAGGCGCCAGGCGGGTTGTCGCCTACTGCACCCACCCGGTGCTTTCCGGCTCGGCGGTCGACCGCGTCAATCGCTCCGACCTCGACGCACTGGTCGTCACCGACACCATTCCGCTGCGTGATGACGCAGCCAGCTCACCATGTATCCGCCAGCTCTCCGTGGCGGAAATCATGGCCGAAACCATTCGCCGTATCAGCAACGACGACTCCGTCTCGTCGCTGTTCATCGACTAAGCTTTTTCAACCCTCCCGTTCTGGTCGCGGACCGGGAATACTCTGGAGTAACACGATGAAATTCGAACTCAACGCGCAAGCGCGCACGCTGCAGGGATCGGGTGCGAGCCGCCGCCTGCGTCGCGCTGGCAAGGTACCTGGCATCATCTACGGCGGTACTGCTGCCCCGCAGGCGATCGAACTCGATCACAACGACCTGCTGCTGGAGATGAAGAAAGAGGCGTTCCACGCCTCGATCCTGGTCATCTCCGTCGACGGCAAGAAGCAGCAAGCCCTGCTGCGCGACACCCAGATGCACGCCTACAAGCCGAAGATCCTGCACGTCGATTTCCAGCGCGTGAGCGCTACCGAGGCACTGCACCTCATGGTGCCGCTGCACTTCATCAACGAAGAAACCGCGCCGGGCGTCAAGCTTTCGGGCGGCCGGGTCAACCACGTGCTGACCGAAGTCGATGTCCAGTGCCTGCCCAAGGACCTGCCCGAGTTCATCGAGGTCGATGTCGGCGCTCTCGAAGTCGGCGAGAGCATTCACCTTTCCGACCTCAAGCTGCCGAAGGGCGTCAAGCTGACGCATGAGGACGACGACGCGCTCGTCGTCGGCATCGTCGCCAAGGGTGGCGGCGAGGAAGGCGAAGAAGGCGAAGCGGCGGAAGGCGAAGCGGCCGCCTGACGGCTTCGCGCACCCCGCTGCAAATGGCCGCCGCAGGCAACATGCCCCCGGCGGCCATTTCATTTGGCAAGCCATGAATCCACCGCGCCTGATCGTCGGTCTCGGCAATCCCGGGCCGCAATACGAAACCACCCGGCACAACGCCGGTTTCTGGTTTGTCGACCATCTGGCCGACAAGCTGAAGGTTGCGCTCGCGCCGCAGGCCCGCTTCTTCGGCAAGGCCGCGCGCGCCGGCGACCTCTGGCTGCTCGAACCGGCCACCTTCATGAACCGCTCCGGCCAGTCGGTGGCGGCGCTGGCCAATTTCTACAAGATTCCCGCGGGCGAGATCCTCGTCATCCATGACGATCTCGACCTGCCGCCTGGCGGCATCCGTCTCAAGCAGGGCGGCGGCAACGGCGGTCACAACGGCCTCAGGGACATCCAGGCCCGGCTCGGCACGCCGGATTTCTGGCGCCTGCGCCTTGGCATCGGCCACCCGCGCACGCTGAATCTGGCGCAACAGGTCGTCGACTTCGTCCTGCACCCGCCGCGCAAGGAAGAACTGCCGGAAATCGAACACGCCCTCGCCCGCTGCCTGCTGGCCTGGCCACGAATTGCCGGCGGCGACTATGCCGGCGCTCAACAACAGTTGCACGGCAACGCCGTCTAAGGAAAACAAATGTCTTTGAAATGCGGCATCGTCGGTCTGCCCAACGTCGGCAAGTCCACCCTCTTCAACGCCCTGACCAAGGCCGGCATCGACGCCGCCAACTACCCGTTCTGCACCATCGAGCCGAACGTCGGCATCGTCGAGGTGCCCGATCCGCGTCTCGCCCAGCTGTCGGCCATCGTCAAGCCGCAGAAGATCCAGCCGGCGATCGTCGAATTCGTTGACATCGCCGGCCTCGTCGCCGGCGCCTCCAAGGGCGAAGGCCTGGGCAACCAGTTCCTCGCCAACATCCGCGAGACCGATGCCGTGGTACATGTCGTGCGCTGCTTCGCCGACGACAACGTCGTGCACGTTTCCGGCGGCGTCGATCCGATTCGTGACATCGAGGTCATCGACACCGAACTGGCGCTCGCCGACATGGCCACCGTCGAAAAGGCGCTCAACCGCTACCGCCGCCCGGCCAGCGCCGGTGACAAGGACGCCAAAATCCTCGTCGCCGTCCTCGAGAAATGCTTCGCCCAGCTCGACCAGGCCAGACCGGTGCGCGGCCTCGACCTGTCGAAGGAAGAGTGGGCCAGCCTCAAGCCCTTCTGCCTGATCACCGCCAAGCCGGTGCTCTACGTCGCCAACGTCGCCGAGAACGGCTTCGACAACAACCCGCTGGTCGACGCGGTGCGTGCCCACGCCGCCGCCGAAAAGGCAGAGGTGGTCACCGTCTGCGCCGCCATCGAATCCGAGATCGCCGACCTCGACGACGAGGAAAAGCAGATGTTCCTCGCCGACCTCGGCCTCGATGAACCCGGACTCGACCGCCTGATCCACGCCGGCTACAAGCTGCTCGGCCTCGCCACCTATTTCACCGCCGGCGTAAAGGAAGTGCGCGCGTGGACCATCCACCGGGGCGACACCGCGCCGCAGGCCGCCGGGGTCATCCACACCGATTTCGAACGCGGCTTCATCCGCGCCCAGACCATCGCCTTCGACGACTTCATCGCCCACAAGGGCGAAGCCGGTGCCAAGGAAGCCGGCAAGATGCGTGCGGAAGGCAAGGAATACGTGGTCAAGGATGGCGACGTGCTGAACTTCCTGTTCAACGTCTGACACAGCCCGGGCAGGGTTTCGCCCTGCCCGCCCCGCAACACAGTTCAGGCATACACGCCCGCGTTGCGCTCCGGATAGCTCTCATACACATGCTCGAACACCGCCGAGCATTTCTGCCGGTAAAGGTCCGGCGTGTAGGCACGCGGCAGGCCGCTGTCGAGCGTGTCTTCGATAGTCAGCTTCAACTGTGAGCGCGCCGCCGATTTCTGCCGCCAGTTCAGTACCAGCAGCGCCTTCAGCCGCGCCAGCAGTTCGCGCGCCACCTTTTTCACCTCGGCGCGTTCCTCTGTCGATAGCTCGGGTGCAGGTCGCGTCAGGATGTCGAAGATGACCAGTTCTTCCTCGCTCATGTTCTCGCGCACATGGCGTTGCTGCTCGTCGTTGAGGCTGTTCGAGAGCTTGAGCAGTTCCGCGAACAGTTCCTCGATGCTGCGGCTGCCGGCGTTGTAGCTTTCGATCAACGCCTCGAACTTCTCGGCGAAGTCGGCGCGGGTGCGGTTCAACCGGATCATCTTTTCCAGTTGGGCGCGGATGGCGGCCTTGAGCACTTCGAGGTCGGTGTTCTTGTGCTTCGATTGCTTGAAGCGCTGCGCCAGCGCCTCGAAGTTGATCTTCGACAAATCCAGTGCGGCAGGCCCATGTTGTCCGATCTCATGGCCCGTGATGGATTCATCGAGCAGATCGTTGATCTGTCCCATCACCTGCGAAATATCTGGCGGGTTCGGGTTCAACTTGGCGCAGATCGCTTCGGCAAGCGTCGTCAGGCAGGCGACTCGGCTGGCGAATTCCAGCGCCGCCGGGTCGGGCTTCACGGCGCGGTAGAGCGTACTCACCAGCCGTTCATGGGCAAAGAAATCGCGGCGCAGCGGGTCGGGGGAGATCAGCGCGTTCACGCCGTCGTCGATGCGTGACAGCCGCTCCATGCTGCCGGCCGCCGTTGCCTCGATCTCGGCCAGCAGCACGCCGTGCGCAGCGCAGAAGGCCCCGGCATCGACCACCGACTGGCGCAGTTCCTCGACCAGTTGCTGCTTGTCCTTGACCGGGCTCTTGCCGTCCTTGCCTGCCCCGTAGATGGCCAGCGCCTTTTCCAGCGAGGCGAAGACGTTGGCGTAATCGACGATGACGCCGCTGTGCTTGCCGGGGAATACCCGGTTGGCGCGGGCGATGGTCTGCATCAGCGTGTGATTGCGCATCGGCTTGTCGAGGTAGATCGTCGAACAGCTCGGCGCGTCGAAGCCGGTCAGCCACATGGCGCAGACGAAGACCAGGCGCAGCGGGTCGCCATCCTCCTTGAACTTCTCGTCCAGCCCGGGATTCGATTCATTCATGCGCTTGCGGTGCGGCGCGATGTCGAGGCCCAAGGACTGCATCTGCTGGATTTCGTTCTGCCCCGGCGAAACGATCACCGCCATGTCGGTGCTGGTCACTACCTCCAGCCGCTGCTTCAGCTCGGCCATGCGCAGATCGCGTCGCGCTTGCACTGGCGTCATGCCACCGCCGGGCTGGTAGTGCAGTTCGCCCAGCTCCTTCTGCACCCGTGCGGTTTCCTCTGCCCAATGCACCTTCACCTTGTCGTACATGCGCAGCGCGGTGGCCTTGTCGATCGACACCGCCATGGCCTTGCCGACAAACCCGCGCCCGAGGAAGTGCCGCACGATGTCCTGGGCCACGGTTTCCAGCCGGTCGTCGCGGGTGATCAGGTGGTATTGCCGTCCCAGCACCTGCTCCAGCTTGGCCTCCTGATCGGCATCGAGGTCGGCGTCCTCGATCAGGCGGTAGATGTCTTCGTTGAGGGCGGGATTGACGAGCTGCAATTCCGGCGTGCGGTTCTCGTAGAATAGCGGCACGGTGGCGCCGTCTTCGATGGACTGCTGGAAATCGTAGATCGAAACGTAGTCACCGAAGACCTCCTTGGTGCGCTCCTCGCCGGCGATCAACGGCGTGCCGGTAAAGGCGAGGAACATCGCCCTGGGCAGCGCGGCGCGCATGTTGAGCGCCAGCGTGTCGTACTGGCTGCGGTGCGCCTCGTCGGTCAGCACGATCACGTCGGAACGGTCGCAGAGCAGTTCCGGCGTCTGGAACTTGTGCACCAGCGTGAACACGTAGCGGTGGTTGCCGCGCAACAGTTCGCGCAGATGGGCGCCGCTGGCGGCGTGGCAGGCGTCACCCTCGGCCTCGCTCACCGCGCCGGTGGTCTTGAAGGTCTTGGCGATCTGGTCGTCCAGCTCCACGCGGTCGGTGACAACGACGAAGGTCCAGTTGCCGGAGAGCTTCCTCAGCACCTTCTGCGCGAAGAAGACCATCGAAAAGCTCTTGCCGCTGCCCTGCGTCTGCCAGAACACGCCGCCGCGCCCGTGGCCGAGCTGGCGGGCTTCGAGCATCGAGGCGATGGCGTTATTGACGCCGAGAAACTGGTGGTTCTGGCCGAGAATCTTGACCAGCCCGGCCTTGTGCTCCGAAAACAGCGTGAAGTTCTCGACCAGATCGAGCAGGCGGCTGCGGTCGCAGGTGCCGCGCAGCATCACCTCCAGCGACACCCGGCGCGGCTCGTCCTCGCGCTCGATGCGCTTCCACTCCACCCAACGTCCCCAATCGGCGGTCAGCGAGCCGACGCGGCTGTCGGTGCCGTTGGAAGCGATGAGCAGCGCGTTGCTCCAGAACAGCGCCGGAATCTGCTGCCTGTAGTGGGTGAGGTTCTCGTCGAAAGCGGCGCGCGCCGGAACGCCGGGCTTCTTGAGTTCGATCACCACCCACGGCAGGCCATTGACGAAGCCGACCAGGTCGGGCCGGCAAGTGTAGAGCGGGCCGGTCACGGTCAACTGGCTGACGAGCAGGAAATCGTTGTTGGCCGGCGTTTCCCAATCGACCACGCGCAGGCGCTCGGTCTTCTGGCCGCCGTGCTCGCGGTCGGGAACCGACACCGTGATGCCTTCCTTGAGCAGCCGGTAGACCTCGCGGTTGGCCGCCTCCAGGCTCATCGCCGAACGGTCGCGGGTCAGCTCGTCGACGGCGTTGGCGATCGCCTCCGGTGGCAGGGTCGGGTTGAATTTGCCCAGCGCGGCGCGCAGGCGTTCGACCAGCACCACCTCGCCCTTGGTTTCGCGCCCCAGCAAACCGCACGCACCGAAGGTTTCGTCCAGCGCCGACACCGTTTGCCAGCCGAGTTCGGCAAACAGTCCGATGGCGGGCTGCTCGACGAGCTGGTCTTCGGAGTAGGCGTGCAGGCTCATGGCAAGGGCAAGGCCGCGATGGCCAGGATTCTCTTCATGACCGCGTCCACGCGCCGCGAGTGAAGATCGTCGTATGTCACCCGCGGCGGCGGCGCGGTGGGCGCATCGATCAGAAGACTGGCAGCACAGCCACCGACCAGCACCAGTTCGGCGCATAGATCGCCGAGCGCCGCCGCAACGATTTCGACACGCTGAACATTGGGGTCGGCAGCATTCACAGGCGTTCCTCGAACAAGCGCTCGGCCAAGGCGCGTTCGCGCGCGTTGCCGGTGCGGAGGGCATCGAACAGGGCCAGATTCTCGTAGAGACCGGGACTGCGCAGCGCGGCCAGGGGTGCCGACGGATAGAGCGGGATCAGCGCCATGCCGCGCGCGCTACCCTCGATGGCGGGCCACACCGGGACCGGATCGGCCGACGGGGCAATGAGCGTGTTCAGGGGCGGTGCTGCGTGGGCGGTTGGCACGCCTGCCACCAGTGCCCCGCGTACCGGAGGAAACGCATATTTGGCGCCATGGAACAGGAACTCCTTGAAGGCCGGCGTGAGAATCCGCGGCCGGCGCTCCTCGAAAAACAACAGGCGTGCCGCCTCGGCCCGCTTCAGTGCGCCGTGCACCTCCGACATCGACAGCCCGGCAAACGTCGCCAGTTCAGGGTAGGTCGTGCCCTGCTCGCGGCAGGCAGCAAGCGCCAGCAGGAGGTAAAAATCCTGGGGCTTTAGAACGAGCTGGCGGTTGGACTGTCGGCGCATGACATCGGTCGTGTTTTCGCATTTCGCGAAACACGAAAGTATTTTATCGACAAGGGCTTGTCAACAACTACAGCGCCTTGCACGGGTGCAATGTCTACTAATTTGCCTATGGATTAGTAGACATCGCCACTTGCCTGGACGAGCGGGGTGGCAGGCAAATCGGAAATCGCCTCCGTAAGCGCGTCGACCGCAATCTGCCCGGAAAGCAGGCGCGGCACCAATGGCGGACTCGCCCTTATTCACTGGTCTCTTCCTTTGACGCAGGCGGTACGGTGTAGCGCTGATCAGGATGGTTCTCCATTTCTGGAATGGAGTAGGCCAGCAGTCCCTCGCCGACCATGGGAGTCAGGTAATCCCGGACCAGCGGCTTGTGTTCCCGTCCGTGCAGAATGGTCGCCAGCTCCCGGGCGCTCAGGGCGTGCCAGCGACATAGATCGACGATCAAGGCACGCAAGATGTCCCGCCGGGGTTTGCTGCCGGCCGGCGGGATCCGCTCGGCCAGTTCGCGGGGGACGGTCACTAGGGGCTGGTGACTATTCTGGGTGGGCTGGTGACTATTCTGGGTGGGCTGGTGACTATTTGATTCTTCCGGGACCATTTCTCGCGCCAGACCCGTTGGAGCGGCGAGGAATTTCGGACCCGGCACATAGTACGTGCGGCTGCCGGCCCCTTTCATCTCCAGCAATTCCAGGTCGCGCAAGCGGCGAAGATGTGCCGAGGCGTTCAGGGTATCGGTACGGTTGATGGCCCGGTAGGCCGCATTGTCGATCGCGCCCAATTCCCGGACGAACACCAGGGCGCGGGATTCCTCGTCACTGATGGGGTCGCGAGTCAGTTGCCGCAGCCAGGCCAGATCGTCCGGCCCCAGGAAGTGATGGAACAGGAAGGTAGCGACAAACTGGTCGGGGCGGCGCGACGACTCGAAAGTGGGAGGCAACAGGTCGTGGGCGAGCATCAGTTCGCGCATGGCGCGGATGCCGCTGCCTTTGGTCTCGGCGATGTTCACCTCGTGCAGCACGGCGGCAATGCGCGGGTTGCGGGTTTCCGAGCCGGGCTCGCCCAGTTGCTCTTCGGCTTTGATGGAATGTCCCGGGTTGCGGATTTCCAGCCGGTTGGCGTAGCGAATGATCTGGATCGCGCCGTGAATGCGGTAGCTGCGATGCATGACTGCGTTGACGATGGCCTCGCGGATGACCCGCAGCGGCAGCGTGGGTTCGTCTTCTCGCGCCAACGCGCCTTCGGGCAAGGAGAACGACTGGATCAGCTCATCGCGCACGGTATTGGTGGCGCGGCGGATGGCGGTAAACAGCGGGGCGCGGATTTCCAAGGTGTCGAAGCGGTGATCGGGATTTTCGACCCATTGTCGCCCCGGGACCCGGATGTAGTCGATGCGCATCATCGGAAAGCAGCGGCGCAAAGCCATGGTGGAGCCGAAAAGCACGATACCGGCGACCGTGGGTTTAAGTTGCCCGCTGTCGCGCTTGACGCATCCCAAGGAGCGCAGCAGGTCGTCATTGGACCAAGCCAATTCTTCGGCGTCCGGATTGATCGCCCGGCGCTGCTGTCGGTAATCGTCGATGGCGATCGGGTCGATGTCGCCCATGTCGGCATCGGGGAGCAAAGCAGCATCGAAGGTTTCGATCTGGTGGCCGGCGTAGAGGGCGACCAGATCGTCTTCCGTTCCCTCCTGGTCGGTCGAACCGACACGCCGGTAAGCACCTCGCGGGAGCCCCAGATTCTGAAGGAAGATCGGTTTCTCGGTCGGCGCGGCCTCAGGCACATACACGACGACGACCGTCCTGCCACCCAGTTCCTCGACCGAGACGCGAGGGCGAAGCGGACGATTGAACACGCTGGCGCACTGGCTGGCCAGATCGGACTGGAGTTTGTCGGGATGCTCGACACCGTCGATCTTGTAGGCGTTGGCAAACAGGTCCTGCGGGTCGCGACTCACGCCGAGGAGAAGATAGCCACCACCCAGACCGGGTTCGTTGGCAAACGCGCAGATCGTTTCCATGACCGAACGGTCGATCTGGCGGGCTTGCTTGGCCTCGATGCGATGAGATTCATCCAGTGCGGAGAGTTCCTGCAGCAGGTCTTCGGCGGTGCGCATCATGGCCCTGGGTCCTCAATGTCAAGAGCAACCTGCCCGGAGAGCAGGCGCGGCAGCAGCAGGTCGCGGGTGCGGCGGAGGTTTTGGATTTGGCGTTGGAGCGAGAGAACTTGTTCGGCCATTGGCGCGGCTATGGCTTCAAACCGTCCGACCAGATCGTCCGGTGGTTCCAGAAACTCGATAGTCTTGAATACGCCCCGACTGATTTCCTTGAAGGTCGCGCCCGATGCCATGCGCTGGAAGGTCGGCACGTTCTCGGTCAGCCAATGGAACAGGAAGAATAGCGGCACGTGGTCATTTGGCAGGCAAGTGATGAAGCCCTGATTGGTACAAGCCGGATGCGTGTTGATGGCGATTGCTCCGATGGTGGCACGGCTGGTGAGCATCACGCTACGCGCCGGGAACATTCGTGCCGAACTCTGTGCAAGTCCTCGTTCGGTAATGTGGTCGTTTGAATCGTCCATGAACATCGTGCCTGCACCGGTCAGGTCGCTTGGCGAGTACCATTGAATCGTGCCGCCCTCCCAAAATTCGTCCTCTTTCCGCGAGGGCGTTCCACCGCCAGAAATCACGAATGCGTCGGCAACCGTTTTCACCTCCCACCCCTGCGGAATCTCGCCGAGGGGGGAGGCGACGCGGGGGTGGTGTTCGTGGCCGGGGAAGCGGAAGTGGACGAACCACTCGCGGTAGAGGGCGCGGGCCATCGACTCCAGAATCTTGATGCGCCGCTGGCTGTTCTCGATGAGTTCGTCGTAGGCCGACAGAATGCCCGCGATGCGTTGCTGGACGGGGAGCGGGGGAAGCGGAAGCTCGATACGTTCCAAGATTCCTTGGTTCAGCGACGCCATCGTAGCGCCATGCGAACACTGGTTCATCATCCAGCGTTGATGCTCCGACGTCAGGAAATAGTATGAGGCGAATAGTGGCTCCACCCGTTGGGACGCAAACCGGAGACGCAGACAATCAGAGCCTTGGAACCACCCGTTTTGTTCTTGGCGGATGAACACATGCCTTTCCACTGCGCCCTTCCGACCGAAAACAATGTCTCCATTCTTGAGAACGTGCGAGGAAAGGCGGTCGCGTGTTGATGGGGCAATGAACTCCAGTTTGTCGACCTTGATGCTACCGAAACCGATATTGCGGACATTGATTACAGGAGTCCCGTTCTCCGTGTAATCGCTGGCTTTGAGTTGTGTGCCGAAAGGGCCGGTCTTCAATTCGGCCTCGCCTGATGCCACAAGCTCGCCAATGGAGATGCGCGAAAACTCAGCCACGCTCACGCCCCCAGTATCTCCGCCACATTCGCGGCGATGGTCTGCTCCAGTTCCCGCGCCTGGGCGTTCAGCGATTCCAGTTCCTCGTTCAGGGTTTCGAGCTGCTCCTTGAAGTCCTCGTCGCTGACCTCCTCGCCCGGCGCGACGCCGACGTAGCGGCCGGGGTTGAGCGACCAGCCTTGGGTTGCGATCTCGGCCAGCGTCGCCGCCTTGCACAGGCCGGGCACGTCACGATAGGTCGGCGTGTCACCGAAGACTTCGATGAGCTTGGCCGCCGTCTCGCCAGCACCAACTTTTGGGGCTTCGAGTGCCTCGCCGCGATAGAGGCGGACGAGGTTGGCGATGAAGCCGATCTGCGCCGGCGTCCAGTCGCGGTGGGCGCGGTCGACCTGCCGGTAGATGTGGCGGGCGTCGATGAAGAGCACGGTGTCGGCACGTTTGGTTTTTGCCTTGCCCTTGTCGAGGAACCACAACGTGCACGGCAGCGTGACGGTGTAGAACATGTTGGGGCCGACAGCGACCATGACATCGACCGCCCGCGCTTCGATCAGCTTCTGCCGCAGTTCCTGCTCGCTGGAGCGGGCGTCGGAGGCCGAGTTGGCCATGACGAAGCCGGCGCGGCCGGTGGCATTGAGCGCCGAGTAGAAGAGCTGAATCCACAGGTAGTTGGCGTTGTCGGTACGCGGCAGGCCGAAGGGGAAGCGGCGGCCTGGGCCGACCATGTCCTTGAGCCGTTCCTTGTCCACGGCATTGACGTTGAAGGGCGGATTGGCGAGGACGAAGTCGAAAGATCCGGTGGCGGTGTGCGGGTCGTCGTAATAGCTGTTGACGTTGCCGCCGTGCTTGATGTCTCCTTCCAGCCCATGCACGGCGAGGTTGAGGCGGCACAGGCGGCCGGTTTCGTCGGTCTTTTCGACGCCGCAAATGGCGAGTTCGGCGGCGGGGTTCTTCTGGTGCTCGGCGACGAAGCGCGCCGACTGCACGAACATGCCGCCGGAACCGCAGGCAGGGTCAAGAATGCGGCCGTGGAAGGGTTCGATGATCTCGGCCAGCAGCTTGACGATGCTGGAAGGCGTGTAGAACTCGCCGCCACCCTGGCCCTCGGTCATGGCGAAGGCGCCGAGAAAGTATTCGTAGATACGGCCGAAGGCGTCGAAGTCCACGGTGGCCGGAATCTCGGAGACCTTTTTCAGCAGTTCCTTGAGCAGGGTGCTGGTGAACAGGTTGTAGGTCTTGGGCAGCACGCCGGCCAACTGCGGGTTGTGCTTCTCGATCTCGCGCATCGCCGCGTTGACCCTGGCGCCGATGTCGGCCACTTCGGGCAGCGTCAGCAGGTAGTCGAAGCGCGCCTCGGGGGCGAGGTAGAGGATGCCTTCGGCGTGGTAGGCGGCAGGTTCATCGACGCGGCTGCCGCGCCGGGATGTTGTTGCTCCGGCTTCGAGCCTGGTGCGCTGGATGGCAAAGCGGACTTCGGCAAAGCGCAGGAAGATCAGGCCGAGGATGGGGCCGGAGTATTCCTGCGCCTTGAGGCCGGAATTGGCACGGAACTGGTCGGCGGCATCCCACAGGCGCTTTTCGAGCGAGGTGGTGGCGGAATCCTTTTCGGAGGGTGCGATCCAGTGCATGGGAATGATGATCCGGGGACAATCCGACATTGTCCGACAAACCCCACTCGGGAACCAAAGAGTCGTGCGAACCCGACGGTAGCCCGACCCGGCAATGTGCCCGCACGAACTGCCAAGGAAGCACCGGTTCATCCGGGGTTCGTCCCGGCCCGGGGCCACGTCGCTCCGGCGCATGCCGGAATCTCGGAAGATCAACAAGCGGGACCCCGGCCGGCGCCGGGGTGAAGTACGGATCAGTGTTTCCGCAAAAGCCGCCTGCGTCCCCGGCAAAAGCGGTGCCCGTTACCGCGAACCCCGCCCGGCAAGTAAAATGGAAGCTTTCACGCTCCCCATTTCTCGCCATGTCCCAGCAACTGCTCACCCCCGTCCGCCTCGGCGCGCTTGAACTGAGGAATCGCGTCGTCATGGCGCCGCTGACGCGCTGCCGTACCGACAACCGCGGCTACGTGCCGACGGAGATGATGGCGCGCTATTACGCGCAGCGCGCCGGTGCCGGGCTGATCGTTTCCGAGGGCACCATCGTTTCGCCGCAGGCGCGCGGCTATCCCTTCACGCCGGGCATCTGGTCGGCCGAGCAGGTCGCCGGCTGGCGACTGGTCACCGACGCCGTGCACGCTGCCGGCGGGCTGATCGTCTGCCAGCTCTGGCACTGCGGCCGCCTGTCGCTGCCCGAGTTCCACGACGGTCAGCCACCGGTGGCACCTTCCGCGGTCAACCCGCTGTGGAAGATGTTTTCGACGACCGGCAATCCGGAAACGGTGACACCGCACGCGCTGACCCGCGACGAGATCAAGGCCATCGTCGGCGATTTCCGCAATGCCGCCGCCAACGCCATGGCCGCCGGTTTCGACGGGATCGAGATCCATTCGTCCAACGGCTACCTGTTTCACCAGTTCTTCTCGCGCCAGGCGAATCAGCGCGATGACGAATACGGCGGCAGTCATGAAAACCGGGCGCGCTTCTTCTTTGAAGTGCTCGACGCCGTCGGCGAGGCCATGCCCTTCGACCGCGTCGGCTTCCGCCTGAACCCGATGATGAACCGCTTCCACGGCGTCAGCGTCGATGAGGACACGGTGCCGATGTGGGAGTACATCGTCCGGCGCGCCAACGACCATGGCCTCGCCTTCCTGCACCTGACCGAGCCCTTCCTGCCGCACCAACTCGACGATGCGCCGCACGGCCTGGCCGACGTCGGCGCGCACTTCCGGCCATTGGCGACGATGCCGATCATTGCCAATGGCGGCTTCGACCGGATTTCCGGCGAAGCGCGGCTGGCGGCCGGCCTGTGCGACGCGGTGGCCTATGGCCGGTCGTGGATCGCCAACCCGGACCTCGTCGCGCGTTTCGCCCGCCAGGCGCCGCTCAACGAACCCGACATGCCGACCTTCTACCAGGGCGGTGAGAAGGGCTATCTCGACTATCCGGCGCTGGCCGCATGAGACGTCTGCGCGCGCTGCTGACGTTGGCCGTTGTGGCGCTGCCGGCGCTGGCCGACGGCCTGCCGCCGTCGGTGCTGGCGGCGCTCAAGGCGGCGCAGATTCCGGCAAGCAGCGTCGCCGTCGTCGTCCAGCCGGTCGATGCGCGGGCGCCACTGGTCGCGCACAATGGCCAGAAGACGATGAACCCGGCGTCGGTGATGAAGCTGGTCACCACCTACGCGGCGCTCGACCTGCTCGGCCCGGCATGGACGTGGAAGACGACGGCGCTGGCCGATGCCGTTGCGACCATAGAAACAACTGCTGGCCCCAGGGTCGACGGCGTTTTGAGGGGCAATTTGTACCTCCGGGGCAGCGGCGACCCGCGCTTCGCCATCGAGCACCTGTCGTCGCTGCTGCGCCAGTTGCGCGTGCGCGGCATCCGGACGATCAACGGCGACATCGTCCTCGACCGCACCGTGTTCGACCTGCCTTCGCTCGACCCCGGCGCCTTCGACGACAAGCCGATGCGCCCTTACAACGTCGGTCCCAACGGACTGCTGATCAACTTCCAGTCGCTGCGTTTCACGCTGCTGCCCGGCGCCGGCCGCCCGCAGGTGCTGATGGAAACGCCGAGCGAAGGCCTGCGCCTGGACAACCAGTTGCGCGCCGGCGACGGTGGCTGCGGGAGCAACTGGAAGGACTTCATCGTCCTCCGCCTGATCCCCGAAAACAATGGCAATCGCCTGGAGTTTTCCGGCACCTACAGCGCCCAGTGCGGTGAAAAGGCGCTCAACCTGGCGCCGCTGCCGGCCGACGCACAGGCGGGCGGCCTGATCCGCGCGCTGTGGCAGGAACTCGGCGGCACGCTGACCGGCCAGGTGCGCGGCGGCACGACGCCCGCCGGCGCGCGACCGCTGGCCGAACATGAGTCGCCGGCACTGGCCGATGCCCTGCGCGACATCAACAAGTGGAGCAACAACGTGATGGCGCGCCAGGTCTTCCTGACGCTGGGCAACGCCAACGGGCCGGCCACTGCCGAGCGTGCCCGCCAGCGCATCACCGACTGGCTGAACGGTCGCGGCCTGGGCTTCCCCGAACTCGTGATCGACAACGGTTCCGGGCTGTCGCGCAGCGAGCGGATCAGCGCCGACAGCCTCAACCGCCTGCTGCTCGATGCCTGGCGCCACCCGGCGATGCCGGAATTCGTTTCGAGCATGCCAATCGTCGGCATCGACGGCACGATGAGGCGGCGCCTCAAGGAGTCCGGCGCCAGCGGCCGCGCCCACATCAAGACCGGCACGCTTGACGGCGTCAAGACGGCGGCCGGTTATGCCCTCGACGCGCATGGCCGGCGCATGGCCGTCACCTTCTTCATCAACGATCCCCGGGCCGCGGCCGGTGGCCCGGCGATCGATGCACTCATCAACTGGGTGGCGCAGCGGCGAACCGGCGAGAAGGCGCCTGCCCTGGAGAATGAGTGAACGCTCGCCGCTTCCAGCCGGGCCGCTCGCCGCCGCCGGGCTGAACCGGCAGCACGTCTTCGACCTCGCCGCGCTGCCGGCGGAAATCACCGCCACGCTCGGCGCGACCGCAGGTTTTCGCCAGTTGATCCTGCTCGGTCACGGCGGCAAGCGCCTGTGGGAATGCGTCCAGGCCGCGGGCGGCGCTGGCGGCGATCCGATCGACGACTACTGCGCGCGCGTCGTGGCGGACTGGTTCGCCGCCGAACTGCCCGGCCGCCGCTACCGCATCGTCTATCCCGGCAGCGCGCCGGTGCCCCTGCAACGGCTCGGGACGCTGGCCGGCTGGCACCACCCGACGCCGTTCATGGTCGGCATCGACGACGAATGGGGCACGTGGTGGGCTTATCGCGCCGTCGTTCTGGCGGATACCGATTTTGCGGCGATTTCCCCGGTCGACCCTGGGGCCAGCAGTTGTCTTTCTGGTCGTGACAACCCGTGCGCCGCCTGCCGCGAGCGCCCGTGCATCGCCGCCTGCCCCGCCGGAGCGCTGGTCGATGGTGCTTTCATGCTGCAACGCTGCCTGGCGTGGCGCCGCCAGACGGACTCAAGTTGCGCCTTCACCTGCCTTGCCCGCAGCGCCTGCCCGGTCGGCCAGGAGCATCGCTACGACGCGGCGCAGATGCGGCACAGCTGCGCCGCTTCCTTGCGCGTCATCGGCCGATGACTGACCGCTATCCGGGAACCTGGCCGACCGGGCGCACCCCGGCCAGCGCCACCCAGCCGCGGATGACGCGGTAGGCGACCCAGATGCCGAGGAGCGCGATGAGGATCCAGGCGATGGGGATGCCGATGAGGGTGATGATCAGCAGGCCGTAGATGACCAGCCACAGGAGGGTGAACCAGAAAGTGCGGATCTGCCAGCGGAAATGGCTTTCCAGCCAGGTGCCGTTGACGTCGCCACGCTTCAGGTAGTTGAGAAAGACGGCAATCAGCGACGGCAGGCCGAAGACGAAGCCACCGGCGACCGTCGCCGCCGACGTGACGCCGACGACAACGGCAACGGCATGCAGGCCGTAGATGATGTGGGTCAGTTGCACCAGCGAGGGGCGGACGCCTTGCTGATCGACAGCAGGGACAGGTTCATTCATGGACATTTCTCCGCTAGACAATTTGACGGCAACCGCGCCCGCGAGACAGCGGAAATTGGTGGTTTCTCGCGGTCGACCGCGATACCCCTTATGGTCATAGACCGAGGTCTCCCCACATCGCATCGACGCGCTTCTTCACGTCGGCATCCATGACAATCGGCCGTCCCCATTCGCGGGTCGTTTCGCCCGGCCACTTGTTGGTCGCATCGAGCCCCATCTTGGAACCGAGGCCGGCCACCGGCGACGCGAAGTCGAGGTAGTCGATCGGCGTGTTGTCGACCAGTGTCGTGTCGCGGCTGGCGTCCGTGCGCGTCGTCATCGCCCAGATCACTTCCTTCCAGTCGCGGATGTCGATGTCGTCGTCGACGACGATGATGGTCTTGGTGTACATGAACTGGCGCAGGAAGCTCCAGATGCCGAACATGATGCGCTTGGCGTGGCCGGGGTACTGCTTCCTGATCGACACGATGGCCATGCGGTACGAGCAGCCTTCCGGCGGCAGATAGAAATCGACGATTTCCGGATACTGCTTCTGGAGCAGCGGCACGAAGACTTCGTTGAGCGCAACGCCGAGCACCGCCGGTTCGTCGGGCGGCTTGCCGGTGTAGGTGCTGTGATAGATCGGATCGCGGCGCATCGTCATGCGCTCGATCGTGAACACCGGGAATTCGGCCTGCTCGTTGTAGTAGCCGGTGTGGTCGCCATACGGGCCTTCCAAGGCCGTCTCGCCGGGGTGGATGACGCCTTCGAGAACGATCTCGGCCGAAGCCGGCACCTGCAGGGCTGAACCCACGCACTTGACCAACTCGGTCTTGCCGCCGCGCAGCAGGCCGGCAAACTGGTATTCCGACAGCGAATCGGGCACCGGCGTCACGGCGCCGAGGATGGTGGCCGGATCACAGCCGAGCACGACGGCGACCGGGAAGGGCTGGCCGGGATTGGCCAGCTGATGATCGCGAAAATCCAGCGCCCCGCCACGATGGGCCAGCCAGCGCATGATCACCTTGTTCGGCCCGAGCACCTGCTGGCGGTAGATGCCGAGGTTCTGTCGGGCCTTGTGCGGCCCCTTGGTAACGACCAGCCCCCAGGTGATCAGCGGCGCAATGTCGCCCGGCCAGCAGTGCTGGATCGGCAGCCGGGCGAGGTCGACATCCTTGCCTTCCCGGACGATTTCCTGGCAGGGCGCGGTCGACACCGTTTTCGGCGCCATATTCAACACCTGCTTCAAGATCGGCAGCTTGTCCCAGGCGTCCTTCAGACCCTTCGGCGGCTCCGGCTCCTTGAGGTAGGCGAGCAGCTTGCCGACTTCGCGCAGCGCCTGCACCGATTCTTCACCCATGCCCAGCGCGACGCGCTTCGGCGTGCCGAACAGGTTGGCGAGCACGGGCATCGCGTGCCCCTTCGGATTTTCGAAAAGGATGGCGGGCCCGGCGGCGCGCAGCACGCGGTCGCAGATTTCAGTCATTTCGAGGCGCGTATCGACCTCGACGCCGACGCGCTTCAACTCGCCGGTTCTTTCCAGTTGCGACATGAAGTCGCGCAGGTCATGGTATTTCATCGGATTGGCCTCAAGACACCAGCGAAGCGGATGGTGATCAAGTGCGGATCAAGTTGATTGGCCACCCAGCTTCTGATACACGTACGCCGCCACCGCCAGCTTCATGCTTTGCTCAGGCTCGACGAACTGGATCCCGTGCAGGTAGGGCATGGTGGGGTCAAGTTGATCCTTGTCGACCATGCGAATCACGCTATCGAACGCGACATAGGTCTGCAGATCGCCAATCAGCAGTTTGAATTTGACGTTGATCACATCGCCTTTGTGCCCCAGCCGTGCCTTCGACCGCAAGGCGGCGCCACCGGTGCTCAGATTGACGATCTTGCCAGAACCGGCCTGGGCTTCTCCCTCGCCATCCACACCGACAGCCGCGATCAGGTCGACATCGACACGCGAGTCATTGCGAATCACCAGGCCGCGAACTTCGCGTGGGTAAGACAGGCAAACATGCGGAAAAGGCACGCTTGTGCTCTTGGTGACGGTGCTCGCAAAAGCGTAGGCGCTTTTCCCGGAGAAGAAGCGAATGACGAACGGCTGTCCCTCCTTGAGCATGACGAAGTCGCCGGCTGCTTCCGGCTCCGTGACCATCAGCCCGCGACTCCTGAGGTAGCCGATCAGTTTGACGGTCAGGCGCGGCGCATCGGCCGAACCCTGCATCTGCAAGGTGTCCCCGATCCGGATCTTTGTCGCATGAAGCGCCACTAGCGTCTCGCGCGAGGGTGGCGCCTCAGCGGCGACCGGGGGCGGAGTGCTCGGCGATGAGCGCTCAGTCAGGCTCCGATACAGGCCGCGCCCGATGAGTTGTTCGCACTCGTCGACGCTTTCGACGACATGACCGCGCTTGAGCAACAATCGGCCACTGCTGTCATACAAGGGAAAGCGCAAGGCCGTGCCAACGACAAGATCATTGACGTCCACTTTCACGAATTGAGTTTGTTGTTCGGTCATCGCAATGCTATCCACGATCCATGTTCTCCGAGGCCTATGAAAAGAATCGATAACAACGCCGGCAAAGCCCAAGAATAGCAAAGCGTCACCGCGTCCGGTACGAATAATGGCAGGCGACGCAGGCTGCAGTCAGGTTGGGCAGCAGGGCCAGGGCCTGGTCGCGGTCGCCGGTCGCGGCCACCCTGGCGAACTCGCTGAACGCCTTGTGGCCGTCCATGCCGATGCTGAGCATGGCGGGCGGCATGTGCGGTCCGGGACGGGCGTCGAACGGCTTGGCGCGGTGCTTGCCCATCGCCGACATGCCCAGCTTGGCTTCGGCGACCGCGCCGGCGTCCTTGACCCGGCCCTCGTCCATCAGCGACAAGACTTCATTGAGCGCGACAAGGTTGCCGAGCATTTCCTCGCGCAGCGCCTCCTGCGCCGGCGCCGGCAACTTGACCAGCTGGGGGGTGTCTTCGGCCGCTGCCGGCCCGGCGCTCCCCACGATCGCGGTCGACACCAGAAAAATGGCAAGAATCACGGTTTTCATCCGAAGGTCCTCCCGGAAACCAGAAAGTTCCCGGCGATGCCGGCGAAAATCGCCGCACCGACCCAATTGTTGTGCAGGAATGCCTTGAAGCAGGCCTTCCGTTCGCGGCCGCGAATCCAGCTGTAGTGCACGCCCGTGATGGCAGCGGCGACCAGCAGCCCGGCGTAGAAGGCCGCACCGAGATGCAGCGTCCAGCCGACCCAGCCGATGATCGCCAGCGTCATCGCATAGCAGAACATCACCGCCGCGACGTCGAAGTGCCCGAAAGTGATGGCTGAGGTCTTGATGCCGATTTTCAGATCGTCCTCACGGTCGACCATCGCATATTCGGTGTCGTAGGCGACCGCCCAGAAGACATTGGCGAGCAACAGCCACCAGGCTTCGGCCGGCACCTCGCCCAGATGTGCCGCGTAGGCCATCGGGATGCCGAAACCGAAGGCGACGCCGAGATAGGCCTGCGGCAGGGCGAGGAAGCGCTTGGTGAACGGGTAGCTGGCGGCGAGGAAAAGCGCCGGCACCGACAGCCAGATCACCAGCGGGTTGCCGAGCATCAACACCAGCGCGAAGGCGCACAGCGAGAGCAGCGCGAACAGGGTCAGCGCCTCCTTCGTGCTGACCTGGCCAGCAGTCAGCGGCCGTTCCCGGGTGCGTTCGACGTGGCGGTCGAATTCGCGGTCGGCATAGTCGTTGATGACGCAGCCGGCCGAGCGCATCAGCACCGTGCCGAGAACGAAGATCCAGAGAACGATCCAGTCCGGCTTGCCCAGCGCCGACAGCCACAGCGCCCACAGCGTCGGCCACAGCAGCAACAGGATGCCGATCGGCTTGTCGAGCCGCATCAGTTCTTCGTAGAGGTCGAGGCGAGCCTTGATCCGGTCGAGCTGCAATGCCATGGGTGCGGATTCTACCCGACCACCACGCTACTTCCAGTCGCCGCGCAGGCGCGCGACGATTTGCTGCAGGTGTTCCGGGGTGGATTCGGCCGGCGGCACCGGACCGGCACCGACAACCGCGATCGTGGCGAAGAGGCCGCGGCGGAACGGCTTGCTCATCGCCGGACCGTCCTTGCGCGAGAAGAAACTGCCCCACAGCCCCTGCAGCGCCAGCGGGATGACCGGAACCGGATCGCGTTCGAGAATCCGCGTGACGCCGGGGCGGAACGGGTAGAGTTCGCCGGTATCGGTGATCCGCCCTTCCGGGAAGATGCCGACCAGTTCGCCTTCGCGCAGCGCCAGCGAGACATCCGCGAAGGCGCGCTCCATCATCGCCGCATCCTCCCTGGCGGGGGCAATGGGAATGGCCCGGGTGTGGCGAAAGATGAACGATATGAGCGGTGTCCGGAAGATGCGGTGATCCATCACGAAGCGGATCGGCCGCGGTGACACGGCCATCAGGATGACCGGATCGACGAAGCTGACATGGTTGCAGACGATCAGTGCCGCTCCTTCGTGCGGGATGTGCTCGACGCCGCGTTTCTTCAGGCGATAGAAGAGGTGGATCAGCACCCACGCGACGAAGCGCAGCAGGAACTCGGGCACCAACCCGTAGATGAAGACGGCGACAACGGCATTGCAGATGGCGGCGACCGCGAACAGCATCGGGATCGACAGCCCCCCGGCGAACATGGCGGCCGCCGCAAGCGCCCCGACCACCATGAAAAACGCATTGATGATGTTGTTGGCGGCAATGATCCGTGCCCGCTTGTCCGCAGTGCTGCGCAGCTGCACCAGCGCATACAGCGGAACGATGAAGAAGCCGCCGAACATCCCGAGCAGCAGCAGATCGGCGAGCACCCGCCAGACGGCCGACTGGCCGAGCAGCACGGCGACCGGCAGTTCGCGCGTCACCGGCGGCAGCGCCATCGATGCCAGGGCGAGGTCGAGCCCGAAGATCGTCAGGCCGATCGATCCCAGCGGCACCAGCCCCAGTTCGACATGACGCGCCGACAGCCGCTCGCAGAGCAGCGACCCGACGCCAATGCCGATGGTGAATACCGCCAGCAGCAGGGTGACCGCGCCTTCGCCGCCGCCGAGGACGATCTTGCCGTAGGCGGGAAGCTGCGCGAGGAACAGCGCACCGTACAGCCAGAACCAGGAGATGCCGAGGATCGACAGGAAGACCGTCCGGTTCTCGCGCGCGAAACCGATATTGCGCCACGTTTCGCTCAACGGATTGACGTTGACCACGAGTTCCGGCGCCGGCGGCGGGGCTTCGGGGATATTGCGACTGGCGAGATAGCCGGCGACAGCTACAGCGAAGCCGGCCATGGCGATCCACACCGCGTCGACGCCGGCCCCGGCAAGCAGCCCGCCGGCCAGCGTACCAATCAGGATGGCGACGAAGGTTCCGGCCTCGATCTGGGCATTGCCGCCGACCAGTTCCTCCTCACGCAGGTGCTGCGGCAGGATGGCGTACTTGACCGGCCCGAAAATCGTTGCCTGCAAGCCAAGCAGGAAGAGCGCGCTCAACAGCAGGGCCAGGCTGTGCAGCAGGAAACCGGCGATGGCGACCAGCATGATGGAAACCTCGAGCAGTTTCGTCAGGCGCGCGATGCGCGCCTTGTCGTACTTGTCGGCAAGCTGCCCGGCGGTCGCCGAAAAGAAGAAGAAAGGCAGGATGAACAGCCCGGCAGCCAGATTGGCGAGAATCTCCGGGCGCATCGACGTCCACTGCGCCGACTGGAACGTGACCAGCACGATCAGCGCGTTCTTGAAGAGGTTGTCGTTGAAGGCGCCGAGAAACTGGGTCAGGAACAGGGGGCCGAAACGCCTCTTGCCTAACAGGCGAAACTGCCCGCCGGCCGGTTTTTCGGTGGCATCACTCATTCGATATCCGTATTCACGTGTCAGAATCGCAGCTTGAGAAACGGCATTATCTCCGACATGCTTACTTCCCGCTCCGAATATCTCGATCTCCCCGACGTGCGCCTGCACATCCGCCGGTGGGGCAATCCGAAGGCGCCGATCCTGTTCATGCTGCACGGCTGGATGGACGTCTCGGCCTCGCTCCAGTTCGTCGTCGATGGACTCAAGCGCGACTGGAACATCATTGCCCCCGACTGGCGCGGCTTCGGTCTCTCGGACTGGCTGAGCCGCCCCTATTTCTTCGCCGAGCACATCGGCGATCTTGAGGCCATCCTTGACCGCTATGCGCCGGAAGGAAAGGTCAGGATCGCCGGGCACAGCATGGGCGGCATCGTCGCCTGCCTGTATGCCGGCATCCGGCCCGAGCGCATTGAAACCCTGATCTCGCTCGAAGGCTTCGGGATCGCCCCGCACGCGCCTGAAATGGCGCCGGAGCGTTATCAGCATTGGCTGGATACCTTGAAAAAACCGCCGCGCATGCACGTCTACCAGGATCGCGCCGCCTTCGCGCGCCGTCTGCTGCACACCGACCGTTTCCTGACACCGGAACGCGCCGAGTTCCTCTCCAAGCACCTCGCCCGCATCGGCGACGGCGAGAACAAGGCCGGCCAGCGCCGCCATGGCATCATCTGGAACGGCGATCCGTGGCACAAGGCGCCTGCCCCCTACCTGTTCCGCCTGGAGGAATCGATGGCCGTCTGGCGGCAGATCACCTGTCCGGTGCTCTGGGTCGCCGGCCGCGACTCCTGGATCATCCGCGACTTCGCCACCCGCCCCGGCGACTGGGAAGCACGCCAGGCCTGCTTCGCCAACCTGAGCGTGGCGTGGATCGAGAACACCGACCACATGCTGCATCACGATCAGCCGGAAGAGGTCGCGCGGCAGATCGAGGACTGGTTCGGCAGATAAACCGCTGGTTGCGGTCGACGCGGATTTTGCGGCGATTCTCAGGCTTCCAGCCGGCGCCGGCCGGGCCAGCACCAGGCTTAACTGGCGGTGTGAATCGGGATGGTGATGACGAACTGCGTGGCCTGGTTGCGGGCATGAACGGCAATGGAGCCGCCGTGCGCGACGACGATCGAGCGGGCAATTGCCAGCCCAAGTCCGCTGCCCTCGTGGTCCGGGCTCAGGCGAACGAAGCGATCGAATATCGTGCCGATTGCGTCGGCCGGAATTGGTGGCCCCGAGTTGGTTACGGTGATGCTTGCAAACTCTGGCTGACTGGCGATTTCCAGCGTGATCCGTCCCGCTGCGGGCGTGTGATGGATGGCGTTGACCAGCAGGTTGCCGATTGCGCGTTCCAGCATCAGTTGATCGCCCTGGACGCCGACCTCGTCGCCGCTCAATTCGAGACTGAGGTTTTCGGCCAGCATCCCGTAATACTCGACCAGACGCTGGCACAGACCGCGCAGAGGAACCTCCGCCGTTCCGGGCGCGACCAGGCCATGTTCGGCCTTGGCCAGAAACAGCATGTCGCCAATGATGCGCGACAGCCGCTCGTATTCCTCGAGGCTCGAGGCCAGCAGGTCGCGGTATTCGTCGTCGCTGCGTGGCTTGGCGAGAGAAACCTCGGTCTGCATGCGCAGGGTGTGGATCGGCGTGCGTAGTTCGTGCGCCAGATCGGCGGAAAAATCGGAGAGCCGCTGGAACGATTCCTCGAGCCGGCCAAGCATGGCGTTGAAGGCGACGACCAGTTCGGCGAGTTCGCTGGGCACATCGTGTTCGGCGATGCGCTCGCCCAACCGGCCGGCGGAAATCCGCCCGGCAGCCCGGGCAATGGCGCGTACCGGAAGCAGGCCGCGGCGGGTGACCAGCAGGCCGACGACGGCGGTGAGCAGCGCGGCCGCCAGCACCGCCAGCCAGAAATCGCGGCGCAACTGGTCGAGGAAATCGGTGTGATGACGAATGTCGCGGGCGACGATGACGCGTGCCTCCTCGCCCCACCCGGTATGGAGCGTGCCGCCCACCGCCCGGTATTCATTCCCGGCGACCGCCAGGCGCAGCGGCGTTTCGCCGACGGCGGTGGCAGCCTCGGCCAGCGCCCGCGCCTTGCCGGCGTCGGGCCAGGAGAAAAATGGCCCTTTTTGGCCGTCGACCGCAACGATCACTCCGTGCTCGCCGACCAGCGCGTCGCCGAAGCGCGCCGCGAAGGCCGCTGCGGTGTGTTCGTTTCTCCCGACATGGCGGGCCAGTTCCAGCTTTCCCAGCAGTTCGTGCGCGTCGAGCTCGGCCATGTGTCGGTCGGCCGAGCGGCTCAGGTAGATGCCGAGCGCGGCGAAAACCAGCGCGGCCAGCAGTGCGAACGCCAGCGCCAGGCGCAGCGTGACAGATTGGCGCCATTTGCTCACGATCAGCGGATTTCCATCACGTAGCCCATGCCGCGCAGGGTGTGGATCAGGCGCGGTGTGAAATCGTCGTCGATCTTGGCGCGCAGGCGGCGGATGGCGACTTCGACGACATTGGTGTCGGAGTCGAAATTCATGTCCCACACCTGCGAGGCGATGAAGCTGCGCGAGAGCACTTCGCCCGGCCGGCGCAGGAAGAGTTCGAGCAGCGCGAATTCCTTGGCCGTCAGGTCGATGCGCTTGCCGGCGCGGGTGGCGCGGCGCTTCAGGACGTCCAGTTCGAGATCGGCCAGAGCCAGTGTCTCGGCTTCGCGGACGCGCCCCCGGCGCAGCAGCGTGCGCACGCGGGCCAGCAGTTCGGAGAAGGCGAAAGGTTTGACGAGATAGTCGTCGGCACCCAGTTCCAGCCCCCTGACGCGGTCCTCGACCTGGTCGCGTGCAGTCAGGAACAGCACCGGCAGGTCGCGCCCGGCGGCGCGCAACGCCTTCAGCAGTTGCCAACCGTCGAGTCCTGGCAGGTTCACGTCGAGGATCAACAGATCATGCCCGCCGCCCAGCCCTTCCTGCATGCCGTCCAGCCCGTTGCGCACCAGATCGACGGTAAAGCCGGCCTCGGAGAGGCCCTGCTTCAGGTAGTCGCCGGTCTTCGCTTCGTCTTCAACGATGAGGATCTTCATAGCCGCATTTTGCCCGAGTGACCGGCGGCTTGTCTGAAGATTCGGACAATAACGGGTGACCGATTCCGGCAATTTCGCTACCCGTTGAAAACCGACGATGGAAAAAGACGAACGCCACCTCTTTGTCGATTTGGTGGCGGGCTTTCTCCGTGCTCAAAATCGGCCACTATCCTGACATCTTGTTCATGTAGATGCGATGTTCCTCTCCGAAAGCCGTTACGGAAGCGCTGATTCACCTTCCAGCCGAACAGCATCTCTTGCAGAAGCCCTGCGTCATGGGACGACCAGTTGATTGACGGGACGTGTTCGGTCAACCATCCCGACAATAGGTAAAGTGTCAGCGGGAAGCAGTACATCTCGGTGAACTGGGCCTCGACGAAGGCCGAGAACATGCCCATTGTGCGCCAGTCCTGCAACGTGCGCGGTTTGGAAAAACTGGCGGCGAACAACGGGCATAGCCAATTTCCCGTCCCGCAGATGGTAGTGCTTGGACCTGTCCTCGCCGGTGGCCCGAGCGTCCAAGGACAGCGTGACAACCGTCACCGGCATGACGCGCGGACCATGTTTTCATAAGAAATCGCCCCTTTCAAGCCCCGCGCAGACGCAGCGCATTGCCGACCACGCTCACGGACGACAGGCTCATTGCCGCCGCCGCGATGATGGGTGACAGCACCAGCCCGAACAACGGATAGAGGATGCCGGCGGCGATCGGCACGCCGAGTGCGTTGTAGAGAAACGCGAAGGCCAGGTTCTGGCGCATGTTGCCGACGGTCGCGACAGACAGCAGGCGGGCTCGGGCAATGCCGCGCAGGTCGCCCTTGACCAGCGTGACCTGGGCGCTGTTCATCGCGACGTCGGTGCCGGTGCCCATCGCGATGCCGACATCCGCCCTGGCCAGCGCCGGCGCGTCGTTGATGCCGTCCCCGGCCATCGCCACGACATGCCCTTCCCGCTGCAGGCGTTCCACGAGCGCCAGTTTGTCGGCTGGTTTGACCTCTCCATGCACGTCGTCAATGCCTAGCTGGGCGCCGACCGCCTTGGCGGTGGTCAGCCCGTCACCCGTCGCCATCACGATGCGCAGCCCCGCTTTGCGCAGGACTGTCAGCGCCTCTTGGGTGCTTGGCTTGATTGGATCGGAGACGACCAGCAGACCGAGAAGGTGCCCGTCGGCCGCCAGATACATGACACTGGCGGCATTTTGACGCAGGCCTTCGGCGACTGCACCAAAGGCGCTGACATCGATTCCGTCCTGCGCCATCAAGGTGTCGTTGCCCAGCGCAAGGCGCTTGCCGCCGAGGGTCCCGCGCACGCCGATTCCCGTTGCTGATTCGAACAGATCGGCCTTTTCCAGGACCAGCCCGCGTTCCCGCGCGGCGCGGACGATCGCATCGGCCAGAGGATGCTCGCTGCCCTGGTCAAGACTGGCAGCCAGGCGCAACACCTCGTCCTCCACAACGCCTTGCGCCCCTATTGCGCGCTCGAAGGCCGGCCGCCCTTCGGTCAGCGTGCCGGTCTTGTCAACGATCAGGGTATCCACATCGCGCATCCGCTCAATGGCGGCCGCATCCCGAAACAGTATTCCCTGCGTCGCCGCCTTGCCGGTGGCGACCATGATGGACATCGGTGTGGCGAGTCCCAAGGCGCAGGGACAGGCGACAATCAGCACCGAGACGCCGTTGATCAGGCCGAAGATCCAGCCCCTCTCGCCTCCGAAGAAACCCCAGGCAATGAAACTGGCGATGGCAATGGCGACCACAACCACAACGAAATAGCCCGCCACCACGTCGGCCATCCGCTGCATAGGCGCCTTCGAGCGCTGGGCTTGGGCGACCATCTGGACGATCTGGGCGAGTACGGTCTGGGAGCCAACCTTTTCCGATCGGATCACCAGGCTGCCCGAGGTGTTCATGGTCGTGCCGATCACCTTGTCGCCGGGGCGTTTCGTTACCGGCAGCGGTTCGCCGGTGAGCATCGCTTCGTCAACGGCGCTGGAACCTTCTAGCACCGCGCCGTCCACCGGCACCTTCTCGCCGGGGCGGACACGCAGGGTGTCGCCGACATGGACATGGGTCAAAGGAACATCGTCCTCGGTTCCATCGGGGTTGATGCGGCGGGCAGTCTTCGGGGCGAGTCCGAGCAGCGACTTGATGGCGGCCGAAGTCTGCGAACGGGCGCGCAGTTCGAGCATCTGGCCGAGCAGGGTCAGGGAAATGATGACCGCCGCCGCCTCAAAATAGACGCCAATGCGGCCATGGGCGATGAAGGACGGCGGAAACAGGCCGGGGGCCAGCGCCGCCACCACGCTGTAAATGAACGAGGCGCCGGTGCCAAGGCTGATCAGCGTCCACATGTTCGGACTGCGATGAACGACCGACTGCCAGCCGCGCAGGAAGAACGGCGCGCCGGCCCACAGCACAATGGGCAGGCTGAGCAGCAGTTCAGCCCAGGTCCGCACCAGCGGAGACAAACCTTCCAGCCAGTGTCCGACCATCGCCAGGACGACCACGACAACGGTCAGCGGCAGGGTAGTCCAGAAACGGCGGTGGAAGTCCCGATACTCGGCGTTGTCGTCTTCCTTTTCGAAATCTGGCAGCAACGGTTCCAGGGCCATGCCGCACTTTGGGCAGATGCCGGGGCCGATCTGCCGGATTTCGGGGTGCATCGGGCAGGTGTATTCCGCGCCGGGGACGACCGTCTCCGCCTGCATCGGGTCGAGATAACGTGCCGGTTCCGCATCGAATCTTGTCTTGCATCTGGCACTGCAAAAGCGGTAATGGATTCCGTTCAGATCGGTCGCATGCGGGGATTCCGGTTTGACGGCCATGCCGCAGACCGGATCGAGATCGACCGCGCCGGGATGATCGTTCCGGGAAACGTATTCGTGGACCATGACCGCTCCTTGCTTGAGGTTCATGTCCCCGCGTTGAGGGATGGGGCCGGTCGAGAGGTTCCGGAGCCACGATCGATGACGGGGTGGATTACCCGCGATTGATCAGTGCCTGGCAAGGATACGGGTGCTGCCGCTTGTCTGGACGAGTAGTGTGTCGTAGGAAACGGGTGCGGTGGTTTCCATGCCCGGGGAACCCTGCGGCATGCCGGGCACTGCCAGACCGATCGCTTTGGGCTTTTCCTGCAACAAGCGTTGGACGTCGGCGGCAGGGACGTGTCCCTCGATGACATAGCCGCCAACCTTGGCGGTGTGGCACGAGCCGAGCCGGTCAGGCATGCCCAGGTTCTTTCGCACGGCCGGGACGTCGCTTACGTTGTGGGCGCTCACCTTGAAGCCGTTTCTCTCCATGTGTTCGACCCATTTTTCGCAACAGCCACAGTATGGACTCTTGAAGACTTCAATCTGCGTTGCAGATTGTGCCCCGGCGGTACCGGCAGCGACGAGGAGGAGTAACAGCAAAGAGCGAACAGGGAGTCCCGGTAGCGATGTCATGACCATTTTCAATTTGATTCGAATAGGTGCAGTTTGAATGGCCGATCCCAACTGGAGCTTGACCTGGACATTACATTTTCGTAATCGTCAGTGCACATTGGCATCGTGCTTGTGAAAATCCGGATTTGCTTGGCCCCGGATCTGCTTCAACGGGGTTTTCGTGGCCGTGCGTTTCCGTGATTCTGTGCATTTGCGATTGAATAATCCGCGGCATTTCGCATGAAGTCGGCGCCCGCAGATTACAAAGTTGTAATTTTGACGTCAGGTGCCTGTCGACCGCAGCAATCGACAATGCTGGCCTTCGTCCATGAAAGTAACTCACATGCGCTTGATTCTCCCGCTCCTCCTCGCCGTCAGCCTGCCCGCCTACGCCCAGCATGACCATCACGCCACGCCCCAGCCGGTTGCTGCCCGGTCGGCGCCATTGAGCGACGGCTTGGTCAAGAAGATCGACAAGGCGGCTGGCGAGGTTGCCATCCAGCACGGCCAGCTCGACAGCATCGGGATGCCGCCGATGACCATGGTCTTCGGCGTCGCCGACAAGGCCTGGCTGAACAAGCTGAAGGCCGGCGACAGGATCCGCTTCGCCGCCGAGATGAAGGGCGGCAACGCCATCGTCAGCCGTTACGAAATGGCGAAGTAAGCCAGCGCTCGATGCCCGAAATTATCCCCAACTGGCATCCGGCGGTCGCACATTTTCCGATCGCGCTGGCCATCACGGCAACGGTGTTGCTGCTGGCCGGCCGGCTGTTCCCTGCCACCACGCTGCTGCCGTCATGTGGTCGACTGCTGCTCCAGCTCTCTGCACTGAGCGCTGTGGTGGCGGCCGCGCTGGGCTGGTATGCCTTCCAAACGGTGGACCACGATGCAGCGGGGCATCTGGTCATGCTCAGCCATCGCGGGTGGGCCGTGGCCAGCACGGGAGGTTTGCTATTGTTCGCGCTTTGGGACACCTTGCGCCAACGGTCTGGAAAGGGCCCCCATGCAGCTTTGCTGGCGGGCATGTTCGTACTTTCCGGCAGCATCGGCTTCACCGGCTGGCTCGGTGGCGAAATGGTCTATCGGCATGGCGTTGGGGTTTCGTCAGCAGCCTTCGCCAGCCCGCCGTCGGCGGTCGAAGTGCCCGCGCCGGCGGGACCGGCCGCGGTCTCCGAGCCGTCGCTTCCTGTTGTCGTGGCGGGCGAGCATATCCACAAGGATGGCAAGCGCCATCATCATTGAGTCGATCGTCACCATGAAGCGTCCGCTGCTCGTTGGCCTGTTGCTTGCCGTCGCGTTACCTGCTGCCGCAGCCGAGCCGCTGCCCGGCGCCAATGTCGAATCGCTGCTCGCCATCGCCCGCGAGGGCAGCCCGGACCTGCGCATGGTGCGTCTGGAAGCGGAGGCGGCCCAGGAGCGCATTGGCCCGGCCGGCGCGCTGCCCGATCCTTTCCTGCGCGTCGAACTGGAAAACATCACGCGCAACGGCACGCAGAATGCGACGCTGTCGCCGTCGCGTGTCGGCGATACCAAGTACCTGCTGGCGCAGCCGCTCCCTTTCTGGGGCAAGCGCGACCTGAAGCGCGAGATTGCCGCCGCCGAGGCCGAACAGGCCGGGGGGCGCGCCGCCGATACCTGGGCCGAGGTCGCCGGCCGCATCAAGGGGCTCTACGCGCAATACTGGCTGACCCACCGGGTGCTGAAGTTGACACGCGAGAACATCGCCCTCAGCCGCCAGTTGGAGCAGATCGCGCAGGTTCGCTACGCCAGTGGCCTGGCCGCGCAGCAGGATGCGATTCGCGCCCAGGTCGAGCGCAGCACGCTCGACAGCGATGTGGTCGGCATGGAAGCCGAATACCATCACCTGAGCACTTTCATCAACGCCATGCTGGCGCGCCATGCCGACGCACCGCTCGCCGAGCCGAACGCCCTGCGCCCGCTGCCGGCACGGCTCGACGCAGGCAGGCTGAGCGAACGCCTGCTGGCCCGCAACCCGCAACTGGCCATCGAAGCCGCCCGCCTCGACGGTGCCGGAAAAAGCCGCGACCTGGCTTACCGCAACAACTTCCCGGATTTCATCGTTGGTGTGCAGCCGATGCAGGTGGGGGACCGCGTCGATGCGTGGACCTTGATGCTGGAAATGAACATTCCGCTGCAGCAAGGCAGCCGGCGCAGCCAGGAACGCGAAGCCGAGCGCATGCTGGAGGCCGCCGCCGCGCGCAAGGAAGCGCTCGGCCATCGCCTGCACGGCGAACTGAGCGGCGCCGTGGCCAATCTGGAAGCCGCCCGGATGACCGAGGACATCACCCGCAACCGCCTGTTGCCGCAGGCCGAACTGACTTTCAGGTCGGCGCTCGCCGGCTACGAAACGGGCAAGGTGGATTTCGCCACGCTGCTCGACGCCCAGCGCCAGATCCGTAACGCCAGGCTCGCGCTGCTGCGCGCCCAGGCCAGCCAGCAGCAGCGGCTGGCCGACATCGAACGCCTGCTTGGAGAAGACCTGTGAAGACTGGTGCCACCCTTTTCGTCGTCGTCATCGCCCTCGCGGCGGGCGGCTTTGCCGGTTATCGACTGGCGCAGCCGAAGACCGACGCCGCCGCACCGTCTGTCGCGGTCGACAGCAAAAAAACGGCAAAAAACCTGCTCTATTACCGTAACCCGATGGGTCTGCCCGACACTTCGCCGGTGCCGAAAAAGGACCCGATGGGCATGGATTACTTGCCGGTTTACGACGGGGAGGATGATGCTGGGAGCGGCCTCAAGATCAGCCCGGAGAAAATTCAGAAGATGGGCGTCAAGGCCGAAGCGGCCACGCTGCAAGTGCTTGACCGCAGCGTGCGCGCCAGCGGCCGCGTCGAGATCGACGAGAGCCGCACCTACACGGTCACCGCCAAGTTCGAGGGCTACATCGAGCGCCTGTATGTGAATACCAGCGGCCAGCCGGTCGGTCGCGGCCAGCCGCTGTTCGAGGTGTACAGCCCGGAACTGGTTTCGGCGCAGCGCGAATATGCCCTTGCCGCGCAGGGCGTCGGCAAGCTGGGCGAAGCTGGCGGCGAGGCGCAGGAGGCAATGCGGCAACTCGCCGATTCCAGCCTGCAGCGCCTGAAGAACTGGGATATTTCCGACGAACAGGTGAAGGCGCTGGCGCGCTCCGGCGAGGCCAAACGCACGCTGACCTTCCGCTCGCCGGTGGCCGGCATCGTCACCGAGAAGAAGGCAGTGCAAGGCATGCGCTTCATGCCCGGCGAGATGCTGTTCCAGATCGCCGATACCACGGCGGTCTGGGTGCTGGCCGATGTGTTCGAGCAGGACATCGCGGCGATAAATGTCGGCCAGAAGGCAAGGATCAGAATCAACGCCTACCCCGATGAAGTCTTCGAGGGCCGCATTGCCTACGTCTACCAGACGCTGAAGGCAGAAACGCGGACGGTGCAGGTGCGCATCGAACTGGCTAACCCGAAAGGCAAATTGAAGCCGGCAATGTTCGCCGACGTCGACATCCCGGCCGGCGGCGCGCAGCCGGTGCTGACCGTGCCGACCTCGGCGGTGATCGACAGCGGGTCGCGCCAGACCGTAGTCGTGCAGCTGGGCGAAGGCCGCTTCGAGCCGCGACAGGTCAAGCTCGGGCAGCGGGGCGGGCAATTCGTGCAGGTGCTCGACGGTGTGCGCGAGGGGGAAATGGTCGTTTCATCCGCCAACTTCCTGATCGATGCCGAGAGCAATCTGAAGGCGGCGCTGGCGGGGATGCAAAAGGCGGACGCGCCTGCCGCGAAACCGGCGGCAGTCGGGCACAAGGCGGTTGGCGTGCTGAATGCGATTGATGCGGCGGCTGGGACGGTGACCGTCTCGCATGAGCCGGTCGCGAGTTTGAAATGGCCGGCGATGAAGATGGATTTTGTGCTGGCGAATCCTTCGATGGTGGCGGGAGTGGAGCCGGGGGCGGCGGTTGAGTTCGAGTTTGTCGAGCGAGGGAAGGGGGAATGGGTGGTGATTT
>Ga0268298_10000241_pt1 | contig 71987 bp, 68 predicted proteins | sample WWTPWeurt_MetaG_FD_194462 | JGI IMG/M metagenome (GOLD analysis project Ga0268298, IMG submission 194462) | Activated sludge microbial communities from WWTP in Nijmegen, Gelderland, Netherland - WWTP Weurt | ecosystem: Engineered > WWTP > Aerobic digester > Activated sludge | place...
GCCTGGTTTTTTCTATCTTCGAATCCAGGTCTACAACCTGCGCCTGAACGATGGAAGCATAATTGGGGTCACTTTGCGCTCTGGGATCGGTGGCAAGGGTGTTTTGCAGAGCGCTTTGATCCGCGATCTGCTTATCCAGGGTGGCTTGATATTGAGGAAGCCGGGTTTTCTTATCTCTTTGGGAGAATAAAGCCTCCACCCAGTTCATTTTTTCGAGGCGTTGAAGTTCGGCGGTCGTGATCTTGATCGCTTCAACGGTTGTGTCGATATTCGCCTGAGCCTCGGCAACCTGTTCGGCGAGAGCGTTGGTCTTTGCCTCATCAAGCTTTTCCTGAACGTCGGCAATGCGCGCTTCATTCTCTTTGATCTGGATCTCAAGGCTTTGTTCGGCCTCTGCATAGCGCCCGGCTTGCAAAGTCTCATTTTGCTCGCCAAGCACGATGACCATGGTGTCCGCAATAAGAGCAGCGCGCACCGGGTCCGGGTCCAGCACTTGCAGCTGAATGACCTGCGTATTGGGCAAAGCAGAGACACTTACGTTCTTTGAACTAACTATATAGTTCAATCGAGCAGAAACTATGCCCAAAAATTCATCCAGAGACAGCATACGAACATAGGTTTCGACAAGCTGAGTGAGGTTGAGAGATTGAGAGATATCCCCCACAGATTGCTGGGAGTTGCGAGTAACCAGAACGTTCGTGGTCGCCTCATAGACCGGGGTCTGCTGACGACTGTAAAAATAGGCGGCAGATGCGCCAATAACCGTCAATAACACCAATAACCATACCCACATCTGTAATGTGGTGATAAGTTTTTTGAAATCAATTACATCATCAAATGAATCTTCAAAATCGTTGGTCATTTAGCCTCAAATCAATCTCGGACGTTTCTATCTTGCGTTTGGTCTAAATAATTTCAATAGATCACTTAGGTCATAAACAGCTCTATTTTAATACGTATTTTTGACAAATAGGACTGTCTTTATAGTTCTTAACAGGATGTAAATATCCAGCCAAAACGACCAGCGTTGAATGTACTCGCGGTCCAAAGACACCCTTTGTGCAAATGTCTTTTCATTTCTACCAGAGACCTGCCAAAGCCCGGTCATTCCCGGCTGCACAGACATGTAGTATTTTAGCTGCTCACCATATAAAGAGCGTTGTTCCAGCATGAAAGGCCGGGGTCCCACAAGGCTCATTTCTCCCATCAAAACATTCCAAAGCTGCGGGAGCTCATCAATGCTAAATTTACGGAGAAAATTACCGACCCTTGTAATGCGGGGGTCATTCCTCAATTTCTGATACTTGATCCACTCCTGCCGTAACTTGATGTCTTTCTCCAAGGCTTCTTTAAATAACTGCTCGGAGTTATTGAACATGGTGCGGAATTTTAACAACCCAAAGGTCACGCCATTGCGACCGACACGAGGCTGCCTGTAAAAAATCGGGCCTGCGGAATCGAGCTTGATCAACAAGGAGATCAATCCTAAAAACGGGAGAAGGAATATCAGTCCCATCAAAGATCCGAAGACATCGATCACCCGCTTTAATCTGCGAGAGGATTCACTTAAGAGGTCATTCCCAACCTGCAGTCCGATCACGTTCAAGAAATCGAGGACCTGCAAACTGATCAATGAGTAGTTATCCTCCTGATCTTTTATAAAGATCACCCGTCGAAAAACAAGACGATAGGTCTCTGCGAGCTTGTGAACATCATTAATATCATCCACCAAAACAAGGACCGTTTTGATGGACAACTGACGCGCAAGAAACTCAATTCGGCAGAGAGAATGCGCCTCGCCTGACGATTCGTCTTTGATCATCATTGGGCTTTGAAGGTCCAAAACCGCGATCGGTCGAATCCCCAACTGTAGATTAACCATAAAATAATTTTGCAGAGACCGGGCGCTGATCTGATCGCCAATGATCAGGGAAGGTTCACCCCACAAGTGCCACTTGATCAGCGGACGTCGAATCAGATAACGACTCAGCGGGATGAGAACCAGACTTAATATCCCTGAAAGGAATAATACAAAACGGGAATAGGTTAAGCCGGTTTGAAGTAAAAACGTCACCCCAATGATGATCAGATAAGCAAGCGCTGTGCTGCCAACGATATATTTCAGTTCATCCACATAGTGGATACCCACCGAAGGATAAAGTCCTTTGCGGAAAAACAATGCGGTTGTGGTAATCGTTAATAGAATGACAAGTTCTTTATATTCAATGCTCTGGGTTAAACTGGGGATCCCGCGCACTTGAAATGCAATAAAAAAGGATAACCCGATACTCAGCATATCTACCAAGAACAAACATCCGGACATCCATAACCGAGCATAAGCATCGATAAAAGATGCCTTTGTTCTATCTTTCTTGATTTCCGATCTGAAAAATGTATCTTCTTTTGCCATTGATGTGTCTCTCTCAATAAAGTCCGTAACTCTTTTAACGGTAAAAAACACTCACATCAAAATATTTCTTCAATTTTGAACATTTCATAGTGCAAAAAAAGAAAAAGGGACGCTTTTATTTTCGCACCGTCCCCAAAGTATCATCTACAAAGCCTTAATTTTGTGTTGTTAATGGGTATTGTCATACAACTGAACTGCAATATTATAATACTCATCATTTTATAAGACCCTAACTTTTTGATAATGTAAGGATGGAAATTAGGTTTTATTAGGGTGGTTAAAGGATTAATCCCTCCTATTTAGCTGAGGGATTATGGATTTTCATGGATTCTCTTGCGAATCAGTTGCCTTTTTGAAGCAGGTCGTCCATCTGTTTTAAAAATTTCTGAAGAACCATGTCCTTGCTCCAATTATCGCAGACATAGGTACGTCCACTTTCCCCAAGATACTTTAGTTGCTTCGTTGATTTTGACAACCCAAGAATAGCTTCACATAAAGCCGCCGAATTCCCCGGTGGAACCAACACCCCAACCCGTCCCACAACGCGTCCGATTTCAGTTTCCGGCATAGCGGTTGCTATGATCGTTTTGCCACTCGCCAACATACCCAGCAGTTTGGATGGCATTACAAGATCAGCGACGTCTGCTTTTTGCGGCAATATATGAATGTCTGCGGTATTTAATAGTGGATTTAATTTATCCATTGGCTGCAAAGGCAGGAAACGTACATTTGGGAGATCTCGCGCCCTGTCGATCAATTCATTTCGAACGGGTCCTTCCCCACAAAGAACAAATACAATCTCCCGGTGGGATTCAAGCTGCCGGGCAACTTCAACCAGTATTTCCAATCCTTGTTTCGCCCCCATACTCCCTGAATAAAGCACAACTAATTGATCGCTGGTTATACTTAACTCGTCTCGCAAGTTGTCATCAGATCGGGGGAATACGGATTTTGTATCCACCCAATTGGGAAACAAAATCCCCTTTTGCGCAGATACTCCCTTCTTCAAGAGCAAGTAGAGCATGCTTTCGGAAATCGTGGAAACACGGTCGAAACGTGTGAGGATGATCCTTTCAAAAAAGCCCACAAATTTGTTGACGCCAGGCAACATGCCAAGTTTTGATGCGGCATCCAACTCAAAATCCTGAATATGCAGCCAGCATTTTGCGCCACTTAGCCGCGCAGCTAATAAAGCAAAAGGGGCGTTCAATATCGTCGGAGCAACGCAAAAGATAAGGTCGGTTTTCTTTAAGGACTGAAAAAAAAGAATCGGTGAACTGGAAATGACAAATGAAATCAGATGCAGTAAACGCGACAGATTACCCGGACGCTTTGGCACCCAAAGTGGACAGCGATAAATTACCATGCCTTCTTTAGATTCGATGCCATATGCAGTCTGTGAAAAACCGTTCATCACATTCCATTCAGGATAATATGGTGGAGCGGTAACTACACATATCTTATACCCCCGCTGTGAAAGATAAACCGCAAGGTCTCCGGTATATCTACCCACGCCTACTAATTCCGGAGAAAAATTAAGACCCAGTAATAAAATCCGTTTTTGCCCAGGGTTGCTATTCATAAGTTACCCGATCGCGAATGGATACAGCCGGATTTCCATACGATATTTTCCCCGGCGGCAAATCATTAAATACAGTACTACGTGCGCCAACTACACAGCCCATGCCAATTGTTACCCCGGGCATAACAAAGACATCACTCGCAATCCACACCTGATCATGAATAATAATTGGTTTTTGATAAATATCAAAAGTAACTCGCGAATGATCGTGTCCACCTGTGCATAAGTAGGCTCGCTGGGATATGACAACATTTGAACCTATTTCGATCTTGCCCAGGGTATACAACTCCACATGATCCCCGATCCAGGAATTTTCCCCTATCGAAAGTTTCCAAGGATAGGTAATTCGCACACTGGGGCGGACGATCACTCGTTCACCAATCTGAGCACCAAACAATCTCAACAAAAACCTCCGCCACCCGTACATAAACTGCGGCGACCACGCAAACAAAGTGGATTGGACCAACCACCAGAGTTGAACCATAAAGGCGGAACGCCCACGAAAATTAGCAGGTAAATGGAATTGCGAAAGGTCCTGATAGGGTTTCATTTTATACCCCTTCTCCCGCACTTTTTTTCAATATACAAGCGAAAATCATAATTCAATACCGTGCTCTTCTTTGAGTATTTTTTTCATTAATTCAAGATCGCCTTTGCAACGTGATTCCATTTCCATGATCTTTACATCCGTCAGGAGGCGCACCCAAAACCCCTGCAAAAAATGCCAAATGAAACCCTTGCCGCCATCAAGAAAGCCGAGCCGAAAAATATAGCGGTACAAAAAATAGAGAGCGGCTCTAAAGCCGGCGGGGAGCTTTGCGTAAACGTCCTCCTTCAAGATCCGCTTCCAGCGTGCCTGCGGATCGGTATTCATCTCACGCAAGGCGTAGTCGCCATAGCCGGGAAAATATTTATGAACAAGAATGTCGGCCATTTCCCGCGAGGCATAGCGATTGTGTTTATCGGTCCAAAAGGTGATGCCTTTTTGGTTATCATCCACCAAATGTTCTTTCAAGGTAATGGTCTTCGCGGCGGGAGGAAGGACGATATGTTCATCCATCCAACGTTGCTCGATACGCCCCTGTCCTGTCCGCCAAATGCGAAGCAAGGTGTGTGGATAAAACCCGCCATGCCGAATCCATTTCCCCATAAAAAAAACCTTGCGCCTGATATAGAGGCCGCTCACATCAGGCGGGATCTCGGGCAGCCTGCGTTGAATTTCGCCCATCAGGCCGGGTTCAAGGTATTCATCAGCATCCATGCGCATCAGCCAATCCGACTTTTCACCGCAATTTTCTATCGCCCACTGAAATTGGTCGGCATAGGTCTTCCACTTTCGTTGGCTGACCACCGCGCCAAGCGACCTGGCAATTTCGACGGTCTGATCTGTGGAAAAAGAATCCACAATAAATATCTTATCAGCAATCCCTGATAAAGAACGGATGCAACGTTCAATATGTCTCTCCTCATTGTATGTCAGGATTATGACAAAAACATCAGGCACGTTTTTCGCTCCTTAAAGTCAAATACTCAGATAATCTTTTACCTAAACAGAGCATTGTAAATGTGGGATTAGCAGTGCCAGCACTTGGCAAAACACCGGTGCTTAATACAAATAGATTTTCAGTACCTCTTATTTTTAAATTCAAATTTACCGTACACTCATCATCGTCACCCATCCTGCACGTTCCAACCGGATGGAAAACATCGTAAGGCTTTTCCAATAAATTCTCTGTTTGAACTGATGCAAGGGTGGGGAATCTTTTTGAATTCCTAGGCCATCTCTCAAACAGAATCCTTTTCAATTTATCTATATTTTGTATATCAACTTCCCGAACCTGCCATTGAATGGATGGTGAATACCGACCATACGCATCCAACTTGGTTGAAAGTTTTATACAATTCGTGTAAGAAGGGAACTGTTCTATGTCCAAATGTAGGCGGACCTCAGATGAAGGATCAACATATAGTTCTTTTTTCAAGTAGCGGTGCCAGGCAAACATAAGCATTCCCCCTGTCCCTGAAAAAACATCTCTTAGTTGCACCTTAGGCAGCCGTTTAGACTGTAATCCCTTAAGCGCTTCTTTTAATACGGCAAATGCGGGGTTTCTTTGGTCAAACACAAAATGATAGAAGTGCCGGGGAATTACAGTACCCAAAGGTTTTAAGATGAATCTGAAATCCCTCATCAACCCATTAACAAATATGGGGCCAAACGAATGTGCAGCGCATTGAACTTCATGACGATCCACAAAAGCAATGGCAACCGAGAGGTGATCCGAAAAAAAACGGCCGGTTGAACTGCTACCTACATGGGAATTTATGTTCAAGTAATTATTTGCTTCCAAAATAATTCTTGCTGATTCCAAAGCTCCTGCTGCCAACACAAATTGTCTGGCGGAAACATACATACTTTTTCCACTTTTAGATATAGCCTTCATGGCAGTTACTTCCACCCCCTCCTGGCCATCACGAACCATAATCTGGCCAGTTGTGACTGCTCCTAAATAAATGGTTGCCCTATGATCTAATTTAGAAAAATTTCTTCTGGCAAACGGAAGAAATACTCCGGAAAGAAATTCGAATCCTTGTTCTCTTAAAGTTCGAGCCACAAATTCCTTTTCTGCTTGATGAAAGCGGAAGAAATCATCATACACACCTGCACCTAAGTCTGAAAGCACTTCATCCGCATATTGCTTGACCACTCCCGATATGTACTCCCAGACTCCATTTAATGGATCCTCTGTGTTTTGGGTGTCTAATACGGTATGGGGAACCAACGCTCCGCCCCATGCGGTGGTAGAACCACCCAATCCTATTCTTCTTCCTTCCCTTGCGCCCCTGTAAATATCTTCTTCAAAAATAGTGTCAAAACCCGCCTCTTCCGCCATTTGTCCCTTGTACCCTCCGGCCTCCAATATAATTACAGAAATATTCCGTTCGGATAATTTCTTGGCAAGATATAAGCCGGCCGCACCTGCGCCAACAATACAAACATCACACGATAACTGGTTATTAAAATTGGGCAAATGGTTAAAGTCTAAAATTTGCATGTTCACTTTCCATTATTCTTCCTCAGTAACAGCACAAATTTCATGAATATGCTTTACCGAAGTTGCAGATACGAGAACTGAACCGTTTTTGTTTTTTTTGAGAGCACTTTGGATCACTGAACCAACCTCTGGCCTGGGATTCGAGTGAAACGAAGTAGAAATATAGCCAAAGGTAATTTGAGGCTCGTGCCCTTCAGATCGAAGGTCGTCAGCATCCCCAACTTCAATGCTATCCGACACCTGCAAAATCATATCTAGCGGATGATCTATACCAAGCCATGGCCTAATTGATACAGAATTTCCCGACAACCCCCAAGCACTTATATTACCTCTATCTTTCTCTTTCATAAGCCAAGAAAATATATCGTCAGAATTAATCATGTTCAATTGAGGTTCGTGCAACATAAGAATACTTATGCACTCCATACCAAGACGTTTAAGGCTAAGTTCGAGGCTTTTTTGAGCACGCTTTACACTCCAATCGACAATTGGGTTGGAAAGATCGGAAAAAAACCTTCCTGCTGCTTTTCCAGCCAAAACATTAAAACCGCCGATTGACGACTCGAATGGAGGGTAAAGTCCAAACTTTGTTGATATAGTTATTTGTGAGTGATGTGATCTTACGAACTTTCCAAGTTCAATTTCCGCAATACCATAACCATAGTACGGCGATGTATCATAATGTGTAATCCCTTGCTCGTATGCCGCAGAAAGAACATTCAAGCGAGCCCTGCTTGAATATAGCCGATGCAAGCGAGAAGTGCCAAACGACAACCTCGAGACTTTAATATCTGTGTGGCGTAGAATGATGCTTCTCATTGTTTTTTCTTCTGTGCAACAAGATGAGAAAAATCAACCCACTCAACATGAAATCCTTTTGATATTAGTTTCTTTTCCATTTCAGCAGGTGCTTTTGCCAATCCCCTCTCTTGAAGCACTGAAAAATGCACCTCCATAAAAATTGCCCTTAATTCCTGGCTGGATAAAATATTCTCCATCCCTTCAAGTATTTCGACTTCCGCCCCTTCGGCATCAATTTTCACCAAATTGGGAATGGGGGATTTACCCAAATCAACATACCTATCGCCTGTCCATACTTGAATTTCATACAACCCTTTATCCTGTGATATTTCTTTTTTTTCAATAACGCGACTTGTCCCTCCCTTGTCACCAATACTTTGTTTCAAAAATGCCTTGGAATTCCTGCCACCAAGGGCATAAGGAACAACAATAACATTATCGTGTAATTTTATTTGTTCTTCGAGCAGGCGCAAAGTCTCCGGGCTCGGCTCAAACGCATACACCCTGCCACTACTACCGACAGACACGGCAAATTGCGCGGAGTAAAAGCCTACATTTGCGCCCACATCCCAAACAGTATCTCCCAAGTGTATTGATTTAAGAAGAAGTCTGCCAAATTTTTCTTCATACCCTAATTGACCATAAAGCCATTTTTGAATCACCCAATTAATACCAAGGTATCTCCCTACTTGCCGAAACATAATGATAATTTTATTTGTTCTCCAGGTCATGGCAGGGCTCCTCATCCATTCAGTTTTTTTGGGATTGCAAATATTTTACTCTTTTCAGTACGATTACTTCCAAATAAGTTTGGATTATCAAACAATCATTTCACACTCTTTTTAAGTACTTGATAAGCCTCCAACCACTTTGGAGCGATCGCGTCCCAGCCATATCTTTCCCGAACAAATCGGTGCGCCTTTTCACCGTTTTGCATCCGTTCCGCCAATGACCACGAGGCAACCCTGGCAAGCGCTTGAGTTAGCTGGTCTTCCCGGGGGTCAATCAGCAGCCCCCCGCCCTGATCCCAATCATCAAGACCGGTGACACGAGTTGTAATGGTGGGGGTACAAACCGCCGCGGACTCCAAATTAACCATGGCGATCACTTCAGAAAAAGAGGGAACGACCACCACCCACGCGTTCGACATCAATTTATATTTTTCATCTCCGTACACAGGTCCGATCAACTGGATCTGATCGTTCAGGCGCAGGTCCCTAACAAGCTGGCGAAGTCGCCTACCATAGGCGGGGTCTTGATCTGGCCCGGCAATGATCAAACGCCAATCATCACCCAAGCGGGCCTGAGCAAAAGCATTTATAAGAAGTTCCACGCCTTTTACAGGGTGCAGCCTTCCGAGAAAGACAAAATTTCGCCGAGGTTGATCTGCGAGGGCGGGGAGTTTGGAAAAATCCATCGCATTGGGGATCAACACCTGAGGGATCTGCCCCAATTCATGGCGGGCAGTTTCCGCCTCGAGCCTGGTTATCACATGCACAGTATCCACCAATTTGAATACCGGGCTTAACAATGCGCGCCAATACATACGCTTGGCAAAATAATAAACCGATCCCTTTTGCCTCCAGATCCAGTTTTCTAAATTACCATGCAAGCTCAACAAAACAGGAACCCCCAAAACATGCGCGGCCCGCACAGCCGTGTACTGAACAAAAGTAAATACCCCATGAATGTGAATCACATCTGGCTTGAATTCCTTGATCTCCTGAACATAGAATTGAAAAAGGTCCGGATGCCATCGAAACGGGTTGCCCCCAATGGCCGCCGGGATCTTCCTGACATCAACATCAACACCGGAAATATCTCCAAGCTTGGAAACCAATACCCTGCAAGATACTCCATAAGAACGAAGTTTTTCGTTCAATTTTATGATGACCTGAGAAACGCCAAAGAGTTCCTGCCCAAAGCCTTCAGATACGATCAGAATACGCATGATCAACCTCGAAGACCTGAAAAATAGCCCAACTGCTCTAGACCGTTAATCCCCTTGAGCAAATGATAGACTTCGCGCTCAGTGTCTTGTGTTATTTGATCCTTCCAGCTATCGATATTTCCTTTTCGAAAGGTATGCGTACCGCCAAAAAGCCGGGATTGAACATCGCTCACCCGCGAGGGATCGGGCTCAAGACCCACATGCGCAAAGACCGCCTTCAGAACGCTTCTTTGAGTTTCATCATCTCCCCCGCCGCGCGAGCCTACCAGATCTTCAAAGCGAACGATCAGGACCCGGTCTTGTTTCTCATACCAGCCTTGCGCGCGTAAAAAAACATCCCTGATGCCTGCAATATACTGCCGCTCCAAATATCCGCCGTTCACCAAAAGTTTTATCCGCTCATCAAAACTCAAGCGGCTCATGTGTTTCTGGATACTGCGTCGATAATAGCCGGGCCCGGCAATAAAGTTTGCCCATGAAGCGATGATGGCGCAAGGATGACGGATGACCTGAAAGATCCTAAAGTTCTCGGAGCATAAGATCTCATATAAGTGTCCGGAATACGCCATGTGACCAGATACATACCCGTGAGCGCCCCGTACATAAGACCTGAGCCACCTTTCAGAAACATTCACCGGCACATCCAACCCCAATGAAACGGGAACTTCGCCCATTACAGGGCTGCGCAAAATGTTTTTTACAGGTCCATATCGGCCAAAATTGGAGGATGCCGCCAGACTGCGCCCGGACCAATGTATACCGGCAAGCTCGAGGCATTTCTGAAGAAGGTTCGTACCCGATTTAGGAATGGAATTTAATAAAATGTTCATTCGCGAGTTCTGTCACTGATCGCCCAGGTGATGATACAGGTTCAAAACCTGCAAGGCGGCATCATCCCAGGTAAATTTTGCAGATCGCGCCAATCCCTGCAAGATCACGGCGCTGCGATGGTCATCATCTGACAGCAGGTGCAAAATTTTATTGGCGAACCCTTTAACATCGAAAGGGTCGCAGGTGGTTTCCAAGGTTTCCATCACCTCGGCCAAAGAAGCCGCGTTCGAGGTCACAGCCGGCGTTCCACAAGCCATCGCTTCAAGAGGCGGCCAGCCAAACCCTTCATAAAAAGACGGGAACATTAATAGGTCCACCGCATTATACAGGTCGGGCATTTGATCACGGGAAATAAAACCAAGGTTGATCACCTGATCTTCCAAGCCATGCTTCTTCACCAGTTCAAGCCACCCGGGGTGTGGAATTCCGGTCTTCGCCAGACAGATATCCACATGTCCCCGCGTCAATAACAACCGAATGGTCTTGAGGGCGGTCTCATGATTTTTATAGAACTGGCTGCCTGTAATGAGTACGATCTTTCTCTTTTCAACGCCGAACAAGCGCCGGCGGGCGTTCAGTTTTTGACCGTTTTCATATTGTCTGAAAATGGGGTCAATACCGGGATAGATCACCGAAATTTTTTGCGGGTCGCATCCGATCAATTCCACCAGATCTGATTTTGTGCTGGCCGAAATGGTAATAATATGTTTTGCCCGTTTCAACGCGCGCAACGAGTAAAGAACCGTGAGAGGGATATTCTTTTTGGGCAAGCCGGGAAACCGGCCTTTCCACCAAAGTACCGGGATCAGGTCCGTAACAGTCACCACGGCATTTTTTACCTTAGGTGAATAAAGCACATGAGCATATCCATGATCCAAAATATGGACCACCGAAGTTCTGGACTGGGGAAATTGCAAGGGATAAAAAAGATAACGTGCCAAACGCATGCCCCACGCGCCCCGAAACCAGGATGGCAGCAGCATTTTGGGTCTGAATTCTGCGATCTGGCAGGATTTGGGCACGTGCCTTGCCAAAGCGGCAGAAAGTCCTTCTGCCAAAAACAAAGAACTGGCGGGCTCCCCTTCTGCAAAGCCGCGCGCAAGGAGGATCTTTCCAGACATCATGAGTGTACCCTTTGCGTCCCCTGTATTTTTGCCACACGTGATGAATAAGGATGAACCCGGGAAACAAAGAATAATATTACAAGCAGAAGGATCAAATCAACAGGCATCCCGCGCAACACGGTGCTTAAGAGAGCCTGCACAGATTGCTCTGAAAACAAAAAGGCGTAGCGAGCGAGAAAAAAAATTCCAAAAAGGTTGAAACTTAAACGAGATGGAAGTAAGAGTTTGAGAGCGAACAAGTAAAAACCGATCACCACGGGAGTGACCAGGATCAAGCCAGGCCAAAGGAACATGGCATAGGCGCTTCCAAAAACGCCGATCGTGCGGTTATAGGTCCTCAAGGTTGAAATAAAACCCGCCCGATAGGCGATCAAGTCAATATCGCTCACTGGAGATCGGGCAGGAATCAAAAAACCAGGCACGATCCTTTCGAACGCCCACTGCACCGGCACCCAGCCAATAGTATTGGAGTGTGTGATCCCACTGGCAACAATATCCAGATCCTGGATCATCTCGAATCGGTCGATTATGGCGGAATTGGCATAATAATAGCCTGAAGAACCGACCCGCTGGGTCTGATCAATAAAACCCGCCGCGGGGTTCCTCATCCATAATGTTTGAAGCAAAATGAGCTTTCCACGAACATCAGCCGATTTATATTCAGTGGTGCGGGTGGATTGGATCACCGGCACAAAGATCAAAAAATAGAAGAGAATGAAGCCTCCCGCATAAAGCAGGTATCGAGCCTTGATCGGGATGCGAAAATAAAACAGGGTCAACCCAACGGTCATCACAGCATAAGTAAAATATGCCTTGGCGTTCGCTTGCAAGCTCGCGAGCATGATCCAGACAAGAACAGCTACCAGAAAAGACCTGTGTACCGGGTTTACCCCGCGGCGCAAACCGGTGACAAGGAGGCAGGCAAGCCCAAAATACAAGGGTGAAATAAATGTCCCAAATCCTCCAAACCCCGCGATGGTCTCACCGGTTGGAAGGATTTTCGGGCTAAAGATCACATGCAAAGTAAGGAAGGTCAAACCAAAGCCCGTGGCAAGGTACCCAGCCAGCAGCATTTGCTTCGCCGCGAGCTGACGGCCAAGCAACCTTCTGCGCACGGGGATCAGGTGGACCAGAACCAGAGCCACACAACACAACATGGAACCGGTCGCGGCGATCGCAAAAGTATTTAAGGGCGCTTTGAGCCCAATGTCGATCCGCTCTCCAAAAAACGTTTTTATCCATAATGGAAAAAAACCATATTTGGATAACAGAACAAAAACAAGGACCGACCCGATATCGGTCACTCCATATAGAAAAAACGGAATGCCGCACAATACCAAAGTAATAAATGCCAAACCCACAATCAACCCTTCCGCCCCAAGGGAAAGTTGAATCGCCGCAAACAAAATGGAGGAAAAAATCCACATGCCAAAATACAACTGCCTGCGCGCTGTTCTTTGAGCTCGGGCGTATAAGTTCGTGCCATTCAAGGCGTGCTCTTTTTTAGCAACCATCATGCCATTGCCTCACTGGCTAATCCACTGGTTTTAAGGCAGTGATCAAAAAGACACGGGTAAACACCCCGCTGCCCGAAGAACCGGTCTCGGCCAGATTCCAGATCTTTAAGCCGAGGCGGATTATTTGCCAGATCAAAAAACGGATCGAAGAAAACAAACTATATCCCCAGGGCACTGGCCCGGTTTCACGAGACTCAACAAACATAAAACCTGACAGGCGAAGAAGTCGAGATAGTAGGTTTGGATTAAAACACACCTCATGCGTCAAGTCATTGTAGCGGTGCATGGTTCCCCAAGGGGTTTCTGCGTTTGGAGTTTGAAGCACCAATCGCCCGCCGGGTTTCAGGGCTTTGTAACACGCATCGAGAAACCGTAAGACCTCGGGCTTTTCAAGGTGCTCCACAATATCAAACCCGGTAATGAGGTCAAATGTATTCGGATTTTCTTCCAGCCAATTCAGCACATCTGCTTGCACGACCTGAGGCGTGATCTGCCTGGCGAGTGCAACCTGCTCAGGACTGATATCCACCCCGATAAAGTTTTCATACTGCAGATGCTGATAAAGATATAACAACTTACCGCCGCCGCAGGCGACATCCGCAATTGCAGCTTTCCTGTCTGCAGGCAGCCAGCCGCGCAAGTAATAGACGTAGCCGCGCCCCCAATTCATTGCCCTTTTCAAGGAAAAGGATTCAGACGCGTCCTGAAAATTGGTTCCATAGTTTTGGTAGATGCGATTGCGATACTCAGAGGTTTTGCCCATTGTCATTCCTTTTTGAAATATATCCAGCCAGCGCTAATGTTTCTTTATGTAAAGCCATAAATCTTGCCTTTTGCTCTTCCGTGAGTAAACTATTCCACTCATTCGCTTCACCGCCACGATAAAATGAGGAGTTCCCAGTAATCACTTTTCCCAAAATCTCTCGCTCCCATTTTTTCATATTAGCAACAGACGCATTCTCTATGGAATTGTTCAACACTTCTTTGGAGCAACCAATATTCAAAAATTCACAAACCCTTTTTAATTCAAAAAAGGTGTCTTTGCGCATGTCTTCGTAACGCACGATCAGCATATCATCCTTCAACGCGCGCTGCCCCGCGGTCAACCAGGACTTTACATGCTCATCCCACCGCACATGTCCGCGGGTGTATTGCTGGAACCAATCCTCAAAATCCATTTCAATGCCCATTCGTGTGGTGGAATAGCGAAACAGAGAAAGCACACTATCGCGCCCATCCCTTAAGACATATACCGTCCGCCTTTTTAACCCGCGGTAATATTGTGAATGCGTTGAAAATATTCGGGGCTCAATTTTGGGAGTGTAGGCGTGCAAAAAATGTGTGATCGAGATACCCGGGATAAATCGATTAAATATTTCAGGGTTGGAGTTGGCCTCAGGGTAGATCACGTTCACCAACATAGTTCTCAGCCAGGTGCTGCCGGAGCGGGGATATGCGGCTATTAAGTTTGCAGGTAATGGGGTTACAAGAAGCATGGCCAGAGGATAGGTGTACCAGCTTCTTCTCCTGACGATATCCGCAAGTTTCATAACCAATGCTCTCCTGAATTTGAAAAATCCTGTTTTCCAAATAAACTGATGCCATTCAAAAAAATACCGGGATCTTATATTACTCGTCCCATCCGGCCAAGAACGGTCGCATGAAGACCCGTGCGCCATACCACACAAACGCTCAAGATCAAGTTTATCAGTACCAGACTCGCCGCAGATACAATTGCCACTCCGTTCAACCCGTAAACAGGAATGACGACCATGTTGGCGGCAACGCTCATTAAAGCAACGCCAACAAAAGTGATCGCGACCAAATATTCATAACCGAGCATAAATAATACCACCGCGCCGGAACCGGCCGCAATATTCACCAATTGCCCCAAAACCAGATAAACAAGAGCCGTTTGCCCCGCTGAGTATTCGACCCCAAAAAAGACCAAAATCCGATCTCCAAAAAAGATCAATACCAGAGAGGGCAAAAGAACGAACAGGAATGCCCCGCGCACGGTTCTGGTTAAAACGCTCTGCAATTCAACCCGGTCGCCGGTTGCCCCCAGCCGTGCAATGACAGGTGCAAGGATGATCTCGACCGCCACCAAAGCGAAGACCAACAAATATGCCACCCTGGATGCCACAGAGAACAGCCCTACATCCACAGCCGTTCCCAGAATACCAAGCATGATGGTTCCGATCTGTCCGTAAAATGTCTGCACGCCGCCAAAAACAAGCAAAATCACCGCAGATCTCATCCATGAACCGATCTCATATTTATGAGAACCTTCGGTTAATTCAACAGGTAGAAAACCCCTCTGCCAGAATATTCCCAACGCCAGTGCGCAAAGAGTCGCGCCCAAATTTACAGCCATCACCGGCGCAATGCCAATATCCTTTGAATAAAAGAAGAACAGTAAAAGTGTCCCCAGCATGATCAAACCGGGTCTTATCAGCACGCCGGGCAACCTGGCGTGAATCACATGCTCAAGACCGCGGAGAATGGATGCGTTGATATTCAACAAGGCTAAAAAAGGAATTAATGTCATGCCCCACCACATGGCAAGTTGAATTACATACTCAGCCTGTGAGAACAACCACACCTTTGCAACATACGCGAACACAAGGGTTACAAGAATTGAAAATATAAAAACGTATCGACCTGAAAAACGAAGAAGCCCTTTAAGTTCATCATATTTCTGAAGAGCCTTGTAGGAAGCGATATTTCGCACCAATAAAATATCGAAACCAAAAGAAGAGATCATTGCCAGCACGCTGATCCAGGCAACCGCATTGGAATAGGCGCCATACTCGCTTGCCCCGAGCAGTCGGGCCAGTATCACACCATTTGCAAAGGATAAGACCGCAAATACCCCCTGGAGAAAAAAATTCGCAAGCGCCTTTCGCATCAGGTATGACCCTAAAGAAGCGCGCTTAAGACGGGAGAACCAATTTATAAACAACATATTCTTCGTGATCGTCCTTGTCTCCATCTGTGAGATGAAGCAATATTCAAGATTACCGTTAAATGACTTATGTCTGTCAAAGGTTCAGTCATATTCCAAAATTGCGGAGGAGATTAGACCGACCCACAAGGCAAATGTTCTTTTCAATATCAGTTTTTTATTTCTACCACATAATTAAGAACAGTCGGACTCAAGAGCTGTGAGTCCGACTGCCTTTTACTTATTTACAACGTTCGGCAAAATCTCTACAACGATCTAGAGAACTGTGTAGACCTCGCCGAGGAAATTGCCATTACCAAGTCCCGTCCCACCCAGAGGCTTGCTGGCTCCACCTGCAGATTCCTTGATCGTATCATTATCGACCAGATTCAACTGCAGGGTGCCTGCTCCAGTTCCGGTGTTCACGGTCACGGTGCGGGTCGCACCGCTTCCACCAACGCTCACCACCGAGGTTCCAGAGACGCCGCCGGTCGTGGTCAGCGCAAAGTCTGCCACATCCACGCCCGTCACGATCTCAGAGAAGGTCACTGTATAGGTCACGGTGGCCGCTGCTGTCGAGTTAGGCGATGCGCGGACGATCGAAAGCACTGTCGGAGGCACCTTATCGATCGTGTAGACCTGTCCAGTGGTGAAGTCACCATCTCCCAGAGCAAGACCGCCTAGGACGAGACCCGTCGATGAACTCAAGATCGTGTTATTGTCCACCAGATCAAGACGGATCGTGCCCGAGTCGCTGCCCGTGTTGACGGTCACTGTGCGGGTCGTGCCTGTGCCAGTCACGCTAGTCACTCCAGCGCCAGTCACACCGGTGGTGTTCAATGCGAAGTCTGCTGTATCCACACCCGTCACAGATTGCGAGAAGGTCACTCTAAAGGTCACGGACGCACCAGCGTTCGGGCTGGTGACCAGCCGGGTGATGCTGCTAACTACAGGGAAGTTCTTATCCACTGTGTAAACTTCGCCAGTCAGGAAAGTACCGTTCCCGAGGCCTGCGCCACCCAGTGATTGGCTGGCTCCACCCGCAACTTCCTTGATCGTGTCATTATCGATCAGGTCCAGACGCAGGGTACCTGAGCCGCTTCCGGTATTGACGGTCACGGTGCGGGTCGCGCCCGATCCACCAACGCTCACAATTGAGTGTCCTGAGACGCCGCCGGTAGCGGTCAGTGCAAAGTCTGTCGCATCCACGCCCGTCACGATCTCAGAGAAGTTCACTGTGAAGGTCACGGTGGTCGCAGAGGTCGGATTGGTAGAGGCACGGACGATCGAACTCACTGTCGGAGCTATCTTGTCGATCGTGTAGCTCTGTCCCGCAGTGTAGGATGTTCCCGTCAGTCTGCCGTTGAGCGGGTTGAAGGTGGCATCCATGATCGTGTCATTGTCCAACACGTTCAGGCGCAATGGACCACTGCCCGTGCCCGTATTGACGGTCACTGTTCGGGTCGCTCCGGTGCCGGTTATGTTACCGATCGTAGCGCCTGCAACGGTCGGGTACAGGCTGAAGTCGCCTTTGTCCACACCGGTCACGGTTTCAGAGAATGTCACCACGAACACCACGGACGCTCCCGCATTCGGGCTGGTTAATGTTCTCACGCTCGAGACAACGGTTGGGACAACATTATCAATTGTATATACTTCGCCGACAAACGTCGGGTTCAAACCAACGCCCTCAAACGGGGTCAGGGCTGCATCCACGATGCTGTCATTATCGACCAGGTTCAACCCCATGGTGCCGCTATTGGTCTTATAGTTGGCTACGGTGACGGTGTAAGTCGTTCCTGAGCCGCTGACCGCTGTGATAGCCGGGGCGACCGAGAAACTGCCAGTGGTCGGCAGGCTGAAGTCGCCCGCGTCCACTCCGGTCACTGCCTTATTGAAGGTCACTGTGAAGTTCACACCGTTCAAATTGCTCGGGTTGGAATACCCGGCAGCGCGAGCGATCGAAACCACGGAAGGACCGGTCTTGTCGATATTATAGACTTCACCAGTGGTGAACGGTCCGCCGAGGGAGGCATTAACCATGTCCAGATCGAGGATACCGCTGCCGATGCCAGTGTTCACGGTCACGGTGTAAGCAGACCCAGAGCCGGTGATGGCAGTGATGGCAGGGGTGGTTACAGTGCTGCTGGTCAGCGCGAAGTCAGTGAAACCAACCGTGTCAACGGTCACAGCTTGTGAGAAGGTGACATCAAAGTCCACGCTTGCAGCGTTGTTCGGGTTCGGGTCAGCGCGCAGGATGGAAAGCACACCGAGCTGATTAGCAACCATGTTGGAGGCAGCCGAGCTTCTTGTAACGGTCGGGAAACCAACCGCGGCGGGATATACCATTCTGTCACCAACGATGTTGGTAGCCAGAACACGGTAGATGTAGAGTTCACCTGGGGTTACCGTAGTGTCGGCATAGTTGATCGTGCCGCCTTTGGCAGGGCCGGTAGCAGACGGAACAACAATATCGGTCCAAGTGGTGCCGTCTTGCGACCTTTGAACGGTGAAGTCAGTCTCGTTGACCGAGTTATCCGTCCAGGAGAGGTCCACAGTTCCGGCCACGCCGCTTGCTGTCAGCCCTGAGGGGGCGGCAGGTGTGATGGCATAGACCAGAGAGTGCATCATATCCATTTCTTCATGGCTCAGGATATGGCAGTGCCAGACGTATTCCCAACCGTAGTTGATCACATGATTGGGGACGTTCACAGCGTTGAGTGCCGGGTCAATGAATCCTCCGGGAGGACCCATCAGGTCTACACCAATGGGGTAGGTCGGATCGATCGGGCGTTCGCTGTTGACGATATCGAAAGGCTGAACAGGAAGTTCAGGTCGGACAGCCCAGATCGTGCTCTCGAGCGGATTGATACGGATGGTTTCCTTCCAACCCAATTCATTGGCATCCGGCGGGATGATCAGGCCGTCCCAACCGACACGGTTGACCAACTGGGCATTTGCCAAGTGGATATGGATGGGGTGGGTGTCCACGCCGTTGTGGGTGATCTTCCAAAGGGTTGTTCCATCTGGAAGTGTGGCTAGTTGGGAAATTCCAGGGGCATAGGAGAAGAAGTCCACTGGAGGAGTTGCATAGCCATACAGAATGATGTTCTGGTTCAGGTTATTGGTACCGGGTAATTCAAGACCCAGGTTACCGCTCATACGACCGAATTCAATGTCATAGGAGGCACCCATTTCATCGTGGATGGCCTTCTCTTCAAAGTTTACCGTCACTGGTGTCGTCGAACCCATGGGGGTGAAGGTCATGGCGCGATCTGTGATCTTCGCATACTGGGTGGCATCAGTGGGGGAGGTATAGCTATTGCCATACGCAGATGCATAAGCAGCTTGCGGGACGATGATGTCAGGTTGGCTGGCTTCAAAGACGCTCGGCTTATTCAGCCCGTCATCGTGAGAGAACACATAGTTCAGGTTATTCAGGTTATACGGAGTAGGCGCTGTGTTCGCAACGCGGATCTGCATGACCGTGCGGGTGTTGGGGCCATAACCAGCCTGGGTTGTGGGCGCGCCGCCGGAATCCATCTGAGAAGGATTGCCAGTGTAGTAGTCATAGCGCGGATCAAGCGCGGGGAAGGCGGTAGGAGCATCGTTGTAAAGAATGATGGTCTTACCGGCATAGGCGGAGAAGTCCACGATCACATCAGCGCGCTCGGCGTTGCCAAGGAGCAGGGAGTGATCAAGCACGTTACCAGCATTGAAGAAACCGGGATTTCTCTGCCAGGAGATCGGCTGATTGGGAATAGTAACAGGTGAGGGCAGGAAGCCGCCTTCAGTACCGATCTGGATCCATTGAGGACCAGAAAGGGTGGGATCGGGAACTCCGCCTTCGCGAGCATCAGCAGGCCAGGTGGGGAAATTCGGATTCGCAAGAGCATCGACCATGCGAACTTCAGTACAGGCCACGCCGGTCGATTCTGCTGCCGGGGTGGGGTTGGTGTTTACATCGCAAGCGACGCCATTCGCATCCACAGCCACGTACATCTGCAGGTTATAGAAGCGGTCATTGGCAGCGTTCAAAATGCGGAAGCGGTAAGCCTGAGGCTGAATTTCAACATACGGATAAACTGCACCATTGACCATGGAAGTATCCATGTAGGCTTCCATACCCATGGAAGGTGTGGGCATATCCGGGCGCATCGGGGGTTCGCACCAAGTCAGAGCCGGGTTACAAGCCGGGTCATAGTACTCGTTCGCGATCGGTCCATGGAGAATATTTTCCGTGGGGGGCCAGAACCAGGGTCCGTATTGCCAGCGGCCAAAAGCATTCGCGCCAGCTGCGGGGTCCCACGGATTCTGAATGGGCATGTAAACACTGGGCAGCCACATATCACCGGTATTCGGTGTGCGGCGACCGGTGGAGGGATCAACCAAGCCGGTTCCCCATTTCCAGGTCGGGTCCTGGGCGTCGATCGTGGTCGCATCAACGAAGGTCTTATCTTGAAGGATAAGGGGAACGCCAATGCCAGGAAGAACTTGCCAATGGCCAGGATTCACGCCGGAGTCGTTGGTTCCGTTGATCAGATCCTGTTCGACCACATCAGTGACCACATAACCAGCCGCTTCGCCAGCATACACGTTCAAGCGGGTGATGCCATAAGCATGGTCGTGATAGAACTGCAAGCGGGCGCTTTGTTGGTTGTTGTAATAGAAGGTCAGAGCGCCATCGCCGGGGTTCGGCATATCGGGCACATAAGCAACGCTCACACCCTTGGGGTATTGAGTGTTCTCGCCGGCGGGGGTCACCCACTGGTGAGGTGTACCATCGCTGATCCACGGGACCAAACCACCATGCAAGTGAAGGGTGGCGCGGTTCTGAGTGTACTTTTCGCAGTCAGCAACGTCACGGTTACAATCCGCGCCGCCAGTGGTCAACGGGCCTTCGCCTGCGCCCATGACGGTTTCATCCACAGGAATGAAAAGGTCACCGCCAGCGCCGGTAGGAAGGAAGTTGTAGAATTTAATGCGGATGGGGGTTCCCTGAGTCGCAACAAGGGTCGCACCCAGGTAACGCGGTTCGTCGGTCGCAATGACCTGATCGGTGGTGCCGGGATAATAAATCGGGCTGCCATCGAGGTAGGTCAAAGGAACGCCGACATACAAGGGGTCGCTAAGCAGCAACTTCGCCTTAATAACCGGTGTTTCCAACTGCACATAACCACGAATAGTGGTCGGGGGCAGGTCGCTATGCAATTGCTGGGTGAATTCAACCAAGGCAATTTCGTAGTAATCCGCGGCGAATGAAGCATTGAATGCTGTTCCATAGGTGGTTGTATCTGGCACACCCACGGAAATATAATTGCCGAGGTTATTGGCGCCTGTGGGTCCAAGACCGGGCAGGGTGTCAACAAACTTGCGGAGACCACCGCTCAGGGCATTGGGGTCAAGCACAGGGGTGAAGGCAGCATTGCCATCGCCACTGTCAGCAACGACGATCGGAGCGCTGTAATCAGCACCGGGATCTGTGATCGTAACGCCGGTAATTGCACCGTTGACGCCAACAGTTGCAACTTGAGCAGTAGCGCCCATTCCGGTTCCATAAACATCATAGATGTTGATCGGGTCGCCGACCACATAGCCGGTACCGCCATCATCAATGGTCAGGCTGCCGATCGGTCCTTTCGGAAGCGGGCTGTTCGCATAATTGGCATAGGGTCCAAAATAATGCGGGGTCACGCTTGGGTCCGCAGGAGCAGCGGCGCTGCGAGGCTGATTTCCCTGACCTGTGGAGGAAGTAAGTCCTGCCACACCGGGCAAAAGTCCGCGGGAGGTGTTAAGATCCGCGGCAGCCTGTCGTTCGGCAGGAGTGATCCTGTCGATCTGATCCGGAGGCGTGGGAGGCTGAGTATCTTGCCCTTCCACTCCGGTTTGGGGCGCCGGTGCACCCTGAGCAGGCGCACTGGCGCTCGCCTGGGTGAATCCTCCGAAGATCATGGAGGCCATTACCAGGGCTGAGACTACCAGATTGAAGAATTTTGTTTGTTTCATGCAGTTTTCCTTTTTAGTTTCAAAAAAATTATGATGCCTAATGATGGTGCTTACGATGGTTTACTTATTGGTTCATAAGTTCCCTCAACAACTGATATCAAATCGGAAATCTCTTCGATCAGGATCTGTTTCTTTTCATAAACTTCCACTGAGTTGTTATTCGGGTTTATGGTGATCACTGTCAGTCCCGGATAAGCTTGAAGTAATTGAGAGGTCACGAAATCACTTTTGATATTCTCAGTAGATTGATAAACAATGATCGTATCTGGGTGGGTCTTTTCAACTTCTTGAATGAGACCGTCAACACCTCTTTCATTTGATAACTTGGTAACGATCCAATCTTTTTGCGTGATCAACAGGGAATTTACTGCCCAAACCAATAAATCTTCCCGTCCCCAAACGATAACCTTTTTTGATGTCATCTTGCCACTAACATCAAAATGACTATCTAGTTTGCTCAAGCCCATGATGGATGCCCTTCCCAAAAATAATTACAACGTCCATAGAATAGTCGAAACAGAGCAAAATGTCGCCATTCGTACAGCTTTTTGCGGGATTAAAAAAGACCATCCAAAGGATGGTCTTTTTTTCAGGCGATTCCCTCGCCTATTTAATCATGATTAATCCCTACTTGATCAAGCCGTGCCTTCTGGCGTAACTTGCGGCCTCCCACCTGTCTGGCAGGTTAAGCTTGGAAAGTAGAGAATGTACATGGAATTTAACTGTATTTTCAGAAATAAAGAGGCGTTCCCCAATCTCCTGGTTCGATAAACCGTCTGCGATGGCACGTAAAACGTCCAATTCACGAAGAGTAAGGGTGTTTTCAACCGGGTGTGGGGCAGAAGCCTCGGTTGAACGAGACATTTCTTCCATTAAACGAAGGGTCATTGCCGCCGATAAGGCGCTTTCGCCCCGTTCTACCGACCGAATAGCCGCCAATAACTGGGGCGGGTGCATATTCTTCAATATATATCCCTTCGCCCCGCTGCGAATGGCTTTGAACATATTTTCGTCCTGTTCAGACATGGTGAGGAATATTATCTTGCAGGAGGGGTGCTTTTCAAGGATTCTACGAGTGGCATCCGTCCCATCCCCATCTGGGAGGTGGAAGTCCATTAAAACGACATCGGGCTTGGAGGAATAAGCCGCTTCCACAGCCTCCCGAACCGACCCGACCATCCCGACGATCTTTATATCCGCCTCAGGGCGCAGGATCGCAGCGATCCCCTCTCGAAAAAGTATATGATCGTCAACAATAATAATATTCATGGGCTGATTGTACCAAAACTATATCATCCTAATGGAACATTGATCTTGAGCTTTGTTCCCACGCCAAGTGACGTTTCAAGAATCAATTCGCCATCCAAAAGATCCACCCGATCTTGCATGAACTTCAGCCCATAACTTCCACCACGTTTGATGTTATTCATAGTATCGAACCCGCAGCCATTATCTGAAATGTTCAAAGAAAGGTGATCGTGGTTCCAGGCAAGCTCGATCGATACTTCGCTGGCTTCGGCGTGCTTCTCAATGTTGTTCAACGCTTCACGGTAGATGTAAAATAATTGACGCATGCGCTTGGCAGAGAACTGGCTTGGCACGCCTTTGCTGGAAAAACTCACTTTGAAGGAAGATCGTTCTTCGATCTGGGAAGCGTAGCGGGAGAACAGGCGCGCAAGGTCGGCGGAATTTTCAGATTGAAGAACAGCAAGCGTTCCGCGGATGAGGTCATAAGAATCGTTCGCCACCTCGCTCATGCGTTTCAAATCTGCCAGCATCTCATCATCTCTGAGTGAATTCATCCCGGACAAATGATCGAGTTTCATTCGCAGGTAACTGATATTCTGCCCCACAGTATCGTGCAGATCGCGCGCAATATCCATCTGCATAGAATGAATGGTTGTCGTAAGAATATGTTCTTTTTGCTCGCGTTCCTTGATCGTCTTTTCCGCGTTCTTTCTTTCGGTGATATCCCGGTTACTTACACGGCGCCCAAGGTAACGATTGTCCCGCCCATAGAGCGGACGGCAATTGTGTTCGATCCAGCGCTCGTGCCCATCTTTTGCGATGATACGGAATTCGGTACTAAGCGGGCCGACCATCTCATTATGAACCAGATCCTGATGATCTTGATACAGTTTCCGATCTTCAGGATGCACAATACGGATCAGCAGATCTGCATCACGGATAAATTCGTCGTGGCTAAAACCTGTGATACGACCGCATGAAGGCGAGGTGTACACGATCCGTTCTTCAGGGTCAAGCCAGGCTTCCCAGTCATAGGTCCAATCTACGAAGGTGCGGAACTTTTCTTCGCTTTCACGCAAAGCGATCTCGTCCCGCTTACGATCTGTAATATCCTGCTGAATGGCGATGAAATTCTCGATCTCGCCGGCGGAATTAAAAACAGGTGTGATCGTTTGCTCATCAATACACAGGTCGCCATTCTTACGCCGATTTGTTACTTCACCATACCAAACATCCCCGGCCAGGATCGTCCCCCAAAGTCTCTTAAAAAATTCCGAGTCGTGCGTACCTGAATTTAGGAAGTCCGGCTTTTTGCCGACCACTTCTTCCAGGCTATATCCGGTCATACGAGCGAAGGCTTGATTCGCCCAAAGGATCTTACCTTCCTTGTCAGTGACCACCACCCCATTCGCGGCGGTCTCCAATGCCTTGGTCTGAATGCGAAGCTGGCTTTCAATCTGCTTCCGTTGAGTGATCTCTGCTTCACGCTCTGAGATCACCTGCAAAAGCGGACGGAGGGAAAAATAATATAATAACGGCGTTGCCAGCAAAACCATTAAAGTTGAATCAATGATTGATAGAAGAAGATATGAGTCATGATCTATCGCCCCGATAAAACTCATGGAGATCATCTCGGAAACGAACAACCCGCCGATGATTATAAGAATGAAGCGGGAAGGCGTTGAAAGTTTTTTCATTTTACACATCCCAAAAAATACTTGAATAAATATCGCCCTTGATTACCAGTATCGCGTTATCAAACGTCAAATGACGTCTCCTCACTAAACGGTAATTAAAAACCTTGGTTAACACAACCTCGCTGCAATGTGCATTTCCAATTAAGCATTTTAACTTTATTCGGTCGGGAATTCAAGTAAAAAATCACTCAAATTATCCGTATTTCGATCAGGAACACAGATGTTGCTATAATGGACCCATGACCCAAAGATCTTTTTCATGTATCGCTTGCGGCGGACCCAACGAACCAGAAGCCGGAACTTCGCGCATGGCTTGCACATACTGCGGAATCATGTTGACCATTCCTGACGCACTGCAGACAAGGTCAAAACCAAAAGTTGTTCAGCCTGCATCAGAAAAAATAACCGGAACCCATTTGGAAATCAATGCCCCTGAAATCCTAAGGAAGACCCAGCCGATCGCGTTAGGTGCATGGAACTTGTTTGCTCTTTGGAGCCTTACAAAGCGGATTCTTCCGGCCTGCCTGGTGTTCTTCATTCTGGGAATTGTGGCCTGCCTTGGCTTCGGAATCCTGCCTATTTTCCTGGTTTTAACCCAATAAAGTGAATTTTACGAACAGGCGATCACTGGATACGCGCATAATATCGTTTTTATTTGGTATTGCTCCCTCGATCCCAATCCCCATCACCTTGGCAGCCTGCGGAAAACGGACAAGATATTTTGCAAGCAGCCCCTCAACTTCTTTTTCATCCAAGACAGGCAATGCCGAGCCCAACTTAGCCTGACGCCTCAGCAATACCTCAACTTGTACCCCTCCCCGTAAATTACGCCACCAATTCCGGCTGCGATTGGTTATCACCCACAGGTTCTCCCCCTCTTGAAAATAATTGACTGGCAGGGTGATCGCTTTCCCGCTTTTTCTGCCCTTCAAAGTGACCAGCATGGTACTGGCACTCAGCAAGCCATGCAGCGGCGAGCGCAAAACCCAGGTCATGAAGTCATTGCCATTCATTCGAACACTCCATACATCTGGTCAGGACCAAGGATCTTGGGGAATCGCTCTCGAAGAGACAGTCGTGCTTCATAGCACAGGTGACAGGCATCGGCGTAGTGTGAAGCGTGCGGCAGGTCGTACTTTTTTACCAGCGCAGCCGGTCCGCCTGAAAGCAGCGACCCGCAGATCGGGTGTACATCCGCCGCGTAGCTCTCGCATATTTCCTTGAGAGAATTTTCAAAAACATTTCCAATAATGATGCCCTGACAGATGTGAACATTGCCCAGCGGATCAAGGTGGACTCTCCCCGGCTCGCGCAGATCTTCCTGCGGACAGGAGTCGAATCTTTCCCAGGGATGCTGGGGCGCTTGACCTGCAAGTTTTTTTGCCGCCCTCCCGCGGAACATGAGAGTGCCTTCATCACCGGCCGGGGGAAGATTTGGTTGGGCGATCCGAATCACATTTGTTGAGAAGTCCAATCTTTTTGCGGCGTCGATCGCGAATTGCGGATGAATATTGACATGATACGAATCACTGCTGACCGTAAATTCATCCACCCAGCCCACGAACGGACTCAACCATTCGCCGGCATCTGCCACAGAGTCAGCCCAATAGGCATTGGTCACAATGCCAACCGAGAATCCCATCTCTGCGGCTTTGCGAACAGATTTCTTAAGGATGGGGTAATACAGAAAAGGTTCACCGCCTTCGAAGTAGATCGAGTTGACTTCAGCTTCCTTGGCTTGCAGAAGGACATGCTCAATCTGCTCAAAAGTGAATGTCCCTTTTTGCTGCGGACTCCCCCACACAAAGCAATGCTCACACTCGTGTGTGCATTGGTAGGTCAATAGAATGTGAAGACCTGAGAGTTCCATGATCGCCTCCGGCAATACAATCAGTGTATTTCAAAGACTCACTCTAGTCACGAGTAGAAAATCATGACTTTGTCAAACACTGTGTGACAATCCATGTGATATTTGTCGGCCATGAAAAGGACATCTCCGCCTTGCGTGGAGCACAAAAGATGGATGGCTCAAAATTTCTTCTTGGGGGCTATAATAGCCGCAATCAATAAAGAGGAGATCTTTCATGTCCATCGTTCACGCATCCACCCATCCGCTTGTGCTGCACAAACTTTCCCGCCTGCGCGACAAAAACACAGAACCCAAGAAGTTCCGCGAACTTGTGCGCGAGATTGCCATGCTGATCGCCTATGAAGCGACCGCAGACCTCGCCACCACTCCTCGCGAACTCGAAACCCCGCTGGCGAAGGTCACCGGGTCTGAGTTAAAAGAAAAGATCGGCCTCGTCCCCGTTTTGCGCGCGGGATTGGGAATGGTCGAAGGGTTTTGGGAATTAATGCCCGGCGCCGAAGTATGGCACATCGGTTTATATCGCGACGAGCACACTTTGCGCCCGGTGGAGTACTACAACAAGCTGCCGCTCGAACCGACCGTTTCGGTCTGCCTGATCCTCGACCCCATGCTCGCCACGGGCGGATCTGCCACTGCCACAGCGGAAGTGCTCAAGCGCTGGGGTGTGAACAAGATCAAGTACGTCGGTTTGATCGCCGCCCCTGAGGGCATCAAAGCCATGCAAGCCGCCCATCCCGACATTGACATCTACGTGGCCGCCATTGACGATCATCTCAATGAACGAGCCTACATCGTCCCCGGGCTGGGAGATGCCGGCGACAGACAATTCGGAACCGGATAAGCATGAAAAGAAATTCCATTTTTGCCCTGGGGTTGATCGTGATCGGTGTGGTCATTGTGCTCGTGGTAGCCATGATGATCATCCCTTCATCCATGAAGCCCACCGATACGACCGCAGAAGAATTACAGCAGGCTCCAGATGGAGAGTTCATCAGTGTGATCGGGCAGGTCACAGAGATCGATGGCAACATCCTGACGATCGAGATCCTTGAAGGAAATGGCACGGACGTTTTCGACATCCGCACCGGGCAATTCGTGCAGGTGGAATGGGCCACCGAAACCGAGATGGTGATGGGAACTGTGGAAGATGTCTTTGTTGGCGCGCTCGCTCAATTCAACGGCATCAAACTAGACGATGGCTCGATCACGACCCAGCAGATCGTCATCCTGACCGGCTTTGTTCAAGGTCCGCCTTAACCACACATGGCTTACGATCTTAAACTCGCAGAACGCATCCGCGCTGAAATGCAGGGACTGCCCATCGTGGAAAAAAAGATGTTCGGCGGAGTGGGATACATGCTGAATGGCAACATGGCATGCGGCATCCTCGGGCAGGACATGATCGTGCGTGTTGGGATCGACGAGTACGAAAAACTTCTCAAGCGGGCGCACGTCAAGATCTTCACCATGAAAGGCGGACCCAAACCCATGAAGGGTTGGCTGATGGTGGAACCTGATGGATGCAAAACCGCAAAGCAGCTATCGCAATGGGTTGAGATCGGCGTTAATTTCGCAGCGACCCTTCCGCCAAAATAAAGATCTCCATAAAACAAAGGTGACTCATGAAAGATGTCTATGATCTGAAATCTGTAAAGCTGCCTTATCTATCAGGCGGGTTGTTAAAATTTTTCACATCCCTTGTTGAAGGCCCGCTGGGAAGTTTGCTCATGCCAAATCTGTTCGAGAGCGCAGGGATCAACTGGCTGAGAAAACAAAGCTACGAAGAGAATCCAACCCACCATCCGATCCACTACACTGGAGACCTGCAAAAGGAATCCGCGGCTGTAGCGGAAAAGGAATGGCCGCGCGCAGCATCGCAGATCAAAGGCTTTCAATTTACGAGCGTATTCGATTTTGCAAAAGCCTACCGTGACGGAGTGACCACACCGGAAGAAGTTGCAAAAAAAGTTTTAGATGCCATTGAAGCCAGCGACAAAAGCGACAAGCCCCTGAAGGCATTCATTGCGGTCAACCGTGACGATGTTATGAAGCAGGCAAAAGAATCCACTCAGCGCATCAAGGCAGGAAAACCGCTCAGCGTATTTGACGGTGTGCCCGTGGCGGTAAAAGATGAGCTGGACATGACGCCCTACCCCACCACCGTGGGAACCGCATTTCTCGGCACACAACCCGCAGCAGCAGACTCTACAGTGGCGGCGCGGCTGAGAAGCGCAGGCGCACTGCTCATCGGCAAGACCAACATGCACGAGATCGGGATCAACGTGTCAGGAATCAATCCCATTCACGGAACCACGCGCAACCCCTACAACCCAGACCACTTCACCGGCGGAAGTTCAAGCGGCTCGGCCACAGCGGTCGCGGCAGGACTTGTCCCCGTGGCGATCGGCGCAGACGGCGGCGGCTCGATTCGCATCCCCGCTTCCTTTTGCGGATTGGTGGGATTGAAATGCACCTTCGCCAGAGTCAGCGAGTTTGGCGCCGCCCCGCTCGATTGGAGCGTCGCTCACATCGGACCGTTAGCCGCTTCTGCCACCGACGCGGCATTGACCTACGCCCTGATCGCCGGTCCCGACCCGAAAGACCCAACCTCCCTGCACCAACCATTGCCATCCCTAAAAGGCTGGGACAACCTCAACCTCAAAGGGCTGAAGATCGGCGTGTATTGGCCGTGGTTCAGGCATGCCGACACTGAAGTAGTAGCCGCGTGCGAAGCGATGCTGAAAGAATATGAAAAGATGGGCTGTGAGATCGTAGAGATCACCATCCCAAACCTTGAAGCAAATCGGGTGGCGCACACCGTCACCATCTTAAGTGAAATGGCGCAGGCGATGGACGCAACCTATCCGGCGCATCACCAACAACACGCATTGGATGTCCGCATTAACCTGGCGCTGGCACGCAAATTCACCGCAATGGATTACGTCACAGCGCAGAGGATCCGCACACGGATGATCGATCACTTCAACAAAGCCTTCACCCAGGCAGATGTGATCCTCACTCCCGCCACAGGGCTGGCCGCGCCAGAGTTCAAGAAAGGCGCTTTGCCAGACGGCGAATCGGATCTGAGCGTGACGGTCGAGATCATGCGCTTCGCCACCGCTCCCAACCTGACCGGTCTGCCCGCCATCTCCTTCCCGGTCGGCTACACCCAAAAGGGACTGCCCATCGGTTTACAGGCCATCGGCAAAGCCTGGGATGAAGCCACTCTGCTGAGGATGGCACTGGCCGCCGAGCAGGTAGTGGAACGCAAAGCGCCGCAGGTACATTACAAAGTTTTATAAACCAAAGCGAAAGCATTTGACCCGCAGAGGCATGGACAAGGAACAAACCCAGCGCCATGCCTCTGCGCTTTTTATCTGTGAGCATTTGCCGAAAATAGAACAAATATGCTAAAATTACTCTTATTTATTGGATAACAAAGGAGTACCCCATGGCTGAACTAAAGACAAAACTCAACGATGCGAGCGTGACAGATTTTTTAAACAAAATCAAGAACGAAGATCAGCGGAAAGATAGTTTTGAGATCCTGAAGATCATGCAGCAGGTCACCAAACAAGAGCCCAAGATGTGGGGCTCGAGCATCATCGGCTTTGGGAATGTCCACCTCAAATACGCCAGCGGACGGGAGCTGGATTGGTTCACTCTGGGCTTTTCTCCGCGCAAGGCGAACACGACTCTCTACCTGACCGGCGGATTGGAATCGTACACCGATTTGCTCGCAAAACTTGGCAAGCACAAAACAGGCGGCGGATGTTTGTACATCACAAAGCTCAAAGACGTGGACATCAAAGTCCTTAAAGAGATCATCAAGCAATCTGTGAAGGCTGCCAAAATCCAATGACCGTGGTTAAGGACCCCGAAGGATTCGAAAAAAAGATCCTGCATCAGTTCGCAAATTTTTCAGGCGCGAAGGTGCTGGAAGTGGGCTGCGGCGAAGGCCGGCTGACCTTTAAATATGCCGCGTCTGCCGGGCAGGTGATCGCCTTTGATACCGATCACGATGCGCTGCGCATTGCCCGGGCAGACCTGCCGCACGCCCTGCAGGGACGCGTTCACTTTGCAGAAGCCAGCGCGAGACACATCCCCTTCCCTGCCGAGTCTTTCGATGTCGCGGTCCTTGCCTGGTCATTGTGATGAATGCAGCATGAGAGCATGGTTCATGCTCTTTCTGAAATTCGAAGAACGCTGAAACCCGGCGGAAGATTGATAGACCTGCGGCCGGTGGAGTCGAACTGGCAGGTGGAGGTCTCTTCTTCGGCGGGAGTTCAGGCTGCGGGTTGGTTGACCGATGTGCCTGCGGCGGTGGAAGATGATGAAGCGGCGTTCCGTGCCATGCGGGAGGTCGAGTCACGGGGCTGGTTTTCCAAAAAAGAGGAGCGGGAGTTTTCCTTTTTCTATTATTGGGATACCCCTTCTGAGATGAAGCAGTTCATGGATGAAGAATGGGAGGATTTTGAAAAGCTGGAAGAGGATGTCTTTGAAAACGCGCGCTCGTTATGGGCGGTGGCGAATGCCGACGCGCGGGTGCGAGTGCGGGTGAAGATGCTGATCACGCGTTGGGAGTAATGGTGGATTTATTTTTGAGGCTCGAAGCTTATAATGTGAACAGATTAGTTTGAGGAGATCATTCCCGTGAAAAAAAGCCTTTTATCCCCCGTTCTTTTTCTTGTCCTTGCCATGCTCGCCTGCAACCTCCCAGGAAATACCCCCACAGAATCACCCACTGCAGTCATTGAATATTCTGCGACCCCTTCGTTCACACCCATCCCTGAGCTGCCCTCTGCTACGCCTGTCCCTTCAAGCACGGCTTGCTCGCCGACCGTCACCACCAACACGGTGGCGAATGTCCGCAGTGGACCGGGTCAGGTGTATGGGATCATTGGCGCAATTCCACTGGGCGGCACGGCTGCTGTAGATGGAAAGAGCTATGACGGCGGCTGGTGGTACATTCAGTTTGCCGGCGGCGAGAGCGGTCACGCGTGGATCTCGAACACGGTGACGACCGCCAACTGCATCCCGGATTCTCTGGCGCTCATTGTGGCTCCGCCCACGCCTGTTCTGCCGACCGCCACCCCGACCCTGGTGCCTTCGGTCACCCCCACCCCGGGCTTGATCATCGTTCTTCCGCCGATCTTCTTGATCAACACACATACGCCCACACCAACACCGAAATTTTTCATCCCGCCGATCATTATCAATCCATAACCTCCTAAAATCACCCCAGCCCTCGTTGAAAAATTTCAACGAGGGCTTTTTATTGTCCCCGTCCCTATGCTATACTTTAACTGCCAAAGGAGAGGAACATGTGTGATACCCTGATCGCAACCAAACTTGCTACATCGAATGGCACAGCCATCTTCGGAAAGAATTCCGACCGACCCGTAAATGAAGGTCAACACATTGCCTACTTCCCTGCTCAAGCCCACGCCGCGGGAAGCAAGGTGAAATGCACCTATATTGAGATTCCGCAGGTCGAAAAAACTCATGCCGTGCTGCTCTCCAAACCCTTCTGGATGTGGGGCGCGGAGATGGGCATCAACGAGCATGGACTCGTCATCGGCAACGAGGCGGTCTATTCCAAGGTCCCGGCTAACAAAGAGCCTGCCCTGCTCGGCATGGACATGCTGCGAGCCGCGCTCGAACGCGCCGTCACCCCGCAGGAAGCGGTGCAGGTCATCCTCAAACTGCTTGAAGAATTTGGCCAGGGCGGCAACTGCGCCTCACACGGCGAGACCATGTACTACCACAACAGCTTTTTGATCGCCAACGCCGACGACGCGTGGGTGCTCGAAACGGTGGACAAGCAATGGGCCGTGCGGCAGGTGAAGGATGTGTACTCCATCTCCAACTGTCTTTCGCTTGGCGGTCAATGGGACAAGGCATCACCTGGGTTGATCGACACCGCGGTGCGAAAAGGCTTCACCAAATCTCCCACCGACTTCAACTACGCCCGAGATTATTCAGACTTTATTTTCACAACCTTTGCCAAAGGCAAATCACGCCGCGCCACCACCACCGGCATGCTCGAAGAAAACAAAGGCAATGTAGACCTGCAAAAGATGATGCACACCTTGCGTCATCACAACGAAGATCCCTTCGACCCGCAGACCACCGGCATCGCTTCGGTGGACGTCTGCATGCACGCCGGTTTCGGACCGATCCACATCAGCCAGAGCACCGCATCTTTTGTCGCTTCGCTGGATGGGAACACTCCGCTCATTTTTGCCACCGGCACATCTGCCCCGTGTACCAGCATCTTCAAACCGATGTGGATGGATACCGCATCATCCCTAGACCTGGGACCCGCCCCCACCTCGCAGGCAGATTCAGCCTCGCTGTTTTGGACTCACGAAAAACTACACCGCGCCACCCTGCAAAATTATCCCGAGCGCATCAAAGTTTACGCCGCAGAGCGCGATGAGCTTGAAACCAAATTCGTTCAGGGCGCGTTACGCTTGCATAAAGCATCGCAAAAGGAACGGGCTGAGTTCAGCGCCCAGTGCCTGCGAGAAAGCCTCACCGCTGAAGCCGAATGGCTCAAACGTGTAGAGCAGGTCCCCGCCCGCAAGAAATTCCTTCACGCCACCGCATGGAGCGGGTTCAACAAAAAAGCAGGGATCACGGAATAAACACCCCGGGGTGTTATGTGGAAAAGACACCGCATAACACCCCGAATGATCTTAAGTAACAGCAGGGAAAAGAGACAAAAAAAAAACTGATATGCAATTATGGATCTTGTTCCCGCTTGCGATCACGCTGCACAATTTGGAAGAAGCCATTTGGCTCCCCGGGTGGTCACAACATGCCAGGCGATTTCAACGCCCCGTGCAAACCGGCGAATTTCGCTTTGCAGTTTCCATCATCACCCTCATGGCTTATCTGTCCTATTTCCTTGCGCTAAAGTTTCCAGAGACCTGGTTTTGGAATCATCTCTTCCACGGTTTTCTTGGCGTGATGATCGTGAACACCTTCGTTCCTCATTTGGCTTCCACCATTTTCTTAAGAAGATACTCCCCGGGTCTGGCAAGCGGACTTTTGCTATTAACCCCGATCAATTCCATCATTTTGACTCAATCCATTTTGTCCGGACGCATCACGTTGCCCAACCTTCTTTGGTCTGTGCCCGCGGTCGGCTTGATGCTCATAAGTTTGATTCCTTTGCTATTTAAATTGGGCAGATCGATCTCAAAACAAGTAGAATAAACTAGAACTTCCATATTTTTATTATTAGGAGAAAATCACATGACCGACTCAGGGAAAGAATTTATAAAAGCGGCAAAAAAAGGGGAAATGGAAAAACTCAAGTCCCTTCTCAAGAGCGATAAGTCTTTACTAGACGCCCGCGATACGGACGGGTCCACCGCGCTGCACTGCGCCGCGTGGAAAGGTCTGCTCGAAGTTGTGGAGTATTTGGTAAAAGCCGGCTCAGATGTGCGCGCGCACAACACCAATGACCATTGGGGAACAACTCCACTCCACGCCGCCGCCCACGCCAATCAAGCCAAGATCGTCCAACTACTTATCGACGCCGGCGCAGATGTGAATGCAAAAGATATGAACGGAAAAACTCCGCTCTTTCACACCACATTCCACAAGGCTACTGCAGCCGCAAAAGTCCTGACCCAGCACGGCGCGAAATAAAACAGGGAGATCCATTGAGCAAATTGGAGATGAAACATGAAGAACGGGACCTGCGTAAAATGCAATTCATCCAATGTGTATCACAAGGAAAATGAATTAAATACGATCACCCTAAACGGCGCAAAAGTTGGCAGCGAGAGTTTCATCTGCACCGATTGCGGTTACAGCGAAACCTACATCACCGACAAGGCAGCGTTGAAGAAGATCGTTCTGCGTGCTGAGAAATTAGGGGATTGGAAGAAAGCGAATTAGACTAGGCCGCCTACCGGACATAGATCGGATTGCTATAGATCCACCCGCGCATTTTGCCCAGATACCGGCGATAAACTTCGATGCGATACACACCCGGCTCGGATGTGATGTGCGTGCAGGAGAGCGCTTTCTGCCAGGTCTTGATGACAAGGCCATCTTTCAGCAGGCGGATCTCCGCTTCGGAGGGGACGCGCGCCTGCAAGGTGACCCCGTTCTTTGCGGGCAGTTCATCGCCCATGATGACCGATCGGTCTAGTCCCTGCCCGGTAAAGGTGAACCCGTTCGTGGGCGCGGGAAGATCATACCCGACGAAGCAGTGACCCTTCTCCAGCGCGGAATAGATCGCTTTCTTGTCGGCAGTCACATCGCCGCTCAGGTCATTATCCAATATCGCGTGAGTGTTCACTCCGCGGAAGTGGAATTCGTAGGGGTAGATCACACGGCTGATGGGTCCCATGCTGAGCTTCAGGGCATGGGCATCTGAGCCGCCGATCGCCACCACCCGCTGACCTTGCGCCAGCAGTTCGTCCCATTTTGCGATGGTGTTGGGAATGGGCTGATGCGCTACAAAAGAAGGAAAGAACGCATAGAAAGCGCCGTGTAATTTGGTTGGGACGAGGGTCTTGAGTTCGCTGAGCGCGTTCCAAAGCTCGATGCCGTTGTAATTCCGCACTGACCAATCTTCCCAGGAGATGTCTGTCTCCTTGAAGGCGGGTGCTTCGGGATCGTCGGGGTGAGCCAGGAAGGCAAGCCCGCCCGCCTCTCTCACTTTATCGATCAGGAATTGCGGGTTTTCGGCGAAGGTGGCCATTTCACGACCGGCGTTAAAGACCAGCAGGTGATTCTTTTGCGGGTCACGCGCCTGATCGTGTACTTCCTCTGCAATGAGCATCAGTACTTTTTTATTCTTTTCCTTATAGTAGCCTTCAAAACCCTGCACCAGCACGTTATGGTCGGTCACAATGACCACATTTACCCCGGCTTTAAGGGCGGCGGCGGCAATATCCTTGTGGAGTCCGCTTCCATCGGAGTACCGGGTATGCATGTGCAAATTAACAACAACTTCCATGATCGATCCTTTATCCTTTTCCCTGCCGTTTGACGATTCGCTTTGTAAACAGGTATAATCTGCGCTCTAATTCCAAGGAGGCACATTGTATGGCTAGTTTTCTGAATATTGCATTGATTATAACCTCAGTGGGTTTGATCGCCGGCGTTATCCTGCAAAGCAAGGGCGCAGGATTGGGCGGTTTGACCGGCGCGGACACGGGCGGCGTTTTCACAGCCCGCCGCGGCATTGAGCGCATCCTGTTTTGGGTAACGATCGTTTTAGCCGTGATCTTTTTCGGTCTCGTTATCGCTGTCATCATCGTCGGCTAGAAGTTACACACCTATGAAGGGCCGCTGGTCCATTGCCCTCTATAAGCGGGCTGGCGGCGGCTTTTCTTTTTTCCCCTACAAACTATGAAAAGATTACGCTGGCAGATTTTGGTTGTAGCGGTCACGGTCGTGATCGTGGCTTTGCTGTTGCTTAGCCAGCAGCCTGTAAGCATTCCCATCCTGCCCGAAGCCGCGCCCGGTGGAATTTATACCGAAGCCCTCGTTGGCTCGATGGGACGGCTTAACCCCATGCTCGACTGGAACAACTCCGCCGACCGCGATGTGAACCGCCTGCTCTTCAGCGGGTTGATTCGATTCGACTCGCACGGCTTGCCCCAGCCAGACCTGGCAGAATCGTGGGGCACTTCGCCCGATGGCACGCTCTACAACTTCACAATCCGTTCGAACGCGGTCTGGCACGACGGGCAGCCTGTTTCGAGCGACGATGTCATCTTCACGATCGAGATGATCAAAAGCAGCGGTTCGCTCTTCCCGCAGGATATCAAAGACCTGTGGTCGCAGATCGAGGTCAAGCAATTCCCTGATGGCAAGACCTTCCAATTCAAATTGCCTGAGCCGTTCGCCCCATTCTTAGATTACGTCACCTTCGGCGTGCTGCCCAAGCACCTGCTTGAGTCCGTTCCCGCCGATCAGTTGGCCAATGCCGAGTTCAACCTGCAGCCTGTCGGTTCGGGACCGTACAAGTTCGACCGCCTGCTGACCAGCGGCGGGCAGATCTCTGGCGTGGTCTTGAATGTCAATGAAGATTACTACCTCCCTGCCCCTTTCATTGAGCAGGTTGTCTTCCGTTACTATCCCAATTCCGCCGCCGCATTCGACGCCTATCAACAAGGCGAGGTGCTCGGCGTGAGTCAGATCACCAACGATGTGCTGCAACAGGCCTTGGCCGAACCGACCCTTTCGGTGTACACCAGCCGTCTGCCGCAGATGGGATTGGTCTTCCTCAACCTCAACAACCCCAGCGTGGCATTCCTGCAAAGCGACAAAGTGCGCCGGGCTTTGATGTTGGGTATTAACCGCAACAACATCGTTTCTCACATTCTGCAGGGACAAGCCATCGTGGCCGATGGACCGATCCTGCCGGGCTCATGGGCTTACTACGATGAGATGGAAAAATTCCCCTACGACCCGGATGCCGCGGCCGCATTGCTCAAAGAGGATGGGTACGTTGTCCCGGCGGGCGGTGGAGAAGTGCGCGCCAAAGACGGTCAGCCCTTAAGCTTCACAATGGCTCACCCCGATGACAGCATCCACACTCAGATCGCTCAAGCCATTCAAGCCGATTGGGCTTTGATCGGCGTAAATATCGACCTGCAGCCAGTGCCCTACGACTCGTTGATCAACGACTTCCTCTCCACACGTAACTATCAAGCCGCACTGGCAGACTTGAACACCGCACGCACCCCAGACCCGGACCCATACCTCTTCTGGCACCAATCTGAAGCCACCGGCGGACAGAACTACTCGCAATGGGACAACCGCACCGCGAGCGAATTCCTCGAGACCGCGCGCACCGCAGCGGACTTTGATTCGCGCGCACGGCTGTACCGCAACTTCCAGGTGGTGTTCGCCAAGGACATGCCCTCCCTGCCTTTGTATTACCCGGTCTATTCCTACGGCGTGGATACGCAGGTGCAGGGTGTGCAAGTAGCGCCGATGTACGACATCAGCGACCGCCTGGCTCTCATCTCTGAATGGTTCCTGGTCACGCGCCGCACATTGGAGCAAACTCCCGTGCCGGCCACCACAGCACCCTAACCAAGAAAATTATTTGAAGGAGTATTCATCGTGTCTGATGCAGCAAAAGCCATTGAATACGCTCACGCGAACCGCGAGCGATTCACAAAGGAACTTTCTGAGTTCATCAAGATCGAGTCCATTTCCACCGACGACGCGCACAAAGCACAGGTGCAAAAGGCCGCAGAATGGGCCGCCGATCATCTGCGCGGCATTGGCATTGAAAATGTCAACATCATGCCGACAGGCGGGCATCCCGTCGTCTATGGCGATTGGATCAAGAAACCCGGCGCACCGACCGTCTTGATCTACGGACATTACGACGTCCAGCCGATCGACCCAATCGAGTTGTGGGAAACCTCCCCCTTCGACGCGGTGGTGAAAGGTGATTATCTTTTTGCGCGCGGCTCTTCAGACATGAAGGGACAGGTGATGGCAACTTTGAACGCCGTCGAGTCGATCATGAAGACCGGCGACTTCCCTGTCAATTTGAAGTTCATGCTCGAAGGCGAGGAAGAGATCGGCTCCATGAACATGGGCAACTTCCTACCGAAGCACAAGGACTTGTTCAAAGCAGATTTTTGTCTCAACCCCGACGCGGGCGCGATCTCACCCGAAGAACCCACCATCACCTTCGGCTTGCGCGGACTGGCTTATTTTGAATTGCATGTGTACGGACCGCCGCGCGACCTGCACTCCGGTCTCTTTGGCGGCACAGTCCACAACCCGGCACAAGCCCTCGCGGAGTTGATCGCGGGCATGCATGATGCCAACGGCACAGTGACCCTGCCCGGCTTCTACGACTCCGTGCGCGTTGTCACCGATCAGGAACGTGAAGAGACCGCAAAACTTCCCACCACCCCTGAAAGCTACCTAAAGCAAACGGGCGTCCCCGCTTTATGGGGCGAGAAGGAATACACCCCTGCCCTCCGCACCGGCGCGCGCCCCACACTTGAGATCAACGGTCTGCTCTCTGGTTGGACGGGCCCCGGCTCAAAAACCGTCCTGCCCGCCAAGGCAATGGCCAAGATATCCTGCCGTCTCGTGCCCGATCAAGATCCCGACGAAGTGTACAAGCAGTTGGTGAAGCACCTCGAGCTCAATGCGCCCAAGACCATCACCTGGGAAGTGAAGCGCCTGCACGACAGCCCGTGGGCGATCACCGATGTCAACACCGGCGGCGTGCGCGCGCTCGCATCCGCGATGGAAACTGTCTGGGGACGACAGCCCCTCTTCCGCCGTGAAGGCGGCTCGATCGGCGTGGTCGCCATGCTCCAAAATATCTGCGGCGTGGAGTCTGGTCTGTGCGGCGGCGGTCTGCCCGATGACAACGTCCACTCGCCGAACGAACGCATGCACCTGCCCACCTGGCACAAGAACATGGATTCCTTCATCCATTTCTTTTTCAACTTTGCAAAATAATCAGCCTAAGACCCGAAGAGTCTTTATTAAAGGAATTATAGGTACATGGAAGACAGAATAATCACCTACGGCGGACAGGCAGTGATCGAAGGCGTGATGATGCGCGGGCAAAAGGCTTACGCCGTAGCCATGCGCGCGCCCGATGGAAACATCGCCATCCACACCGAAAAGCTCGCCAATGTTTATCGCTCGGGCATCACCAAGATCCCCTTCCTGCGAGGCTCGATCCTTTTATGGGACGCGCTCGGCTTGGGCATGAAAGCCCTCACTCTCTCGGCGAACACTCAAACCGGCGAGGATGAAAAACTGGAAGGACCCGCTCTTTATTTAACGTTGGGCTTGTCACTCACCATCGGCATTGGACTCTTCTTTTTGCTTCCCGCTGGTCTCGGCGGACTCGCCGAGCATTACCTCGGTTGGAGTCCCTGGCTCAATAACCTTGTTGAAGGCGTTCTGCGCCTCGTCTTCCTGATCGGCTATATCTGGGCGATCAGCTTCATGCCCGACGTGAAGCGGCTCTTCATGTATCACGGAGCCGAACACAAGACCATCAATGCCTACGAAGACGGCGCGGAATTAACACCCGAGATCGTGGCGAAATATCCGATCGAGCACGCCCGCTGCGGCACCGCCTTCCTGCTGACTCTTGTACTCCTGTCCATTTTGATCTTCACCGCCCTGGGTCCCATGCCCATGATCTGGCGGTTGGCAACGCGTGTCCTGTTCATTCCCATCCTGGCTGGCATTGCCATCGAATACATCCGCTGGACAGCCAATCACCTGGACAATCCGCTGGTGCAATTGATGATCAAGCCCAATTTGGCTTTACAACACCTGACCACCCGCACCCCCGACCACGCCATGTTGGAAGTGGCGATCGCTTCCTTCCAGAACATGCGCAAAGCGGAACAGGAATTCTCTGCCTAACAAAGCTGCTTAAACGAAACGGCTCGCCATTGAAGTGGCGAGCCGTTTTTTTATTTGGGTTGGGTTATTTCTTAACCAGCAGACCAAGGTGATTGGCCACGGCGCGTTCCTTGCCGGGCACATTCATATCGATCGGTTGATTCAAGATACGAGGCTTGCCATCGACGCCTTTGATGACCATGGTCGAAGAACCACCGCCATCCATGTTGACGCCCATGTAAACGCCATAGGAGATCAGCAATTCAGCCAGTTCAGGGAAGGTAACACCTTCACTGTAATCGGGCTGCCGCCCGTCAATGACCATCAAGATCAACCAGCGCCCATTTCGATTCAAACCGATCGCTGTACGCGGATTGGGAATGGTCGCCGCCAGATTCTTCACCACCTTCCCCTTGTCCACCACCAGCCGGTCACCGGCGATGGCGTTGAATGGTACAGGCTGCGGCACATTGATCGAGACCTGATTACGCGAGCTGATGTACACCACCGGGTAGACCGTCTTCTTGGGGGAATAGACTTTCCCTCTTGAGGCGGCGTATCCATCCACAACGACCGGGTCACCGCCGCCGGGGCAAAGAACTCCGGGGTTGTAGGATGAATCAAGGTAGCTGTAACCGTTCCCATTGATGGCAAAAGACAAACCAAACTCTTCAAGGAATTTTGAAGTGATGCGCGTGCACAGGAGTCCCTGCGGATGCGTGGAAGGCGTGACGAGGAACTCCAACCCCACGGTCTTCAGATCAACCGCCATGACATGCATTTTGTTCTTGCGCGGGGTGGTCAGATTCTTTTGGAGGTAGGTCACTCCGGGCAATAGATTCTGGCGGATCGAAGCGGGGCGAGTATCGCTCAAGAATACAAGACTCTTCTTTTCGCACCAGCCTGTCAGCCCATCCACCCGGCGGATCTGCACCCAACTGACACTTGTTGTGTCATCGAGAATGGGCAGGGTGTCATCCTGCAAGACCGTTCCGATCAGCTTACCGTTCAGCCCCGGCGTTTCACGTACCGAAAGTGACGGCACGCCCACCCGGTACCATTTCTTATCTTCATCGGTCGGAACAGGCGTCGTGTTGGATGGATTTTCGGGAGGCAATTGATCGGTGGCGATGAGATGCGCCGCCTGACTCCAGCCGATCAGGCTGCCATCTGCCCGGCTGACCTTCAGCCAGGTGCGGTCTGAGTTTGCCTCTACTTCTGTCACAACCTCGCCAAAAAAGAACTGCCCTAATGCCGGGTTGGTTGAATTGGGCGCATCAAGCGCAGGCAGGAAGGTGGAGGTAACCCGGTAACGCTGAGGTTCAGCAGTATCGGTGGTGCTCTTCAAATAAACGGCATAGCTCCAACCCTTCAGGCTGTTATCCGCATTGCGGATGCGAAGCCAGGAACGGTCGGAATTCGCGCCGATCTCTTCCACGATCTCGTTCAAGGCTAGCAAGCCAATGGAGTTGTAAGTAGTGCCAGGTCCTTCGCGGACTTTCAGGGAGGGAGATGCGGTCACCTTGTAAAACTTGCCGGTGGGCGTGCCTTCATCTGGATTCGGATCCGGGTCTGGATCGGGGTCAGGATTCGGGTTATCGGTCAGTTTGAAGCGCGCCTTGAAGGCCTCCAGTTCGCCGTTGAAATAGTTCAGGTCGATCCCATTGCTCTCCACGCCATATAACTTTCCATCGCCGGTTTCGGTGTACTGCCAGAACAACCACTCAGGCTTTGCCCAGGGTTTGGGAACGAGCGGCTCGGTGGCGCCGTAGTTGGCGATCCACAACGGATATTGATGGAAGTATTCGAGGTTGGCTGCCTGGGTGGTGGCGTTGGGAGCATTGTCTCGCCAATAATAATAGCCGGTGTAAATGGCGATCTCTTTGCCATTGATAAGGGTCTTCAGGTGCTCGAGGAAGTTGTACCATTGCTTCCATCCTTTATAAGCGCCGTTATAGGTCTCTTCAAAATCGGCGAAGAGAGGCAGCTCGCCGAAGTCACCTTCGAACTGCTGCACCCAAAGTTCCGCCTGTTTTTTGGGGTCCACGCGGCTGTCGTAGAACCAGTAAGAGCCGCGCGGCAATCCCACTTTTTTGGCTTCACGCCAGTTGGCTTTGAAATCTGAGTCCACCCATAGATTTTGTCCGGCGCGGATGATGACATAGCCGGCAGACAATTTCATTTTTGCAAAATCGATGCCTTGCGGGGTTTCGGGGTCGTCCTGGTAAAAACTAACATCGGGTCCGATGACGTTCGCCATATTACTCTCCTTATATGCCAGCGCTTAAAACGCTGAGCTTATCCGTACTGCATGATGTGTTTTGGATTATACCAAACCGAAAAACACGAGCCAAAATTCAGACCGCGTTCTCAAAATGGGTGATGGATGGGACCGCGCCGGGCTTTCCCTCCACGGCGATCACATCGATCTGCCAGTGGTCGATCTCGTTTTCGGCGCAGTAATGCTCGGCGGCATCTGTCATGTGCTGCTGTTTGGTCGGGGTGATGGCTTCTTCGGGAAAAAAATCCCTGCTGGATGTGAGAGTCTTCACCTCAACAAAGACCGCTATCTCACCCTGCTGGGCAATGATATCGATCTCGCCATACGGTGTGCGGACATTTCGCCCAAGGATTTGATACCCGTTTTCAACCAGCCAATCCGCAGCCGCGGATTCACCCCAGGCACCGATCTCTTTTTTGTACCGGGTCATTGAGTGACCTTCTCCAGCAGCTTCCGCAGGCGGACAGACCAACTGCTCTTGCGCGGAGCAGAGTCCGCGACCAATTGCTCGTAATGCTTGAGCATGATCCCCGTGGTCCGCTCGATGGCATAGGCGGTGGATGCCTTTCGGGCGGCAATGCTCATTTGGGTACGCAGTCCGGGGTCAAGACAGAGGCGTGTCAGCTTGGCTGTGAATGCCGCCACGTCATTTGTCGAAAGCATACCGGTAACCCCATCCACCACCGTATCCCCCACCCCAACTGAGTGCATGCCCATCACGGGCAGACCCGCCCCCATCGCTTCGATCACAGACAGCGGATGGACCTCGGTGACAGACGCGGTGACGAAGGCATCGCACATCGCGAGATAGGATGGAAGTTGATCGTAGGCAACCTTGCCAGTCATGCGGATTCGCGGACCAAGGTCCAGCTCGCCAACAAGGGCGCGGATCTCTTCCTCATAAAGCTGGACTCCGCCTCCGATGAGCATGAGTTGCACGTTGGGGATCGCCTGCGCGATGCCTGCGAAAGACTTGAGCAGAAGAGGGATATTCTTTTCGAGCGCGATGCGACCCGCATAGACCAGGATGATGTCGCTGTCCTTGTACCCAAAATCTGCGCGAGAGCGCGGCTTGGCTTCTATAAAGTTCTTTAACTCCACGCCGTTCGGGACGACTTCAATCCGGCTATCCACATTGAGCTGGCGCAAAACTTTTTCCATACCTGCCGACGGTGCCACCACCAGTTGAACCGCATTGCAGAACGAAGGCATATAGGCCTGCAAAATCCCCTGGCTCATTTCTTCAGGCATAATGGGAAGATAGGTCTGCGCGTACAGATCGTAGCGGGTGTGATTGGTGTACACAATGGGGATCTGCAGCAGCCGGCAGTAACGCAGAGCGAGCCTTCCGCTCAGGAATGGATGATGCACATGGACCACATCCATTGTCTGCAGGAATTGCTTCGCCATACGCGAATAACGCGTGGAAAGATAAAACCCCGAATCAGCCAGCGGCACGCCGTGACTGCGGATGATCCGCGGCTCTGTATCCTTGTAATCCACATCGCCAAAGGTGAACACAAAAACTTCGTGCCCGGCCAGCTCAAGATATTTCTTGTTGATCTCCACATAATTGGTGATCCCGCTGGTGTAGGGCTTGTAACTGTCAACCATCATTCCGATTCGCATATCATCATGCTAAAACATTGAAATGCAGATGTCAAGTGGGATAAGTGTGGTGCGCCGCATGGGACAAAAGTACCGCCCGCGCTCGAGGGACTTACACGAACTTTGATTCTTTTAGTGGTAAGATTCGCCCAATGAAACTCAACCTTGCCCTTGCCCAGATCAACACAAAATTGGGGGATGTGGAATCCAATCTTGCCAAGCACATGGACTATATCAAGCAGGCGGTAGCTGAAAAAACAGACCTGCTTGTCTTTCCTGAACTTTCATTGACCGGATACGTCCTGCAGGATCTGGTCGCCTCGGTGGCGCACAAGCCCACAGAGAGTGACCCCGTCTTCAGGCATCTGCTCAAAGCGTCTCACGATCTGGACCTCGTGGTTGGGTTCGTGGACGAAGATTCCCGTCACCGCTTTTACATTGCATCCGCCTACCTTTCCGGCGGCAAACTGGTCCATGTTCACCACAAGGTGTACCTGCCGACCTACGGACTCTTCGACGAGGGTCGCTTCTTCGCCTGGGGTGACTCGATTCGCGCTTTCGATACACGCTTTGGTCGCGCGGGCATGTTGATCTGCGAAGACTTCTGGCACGCCTCACCTCCCTACCTGCTCTGGCTGGACGGCGCAGACATCATGCTCTTCTCCTCTGCCTCCCCCGGTCGCGGATTGAACGACAAAGAGAAGCTTGAATCCGCGCGCTGGGTGGAGCGAGTCACCAAGGCGTATGCCAGCATGTTCACCTCCTTCGTGGCGCACTCCAACCGCGTAGGTTACGAAGATGGACTGCACTTCTGGGGCGGAGCGACAGCCTTCGACCCGAACGGCGAGGAACTCTCGCACGGTCCATACAATGAAGAAGCGATCACATTTACCCAACTGGACCTAAATCAACTTCGCCGCACCCGCTCGAGGCTGCCTCTTCTGCGCGACGAGCGCACGAACCTTGTGCAAAAAGAACTGGATAGGATCCTTTCCCGTGGTTGATCTAAATCTTTCCATCAATACCGACCTCGCCCGCGAGATCCTTACCGGCTTTATTCGATCAGAGATCACCCGGGTTGGAATGTCTCGCGCAATCGTCGGTCTCTCCGGCGGATTAGACTCCGCGCTTTCGTGCGCGCTCGCCGCCAAAGCGCTCGGTGCGGAGAACGTCCTCGCGGTGCGGATGCCTTACAAAGCCTCCAGCAAAGACTCGCTCGATCACGCTCAACTGCTCATTGACCAGCTCGGCGTGCAAAGCAAGACCATTGAGATCACAGACATGGTCGAGCCGCTCTTCAAACGCGATCCCGAGATCTCGAACATGCGCAAAGGCAACATCATGGCGCGTGAACGCATGATCGTCCTCTATGACCAGAGCGAGGTCTTCAAGGGACTTGTGGTTGGCACCAGCAACAAAACAGAGATCCTGCTTGGGTACAGCACCCTGTTCGGTGATTCCGCGAACGCGCTCAACCCCATCGGCGACCTGTACAAGACTCAGGTACGTGAACTCTCGCGCGCCTTGAACATCCCCGCTCCCATCATTGACAAGCCTCCATCAGCAGATCTATGGGAAGGCCAAACCGATGAAAAAGAGTTGGGCTTCACCTACGAAGAAGTGGATAAACTGCTCTACCTGCTCGTGGACCAGCGTTACAGTCCGCAGGAAGCGATCGAAGCGGGATTCGACGAAAAGTTTGTCAAGGCGGTCACTGCGCGCATCCGCCGCAATCAATTCAAACGCATGCAGTCGCCTATTGCCAAGGTCAGCAACCGCACCATTGGCTACGACTTTTTATATCTCCGCGATTGGGGAACATAGTACTTCACACTTGATACCTGGAACCACACACACAAATGCACATCCCACCTTCGCTCAAGCACAAAAAATTCTTTTATCTCTGGCTCGGACAACTGATCTCGATCACAGGAACCCAGATGCAGCTCTGGGCTTTATTTTGGCACATCAAACAGTTGAACGACAACCCCATTGCTCTCGGCGGGATCGGTTTTGCGCGCATCTTTCCGATCATCATCTTCTCTTTGATCGGAGGCGCGCTGGCAGATTCAGTGGATCGGCGCAAGGTGATGTTCGTGACCCAGAGTTTCGCAGCGCTCCTCGCCCTGACCTTGGGACTGCTCACCCAATTTGGGCAGGTCACCATCTGGCACATTTATGTCATCACAGCCATTCAAGCGATCGCTGTCGCTTTCGATGGTCCCTCACGTCAGGCATTGATCCCCAACCTGCTCCCCAAAAAAGACCTGCCTAACGCCTTCAGTATGACCTTCACTTCCTTTCAGGTCGGCTCGGTGCTCGGTCCCGCCCTGAGCGGATTTGTGATCGCCTACGCGGGGCAGTACGCCGTTTATTATTTCAACGCCATTTCCTTCGTTGCGGTTTTGGTCGCCTTGTTCATGATCGGCAACGTGCCGCAGAGCATCGCCGAAAAGAGCGCAGGCATTAGCTGGGAAGCGATCCGCGAAGGGATTCATTTCATTTTTAATAAGCCCATCATTCTTGCATCCATGTTGTTGGATTTCGTCGCGACCTTCTTCGCTTCAGCAAACACCCTGATGCCCATCATCGCGCAGGATGTCTTGAAGGTCGGCGTGGTGGAGTATGGCTACCTCTCCGCGGCGCCCGCGGCGGGAGCTGTCCTTGCCGCGCTGGTGATCTCGCAGATCAAGGAATTACGTAAGCAGGGCATTACCTTCTTGAGCGCCGTGGTGGTGTTTGGGCTGGCAACCATAGTCTTTGGCGCCACAACTTCATTCATAGTGGCGTGGTTCGCCATCGCCGCCACAGGCGCGGCAGACGGGGTCAGCACCATCATCCGCAACACCATCCGCCAGCTGCAAACGCCAGATTACATTCGCGGGCGCATGACCAGCATCAATCAGATCTTCTTTCAAGGCGGACCGCAACTGGGTGAGATCGAGGCAGGCGTAGTGGCGCAATTCTTTGGCGCACCGTTCGCCGTGATCACAGGCGGCATCGGCTGTGTGATCGGGACCTTCCTCATCATCTGGAAATTCCCCCAATTAACCAAATATAACGGCGATGAGCCCATGCTCGCGGGCGCTCCCGCCGATTGAGCAATCACACAACAAAAAGCCCCGCAAAAATCAGCGGGGCTTTTTGTTACCTGTTTAGAGCGGATATTCCTTCGCCAATGGGCGGGTTTTCGATCAATCGCTTGACCTCTGCCAGCACGGCTTGATGGATGACCTGCGGGTTGGTGGTGCCAAGCTGACCGGCTGTGATGGGCTGACCGATCTGCACCTTCACGTGGACATCTTTTTGTTGAAATGCCAGGTGAGCCAGTAATTGCAGAGCGGCGGCTAGTTTCTCTTTTTCTTCGCGCGATCTCTTGATCGTCAACAACCAATGCCTTGCGGCTTTCTTCAACACCACGCCGCGCACAAAGACAGGCAGGATCGCCGTCTCCGGAGCCATGCGGATGAAAACGCCCGCGCTGTCTGTCCACGCTTTGAGAGAGTCCACCGCCCCATCGTATGCCTCAGGGTCAGGTTCGATGTGCCCCGCCGGGAAGGTAAGCGCCGCTCCGCCTGAACGCAAATGGGTCGTGACCTGTCTTACCAGACTCATACGTGAAGCCGCATCTTCTTTGACATAAAAAAGCTGCTTGCTGATATTGGGCAGGGCATTGAGAAAGGGACGGTCAAGTGCGATGATCTTCAGGTCTGGTCGGTTGAGCGCGCAAAACAATGAGAGCGTGTCGCTCATGCCCGGATGATTGGATAATGCCAGAAATGCTGAATCAGGCACACGGTCCAGACCAAAGACACGCACATCTCTAACGAAGTGACCCTGCGTCAGACGCGAGGCATCCACTAATCCGCGTTCGCCCACCGCCGAGTCATAATCCACCATGATCCTGGCAAAGGTCCGGGCCGGCTTGATAAAGATCTTCTTCAACAGGCGCGAGGCCAGCGGGCGTCCGTGCCAGCCAAAAGAAGTGACAAGGTCATCGAGATTGATCTGGGTAAGAAGTTCAAAGTTGGATGTCATTCGGGCTCAATCGAAAAGTGAAGGGGATAACCATCCACGCCTGCGGCGAAGTGCGCCTTGTTGACTCGCTTCTCGGCTTCAGACTTTGGAAGGGTCTGCACATACGCCACGCCTGTGATGTGCGCTTTGAACATGATGTCGGTGGCGGTATCGATGCCGAGATAAAAAATATTTTCCAGCACCAGCACCACAAAATCCATCGGCGTGACATCATCGTTATGAATGAGCACACGATAGAGCGGCTCCAGTTCCGTCTGGGTCTCTTCGATGATCTCGATCTCGGGAACGATCTGAAGTTTCATTTACTCGTCGCTCTTGTTCCAGGCATTGCCGAGTTGTTGGATCTCGTCTGCGGTCAGGCGGATCTCAGCCGCGTCAAAATTTTCCTTGATATGCTGCGGGTCAAAAGACATGGGGATCGTAATGACTCGCGGCTGCATCACCAGCCAGGCGAGCGCGATCTGATACGGCGTGGCGGAATAGGTTTTGGCGATCTCACCCAACACCTTGTTGACGCGCATGCTTCGGAACTTGACAGGGGAATAAGCGGTGACCAGGATATCGTTCTGCTGGCAGTAGGCAATAACGCCGTTCTCTACATAAGAACGATCTGGTAAACGGTAAGGGATCTGATTGGTAAGGATGGGCGTCTCGCAATATTCCTGCGACTGCTTGAGCAATTTCAATTTGAAGTTGCTCACACCAAGATGCCTGACCTTGCCATCGCGCACCAGCTTATTCAAGGCGCGGAAGGTCTCTTCGAGTTTCATCCCTGCGCTCGGCCAATGGATGAGATACAGGTCGATGTAATCCATGTTGAGTCGGCGCAGACTGTTCTCGCAGGACTTGAACACTGCGTCATAGTCAAGGTGTTCAGGCGAGACCTTGGTGGTGATGAACAGGTTCTCACGCTTTGTATTTGTCTCACGCACAGCGCGCCCGACCAACTCTTCGGAATGTCCGCCAGCGTAGTATTCGGCGGTATCGAAGTGGGTATAACCCACTTCCAAGGCAGAGCGCAGGGCGGTCATGGATTTCGAGTCCCATGCGGGGTTGGGCGTGGATTCACCGCCGATCATCCATGTGCCGAACCCGATCTTGGGCAGGGTAATGTTGTGAACAGTTTCGTATTTCATGCGGCAGATTATAGCATCTGAAAATTCATAAAAACAGCCGCCAGTATTCACTGACGGCTGAATACAAAAAGCGATGAAGAACGCTAATACTGATAAAACCCTCTGCCTGTTTTTCTTCCCAAATAGCCCGCGTCCACCATCTTGCGAAGCAGGTATGCAGGGCGATATTTGTCCTCGCCCAGATCTCTTTGCAAAACTTCCATCACGAACAGCACAACATCCAAGCCGATCAAGTCTGCGAGAGTGAGCGGTCCCATCGGGTGATTCATTCCCAGTTTCATGACCGAGTCGATCGCCTCGGGAGTTCCAACTCCCTCCTGCAGGGCAAAGACCGCTTCGTTGATCATTGGGCACAGGATGCGGTTCGAGATAAATCCCGGCGAGTCATTGGCTTCGATAGGTTCTTTGCCCATCACCCTGCAGAGTTCCACGATGGTCTTCGTGGTTTCATCGGAGGTGGCCAACCCGCGGATGATCTCGACCAGTTTCATCAACGGCACAGGATTCATGAAGTGCATTCCGATGACCTTGTCTGGTCGTTTGGTGACTGCCGCGATCTTGGTGATGGAAATGGATGAAGTGTTGCTTGCCAGTATCACCCCTTCGCGCGCATTGGCATCCATATCTTTGAAGATCTTGAATTTCAACTCGGGGTTTTCGGTCGCGGCTTCGATGACCAGATCCGCATCCTTCATCGTGGTCATATCACTCACGAATTGAATATTATCCGCGCCGGCTTTTTGCTCTGCATTGATCGTCCCCTTTTCCAAAAGTTTGGCTGTGGATTTGGCAATGATCGCTTTGGCTTTTTCCAACGCGGCGGGCATCACATCCATGCAAGTGACTTGAAATCCCGAGGTTGCCGCGACCTGCGCGATACCGTTCCCCATTGTCCCTGCGCCGATGACAAAAATTTTTTTGATGGTCATTACTGTGCCTTCCATATTTTGACATTATTCTGAATCTGTTCAATATGACCGGGAATATGCCTTGAATAAATATCAACCCATTTATCAAAAGTATATTGACCCTCTGCCTCCGGATGCTTGATCCAGTGCGTTTTGAAAACCTCTTCCCTGACGGTCTTCAACAACTTGTACGTGGTCTTTCTTGCAATGCGTATGGCGTCAAGCGCGTCATCCAGATCCATATCGTGATAATTCAACTCAACAGCCCATTTATCTTGATCGTAACCCATCAGTGTTCCGCCTGGTTCGACGATCAATTTGCGGGCGCGCAACGCGGAATTGGTTTCACTGTCTGCGATGTGGATGATGACCTCATGCACGCTCCATTCCTTTGGCTCAGGCTTGAACTTCATCGCTTCAAGCGGAACCTCAGCCAGCGCGGCTTTCAACAGGTCATACCCACGCCCGTAAAGTTCGATCTTTAAGTCACGTTCTGATTTATCCATTTGCAGCCTCTTTCAACGTTTAACGTTCTATCTCCACCGCCATTGCCACGGCTTCGCCGCCGCCAAGGCACAGCGAAGCGACGCCGCGTTTCAACCCACGGTCTTTCAGGGCGTAGATCAAAGTGGTCAGCACGCGCGCGCCGCTTGCGCCGAGCGGATGCCCGAGGGCGATCGCGCCGCCGTTGACATTGACCTTCTCCCAGTCCCAGCCTTGATCGGCGAGTGCGTATCCATCCGCGAGGACTTGCGCCGCAAAAGCCTCGTTGACTTCAAACAGGTCAACCTCGCTAAGTTTCCAATTGATCTTCTTCAACAACTTGGGGATCGCGTACGCAGGCGCGGCGAACAAATATTTGGGCTCAAGCGCAGCTTGAGCATATCCGACAATGCGTGCCATCGGCTTGAGATCATTTTTTTCAGCATACGCGCGGGATGAGATCACCACCGCCGCCGCGCCGTCATTCATGGACGAGGCGTTGCCCGGTGTTACCTTTCCATCCGTTTTGAAGGCGGGTTTTAATTTGGCGAGCGATTCCAACGAAGTATCTTTGCGCGGACCTTCGTCCTTGTCAAAGATCGTCACCTCGCCCTTGCGCCCGGGAATCTGAACAGGAACGATCTCCAGCTTGAAACGTCCCGCCTCTTGAGCCTCAACCGCTTTCAAGTGAGAACGAAGCGCGAACTCATCCATCGCCGCGCGGGTGACCTCGTATTCATCCGCGATAAACTCCGCAGCATTGCCCATACCCCAATTCTCAAAAGGATCCCACAAGCCGTCATTGAGAAGGGCGTCGGTCAGGGATTGATTACCAAACTTGAGTTCGCCTGAGCGACCACTGACGAGGTACGGCACCCGGCTCATCGACTCCATTCCACCTGCCACGAACAGATCAGCATCACCAGCGCGGACAGCCTGCGCCGACATCATCGCAGCCTTCAACCCCGAGCCGCAGACCTTGTTGATCGCAGTTGCGCTGACCGTGGCAGGAAGCCCCGCAAAAATGGATGCCTGCCGCGCAGGAGCTTGCCCATTCCCCGCTTGCACCACATTGCCCATCAAGACTTCTTCAATGTCGTTCGGGTCGACACCTGCGCGTTCCACCGCAGCCTTGACCGCTGTCGCGCCAAGTTTTGTAGCAGGAATGCCGCTCAGTCCGCCTTGAAATTTTCCGATCGCCGTGCGCACTGCGCTTAAGATGACTGCTTCATTTTCTTTGCTCATGGGACTCCTATTCCTTGAATAACGTCAATATGCTGATACCGCTTTTCGCTTGAACATTGAGGTCGGCGACCCTATCCCCTTTTACATCACCCCAAAAATATAGTTTCCCGTTTTTACAGACTAGCGCTACATTGGAAGCTTCGATCCATTTATAGTAGCCGGTATATACGTTCTTGGTCTGCGGGTTTAGAAACCCCACATATTTTTGCGATGGCTTTCCATAGTTGACGTAGATCTCGCAAGCAAAGTTCATTTTATTGCTCAACACCGGAAAGAAGAAAAATTCCTTGTTGGTGTTGACGTTGGTAATGGGCAGCCGCTTGTTGATATCTACAGCTTGGAACGACCCGCCCATCATATCTCCAACTGGATGCCCCTCGGTATTGTTCTGGCGGATGATATTCCATTCAATATCAACCGGCTCATCATTGTACAACTCAAACTTTCTGCTGCCTTCCGCAGGAACCTGTCCGCGATACGCCCCATTGATGGTTACTTCAATTTTCAAAGCCAGATAATTATCGACTGTGATCGAAGGGTCCTGAGTGCTAATGTAGGTAAGCAATGCAATTCCAGGGATGATGAGGGCAATAAAAACCTTGTTTACCACTTCCCACCAGGGGGTTCCTTGCGGAAAAAGTTTTTCCCACAAGAGAGACAATCTCGATTTTCTCATCGCAAACCTCGTCAGAGCAGAATTTTTCCCATTATAAAGCCATTGCCGCGAAGACCACCCGCTTTGGACGATAAGGTAAAATCGATCTATGAACCAATTGAATTCCCTCTACGATCTGATCGGCGGCGAAGACAAACTCCGCGCCCTTGTTGACCGGTTTTACGATCTCATGGATTCCTCGCCCGAAGCGAAGGACATCCGCGCCTTGCATGCGGCAAGCCTAAAGCAATCGCGTGAAAAGTTGTTCATGTTCCTCTCCGGCTGGTCGGGCGGACCTTCGCTTTACATTGAGAAATACGGGCATCCGCGCCTGCGCCAACGACACATGCCTTTCTCCATTGGGGAACTTGAACGCGACCAGTGGTTATGGTGCATGAACAAGGCGCTGGATGAAAGTGAGTTCCTGCCCTCGGTAAAGGATCATCTACGGTCTCGTTTTGCTGAAGTGGCAGATTTTATGAGGAATAGAACCTGAAATAAAAAATCTGGGAAGTAAAAACACTTCCCAGATTTTTTATTTAAATGCTTAACTTCTCACTTGGATCCCGCCGGCGCATAGTATCTTAATTTCCACGCGCCATCCCCTTCTTCGGTAATGACCGAGTACGGCGAGGCGATGAATATCCAGGTATGCCCCGGCTTCAATGCGGCGGGACTTCCATCCGCGTTCACAAAGCGGATCGGCTTGCGCGTGCCGGAGACCTGTTCAAAATCATCAGACCGGGTGCTCCAAAAAATATCGTACTTTCTGCCGTCACGGAAAAGATAAGCCTTGCCTTCTTCACCTTGATCGAGGTGAATATCCAAACTGGTGGGCATCACCACATCATGCTCGGCTTCGAGGATGATGAAATTCTCAACATGCAGTTGACGGCTGGTCAGTCGGTCCACATCCGCGTGCAGCTGCCCTTCAGTGGCAGGGTCAGAGTTATCCACGAACCGCAGCCATGACCCATACAAGGGATCGTACGTCCAGCCTGATTGATTAAGCCGCGCCACAAATATTTGGATCTGATCGGCAGGCTCACCGCCCTCGGGCGCTTGCTCGGTGAAAAGATTGCTCGCGTAATTAAAGTCACCGCCCGTATGCCGCATATTATCTTCCGCGATGGCTTGCATGCGATCAAGCGGCATCATCGCTCCCCCGCCTGAGTATTCATGTGTAACAAATGAACACTGCGGAATTTTTTCCAGCACGGTTTCATCTGCAAAAGCGTAGATCAAGCAAGATCTCTGAAAGAAACCAGCGATGTAACCGTAGAGCAATCTGCCTGAGCGAATGGGTCCCACCTCGGCGGCGGGCAATTGGGTGGATTCTTCAGGAGTGGGGATCAACTGCTCGGACGGGATCAATCCCGCGTCCAGAAAAAGAAACGCCTCTTTGACATCCGCATCAGACCGCCCTGAGAGCGGGTCGGCGTCACTATCGGCATTTTCATCCCCGAGGTTTGGTGTCGTAAAACTCAGCCATGCCGGCAAAACAAATTCAACCGAATATTTCGCAGACGAGACATTGAATCCGTAATAGCCGTTCGAATCCGTGGTCGTGGACTCGAGCAGCTGCCCCGCTTCATCATACAGGTTGACGCAAATTCCACCAACCCCTTTTTCGTAGGCTTCCTGCCTTCCATTTTTATTCGCATCCAGCCAGACCTGATTGCCAAGCAGGAGTGAGGTCTGCGCAAAAACTCCCTGACGGATCTCGCAATCACCCGTGATGGGAATCTCCGGCTCGGGATATTCTCCATGAAAGACAGAAAGGAAGCGCGTTGCCCCTTCGGTGATGTAAAACTCAAAGACCCAGGGCGCGAAAGAAAGCCCAGCCTGCGGGCGTGCCGTAGCCGGAAAATGCGAGATGGAGATCAACAGCGCAGGGACTTGAAAAAGATCGGGATCCTCCACAGGCTGTGCGCTGAGCGGGTTGTAGCTGGCAGGGAATTGCTCCCTTTCAGGTCCAAAGGATGACGGCGCAGAAAAAGGTTGAGGTGTGGCAGTTGCCGTGGGAAAGGGCGTTTGGCTTGCAGTGACCGTGGACTCGGGAAGCGGTGTTGAAGTGGAAGTGGAGGTTACGCTTGCGCCGGCAGGGACACAGGCAGAAAGGATCCACAAAGTGACGAAGAGCAGTCTTTGTATTCGGATTTTAGGTTTCATAAAACTTTCAGCTGGCTTTCTATTTCAAGAACCCTTCTCTTACACGCCTGTATGTATCTTCCAATGATTCGGGCAGGACGCGGGTCTCGCCTGTGGTGGACATGAAGTTCGTATCTCCAGCCCAGCGCGGGACAATATGAATGTGGACATGCCCCAGCACGCCTGCGCCCGCCGCCTCACCGATATTGATTCCCATGTTAAAGGATTCGGTGCGGTAGGTCTTTCGCAGAACGGTGGTGCATTGAGAAGTAAGTTCCATCATCTCGGCGCGGGTCTCTGGATCCAGGTTCTCCAGATTGGAAACATGCGCGAAGGGAATGACCATCAAATGTCCGCTGGTGTAGGGAAAGCGGTTGAGGATCACATAGGCATTTTCACCACGGAAGGCGATCAAATTCTCGGCACCATCCGCCTGAGCTTGCGCGTTACAAAACACGCAGCCCGATTCTTTTTTGCTATTCTCGATATATGTCATACGCCAGGGGGACCATAGATGATTCATAGGATGGAATGATTTTAGCAGAAAACTCAACCCCGCATCCTTCCACATTCATCCTTTTTAAGTTATCCTCGCCCCGATGCAGCCGACCTTGTTTTCATCTGTTCACCTCACGGTCTCACAACTGACCTTCTACATCCGCAAGCAATTGGAGAATGACCCCACCCTGCAGGATGCCTGGGTGGAAGGAGAGATCTCAAATCTCTCGCGCCCCGCTTCGGGACATATTTATTTCACCCTCAAAGACAAGGGGGCTTCTTTGCGCTGCATGATGTGGAAGCAGGATGCCGCCCGGCTGCGAGTTAACCTGCAAGACGGCATGGCAGTGGAAGCGCATGGGAAGATCACGGTCTATGAACCGCAGGGGAGTTATCAGCTCGCGGTCAACGTCATTCAACCCAAAGGTGAAGGCGCGCTGTATCAGGAATTTCTGAGGCTGAAATCCATGCTCGAAGCCGAAGGTCTTTTTGACGAAGAACGCAAACGCCCCATCCCTGACCTTCCGCGGCTGATCGGCATTGTCACTTCGGGCACGGGCGCGGCACTGCGCGACATGCTCAACACCCTGCGCCGCCGCCTGCCACTGGCACGCGTCATCCTTGCGCCTTCTCCCGTGCAGGGAGTTGAAGCGCCGCCCGCCTTGGTCAATGCTTTAAATTCCATCAACAAACAAAAGCCCGATGTCATTCTGCTGGCACGCGGCGGAGGCTCCATCGAAGATCTGTGGGCGTTCAATGACGAGCGGGTCGTGCGCGCCGTTGCAGGGTCTCGGTCGCCTGTCATTTGCGGGGTCGGGCACGAGACAGACTTCACCCTTTCAGATTTTGCCGCCGACCTGCGCGCGCCGACTCCCACAGCCGCGGCGGAATTGGCGTCTGCGATCACCATCCTCGACCTGCAGGCACAGCTTGGGTATTACACCTCGCGCATCACAGACTTGACCGTCAACCTGCTCGCTGAACAAAAAGCTTCGGTCTCCGACCTGACATCGCGGCTGAAATATGTCTCACCCGAAAGACAGATTCAGTCCGAAGCGCAAACCCTCGACGAACTGTCTCGCCGCGCATCTTCAGCATTGACTCACCGCCTGGAGCTGCAAGCCCGCCAGGTGGACGGGGTCTCAAAGCGGCTTGGCGCGTTAAACCCTGCGGGCATCCTTGCCCGCGGATATGCTATCATCACCCGAAAAGATGATGGCGTGGTGGTCACCAGGGTTGGGCAGGCGCAGGGCGGCATGACCGTTCGTGTGAGCGATGGCGAGTTTGAAGTGGAAGCAAAAAACAAAAAGTAAAAGTATGGAGTGATTATGGCAAAGACATCAAAAACTTTAAAATCAACTGTGGATGAACTCTCCTACGAAGAAGCCATGAAGGAACTGGAAGGGATCGTCGAAGCGTTGGAAGACGGGCAGAATCCGCTTGAAGAATCGATCAAGCTTTTTGAACGCGGGCAGGCTTTGGTGGCGCATTGCAGCGCTTTACTCGAAGCCGCACAACTCAAAGTGCAGAAGCTCGCCGGTGATGTGATCAGTTCCTTTGAGGAGGAAACTGAATGAACCTGCTTACCCTCTTCCAAAACAAGGTTTTGATCGCGGTCCTGATCGGCTGGTTATTGGCGCAGTTTTTGAAGATCCCCACCGAATATCTACGCTCGCGCCGCTGGCTGTGGGCGATGTTCTTCGCAGCGGGCGGCATGCCCTCTTCACACTCAGCGTTGATGGTGTCCGGGACTTTGGCGGTGGGTTTGTATCACGGGTTTGATAACCCGCTGTTTGCCATCGCGGTCGGCATTACCATGATCGTGGCGCACGACGCCTCGGGCGTGCGGCGTCAGGCGGGCATGCACGCGGAACGCATCAACCTGCTCTTTGAGGAACTGCTCAAGGGTCACCTGTGGGACGAGAACGAATTGAAGGAAGTGATCGGGCATACCCCGCTTGAAGTAGTGGGTGGAATTTTGCTCGGGTTCTTTGTGGCAATCACTCAATGGCTGGTGTGGCCGTAGGCGGAGCGCGGCTTGCAGGAGAAAAACACCCTTTTTCTCCCAAAAAAAGATTCTTGTGGTAAACTCCGTCCGCTCTATAAAATAGTACGTCTTCAAATAACGTGCTTTCCGTTCCCAGCAAGCCAACGGCTTGAATAGGAACAAACCCATGGAAAGGAGGTTTTCCCTATGCGTAAGTATGAATTAGTTTGTGTTGTCCAGCCTGACCTGGACGAAACCGCTTTTAACGGCGTGGTCGAGAAGGTCAAAGGTTGGATCAGTGATTCAGGCGGCACCGTCGACAAGGTCGATATTTGGGGCCGTCGCAAGTTGGCATACATCATTAAGAAGCACCGTGAAGGTCAGTTCGTATTGATGAACGTCACCATGAATCCCAGCGCCACATCGGATCTCGAACGCAATCTGCGTTACCAGGAAACGTTGCTGCGCCATATGCTTTCCGTCGCCGCCTAAATTTAGTTGTTTTTGAATTGCCCGGTAATTTTTATCAAGGAGACTGTCATGAGCCGAGGCCTTAATAAAGTTCAGATCATTGGGCATCTGGGGAAGGATCCCGAGATGCGCTACACCCCCTCTGGAAAACCCGTGACCACCTTCTCAGTGGCCGTCAGCCGCACGTGGAACAGCGCGGACGGTGAACGTCACAGCGAGACCGAATGGTTCAACGTGGTAGCCTGGGGAAACCTTGCAGAGATCTGCAAGCAATATCTCGTAAAGGGACAACAGGTCTATGTCGAAGGACGCCTGCAAACCCGCCGCTGGGATGACAAGGAAGGTCAAAAGCATACCAGTGTGGAGATCGTTGCCAACGAGATGATGATGCTGGGCGACCGACGCGATTCGAACAACAATCATGGTCAGGAAGTAGATACCGTTTCTTCTGATGGCGGTTCCGCCTCGGAAGATGAATTCCCGTTCTAAATAGTTGGAGTAAATCATGAGTGAAGAACGCAGTGAACGAAGTTATTCGGGCGGCGAAGGCGGCGGTGACCGCAAGTTTTTCGCAAAGCCCAAGTTCTGCCAGTTTTGCGCAGACAAGACCCTGGTGATCGACTACAAGAAGATCGATCTCCTGCGCAAGTACATCACCGAAGAAGGCAAGATCCGCCCGCGCCGTCAGACCGGCGCTTGCGCGAAACACCAACGCGTGGTGGCAGCCGCCGTCAAGCAGGCTCGCCATGTCGCGTTCCTGCCTTTCAGCGGCAGAGCGCTGGACGACACCCGCTCCTAGTTGCCAAAAAAACTTTACGGGGCATGGGAATCCTTTCCATGCCCCGAATTTATATTAAAGACCGATTTCCAAAAGGCGTTCATCCTGCCTGTTATTACAAAGGGTGAATGTCCTTTGAAAGAAGGAGTACGAAAATGGATAAAGAAACGGGCAGAAAGCCCGGTTTACATAAGAAGCACGTTGCCCGCCTGGAGCGGGAGCGACAGCAGAGCCGCCTGATCCTCTATGTTTTCATCGGTATCCTGGCCTCTGTGCTGCTCCTGTTGGCATACGGGTATCTCGACATTAAATACTTCCAGCTTCAGCGCCCGGTCGCCAAAGTAGGAGATGTTGAGATCACAGCGGGCGAATTCGAGGCGCGCGTGCGCCTTCAGCGCCAGCAGCTATTGATGCAATACAGCCAGTATTCGCAATACGGACAGATCCTCGGCATGGACGTGACCCAGCAATTGCAGGAGATCCAGACCCGTTTGGACAACAGCGAACTCACCGGGCAATCTGTTTTGGATCAAATGGTCGAAGAAGAATTGATCCGTCAGGAAGCTGCCAAACGCGGGATCGTCATCAGCGAAGAAGAACTGAACGGGATGATGCAGGACGCCTTCGGTTACTACCCGAACGGCACCCCCACCCCGTCTGTCACTCCCACCGCCTTCACCATTCCCGAGGTTCCCGAGGAAGCGTTCACGATCGTGACAAAGACCCCGCTCCCCAGCCCGACCTCGGAATTCACCGCCACCCCCGAAGCCGCCGCAACCGCGGAAGCGCAGGCGACCACTACTGTTGATCCGCTCGCGACCAGCGTGCCGGTCACAGATACACCCGCGCCCACTGCCACCCTTGAGCCGACCGCGACCGCCACTGCGACGATCGAGCCGACCCTCTCTTCCACATCCACCCCGCTGCCGACCGCCACGCCTTACACTCTGGAAGGCTACGAAACACAGGTCGCGGATGCCGCCCAAAGATTGGAAAAGCTCGGGATCGAGCAGGAGAACTACAAGTCTCTGTTCGAGATCCAGTTCCTGCGCAACAAGCTCATTGAAGAAATCACCGCCGACCTTCCCCGCTCAGAAGAACAGATCTGGGCCCGTCACATTCTGGTCGAAGATGAGACCGTTGCCCTCAACCTGATCGAGCAGTTGAATAAGGGTGCCGACTTCGCCGAGCTCGCCAAGGCTCAGTCCACCGACACCGGTTCCGGCGCCAATGGCGGCGACCTCGGCTGGTTCGGCAAGGGAGCCATGGTTCCCGAGTTCGAGACTGCCGCTTTTGCCCTCGAAAAACCCGGTGACTACACAACAACCCCGGTTCAAAGCCAGTTCGGCTTCCACATCATTCAGTTGATCGCGAAGCAGGACCGCCCGCTTTCCTCGACCCAATACGAGAATGCGAAGAACGCCGCCTTTGAAGAGTGGTTGGTCACCGCCCGCGAAGAATACGCGGTTGAGACTTTCGACCTGTGGACTCAGCACCTCCCCACCGAGCCGAACTTCGTGACCATCGCAACCGAATCCGCCAGTGACCAGCTCACAGCGCGCGCCAAGGAAGCCACCGCCACACCGCAGTAGTCCAGCAGGGACGAAAGGCAAGAATCGTCTTTCCCCAATCACCGAACTAAAAAGAAGCCCATCTCTTATCGAGATGGGCTTCTTTCATCTTTCCTACTTCATCCTTTATCTTTGAACTTCTATCCCCTCTTCAGCATATCATCTGTGACCTGATCCAGCCGCAGGCTGATGATCTGGCTCGCAGAGTCGCGACCCATCGTCACACCGTAGATCACATCCGCGGCTTGCACGGTATTGCGGTTGTGGGTGATGATGATGAACTGCGTGTCCTTGCTCAGGTCCACAAGCAGATCGCGGAAGCGTCCAACGTTGGCTTCGTCGAGCATCGCGTCCACTTCATCCATCACACAGACCGGGGTTGGCGAAACCTTCAACAGCGCGAAGACCAGCGCGATGGCGGTCAGACTGCGCTCGCCGCCCGAGAGCAATGCCAGCCCCTGCTCGCGGCGTCCAGGCAGGCGCGCCTCGATCTCAATGCCGGTATCGACCAGGTTTTCGGGGTCGGTCAATGCCAGCCGCGCAGACCCGCCGCCGAACAAACGCACAAAGGTCTCGCGGAACTGCTTATCCACCGCATCGAAAGTGCGGACAAATTCCTGCTTGGTGATCTCATCCAACTCCGCCACCACCTGCTTCAGGTCGGCTTGAGCCTTGCGCAGATCTTCCACCTGCGCCTTCATAAAGGTGTAGCGTTCGCTCTCCTGCTCATACTCCGCTTTTGCATCCGGGTTGATCGGACCCATGCGGCGCAGCATGGCGCGGTGATGGGTCAACTGCTCTTCGATCTCGGGCGCAAGTTCGGTCACCACCGGAAGCTGCTCCACCATGCCATCGAGCGGAAGCGGCACCGGACCTGATACATCATCGGCGTATTCGAACATCACTAGACCGAAGTCATCAGTGATCTTCTGATACAAATTATCCAGCGCTTCCTGCTTGCGAGTCTGCTCCAACTGCACCTGTCCAAAAGAACGCTCGGTGTTGGCGAAGACCCGCTGGGCGGTACCTTCGGCTTCCTGTAAACGCTTCTCTTCCTGCTCGGCGGTCTCCAGATCCCTTTCGACCGGGTCGATCAGCACCCGCATCTCTTCGATCTGCACATGCAGTCTTGATTCACCTTCCCGCAGGCGCGCCTTTTCATGATCCAAACCAAGCAGTGATTGCTCGGCTTCCTGCAAACGTGAAGCCAGTTCCACGCGGCGCGCATCCAGCCGCATGATCTCCTTGGCGCGTTCTTCCTTCTTGGCGTTCGCGCCTGCCACGGTCTGCTCTGCCACCGCAACACGCGTGCCCCAGTACGAAGCCTGCTCTTGCAGTTCATCAGGTGAGATCTCCGCCAGTTTAGCGGCGGTTTCTTTTAATTGAGATTGCATATCAGCCGATCGATCCTCAACTTCAGATTGAGATTCGATCAACCGCTGCTGGATCGAAGCAGACTCCTGCGCCTCGGCTTCCAACTGTGTCAACTGGTTTTTCTGCCACTCCAACTGACGCTGCGCCGATTCAGACTCCAGCCCGGCCTGCTGCTCGGTCTCCTGGCATTCGCCCAATCGAACACGCGCCTCGCGCGCATCGGTCTCGAACTGAGCCAGCTCGCGCTGCGCCCCCGCCAATTGATTCGACAATCGTTCGACCAATTCATTTGACTCGGCGATGCGGGTCATCAACTCGCCCAAAGCGAATTCAAATTCCCGTTTGCGGCGCGGTCGGCTCAGAGCGGAGGAAGATGCGGTCTTGCCAGCGATGATCAAGCCGTCGCCGCGGAACACTTCCCCGCGCAGGGTCACCACACGCGCGTGGATCGGCAGGTTCTGGATCAATCTGCGCGCGGCATTTCTGTCACTCGCGATCAAAGTCTGCCCCAGCATCAGCCGCACTGCCCCGCTTAACTCCTCGGGAGATTTGACAAGCTCAGAAGCAACGCCGAGACAATCACCATCGTTGGGGTTGCTCAGCGCAAGATTATTTCGTTCATCGAGCGGGAGCAAAGCCGCGCGTCCCACGCCATCTGACTCGAGCAGACTCAACGCCTCTTCGAGTTGATTCGAATCCAGTAGGACCGCATCGAGGGTATCGCCCAGGGCGGCGGCAATGGCAGTCTCCAATTCAGCAGGGACATCCAAAGCCGCGCTCAACGCACCGCGCGCGCCACTGAGTTTTGATTCGCGGGCTGCTTCCAAAAGGAAGCGTGCACCTTCAGCGTACCCAGCCAGTGATTGCTCGGATTGCTCGAGCACTTCAAGCTGAGCTTTCAACCGCGAGTGGTCAGACTCTTCCTTCGTGCGCTGTTCAAGCGCCTCGCGCCGCTGACGGTCAAGGCCAGAGACTTCATCCTTCTTGCGGATGACCCTGTCTTCCGCCTCTTGCAAAGTGAGCATCGCCTGCTCACGTGTGCCTCGGGCAGACTCGTACTGAAGTTTGGTCTTTGCCAAAAGGGTTTCGCCGTTCGAGATGGCGGTTTTGGTCTGCTCGATCTTTTGGTTTTGAGATTCGATACGCGACTTCAATTCATCCAGACGGGCATTATTTTCTGCACGCTGCTGACTGAGCGCCTCGATCTGATTACGGATCTGCGCGAGCTGCTCTTCCAACTCCGCGCGGTCAGACTGGCGGGAATGCAGTGAGTTCTGCGCGTTCGCCAATTGAGACTTCGCCTCTTCGTACTCGCTGAGAATGCGCGCGGCATCCTGCTCCGCTTCGCCAAATCGGTCGTTGGCGAGATGCAGTTCATCTGCTGCGTGTTCCTGATCGGAAAGCAGGGAAGCCTGGGTATTGGTCAATGCGCGACGGCGTTCTTCGAGCACCGCCAATTCGCGGCTGATGGCTTCACGCTGGTTATGCAGTTCCGCCGACTGACGATGCCAGCCGCTGAGTTGAGCGCGCAGACCCGAGAGTCTCTCTCGGAAGGCGGCATACTCCGCCTGTGCATTTTCATGCACCTGGCGCGCCTCACGCACGCGGATTTCCTGCCCGCGCACTGCTTCGCGGATATCGGTCAGGTCACGCTGGGCGCGATGCCAGTGATAGCCATACCACTCGCGCAGGGTGACCTTCATGTCTGCCTGCACGCGGGCAAAATCAATGGCGCGTTTCGCCTGCCGCTCCAAACTGCGGATGCGCGGTTCGAGTTCCGCCATGATGTCGAGCACACGCTCGAGATTTCTTTCTGTGTCGTCGAGGCGCTTGAGGGCATCGTCACGGCGGGAGCGGTACAAGCCCACGCCCGCGGCTTCCTCGAACAAGCGGCGACGGTCATCGGCTTTCAATGCCAGCGAGGCGTCCACCAATCCCTGACCGAGGATGGTGTAAGTGCGTTCGCTCAAGCCAGCCTGCGCCAGCAGTTCATTCATCTCACGCAGGCGGACGTGCTGACCGTTGATGAGGTAATCGTTGTGACCGTCGCGATGCGCGGCGCGTGAAAGCGCCACCTCGGAAAAATCCACGGGCAGCCATTGGGCGGTATTGTCAAAGGTGATGGTGGCTTGTGCCATGCCAGCCCGCGCGCGATGCTCGGAGCCGGAGAAGATCATGTCCTCGGTCTTTTTTCCGCGCAGCAGGGTATAGGATTGTTCACCCAGCACCCAGCGCAGCGAGTCGGCGATGTTCGATTTGCCCGAGCCGTTCGGACCCACGATGGCGGTAATTCCGCTCGCGAATTCAAAGACCGTGCGCGAGGCAAAAGTTTTATATCCTTGCAGTTCGAGTGATTTTAGGCGAAGAGGCATTGTCTGTTTTCGATTTCCAATTTTGGATTTGCGATCTTTATAAAATTCCCAGTTTCTTTAGCGCGTCTTGAGCGGCGGACTGTTGAGCCAGGCTCTTGCTCGTGCCTGAACCCCTGCCCATTATTTCGCCCATGATCTCCACGACCACCTCAAAGACCGCCGCGTGATCGGGTCCGCTTTTGCCGACCTGCCGATAAAGAGGCGAGCCTTTTTTCTGTCCTTGTGTCCATTCCTGCAGTTGGCTCTTCGGGTCGTGGATCTCGTTCAGGATGGATTCTCGCGCACCCTCAAAGATGGGGATGACGAACGCATCGACCGCACCGAGATTTGAATCCAGATACAAAGCGCCGACCAGCGCTTCGAAAGCCGACCCAAGCAGATTGTCACGGTCTTGACCGCCCGAGGCTGCCTCTCCCCTGCCGAGCCGCAGAGCGCTTCCCAGATCCAGCCTGCGCGCAAACCTGGCGAGCTGTTCATTGCGGACCAGCGCCGAGCGGATCTTGGTCAGGTCGCCTTCGGGCAGTTCAGGAAAGCGGTTGAAGACCCACGCGCCCGCCACAAAATCCAACACGGCATCGCCGAGGAATTCGAGGCGTTCGTTATCTTCCAATACTTCAGGATTCTCATTGAAGTAGGAACGATGGGTCAGCGCCCGTACCAGCAGGGATAAATTTGAAAAGGACAGACCCAGCCTTCGGCTGAGTTCGGATGCGGTTTCCACATCCCGTGAATTGTGATGAGCCATTGTAGGGAACCTCCCGGAACTCAGGGAGCGCCAAACCCCTCCCCATTCAGAGTCTCGCGTTCCATCAGTTCCAAAATTTTAGCGGGCTGAATTGTAACCTGAATTTTTTTGAGAAGTGGTTTTTTAAGATAAAATCGGGGAGTTATTTCAGGAGGCATTGTGACCGAAGTCAGCAGCGAGACCAGATTTTTGCACGCCATCGAACTGGGGTTGGGCGCATGGCAATGGGGTGACCGGGTGGTTTGGGGATACGGTCAGACACATACCGACAAGGAAATTCGCGAACTATTCAACGCATCTCTGAGCCTGGGCATCCGCTTTATTGATACGGCGGAGATCTACGGCTCTGGATATTCTGAAAGATTATTAGGTCAGTTACTCAAAGAGATCGATCAGCCTGTGCTGGTGGCTACAAAGTTCTTCCCGTGGCCGTGGCGGCTGACAAAGGGATTTGTTCCCCGTGCGCTGAAAAGCAGCCTCGAGCGCATGGGTCTGGAATCTGTGGACCTGTATCAGGTTCACTGGCCTTCGCCGATCATGAGCCCTGAAACCATGATGGAGGGCATGGTGGAATGTGTGAAACGCGGATGGACCCGCACGGTGGGGGTTTCCAACTTTGGTGAGAAGCGCATGCTTCGAGCCTATTCCACGCTTGCCCAGCATGGAATTCCGCTGGCATCCAATCAGGTGCATTACAGCCTGCTCAGCCGTGAAGTGGAAAAGAACGGCACACTCGCACGCTGCAAAGAATTGGGCATCCGCCTGATCGCCTACTCCCCACTTGAAAAAGGTCTGCTTTCAGGGAAATACTCTTTGGAGAATCCTCCGCCCGGCGTGCGAGGATCGCAATATGCCGAAATGCTTAAGAAACTTCCACCGATCCTCAAGTTGATGCAGGAGATCGGGTTGAATCATGGAGACAAGACCATCGGTCAGGTGGCGCTCAATTGGTTGATCTGCAAAGGTGCGCTGCCAATTCCCGGCGCGAAGAACATAAAACAAGCCGAACAGAATGCAGGCGGCGCGGGCTGGCGAATGACAGAAGAGGAAGTATCCAAGCTGGATGAAGCCACAGATAACTTCCGCGAGTACACCAAAAAATAATCCATGAGTGAAAGCGCTCTTCAGAAATTCTTCAAGTCAATATTGGGGAAGTCTCTATCCGCGGATATGGAAGCTGAGTCACGCTTGTGGATGATGCAATGCCCGGAATGTAAATTTGAGCGCTCGGTCTGGGAACTGGGGGGAGTGCGCTGGAAAGCAGCGGGAAATCCGCGCAAGTTCATGCTTTGCCCGAACTGCGGCAAAAAGGTCTGGATGCTGGTTTACAAAAAAGAGCGGTGAGCAGACTGCGGACTCAGGCATGCTCCACATCAAAGACATGGGAATGCATGTTCGCGACCCATTGTTTGCCGTCTTCGGTCAGCCGCAAATATTGAAGAGCATCCTGAATATATGGGTTGACGCTCTTCCAATAAAAAGACGCGTAGCTTTTTCGGAGATCGTTGGGAGATTTGTATCCGAATCTTTCATTTGCACCCAACTCTTGAAATTCATAGAATAAAGCTGGAGCCTTTCGTAAATAATCCGGGTCGCCCAGCTGACCGATAAAATCCGCCGCGCGGACCAAACCGCCCAGCCCTTTTGTATCTTTATACATCTCGCCGGATGGAGAAGGGAAACGGGTCATCTCAATATACGACGCGATCAGATCGGCATCGAGCAGTTTTGTCATATCTTGAAGCAGACCGGTGCCAAAGCGTTCCTTCACAAACAACTTGCTGCGATTGACATGATACGGGGTCAGTGCCACATCAGTCCCTTCGGGCGAAACGTACACCAACTCATCCCCCACTCCTGTGGCGAACATATCCTTCGTATCGTTCCTGCACACCCCTTTGACATATCCAATGTCATGACACAGCACCGCGATCATAAAATGCATCCAATCGCGGGGAGTGATGCCGCCTTCACGCAAATGCTTGCCTTCGATGATCGCCTGCCCAGCGAGAGAGACCATGATGGTATGGTCCACATCATGATAGAGCGCATCGGAGTTGGCAATGTTCTCCAAGGCCAGCCTTCCACACCAGCTAACGATCCGCCCAAAGTCTGAGTTTATGTCGCCGTAGGTCCGATGGTACACGGTGCGCAGCTGCTCAACGAACATATCAATTGTAAGTTCCTGCCAGTTAATCATGATCGCCTGCCTCGGTGTAAAATGGATAAGATTTAGAAAGTTTACCAGAAGAAAAAATGGATTCAGAAAAATCTTTATCAAATTTAGGAGGTAGTTATGGACATCACTTATTTGATTGGCGGACTTGGAATCGTGGGCAGTATTCTGGCTGCCATTTGCACGGCCGTCGTTCCTTTGCTGATTCTGGGCGGGGTTGGATACTATCTTTACGATCGCAATAAGAAAAGCATGGCGTACCGCCAATCAACACAAAATTGGCCGAACACCACAGGCACAGTCCTTGTTTCAACCACTCGATCCAAAACCAGCGGACGGAGCAGAACCACTTATCCTGTGGTGGTCTATCAATACACGGTGGATGGGAAGTCCTTTCAATGCCAGACCATTAAAGCCGGCGAGCAATATCTTAATGTGCGACTCATGGGGCAGGTTCAGGAAACGGTCAACCGCTACCCAATCGGTTCAAACGTGACCGTGTACTACAATCCGTCCAACCCGGCCGAAGCATTCCTGGAAAAATAAAAAAGCCTGATGACTTTAAAGCCGCCGCTTATCCTCATTGTTGGCCCTACCGCAGTCGGAAAGACCGAGCTTGCCATACAACTTGCCGAACGGTTGAATGGTGAGGTCATCTCAGCAGATTCGCGTCTCTTCTATCGCGGCATGGATATTGGCACGGCCAAACCATCACAAGAAGAGATGGCGCGCGTTCCTCATTACCTGATCGATATCGTTGAGCCGGACCAAACCTTGAGTTTGGCGGTCTTTCAGCAAAAAGCAAAAGAGATCATCGCCAATATCCATGCGCGAGACAAGCTCCCTTTTTTGGTAGGCGGCACGGGACAATATGTTCGCGCGGTGACACAAGGCTGGACCCCGCCAGAGGTTGAGGCCGATGACAGACTTCGAACCGAGCTTGAGAAGATGAAGGAAGAGCACGGTCACGAATGGCTACACGCCAAACTAAAAACCCTCGACCCTGAAGCAGCAGACAAGATCGATGCGCGAAATGCGCGGCGGACGGTGCGGGCTTTGGAAGTCATTCTCAGCACAGGCAGAAAGTTCTCTGAGCAGCGCGGTCAAAGCGACTCCCCTTACCACCTCATCACCATTGGGTTGACCCGTCCGAGGGAAGAGTTATATCAACGAGTGGATCAACGCATCGATGCCATGTTTGCGAATGGATTCGTGGACGAGGTGAAAGGTCTGCTCGAGAAGGGCTTCGCCGCTGACCTGCCAAGCATGTCGGCCATTGGATACCGGGAATGCGTCAAAGTGATAAAAGGCGAATTAACGGTGGAACAGGCAAAGGTCGAGATGAGACGCGTAACAAGGGTCTTTGTCCGCAGGCAGGCGAACTGGTTCAAAGAGTCCGACCCGGGCATCCAGTGGTTTCAAATGCGGGATGGAATCAACGCAGAGATCGAAAAATCCATCCGCCGTTTGGTTGACTTTTGATTCTCGATTGTATATACTTCATGCAAACTCTGAAGGAGGAGTAATCTATGAACAACCGTCCGTGGCTGGCTCATTACGACAAGGGTGTACCTCAAACAATCGATTATCCGAAAGCGCCGTTGTTCCACTTTTTGGAAGAAGCTGCGCGCAAGTATCCTGACCGTGCCGTGACAATTTTTAAAGGCGCGGTCATTACTTATAAGGAAATGGAAGCACAGACCAACAGCATGGCAGCCGCGCTGGTTGAGATGGGCGTGAAGAAAGGCGACCGGGTTGGCATTTTCATGCCGAACACGCCGCAATTCGTGATCGCGTACTACGGCATCTTAAAAGCTGGCGCTTCGGTCGTGGCGGTGAATCCCACTTACCCTGTGGACGAGATCATCATGCCCGTGAACGATGCCAACATCGAAGTGATGTTCACCTTGACCCGTTTTTACGATAAGGTCAAAGCCGCAAGAGAGAGATCAAAACTCAAGAAGATCATTGTTTCGAACTTAAAAGAGACCCTGCCTCCGATCACCCGATTACTCTTTACCCTCTTAAAAGAAAAGAAGGATGGCGACAGACTTTCTTCTTTAGCCAGCGGCGATTATTGGATGAAGGATCTACTCGCCAAGCATGCGAATGCTCCGCGCCCCAACGTGGAAGTATCGCCTGATGATACGGCGCTCTTCCAATATTCCGGCGGAACGACCGGCGTGCCCAAGGGCGCGGTCGCGATGCACCGCAATGTGGTCGCCAATACCCTTCAGATCAAGTCATGGATGCCCGCGCTTGAGCCCGGCAAGGAAGTGGTGCTGATGGGCATTCCGCTCTTCCATGTGTACGGCATGGTGGCAGGAATGAACTTTGCAATGGCCAACGGCGCGACCATGGTCATGGTGCCGAACGCCCGCGACCTGAAAGATGTATTGAACAACATCAGCAAATACAAGGCGACCATCTTCCCCGGCGTGCCTCTGTTGTACAACGGCATCAACAATCACCCGGATGTGAAGGCCGGCAAGTATGACCTGTCCTCCATCAAGGCATGCATCTCCGGATCTGCTCCGTTGATGCGCGAAACAAAGGAACAATTTGAGAAGTTGACAGGCGGCAAGGTGTTCGAGGGCTACGGGCTTTCCGAAGCTCCGACCGCCACGCACTGCAATCCGCTGGTCGGCGAAAACAAGACCGGCTCGATCGGCATGCCCCTGCCCGATGTGGATGTGAAGTTGATCAGCCTGGACGATGGCGAAACAGAACTCGCGCAAGGCGAGATCGGCGAGATCGTTCTCCACGGACCGCAGGTGATGAAGGGTTATCACAACATGCCCACCGAAACCGCCAACAGCCTGCGCCAAATGAAAGATGGCAAGACATGGCTCTTCACCGGCGACATCGCCCGCATGGACGAAGACGGCTACTTCTACATTGTCGATCGCAAGAAGGAACTCATCAAGCCGGGCGGGTTCCAGGTTTGGCCGCGCGAAGTGGAAGAAGCCATCATGGATCACCCGAAGGTTTTGGAAGTCGGTGTGGGCGGCATCCCCGACCCGCAACGCGGCGAAACGGTCAAAGCATGGATCGTGGTCAAGCCGGGTGAAACCCTTACCGAAGCGGAGCTCAAGGCGTTCTGCAAAGAGCACCTCGCACCTTATAAGGTTCCCACCCATTATGAATTCCGCACCGAGCTGCCCAAGACCACCGTCGGCAAGATCCTGCGCCGCGAATTGGTAAGACAACACAAAGAAGGAAAGTAACCCTTCCAGTATTAGTTAATAAAAAAATCCCTCTGATCTCTCAGAGGGATTTTTTATTTCGTTATGAAAGCTGCGGAGTTCCGCTCTTGCGTTTCGCAGGCGGCGGGAAGATCGCCTCGAAATCACTGCGATTAATGGACTCGGCTTCGAGCAACTTCTTCGCAACCGCGTCCAATTCCTTGCGGTATTTGGTCAACAATTTCTTGGTGACCTTGTAGGCATCATCCACCAACTTGCGGACTTCAGCATCGATCTTCTGCGCAACAGCTTCAGAGTAGTCACGCTGTTCAGAGATCTCTCTACCGAGGAAGATCAATTCTTCCTTCTTGCCGTAGGTCATCAGACCCAACTCGCTGGACATGCCAAGGCGGGTAACCATTGTGCGCGCCATTTGGGTCACGCGCTCCAAATCGTTGGAAGCGCCGGAAGTGACATCGTCAAAGACGATCTCTTCGGCAACGCGCCCGCCAAGCAGACCGACCAAAGCGGCGATCATCTTCTTGCGCGAGGTCAGGATGCGGTCATCCTCAGGGCGATACCAGGTCAAACCGCCGGCCTGTCCGCGACCGACAATGGTGATCTTCTGAACGGGGTCAGACTCAGGGATGGCATTCATTGCCACGGCGTGACCAGCTTCATGGTAGGCGATGATTCGCTTCTCTTCCTCAGAGATCAACCGAGACTTGCGCTCGGGTCCCATCACCACACGCTCGATCGCTTCTTCCAATTCGGGCTGTCCGATCGATTTCTTATTGCGACGGGCGGCGAGGATCGCGCCTTCATTTACCAGATTTTCAAGGTCCGCGCCGACAAAGCCCGGCGTGCCCTTGGCAATTCCGCTCAAATCAACGGCGGGTTCTAACGGCTTGCCCTTGACATGAACCTTGAGGATCGCCTCGCGTCCCTTCATATCGGGGCGGTCGAGAGTCACACGACGGTCAAAGCGACCGGGGCGCAGCAAAGCGGGGTCAAGAATATCGGGGCGGTTGGTGGCGGCGATGATAATGACGTTGGTATCGGTATCGAAACCGTCCATCTCCACCAGCATCTGATTCAAGGTCTGCTCGCGTTCATCGTGCGAACCGCCGAGACCAGCTCCGCGCTGACGACCGACCGCATCAATTTCATCCACAAAAATAATACAGGGAGAGTGGCGCTTGGCTTGATCGAAGAGATCGCGCACGCGGCTCGCGCCCACGCCCACGAACATCTCAACAAACTCAGAGCCAGAGATGGAGAAGAACGGCACACCGGCTTCACCAGAGACAGCCTTCGCCAGCAGGGTCTTGCCTGTTCCAGGAGGACCCACCAACAGCACGCCCTTGGGGATGCGCGCGCCCAGTTGAATGAACTTCTGCGGCTCCTTTAGGAACTCCACAACTTCGGCAAGCTCCTGCTTGGATTCTTCCGCGCCAGCCACGTCGGCAAAGGTCACGGTCGGGTGTTCACCGCTGAACATGCGGGCGCGGCTCTTTCCAAAAGACATGGCGGCATTGTTACTGCCCTGCGCCTGCCGGAAGATGAACCAAAGAACGCCGCCCATGAACAACACAGGCAAAAGATACAACGCTCCACTCAGCACACCACCCCACACAGACGGGGCGCGCACTTCAATGGAAACTTTTTCGGGGGCAAGTTGATCCATCGTAACGCCGAGGCTGCTTAATTGCTCCACAAGGGTAGCGCTCGACTCCTTACGAGATTCAACGCCTTCTTCTTCTGTCCCATCTTTATAAACCACAGTAAAGGTATCATCACTCTTGATAATGATCTGAGCGACCTTACCGTCCTGCACATCTTTCGCCACTTGATTAATGGTAAGAGGCGCCGTTACATTGGTGTTCTCACGAAAACCCATGTAGAACA